>Ga0187892_10001593_pt1 | contig 50891 bp, 50 predicted proteins | sample MA1701073metaG_FD_139345 | JGI IMG/M metagenome (GOLD analysis project Ga0187892, IMG submission 139345) | Bio-ooze microbial communities from a basaltic lava cave in the Kipuka Kanohina Cave System on the Island of Hawaii, USA - MA170107-3 metaG ...
CTCGACGGCCCGTCGATGCGCACCAAGCATCTCGGACTTGACGACCCGGCGGCTCTAGCTGCACCCTCAGAGCAGGTGGTCAGAATATCCGGAAATCTCGGCCCAGAATTACCGGAACCCACAACCGGCACCTCTTGTCGCGCTTGTTGTCACCGAGCCATAAGGAGCCCTCAATCTCGACGCCCCGCAAGTCGGCACGTCCCAAGCTCGCCCCGCGAAGATGCAGATCACCGCGAATACTCGCTCGTACCATCTCCAACGAACCAACTTCTACTTCGTTCAAGTAAACGCTATCGTTGAACCGCGTAGTGAAGAAGTTTGCATGGCCACTTATCTTCGCTGCCAGTAATACCAGTTGCTTCTCAACTATCGTCGAGGCTATTGCAAGGCTCTGTAGCTCCGTGCCACCCAGTTCGACTTGGTACAAGCGCGAAAAGCTGAAATTAGCAGCGCCGAGAATCTTGCTATCGCGCAGCGCGAGAAGGCCCTCAGAGCTTACTCGGCGGAGTCTTATTCCGCTCTCAAACGTCGAGTGCGACAGGACAACGCGTCGCGGAAGAACCCCGTCGCTCAGGTCTACGGGTTCGGCGAAGCGTGCCCCGATGATCTGCACACCGCGATGGGTGAGGGCATCCTTATATGGCGACGCGAACATGACTGTCGAAAGAAATGATTCAGAAAGAAACGTCTCCTTGTGTTGAACATGGCGTAGATCGGCCATTCCTCCTGCACAAAGACACCGCCAGACGCATTTCTCCGTCGTCGTCCATCCTCGTAGCGGCGGTGTCTTACATCCCCAGTTACGTGTCCCCATATCCTGGACTGGGTCAGTACAGACGATTCGGCCCGTGTCGTGCGCTTGGACAGCACTAGCGCTAAGAATGTGAAACGTCGCAACGCCGAGCAGCCATGTCACGCGTTCCATACCCCCTCCCTGCCACAAGCATCAAGGACGTGGCGTCATGTATAGCGCATTGCGATCCATTCGAGCGAAGGACGTCTCTGGCTCTAATACCATCCTGCCAACGAAGACTCCACGGTCTGTCCGCCGGGTTAGCGGGTTCATAGTGAGACGCCCAAGCGGGGAATTGATGGACGCCCCGCGGAGGGCTTCTGCAAGAATAGCTGGGTCAACGGATTTCGATTTTCTATAAGCCGCGATCAAGAACTGCATCGCAATGTGCCCATCAATGACAAACGGCGGATAGTCCGCATAGCGCTTGTACGGTTGGACTGCCCGCAAGTCTTTGACGAAGGTCTGATGGGCTGGGAGAGTGTCCTCGCAATTGGACCGCTCACATCCGTTGTCCCAATCGGAGTGATCGGAGGACATCGCCCATATTCCGAATGGATAGTTTCTCCCCAACCTAGACACTGTGAATGGCGAGCCGAACCCTCCGATGACCAGTGTTCTCCTCCGAACTTGTTCCTGCTGCCGCGCAAGTGCGTTCGCAAGGGTCTCAAATCCACCTGGCGTTACAGCCACAACTACCGCGACCCCTCGTGCTTTGAAGAGCGATTGCAATCTCTCCGCTAACGTGTCCGCTGTACTTCCTGGTGGGACGATGGCTCTCTCCCCAATCGCTAACTTGATCGTTTCAGCTTCAGACACGAACTCGCTGATCAACAACTGGGAATCGGGATCGGAAAGGAGTTCAACCTGTTTCACCTTTTGAATTGTCAGAAATCTGGCCGCAGCGCGCGCTTCGCTGTCTAGCGTCACTGCAGTCTGAAACAGGGACGACGCGTCCCTGAGTGGTCCCGTTGTCAAAGGGACTCCAGCGACACCTTCGAGGTAGAGGAACTTCGCTCGCCGAGCCACGTCCGCGACGGCGAGAGCCTGGGCAGACGTAAGTCCGCCTGCGATTGCGGAGCAATTGTCACGCTCGCGAGAACGCTCTGCCAACTGGGCCGCAATGCCAGGATCTGCCTGCACGTCGTGAGGAACAATCGTGACTTCCTTTGCCGCGCGTTCTTGTGTCAAGGAACGCTCGATCCCTGTTCTAAACGACTGGCCGATTACCGCGAAGGGCCCGCTAAGGGGCGTGAGAACGCAGATCCGAAGTGAGGCCTGACCTTGGGCGTGATGCGGGTATAGGAAACCGAGCACGATCATTCCGACGAACCAGACTCGGTTCATGTCCGTCCCCTTCCCTGTGGCGTTGCGTAGCTCATGTCGAGCAACAGAACCTACCCCGCCTTACGACGTCTTGACGTCGAGCGCCGACACCCAAGTCTAGGCCGAACAGTTCGGCGGAACCAGGCAGTTCCCCAGTTCCCTGGGGTGGAGGCTCTCCACATGCTCCACTGGGAACCGCGCCAAGACTATAACAAGCCAACGAATCCCGTCGTCAGCTCGTCAGCAGATGAGTCAATGGGAGGATTTGCATGCTCGATTCGCTAAGGAGCCAAGTGAGCAGCGACGAGGAGGTGAACTTTCATGGCTCAGCCAAACCGACGGGGGACTCGCCACCTTTCGCTTGAAGTGGCGCGGGTCGCCGCTAGGGAGGGAAAGGGAGGGGGCGGCGGGAGGGAGGGCCTGGAAGGAGGGGGAGCAGAAGGGTTTTTGCGACCGCCCTCCCCGCCCGGCGCTCACCGCCCAGGACTTGAAGATAAAGCCTTCTCCGGTACGTTGGCAGCATGGCAACGGAGAAGCGGCTCCGCCACTACCTCACCCGCGACGAGGTGACCGCGCTCCTGCGCGCTGCAAAGAAGACCAAGCGCTACGGCGCGCGCAACTACGCGATGATCCTCTCACCTACTGTCACGGAAAGCGACGGCTGCATGAACAACGCCGAAGCTTTTCTACGGCAGATGGAGAAGCAAAGCAAGACGTAAAGCGGCAGCGTCGGGCAGCGGTCGCGTCTAGAATCGCGCCGTGCCAGTTCATCAGCTGATCCAGCGACGCGCAGGCGTGCACACCCTGTCCGCAGCGGAAGAGTGAAAACACTCAACATAACGGTTCGATACCGACCGCTTCGTATCGGCTGGTGCTTACGTCACGGTGACGTCGCCGGGCTTCGAACGTCCCTCAAGCTCACCTTCACGATGTGGGGTGGCGGCTACAACCCCCTGATCCCCGTCGACGACGCTGACTACGCACGGGCGCTAGTTCGCCTTTTTCGGGTGGATGTGCTTAGGGCCGTTGACAAGGATCCTGCCGTAGAGGCTTTCATCAAGAGCGTCGCCCATCTTCCGGATCCGTTCTTTTACGACGAGCTATTTCTTTCTGGTCCAGGGAATCGCAAGAGCGCTCAAATTGTGGATATCTTTCATCCCATCCGGCGACTATACGACGAGCATTTCAAAGTCGTTTCGACGCCTCCGGAAGACGTGCTGGTTCACGAGTGGGATAACGACGACCCCCTAGGCGACGTGCTGCTTCAAACCTTCGGAGCTCTACCGGACGTCGCAACGACGGGCACTGACTATCTAGGGATAATCAAGCAAGACCTCCAAGCGCAGACGGTCGCGCTGAAGGCCGAAGCCCCGTTGCCCGAACCGCGACCCCATACTTGGACGGTTTCGTCGTTTTGCCGCAGTTACATGAAGACGCACTACTCGGTGCAGAATCATTGGGACCACGACGGCTTCTATGTCGGAAGTGCCAACGACTTTGATGATCTCGTAACGTTCTGGAATCTCCGCGCGACTGACATCCATCTTCTGTTCGTTGACCCCGCACACTCGGCAAGATTCGACGCTCGGAGGGCTAAGTGGCTTGAAGTCCTTCGCTCGCGGCCGAAGGGTCGTTTCGAGTCTGATGACCAGGTCGCCATCTGGTCGCTGGAAGGCAAGCCACAGCCAGACACGAGCGTGTATGGAAAACGCTTGACGGTCTGCACAGTCCGCCCTGGAACCTGGAATGGGCTGAACGTCAAAGCTCCCTATATGTATTTCTCGGAAGGATCTTCACTCGCCGCGATTGATGATTCCTCGATTCCGCCTTTGGTTTCCTTCCAGCTACCGCCCAAGCCGTTCGCTGATGATAGGGACCTCTTTACCCAACACTTGGTCGCATCTGTGGATCCAGGAATGGAGTTATTCGACAATGAGCGAGCAACACTGCGAATACCTTGGATACCCGCACTCAATGAGTACTACGGTCGTGAGTGCGCATTCGACTGGGACAAGGCAAGGGCCGAGCCTGACGGCTTGGGAATCATTGAGGACGCGGCCAGTTCCCACATGTCACTCAAGGCTCTTGACGTTGCGCAGCTCATGCAACGAGTGTTCGCGGTTGCTGGGATCGTTGCCGAACCGAGTAAGCCAGGCCTAGTTGCATCTCGATTGATACAGCAAATGGGGGGAATTGACAGCTGTCGACCTTTCCGGATCGCTGGAGTGAGAGCTCTGATTGAGAACTACGGTCCTGCCCGACCTTTCACGCGAAGCGCCGCAATCCAGACGATCCGCGCCAAGGATCCCAAAACAGGTGCTATAGGTTTCTCTCTCTATGAGGATCTATACATCGAACCGCGGCCTCACAACACTCCACTTACTCCCCACGCGGTGTTTGCGTACCTCCTCCAAAGGAGTGTATTCCGGGCAGGGCTGCGGTTTAGTTGCCCAAGTTGTCGACTTGAATTCTGGACCTCCCTTGATGACGTTGGGACTGAAGTTGCGTGCGAATACTGCGGACACCGCTTCAACGTCACGCCATACCTGCGAGACCGCGATTGGGCATTCCGCCGATCTGGGCTCTTTGGCGGAGAGAATAAGCAAGAAGGTGCGATTCCTGTCGTCTTGACCCTGCAACAACTGCACGCAAACTTCAGGTTCCCGCGCAACTTACTCTACACGACCGCGATGGCACTTCGGTCGAAATCAGGCTCCATCAAGGCGTGTGAAACAGATTTCGTTGCGCTACTACAGCGGCCGCGTAATGGGGCCATCGAGATAGTCATCGGCGAGTGCAAGACACGAATGCCAATCACAAACGAGGATGTAACCAACCTGCTCTCTGTGGCGAAAGCCCTCGAAGCCCATCGATTCAATGTGTTCGTTATTTTCTCGAAGCTCAGCACCTTTGATGAGAACGAGCTCAAACAGATTGCCCGCCTCAACGAGAGATATGTCCGACGAGCGATCTTGTTAACCGCCCGCGAGTTGGAGCCATATCGGCTCCTGTACGAACGTACCGCGAAAGAGTTCAAGGGCATCAAAGAGTCTGCGGTAACGCTCGAGGAGATGGTCCATGTCACGTCGCAGGTCTTCTACGGTGAAGGCTAGTCGGCACGTGTGCAGGCGATCCGATTGGCAGCGCGTTTCTGTCACGTGATGACTGGCCCGACGACGGCGCTTACGTATTCGAGCGCAACCTGCGCAGCGATCTCGGGGACGACGCCAACCTCGACAAGGCGGTCGCGCAGGTTCTCCTCGCGCACGCTTAGCACGAGCTCGAGCGTACCGGGATTGCCGGCGTGGCGCGCGAGATCGCGCACGGGCTGCGCGCGTCGACGTGCGTAGTCGACACGCGGCAGCGCGTCGAGCTCGCGCTGTAGCTCGACGCGCTTCGCTCCCAGCGCGGTGAGGCAGCTCGTCAATGTCCATCAGGTTCGCCGGCGGCGGTCGTGGCGCTGCACGTCGGGCCGTACCGGCGCCGGCTCGCCCTCCTACGCCTTCGCTCTAGTCGTCTGCGCCGGAGCGGCCTGGCCCGACAGGAGGGTCACCCCGGTGATGATCTGGCCGGCGGCGACGTGGCGCGTCTGCCAGTTGGCGAACCCGCTCGACCCGCAGCGCCGCCATGTTCTGCCACAAGCTGACTATCGGCGCGGGCGGGGTTGCCGGCGCCAAGTCCATCTGCAGGGAGGCCTCCCGGCTCGCGTCGATCACCAAGCCCGAGTCGGCGTAGAGCACCGCGGGCGCGTTCCCGAGCTGCATCCTGCCCGCAGGCACCGAGGCGCTCGCGACGATCGGCAGGCCGTAGAGGTTGCCGGCGGCGATCGAGCCGTAGACCTGCTCGCCGCTCGTGGTGCGAAGTAGCGTACCGGAGCGTAACGGACGGTATGGTGGCGCTAGTGGCAGAGAGGGCGGGAGTTGAAGCCGGAGCATCGCAAGCACACGACCTTCCACTCCGCATCGTCGCCCCCGAACTCGCAACACATCGCCTAAACGGTTGCGGGTCCTCCCTGAGCTCCCGAGGGTGGCCCCGACGGCCGCTCTTGGTCGACAGCCGCGTGGCCGTCCGCTTTCGGGCGAACTTCCTTACGTCCGGTTGTGGCCGATAGCGCCGCCGAACGGCCGCTCTGGGTGACCTCTGGCCCGCGGGCTTCGTCGTCACCGCCTGGCCCGGCGGCGAGGCTCCGACGGTCATGTGGACCCCTCATGCGCGAAATGGCCCGGGTTTGGTCGGGCTTTCCGCTCGTGACCGCAGCACCCTGAGGTGTTAGCTTGGGCGTGCCGGCCGAGCAGACGCCCAGGTCCACAAGCTTCGGCCAGGACGTTCCCGGCACCGGGTTGAAACGCCCGGCGGTGCGCCCGTTACGCGCATTCGGGGTCGCTCGCCCTTACTGCGGCGCCACATAGCGTCGCCCAGGGGTTGGTCTTGGCGTCTTGGCTCAACAAGCCAGTCGGCGCCGTCCAGGTCTCGATCTCGGGCTCGATCGGTAGGCTGATCGCCAGAGATCGCCAGCGGCGAACGCTCGCTCGACTTCGACGTTAACCCGCTCTCTCGATCTTTCCCGGATCTCTGCCTAGCGCAGTTTCTCGCGCGTCCATGGCACTACCTCGGGTTGGAGCAGCGGGCGATGCCCGACCATGGTTGAGCTGCGACCCCCCCGCACGTTCGCGCGACGGGCCTCGCCCCGTGCTTGGGAGGATCACCTGCCCACACGCAAAGGAGAGTACCGGTCCAAAACGTCTCCACGGGACGAGGTGCCCAACGGTTTCCTCGGGCCCCGCACGTAACGTGGTTTCGTGATCGCCCTTGACGATGATGCGTTCTCGGGCATCTTCAAGCCATGCTTGTCGGAGATCTATCTATGCTTACACTATCGGCCGTTGAACTCCGTGAGATCACGGGGTATTCGCGCGTCTCCGACCAGATTAGGTGGTTGAGCAAGAACCATTGGATCTTCGTGGTGAACGCCGCGGGACGACCTGTCGTGCTTCGCTCATATGTCGAGCAGCGCCTCGGCGGGGGCGTTGCCGCAGAGCAGCTCGCCGAGCCGAGATTTGAGAGAGTCAAGTAACTCATGGGGCGCTATAGAAGCAGACACCACGACCTGCCGGCGCGGATGCACCGGAAGGGCGGCGCCTATTACTATGTCCAGAGCTCCCGCCCGCGCAGATGGATATCGCTCGGAAGCGATCGAGTTAAAGCACTGATCAGCTACGCACAGCTCGAGCAGACAGCGCTCGACGGCTCTCTTATAACGTTTGGGGTGATCGCTGAGCGGTATCGCAAGGAGGTCATCCCTCTGAAGGCGTACGGCACGCAGAAGGAGTACAGCCGGGCGATCGATGCTCTTAGAGACGTGTTTGATTCAATGCCGCTTGAGGCGATCGGACCGGAACACGTCCGGAAGTATCTCGATTCGCGAACGAAAAAGGTCACCGCCAATCGCGAGATCGCAGTGCTATCAACGATCTTCAACCGAGCAAGGGAGTGGGGCTATACGAAGATCGCGAACCCATGTCAGGGCGTGCACCGAAATCGCGAGCTAGGAAGGGACAGGTACGTCACCGACGAGGAGTACCGGCTGCTGTACGCCCACGCGGACCCGATTCTCCAGGACGCGATGGATCTGGCTTATTACACAGGCCAGCGGGTTGGTGACGTGCTGAGGATGAAGCGTGCCGATATCCAGGACGGTGCGCTCTCGGTGAGGCAAGCAAAGACCAAGGCAAGGCTCCGCATCGCGATTGAAGGTGAGCTGGCGGCGGTCCTCGATCGAATCACCGCCCGCGCGGTCGTCGGCGTCTATCTATTAACCACCGAGCGGGGAGATCGGCTTTCGCATCGCCAGCTCAGGTGGCGGTTCGACCGAGCGCGGGACGCTGCTAAGGTCGACTTTCAGTTCCGCGACCTCCGGGCGAAAGCCGCCACGGACATGGAGAATCTGGAGCAGGCGCAGAAACTGCTTGGCCACGCGACCCGGGACATGACGGAGCACTACACCAAGAAGCGGGCCGGCGAGAAGGTCAGGCCGGTGCGGCGAAAATTGTAGAAGATTGTAGAAGTCTGCTTATTATTTGGGCACCAGGGGCTTTCGGCTAACCCGTTGATCTGGCGGAGAGGGAGGGATTCGAACCCCCGGTACCCACGAGGAGTACAACAGATTTCGAGTCTGCCGCATTCGACCACTCTGCCACCTCTCCGCGGCGGCGCGAATTTTATCACCGCCGTCGCTCAGCTCGCGGGCGCGATCTTCTCCAGTCCACCCATGTACGGGCGAAGCGCCGCCGGGACGGTGATGCTCCCGTCGGCGTTCTGGTAGTTCTCGAGCACGGCGATCAACGTCCGTCCGACGGCGAGCCCCGAGCCATTCAGCGTATGGACGGGTTCGGGCTTTCCCTTCGCGTTCCGGAAGCGCGCTTGCATGCGTCGCGCCTGGAAGGCCTCGAAGTTCGAGCACGAGGAGATCTCGCGGTACGCGTCCTGGCCGGGCAGCCACACCTCGATGTCGTAGGTCTTCGCAGCGGCGAACCCCATGTCGCCGGTGCACAGCGTCACGGTGCGATACGGGAGCGCCAGGCGCGCGAGGATGGTCTCGGCATGACCCGTCAGCTCCTCGAGTGCCTCGTACGATCGCGCCGGATCGACAATCTGCACCAGCTCGACCTTGTCGAACTGGTGTTGCCGGATCATGCCGCGCGTGTCCTTGCCGGCCGCCCCCGCCTCGCTGCGAAAGCACGGGCTGTGGCAGACGAACTTCAGCGGCAGCTTCTCCAGCGGGACGATCTCGTCCCGGACGATGTTGGTCACCGGCACTTCCGCCGTCGGGATCAGGTAGAACCGCTCGTCGCCCCGGGGGACGGCGAAGAGATCCTCCTCGAACTTCGGTAGCTGCCCGGTGCCGAACGCGCTGTCCTTGTTCACCATGTACGGCACGTAGACCTCGACATACCCGTGCTCCCGGCCGTGCACGTCGAGCATCAGCTGAGTGAGCGCGCGGTGCAGGCGCGCGAGCGGACCGGTGATCACGACGAAGCGCGCCCCGGCGATCTTGGCCGCGCGCTCGAGGTCGAGCATTCCGAGCGCCGTGCCGAGGTCGACGTGATCCTTCGGCGCAAATCCGAACGCCCGCGGAGCGCCGCGCCGCCGCACTTCCAGATTGTCCGCAGACGAGCGTCCGACCGGCACGCTCTCGTGCGGCACGTTCGGGATCGTGGCGAGAAAGGCCGACAGCCGCGCCTGGATCGCTTCGAGCTCGCTCTCGAGTCCGCCGAGCTCGGCGTTCGCCGCGCTCGACTCCGCCAGCAGCGCGGCGACGTCGCCCCCCTTGCCCTTTGCCTGGCCGATCTGCTTCGCGAGCGCGTTGCGCCGCGCCTGCAGCTCCTGGGTGCGCGTCTGCACCCGCTTCCGCTCCTCCTCGAGCGCGCGGAATGCCGTCTGATCAAGGACGTACGGCCGATCCGCAAGCCGTCCAGCGACACGCTCGAGGTCGGTTCGGAGGAGCTGGATGTCGAGCATCTGCGATCCACGCGCTAGCGAGAAACGTCGGGAATCCCCGACGGCGCCGCGGCGCTCACGCGCGCGTCATCTTCCGCGCGGCGCCGCAGCATGACATGAGCATCGACTCGCGCTTGCCTAATGGCGGGCCCAAGGTCTATACAGAAAAGCATCCACGCGCGGCCGCTCGAGGCTGCGCCGCTCCCAAGGAAATCCGAGTCATGCTCACGCTGCGCGACTGCCTCGCGCTGAGCGACCTCAACGAGGACGAGGTGCAGCTCATCGCCGAGCACGAGCACATTCCCGAGATCGTGGCGGCCGAGCTCGGCAACGAGCTGCTCCACTCGGCCGACGGCGTCACGACGATCAAGGCCTACATCCTCGACTGCGTCGAGCATGCGCGCCGCGCCGGCGATTTCGACCGCGCCGACGCCCTGTACGCCGTGTACCGCCGCTTCGACGCCGCGCATCCGACGCCCGCCGGCCACTAAGGCTTCCCCGCCTTGGCGCGCGCCTTCAGGTCGAGCGCGCGCAGCTCCGCGAGACGCTCCGCGATCCGCGCCTCGAGGCCGCGGTGCGTCGGCCTGTACCAGCTGACCGCGGGCATCCCCTCGGGAAAGTAGCTCTCTCCGGCGGCGTACGCGTCCGCTTCGTCGTGCGCGTATCGATAATCGCGCCCGTAGCCGAGCTCCTTCATCAGCCGCGTCGGGGCGTTGCGCAGATGCAGCGGCACCGGCCGCGACTCGTCCTCGGCCACGAACGAGCGCGCGGCATTATAGGCTGCGTACACCGCGTTCGATTTCGGCGCGCACGCGAGATAGACGACCGCTTGCGCCAGGGCGAGCTCGCCCTCGGGGGTGCCGAGCCGTTCATACGTCTCGGCGGCGTCGAGCGTCAGCGCGAGTGCCCGCGGGTCGGCGAGGCCGATGTCCTCGGCGGCCATCCGGATGATCCGTCGCGCAAGATAGAGCGGATCCGCGCCGCCGTCGAGCATCCGCACCAGCCAATAGAGCGCCGCATCGGGGTTCGAGCCGCGCACCGACTTGTGGAGTGCGGAGATCTGGTCGTAGAAGACCTCGCCGCCCTTGTCGAAGCGCCGCAGGCTCCGGGCGACGGCGTTCTCGACGAACGCGCCGTCGATCCGCGCGACGCCCGCGCTCGTCGCCGCGGTGTGGAGGGCCTCGAGCAGGTTGAGCAGGCGCCGCGCATCGCCGTCCGCGAAGCCGATGATTCGCTCGCGCGCCGCGGGGTCGAAGGCGAGCCCGGCGAGCGCCCGGTCCGCCGCCCGGTCGAAGAGCCTTCCGAGATCGTCCGGGGAAAGCGGCGCGAGGACGTAGACCGCGACCCGCGAGAGCAGCGCCGAATTGACCTCGAACGACGGGTTCTCGGTCGTGGCACCGACGAAGGTGATCAGGCCTTCCTCGACGTACGGCAGGAACGCGTCCTGCTGGGCCTTGTTGAAGCGGTGCGCCTCATCGACGAACAGGATCGTGGCGCGGCCGCTGCGCGCCAGCACCTCGCGCGCATGCTGGACCGCGTCGCGGATGTCCTTGACCCCGGACAGGACCGCCGACAGCGCGAGGAACTCGGCGTTGAAGGCATCCGCCATCAGCCGGGCGATCGTGGTCTTGCCCGAGCCCGGCGGCCCCCACAGGATCATCGAGTGCGGCTTGCCGGACTTGAACGCGAGGCGGAGCGGCTTGCCCGGACCGAGCAGGTGCTCCTGCCCGACGACCTCGTCGAGGGTCTTCGGGCGCAGGGCGTCGGCCAGCGGCGCGCGCGGGCGGGGCTCGTCGAAGAGGCCGGTCACTTGTCGCCGACGACGTCGGCGCCCTTGGGCGGTACGAAGCGGAAGAGCGCGGGATCGAGCCGCGGATTGCGCTGGAGCGCGCGGAAGCGGAGCTCGGTCGTCTGGCCGAAGACGTCGGTGAGCTCCATGCGCTCCAACCCCGAGGACCCGAAGCCCATGCGGATCCGCTCGAAGGTCGACTCCTTGTCGCGCGGGACCGCCTCGACCCACTCCAGCCCGTCCTTCGCGCCCACGTCCTTGAGCGCGAACGCTTTGAGCGCGTCGTTGGAGCCGGCGAGCAGCGCCGCAGGCGTCGCGCCGAGCGCCTGATCGAGCTTGCGGACCGTCACCTGGCTCAGGTCCTCGTCGTAGATCCAGACGCGCGTGCCGTCCCCGACGATGAGCTGCGCGTACGGCTTCGCGTACGTCCAGCGGAACTTGCCCGGGCGCAGGAACGCGAGGCTGCCGCGGGACTCCTGGACGAGCTTCCGCTCGCGGTCGTAGATGCGCTGCTCGAACTCCCCGGTGGCCGCGAGCGTGGCGCTCATGAACTGGTTCAAGCGATCGACGCCGGCCGCGCCGGCACCGCCACCGGGACTCAACGCAAAGACGCAAAGGGCGCAAAGGAACGCAAAGGCACCGCGTCCCTTCGAAAGCCCACGCTCGCGGACTCGAGCCGGAAGCATTTTTCTCCTTTGCGCCTTCGCGTTGGAGGCGTTCTCAGCCCTGCGCCCGGTCGGGCACCAGCACCTCCCGGTTGCCGTTCGACTGCATGGTCGACACGAGCCCCGCATGCTCCATCTGCTCGAGCAGCCGCGCGGCGCGGTTGTAGCCGATGCGCAGGTGCCGCTGCACCAGCGAGATCGAGGGCCGCCGGGTCCGCAGCACGATCTCGACCGCCTGGTCGTACAGCGGGTCGGCTTCGCCGTCGCCCGCGACCGGCTCGCCGTTCGCCCCGGCCTCCTCGGTCTCCAGCACGCCCTCGACGTAGTCGGGCTCGCCCTGCTGCTTCAGATATTCGACCACCTTGTGCACTTCGTGGTCGGCGACGAAGGCACCGTGGACGCGCTGCGGAAAGCCGGTGCCCGGCGGGAGGTACAGCATGTCGCCCTGCCCGAGGAGCGTCTCGGCGCCGTGCTGGTCGAGGATGGTGCGCGAGTCGACCCGCGAGGAGACCTGGAACGCGATCCGCGTCGCGATGTTCGCCTTGATGAGGCCGGTGATGACGTCGACCGACGGCCGCTGCGTGGCGACGATCAGGTGAATGCCCGCTGCGCGCGCCTTCTGCGCGAGCCGGGTGATCAGCTCCTCTACCTTCTTGCCGACCACCATCATGAGGTCGGCGAGCTCGTCGACGATGACGACGATGTGCGGCAGCCGCCCGAGCGGCCGGGGTTCGCCGGTTTCCAGCGTGTTCGGGTCGTCGAGCTTCTCGCCGCGCTTCTCGGCCTCGGCGATGCGGTGGTTGAAGCCGGAGAGGTTGCGCACGCCCAGCCACGACATGAGCCGGTAGCGGCGCTCCATCTCGCCGATGCACCACATCAGCGCGGAGGCCGCCTGCTTCATGTCCGTGACCACCGGCATGAGCAGATGCGGGATCCCCTCGTACACCGAGAGCTCGAGCATCTTCGGGTCGACCATGACCAGCCGCACTTCGCGCGGCTCCGCCTTGTAGACGAGCGACAGGATCATCGCGTTGATCGCCACCGACTTGCCCGAGCCGGTCGTCCCCGCCACCAGCAGGTGCGGCATCTTCCCGAGATCCGCCACCACCGGGTGCCCGCCGATGTCCTTGCCGAGCGCGAGCGTGAGCGGCGAGTGGAGGTCGTGGTAGGCCTGGGAGCCGACGATCTCGGCGAGCCGGACCGTCTGCCGCCGCGGATTCGGGATCTCGAGCCCCATGCACGATTTGCCGGGGATCGTCTCGACGACCCGGATCGACACCACCGAGAGCGCGCGCGCGAGGTCCTTCACCAGGTTGACGATCTGGCTGCCCTTCACGCCGACCGCGGGCTCGACCTCGTAGCGCGTGATGACCGGCCCGGGGTAGGCGGCGATCACCTTGACCTCGACGCCGAAGTCCTTGAGCTTCTTCTCGATCAGGCGCGAGGTGAACTCGAGCGTCTCGGCGGTGATGCCCTCCCGCTCGGCCGGCGGCTCGTCGAGGAGCGCGAGCGGCGGCAGCGGGGTGTCGGGCAGGTCCTGGAAGAGCGGCACCTGCTTCTCCTTGATCACCCGCTCCGACTTCGGTATCTGCGCGACCGGAGGCTCGATCCGGATCGGCGCATGCTCCTCGACGCGCTTCTTCTCCGCCTCGATCAGGAGCTCGCGCTCCGCGGTCGCCAGCTCGCCGAGCTTGCGATCCTCGCGCCGCTGCCAGAGCTCGATCGCCTTGAACCAGAGCCATTCGACCGCCGCGCCGATGCGCTCCATGACGGCGAGCCACGAGACGCCGGTGAAGAGCGCAAGGCCGATCGCCGCCAGCGCGAGCAGCAGCAGCGTCGCGCCGGTGAAGCCGAAGGTCGCGTCGAAGACCTGGCTGATGACGGCGCCGAACATCCCGCCCGGCGCGAGCGGCAGGCTCGCGGCGAGCGAGTGGAACCGCAGCGCCTCGAGCCCGCACGAGGCGACGAGCACCATCGAGAACCCGGCGAGCGCGATCACGAACGGCCGGCGGTCGAGGATGGTGCTGCCGTCCAGCCGCCGATAGCCCCACAGGACCGCGTAGACCAGCAGCACGACCCACCACCATGCCGAGACGCCGAAGAGATAGAGCAGCACATCGGAGAACCACGCTCCGACCCGGCCGCCGGCGTTGTGGACGCGATCGACCGCGGCGCTGTGCGACCAGCCCGGATCGGCACGGTCGAACGTCGCGAGGACGAGCGCGAGGTAGAGGGCGATCGCGACCAGCGCCAGCCACTTCGCCTCGCGCAGCCGCGCCGCGATCTTTCCGGGCAGGGGCTGGGCGGTTGACGGGGACTTCACAGCCCGCAGTGTACTCAAGGCGTGCGCGTCGCCGGGAGCCGATCGGTCGAGCGGGCCGCTGGGCGACGCGCCAGGTCGCGCCGCGGCTGGGTAGGAGCGTCCTCCCAGGGGGGCCGGGGGGCAGGCTCGCCCGCAGGCCCAAGGCGTGCGGGCGGGGGGGAAATCGGCCGCGCCATCGGGCGCGGGCCGGCAAGCGGCGCCGCCGGGGACCGGCGGCGCGCGTCCAGCAGCACTACGCGCGCGCCTCCGACACGAGCATCGCCTCGCGCAGGAAGATCGCGCCGGCCTTGACCTCGATGTAACCGCTCGTCTGCAGGTCCTTCATCACGCGGCTCACCATCTCGCGCGAGGCGCCGATCATCTTGGCGATGTCCTGCTTCGGGAGCTTCTTCGTCACGACCTTCTGACCGTCGACGGTCTCGGCCATCTCCATGAGCAGGCGCGCGACGCGCCCGTAGACGTCCATCAGCGCGAGGCTGCCGATCTTCTTGTCGGCCTCGCGCAGGCGCCTGACGAGCCCCTTCAGCACGCCGGTGCAGATGTCGAAGTTCTCCTGCAGGCACTTCTTGAAGTCCACCTTGTTGATCGTCAGCAGCTCGCACGGCTCGATGGCGATCACCGTCGCCGAGCGCGGCGACTCGTCGATCAGTCCCATCTCGCCGAAGAACTCGCCCTGGCTGAGGATGGCGAGGATCACCTCGCGTCCCTCGTCGTCGCTCATCATGACCTTTAGCCGCCCCGAAATCACGATGTACAGGGCGTCGGTCGGGTCGCCGGCCGCGATGACGGTCGAATTCCGCGGGTAGGACTTCCGCCCGACCACCCGCGTGAGCAGTTGCAGCTGGCTCTCGGGCAGTCCCGCGAACAGCGGCACGTTCCGCAAGAGCAGGGTTGAGACACTCGCTGGGCCCGCCATACGCTTTTCTCCCCTCACTGATGCACTCCTCATGCTCAATCCATCCTAGCAGATTGAGCCGCCCATCGCGCCGTGCGAGTCAAGTGCAGACTGCACAGTCGCAACTTTCCTGACCGCATGCGGTGGCCTCGAGGGCGACGCAGTTCGCATGCAAGCGAGATTCGGGCCTGACGCGCCGCGCACGACAGCGAGTCCCACTCGGCAGACGCTCGCCCGGCCTCGGTCCTGCGTTCTCGCGGACCCACTCGCGCCGCGCCGCGCGAGTCGGCGGTCTGCCAACCGTGTCACACCATCGACCGCGCTGGCGCATCTTGTCGGCGCCGCGCGATCCGCATTCCGGGTGCGCACGTCGCCTGCGTCGCTCCCAGTTCCGCTCCGGCGCTGGTCCAGTCCAAATTGTCAGTATAGCGATCGACTCGATGCAAAACAAGCGCTTAGAAAACAAAGCTCAGGTAACGTCGGAAATGAGGAAAAAGTCACCCGAAAGCCGGCCGCTATAATCCCGGGCGCCGTCCCGACCGCTGGAAGTCCCCCGCCGATGCCCGAAAAGCCCATCAAGCACAGCCGCCTGCTCATCCTCGGTTCCGGTCCGGCGGGCTACACCGCGGCGGTGTACGCCGCCCGCGCCAACCTGAAGCCGGTGCTCATCACCGGCCTCGCGCCCGGCGGACAGCTCACCACCACCACCGACGTCGACAACTGGCCGGCGGACGCCGAGGGCGTGCAGGGGCCCGAGTTGATGACGCGTTTCCAGCGGCACGCGGAGCGCTTCGAGACCGAGGTCGTGTTCGACCACGTCCACACCGCGCGCCTGGGCGAGCGCCCGTTCCGGCTGGAGGGCGACAGCGCGGTCTATACCTGCGATGCGCTGATCATCGCCACCGGGGCGTCGGCGAAGTACCTCGGGCTTCCGTCCGAGGAGGCGTACATGGGCCGCGGCGTCTCGGCGTGCGCCACGTGCGACGGATTCTTCTACCGCGGCCAGGACGTCGCGGTCGTCGGCGGCGGGAATACCGCGGTCGAGGAGGCGCTGTACCTCTCGAACATCGCCAAGCACGTGACCGTCGTGCATCGCCGCGACAAGTTCCGCGCCGAGAAGATCCTGCAGCAGAAGCTCTTCGGCAAGCCGAACGTGGCGATCCGCTGGAATCACGTCCTCGACGAAGTGATCGGTGACGAGAAGGGCGTGACCGGAATCCGGATCAAGGGCGTGGGCGGCGGCACCGCCGAGCGGCTCGACCTGCACGGGCTCTTCATCGCGATCGGCCACACCCCCAACACGGCGATCTTCGAAGGGCAGCTCGAGATGGCGGGCGGCTACATCATCACCAAGGGCGGGAGCGAGGGCAACTCGACCGCGACCAGCGTCCCCGGGGTGTACGCCGCCGGCGACGTCCAGGACCACGTCTATCGCCAGGCGGTCACGAGCGCGGGCTCCGGGTGCATGGCCGCGCTCGATGCCGAGAAGTATCTCGAGAGTCTCGCCTGACCGCGTCGACCGCGCCGACATGAAGCGACCGCTCGACCCCCGCGTGCCCGACGACGACGACGCCGCGCTGTTCCGCGCGGCGGTCGGCGATGCGGTGCCGCTGCGCGCCCGGCAGCGTCGCGTCGCCGCCGACCGGCGGACGCCGCCGGTGCCCGTGCAGTCGCTGCTCGACGAGCATTCGGCGCTCGCCGAGAGCCGCAGCGGTCCGCTCGGCCCGGAGGCCGCGCTGGAGGCCGAGGACGAGGCGTCGTTCCTGCGCGAGGGCGTGTCGCGGCAGGTGCTACGCAAGCTGCGGCGCGGGCACTGGGTGGTTCAGGACGATCTCGACCTGCACGGCCTCACGCGCGCCGAAGCGCTCGCGGCGGTCGCGGGGTTCCTGCGCGAATCGGTGCGCCGCGCGCGGCGCTGCGTGCGGATCGTCCACGGCAAGGGTCGCGGCTCGAAGAACCGCGAGCCGGTGCTCAAAGGCAAGGTGCGCGCCTGGCTCGCGCAGCGCGAAGAGGTCCTGGCGTTCTGCCAGGCGCCCGCGACCCAAGGCGGAAGCGGGGCGGTGCTCGTTCTGCTGAAGGCGTGAAGGACCGCAAGGACGATGCGCGGCCCGGGCGTGGCCGCGCCGCCCCGGGGCGTCCGCTCAGATCGCCGCCTCGTTCGTCTCGCCGGTGCGGATCCGCACGACCTGCTCGACCGCGGTGACGAAGATCTTGCCGTCGCCGATCTTGCCGGTACGGGCGGCCTTGATGATCGCCTCGATCGCCTGGTCGAGCAGCTTTTCGACGACCACCACCTCGATCTTGACCTTCGGCAGGAAGTCGACCACGTACTCGGCGCCGCGGTAGAGCTCGGTGTGCCCTTTCTGGCGGCCGAAGCCCTTGACCTCGGTCACGGTCAAGCCGGTCACCCCGACCTCGGCCAGCGCCTCGCGGACCTCGTCAAGCTTGAAAGGCTTGATGACGGCTTCGATCTTCTTCATGGCGGCTCCCCGGCGCACGAACCCGGGGCAGTATAGCAAAAGGCGCGCGGGCCGAACCCGTTGCCAACGCGCGCGCATTCGAAAATAATCGGCGTCACATGGCCGGTCCGCTCGCAGCGCGCGCCCATGTCTGGCGCGCGCACATCTTCGCGTTCTTCAAGCGCTACCGCCGCGCGATCGAGGAGTTCCGCGCGGCGCTGGCGCTCGACCCGCGCATGCAGGAGGCCTGGCGCTGCATCGGTTTCCTGCACGCGCAGGAGAACGAGCCGGCGCAGGCCATCGCCGCGCTCGAGGAGGCGGTGCGGCTCGCGCCCGACGACGCCGACAGCCGTTTCAACCTCGGGTTCCTCCGCCATCAGCGCGGCGACCTCGACGCCGCGATCGAGCAGTTCGGCGAAGCGATCCGGCTGAATCCCACGATCGACCGCGCGTGGTACGGGCTCGGGCTCATCTACCTGCGCCGCGGCGAGCTCGCCCGGGCGATCGAGCATCTGCGCGAGGCGGCCAAGCTGCAGTACTTCAACCCGCATGCCGGGCACTACCTCGCGGTCGCGTATCACCGCGCGGGCGAGCACGCGCAGGCGGTGGCCGAGCAGAAGCGCGTCGAGTCCTTCGATCCCAAGATGGGCGCCGAGATCGCCCGCGACATCGGGATCCGCTGACGATGTCGCGCGAGCGGGTGCGCCCGGAGCGCGTGTCGCACGCGTCCCGACCGCTCGCCCTCCGCGTGGTGGAGGACCTCGCCGAGGTCCCGGCGCGCGACTGGAACGCGCTCGCGGGCGGTCAGCCGTTCCTTCGCCACGAGTTCTTCTCCGCGCTGCACGAGACCGGCTGCGCGAGCGAGCGAACCGGCTGGCTCCCGCAGTTCATCACCCTCTGGGACGGCGCCGAGCTGCGGGCGGCGCTGCCGCTGTATCTCAAGTCGCACTCGTACGGCGAGTACGTCTTCGACTGGGCGTGGGCCGACGCCTACCACCGGCACGGGCTCGAGTACTATCCCAAGCTCCTCTCCGCCGTGCCGTTCTCGCCGGTCACGGGTGCTCGCGTGCTCGCCGCGGACCCCGCCGCGCGCCGCCAGCTCGTCGCGGCCGCGCTCGAGCTCGCGCGGAGCGTCTCGTCGCTGCACGTCCTGTTTCTGCCCGACCGCGACGCGCTCGAGCTGGAGGCCGCGGGGATGATGCTGCGACGGGGCATCCAGTTCCACTGGGCGAATCCCGGCTACCGCACCTTCGACGAGTTCCTGGCGACGCTCACCCACGACAAGCGCAAGCGCATCAAGCAGGATCGGCGCAAGGTGCGCGAGGCCGGCATCACGTTCCGCTGGAAGCTCGGGCGCGAAATCGACGAGGCCGACTGGCGCTTCTTCACGCGCTGCTACAACCTCACCTATCGCGCCCACCTCTCCTCGCCCTACTTGAGCCTGGCGTTCTTCCAGCGGCTCGGCGAGGCGCTGCCAGAGCACCTCCTCCTCGTCGTCGCGGAGCGCGACGGCAAGCCGATCGCGAGCGCGCTCAACGTGTTCACTCAGGATGCGCTCTACGGCCGCTATTGGGGGGCGACCGGCTATGTGCCGTGCCTCCACTGCGAGACCTGCTATTACCAGGCGCTCGAGTTCTGCGTCGAGCGCGGCATCCGGGCCTTCGAAGGGGGAGCGCAAGGCGAGCACAAGCTCGCGCGGGGATTCCTGCCGGAGGTGACCTGGTCAGCGCACTGGCTGCGGCATCCGCAGTTCGCGGACGCGGTGGAGAAGTTCCTCGCGCGCGAGGCGGCCGGGGTCGCGCGCCACGTCGACGAGCTCGCCGAGCGCAGCCCTTTCAGGGCGGCGCACGAAGAACAAGGCTGAGCGGCGCCCCTAGCGGCCGATGGTCGGCGGGATCTGCCGCGCCGGATTCTCGAGAGCGGCGTCGCGCTCCCGCATCCGCAGCTCCTGGCGCTCGGCGGCGCTGCGCTGCGCTTCGAGTCGACGGCGTTCCCGCTCCTCGGCGTCGACGCTGCGATCCCGCCACAAGCCGGTCCCGCGGCGCGTCTCCTGCTCGTCGACGATGGGGTAGATCACGGTCCCGTCGGGCCGGGTCACCACCCGCTCCGGGGGTCGTGTCAGGGCGCGTTCCTCGGACGGGGTCTGGGCGAGCGTCGCGGGAACGGCGAGCCCCAGTGCCAGCGCACCGACGATCGGCCACGGCCAGCTGCGGTTCGAGTCCATGCTCAACTCCTCTCGTCGGTCAGAACGCCGGCTTGCGCTCCGCGTTCCGGTAGCCGGCGACCCCTGCCAGGATCTCCTGCTTCGCCTCCTCGGGGCCGACCCACCCGCCGACTTTAACCCACTTTCCGCGTTCGAGGTCCTTGTAGTGCTCGAAGAAATGGGCGATCTGGGCGAGCGTGATCTCGGGCAGGTCGCGGACCGACTGCACGGTCCGGTACAGCGGCGAGAGCTTGTCGATCGGGACCGCCAGCACCTTCGTGTCGTCCCCGGCCTCATCCTCCATCTTGAGCATGCCGATCGGCCGGCACCGGACCACGGCGCCGGGGACGATCGGCAGCGGGCTCACCACGAGCACGTCCACCGGATCGCCGTCGCCCGACAGCGTATGCGGGATGTAGCCGTAGTTGCAGGGATAGTGCATGGCGGTCGCGAGGAACCGGTCGACGAACATCGCCCCGGTCTCCTTGTCGACCTCGTACTTGATCGGCTCGGCGTGCATCGGGATCTCGATGATCACGTTGCAGTCGTTGGGCACGTCGGCGCCCGGGCTGACGCGGTCGAGGTTCATCGACTCATTATAGCGAGCGTCAATTGACCCCGGCTTCGGGCGGACCCGATAATCGAGCGAATCAAGAGAGGAGGCTCGCATGCGCCCGAGGAACAAGGTGGCGATCGTGACCGGCGCCGGTTCGGGTTTTGGCTCCGGCCGCGCGTTCGGCGACACCGCGCCGAACGCGCTTAACTTGCGCGACGCCTCGTGCAAGTTAGCCTCCACCGAAACCCGAGCCTAAGCCGGCGGCTCGCCGAACACAGGAGGTCAGCATGCGCTTGAGGAACAAGGTAGCGATCGTGACCGGCGCCGGTTCGGGTTTTGGCGAGGGGATCGCCAAGCGGTTCGCCGAAGAGGGCGCGAAGGTGCTGGTGAACGACATCCAAGTCGCGGGCGCCGAGCGCGTCGCCGCCGCGATCCGGAAGGGCGGCGGCACGGCGGAGGTCGTCAAGGCCGACGTCGCGGTGTCCGCCGACTGGGCAGCGATGGTGCGCGCCACGCTCGACGCGTACGGGCGCATCGATGCCGTCGTCAACAACGCCGGCTGGACCCACAAGGCGAAGCCCTTCCTCGAGGTCACCGACGAGGAGTTCGAGAGGGTCTACGCGATCAACGTCCGCTCGATCTACCTCTCGGCGAAGCACGTGGTGCCGGTGTTTCGCCGGCAGGGCGGCGGCTGCTTCGTGAACATCGCCTCCACCGCGGGCGTGCGCCCGCGGCCCGGGCTCGCCGTCTACAACTCGAGCAAGGGCGCGGTGATCACGTTGAGCCGCTCGCTCGCGGGCGAGCTCGGCCCGGACAAGATCCGCGTGAACGTCGTGAACCCGGTGTTCAGCCCGTCGACCGGGCTGTCGGCGGACTTCGCGGGCGGAACGCTGACGCCGGAGGCCGAGGCGAGATTCATCGCGACGATCCCGCTCGGCCGCGGCTCGACCCCGCTCGACGTCGCGAACGCCGTGCTCTACCTCGCCTCGGACGAAGCGGAGTTCATCAGCGGCGTCTGCCTCGAGGTCGACGGCGCGCGCTGCGTCTAGGGAAAACTAGGTAGGCTTCCGGACGAAACCGCCGAGCAGCGCCGCCACCTGCCGCTCCCGCTTGGCCGGAGCGCCGGGCTTCGCATCCGGCGGCGCTGGCGGCGCCATGCCCGGCTCGTAGGGCCGGTTGAAGATGGGATCGGCCGCGGGCTGAGGTTTCGACGGCGGCTCGCGCCGTCGGCCCCGAGTGAGGCGATCCTCGTCGGCGGCGCGGCGCTTCTCCCGGCGGGGCGGCTCCATGATCGGCGCCTCGGAGGCGTGGCCGAAGCCCGCGACCACTTCGCGCGGCATGCGGATGCGAATGGTCTTCTCGATCTCGGCGAGCCGCTCGTGCTCGGCAGGGCAGACGAGCGAGATCGCCGTGCCGGCGGCGCCGGCGCGGCCGGTGCGGCCGATGCGGTGCACGTAGTCCTCGGGCGAGTTCGGGAGCTCGAAGTTGAGCACGAACGGCAGCTCCTCGATGTCGAGGCCGCGCGCGGCCACGTCGGTCGCGACCAGCACGCCCACCCGCCCCGCCTTGAAATCCTCGAGCGCCTGCATGCGCTCGACCTGGGTGCGATCGCCGTGGATCGCCGTGGCGTGCACGCCCTCGCGGTTCAGCTGATAGGCGAGCCGGTTCGCCCCGATCCGGGTGGCGACGAAGACCAGCACCTGGCGGATCCCGCGCGACTTGATCAGGTGCACGAGGAGCTCGCGCTTGCGCTCGCGCGTGACCGGGTGCACGACGTGCGAGACGAGCTCCGCCGCGGCGATCTTCGGCGCGACCTGGACGGCGACCGGATCCTTCAGGAAGGATTTCGCGAGCAGCCGGATGTCGTCGGTGAGCGTGGCCGAGAACAGCAGGTTCTGCTTGCGCCCGGTGAGCAGCGCGATGATCCGCTTCACGTCGGGGATGAACCCCATGTCGAGCATCCGGTCGGCCTCGTCGAGGACGAAGATCTCGACCTGCCCGAGGTTGAGCGTGCGCTGCTGGACGTGATCGAGGAGCCGGCCGGGCGTGGCGACGAGGATCTCGACCCCGCGCCGGAGCTCGGCCGTCTGCGGCTCCATCGGTACCCCGCCGAAGACCACCGTGCTGCGCAGGCCGGTGTGCTTGCCGTACGCCTCCACGCTGTCCTCGACCTGCGCCGCAAGCTCGCGCGTCGGCGCGAGGATGAGCGCGCGCACCGGGTGGCGCGCCGGGGAGACGCTCGTGTTTGCGTGGTGCATGAGCCGCTGCAGCAGCGGCAGCGTGAACCCGGCGGTCTTGCCGGTGCCGGTCTGCGCGCCGCCCATGACGTCGCGCCCGGCGAGGACGTGCGGGATCGCCTGGACCTGAATCGGCGTCGGCGCGGTGTAGCCCTGCTCGGCGACAGCCTTCAGCAGCTCCGGGCGGAGGCCCAGATCGGTGAACGTCGTCAAACAGCGAGGCTCCGGGGAGCGCGGCCCCGCGGCGCGGGACCTGGGGAAACGGGCTTGGGCTTCAGGCGGATGAAGGCGGAAAGCGGTGCCGGTTGGAGAAACGCGAGCGATTATAGCAGACGACCGCGGCCCCCACAGCGGGAAACGCGGCACTTCGCTACGCTTGGCCCCGTGATCACGCTCCGCAGAGTCACGCTCCGGCGCGCGGCGAAGCTGCTCCTCGAGACCGCCGATCTCGCGCTCGCGCCCGGCGAGCGGGTCGGCGTCGTCGGGCCGAACGGCTGCGGGAAGTCGAGCCTCTTCGCGCTGCTGCGCGGCGAGCTCCATCCGGACGCCGGCGACGTTGAGCTGCCGCCGGGATGGACGATCGCGCACGTCGCGCAGGAGACGACCGCGCTCGCGCGGCCCGCGATCGAGTTCGTCGTCGACGGCGACGAGCGGCTGCGCGCCATCGAGCGCGAGCTGGCGGCCGCGGAACGCTCGGGCGAGGGCGAGCGGATCGCCGCCGCGCACGAGTCCTACGCCCACGTCGACGGCTACTCGGCGCGCGCGCGGGCGGCGGCGCTGCTCGACGGCCTGGGCTTCGGGCCCCCCGACCTCGAGCGCAGCGTCGCGGAGTTCTCCGGGGGCTGGCGGATGCGGCTCAATCTCGCCCGCGCGCTGATGTGCCCGTCCGACCTGCTGCTGCTCGACGAACCGACCAACCACCTCGACCTGGACGCGATCGTCTGGCTCGAGAGCTGGCTCGCCGGCTACCGTGGCACGCTGCTGCTCGTCTCCCATGACCGCGAGTTCCTCGACGCGATCGCCTCCACGATCGTGAGCTTCGAGGCGCGGCGGCTGCGGCGCTACACCGGCAACTACTCGGCGTTCGAGGCGCAGCGGGCCGCACGCCTCGCGAACGAGCAGGCGCTGTACGCGCGCCAGCAGCGCGAGGTCGCGCGGCTCGAGGCGTTCATCGACCGCTTCCGCGCGAAAGCGACGAAGGCGCGGCAGGCCCAGAGCCGGCTGAAGGCGCTCGCCCGCATGGAGCTCATCGCGCCCGCGCACGTCGACTCGCCGTTCGACTTCCATTTCCGCGACTTCCCCGGCAGTCCCGACCCGGTCCTCGTGCTCGAAGAGGCAAGTTGCGGCTATGACGGCGCCGCGGTGCTGTCCGGCGTCGACCTCGCAATCCAGGCCGGAGCGCGTATCGGCCTGCTCGGCCGCAACGGCGCGGGCAAGACGACGCTCATCAAGCTTGCGGCGGGTCAGCTGGCGCCGCTCGCCGGCGAGCGACGTGAAGGCCGGGGCTTGCGCGTCGGCTACTTCGCCCAGCACACGCTCGAGGTGCTGCGGCCTGAGGACACGCCGCTCCAGCACCTGCAGCGCATCGACCCGGGAGCGCGCGAGCAGGCCCTGCGCGACTTTCTCGGCAGCTTCGATTTCTCCGGCGACATGGCGACCTCGCCGGTCGCCGGCTTCTCGGGCGGCGAGCGCGCGCGGCTCGCGCTCGCGCTGGTCGTCTGGCAGCGGCCCAACCTGCTGCTGCTCGACGAGCCGACCAACCACCTCGATCTCGAGATGCGCGAGGCGGTCGCGCTCGCGCTGCAGGAGTACGAGGGCGCGATGGTGCTCGTTTCGCACGATCGTCACCTGCTGCGGACCGCGACCGACCTGCTCGTCCTCGTGGCCGACGGCGGTGTCGGCGCGTTCGACGGCGACCTCGACGACTATCGCGACTGGCTCGCCGCGCGCCGCGCGGTGGACAAGCCGCAGCCCGACGCCGGCCCCTCGCGCCGCGAACAGAAGCGCGCGGCGGCGGAGGCGCGGCAGGCGCGCGCGCGCAGCCGCAAGCCGATCGAGAACCGGCTCCGGGCGCTCGACCGCGAAATCGAGCGACTCGCGCGGGAGAAGGCCGAGATCGAGGCGCGGCTCGCATCGGAAGCGTTCTACGGACAAGGCAACCAGGACGACGTCACCGCCGCGCTCCGCGAGCAGGTCCGTCTCGCGGCCGCGCTCGACCAGGCGGAGGGCGAGTGGCTGCGGCTACAGTCGGAGCTCGAGGCGATCCGCTGACGCGGCCGCCTGGATCCCCGCTTGCGCGGGGAGTGAGTCGGGAATTCGGCACGCGGGGGTTTCGAAGGATTCGCCTGCGCGAATCCGAGCCCGCGAACGCCCGAGGCGATGCAACGCCTCGGGCGGGCTAGGACCGCAAGGCCGTCGCCGCCGGCGAACGCCAGCGCCGATGCAGCGGCGCTGGCTCCGACGCTAACGCGTCGTCAATTGATGCTCGGCCGCCCGCCTTCTTCGGTCGGCTGCGGCACCATGCCGGCGGGCAGCTGCAGCTCGAGGTCCCAGTCGGCGCGCGCGACCGCGTTCTGGATCAGCTTGACGAGCCCGTGCAGGAGGTTGTCGTCGAGCGTGAGGTGCACGCCCTGCCCCACCGTCGGCAGCAGGCCGAGCACGTGCCGCCCCTGCTGGTCGCGCCGCGGCTGGATCCGCGTGACGAGCAGCGGGTTCTGGCCGAGCGGCCGGTCGCGCTGCGCCTCCTCGTAGGGCTTGGAGAAGTCGGCTTGCCGGATCGCCTTCTCGTGTTGGAAGCCGAGCAGGGCGCGCTTCGCCTCGGGGTTGGGCTGCAGGGCGATCTCGGGAGCGGTCTGCGCCATGCCGACGAGCAGCGGCCAGAGCCGCTTGACGCACCGGCGCGTGAGCCACACCAGCACCTCCGCGGCGTTGTCGGTCGCGAGGCGCATGAGCAGCCGGTCGTGCTCGGCGTTGAACTCGATCTTGAGCTGGTGGAGACGCATCCCTCGCGTTCCCGTTGCCCGTCGCCGGAAAGTTTAACCCCAAAGTCGGGGCACGGCCGTTCTTCCGGAGGCGGGGCGTGCGCTTTCACACAGCGCCCGGCCGGCACGCGCGCGTCGGCGCTCGATCCGACAGGCTCTAAACTGTCGGGCCATGGCCACCGGCCCGTCGGACGAGGAGCTGATGCTCGCCTATCGCGCAGGCGACGCGTCCGCGTTCGACGCGCTGTACGCGCGCCACCGGGGCGGCGTGTTCCGCTACCTGCGCCGCCAGGCCGGGAGCGCGGCGCTCGCCGAGGAGCTTTTCCAGGACGTGTGGCTCAGGCTGATCGACGCGCGCGGAAGCTACGAGCCGCGCGCCAAGTTCACGACGTGGCTGTTCACGATCGCGCACAACCGTCTGATGGACCATTTCCGGACTCGCGCGCGCGCCGCGCTCGTCAGCTACGACGACGATCCGATCGACGACGTCGCGGCCGATGCGCCGCGGCCGGATGAGTCGCTCGAGCGGAAGCAGGCTGCGGCGCGGCTGCTCGCCGCGCTCGATGCGCTGCCGGCGGCGCAGCGCGAGGCCTTCGTCCTCCAGCAGGAAGGCGAGCTCTCGGTCGAGGAGATCGCCGCGGCGACGGGCGTGAATCGGGAGACGGCGAAGAGCCGGCTGCGCTATGCGATGGCGAAGCTCCGCGCCGAGCTTCACGAGCGGGAAAGCACATGACCGACCCCGACCTCCGCGACCCGCGCCTGGACGAGGCGTATCGCCGGATCCCCGGCGAAGAGCCGCCGCCCGCGCTCGACCAGCGGATCCGTGCCGCAGCGCGCCGCGCGGTCGGCGCCGGGCCGGAATCGCTGGCGACGCGCCGCCAGCGGTCCTGGGGCGCGCGTTGGCGGGTTCCGCTCTCGCTCGCCGCGACCGTCGTCCTCGCAGTCACCGTCACGCTGATGGTGCAGGACGAGGAACGCCGCGCATTCGACGAAGCTCCCGTGCGCGCGCCGGTCCCCGCGGCGCCCACCGCCGTCGAGCCGCAACCGCCGGCCACCGCACCTCGGGAGCCCGCGCGCCGAGACGCGCAGCCCTCGCGCCCCGCGCAGCCGGCTGCGTCGGGCCGCGCCGCGCCCGCGCCAGCAGCGTCGCCGCCCGCCCCGGCCGCGGACGCCGTGGCTCCGGCGGCGCCAAAGGTCGAGCAACTCGAAATGCGCCGGCAACGGCTCGAGGAGGCCGAGCCAGCGGGCGCTTCCGCGCCCGCGAAACCGGCGCCTGCTCCCGCGCCGAAACCGCTCGCGGCGCAGCCCGCGGCGGCGCCCCCGGCGCCGGCGCCGAGCCAGGCCGCGCCGTCGCTCACCCGGGAGCGGGCGGTCGGCGATCGCCCGGCGCGGGAGCTGCGCAGCGCGCCCGAGGCGGCCCGCTCGCCGGAGCAGTGGATCGAAGACATCCGCCGTCTGAAGGCGCAAGGGCGCGACGCCGACGCGGCCGCCGAGCTGGCGGAGTTCCGCCGCCGCCATCCCGATTACCCGCTGCCGGTCGATCTGGCCCGCTGATCCCGAGAACGTGACGAAATGCGTCGCGTCGCCTGCGGCGTTAACCCCGTTCGCCCGGCGCAGCCGTTTCGAGGCAGGTCTTGTCCACTCGAGAGGAGCGCACCATGAACCGACTCGTCGCATCGCTCGCCGCCTGCGCGATCGCGGGGGCGGCTGGGCCCGCCGCGGCCGGCCAGCTGCTCGACATCGCCGTCATCAACCGCACGACCGGCCAACGGGTGCCGGTCCATGCCCATCACGGGCGGCTCTACGTGGCCGGGACCCCGGGCGACCGCTACGCGGTCCACATCGCAAACCGCACCGGCGAGCGGGTGCTCGCGGTGGTCTCGGTCGATGGCATCAACGTCGTCACCGGCGAGACCGCGAGCCAAGACCAGGACGGCTACGTGCTCGCGCCGCACCAGTCCTTCGACATCGCCGGCTGGCGGAAGAGCACGAGCGAGGTCGCGGCGTTCTACTTCACGCGGCTCCCCGACAGCTACGCCGCGCGGACCGATCGCCCCGCTCACGTCGGCGTCATCGGCGTGGCGGTGTTCCGCGAGTGGACACCGCCGCGCCCGGCGGCGACGCCGTGGCCACGCCCGTTCGCGCGGCGCGACGCGCCCGCGCGCGAGCTGGAGTCCGGCGTCGGCGATGCGGCCGAGCCGCCGGCCGCGCCCTCGGCTTCCGCGCGCGCGGAGCCGTCCCGGGAGGACCCCCGGTTCCGCGGCCGCCAGGAGCGCATTGGCACCGGCCACGGGGAGCGCGAGCGCTCGGAGGTCGTGTACACGGACTTCCGGCGCGCGACGCCGCGGCCGAACCAGACGATCGCGATCTATTACGACACGCGGGCGAATCTGATCGCGCGCGGAATCCTGCCGCACCCGACGCCGGTCGTCGCCCCGCACCCCTTTCCCGGCGAACGGTTCGTCCCCGACCCGAAGAGCTGAAGCGGCTCAGGCGCCGTGCCGGGCGAGCGCCCAAGCCACGTGCTCGCGCACGAGCGCTGAGGGGTCCTCGGCACGCGCCCGCAACGCGTCGACCACCCGCTCGCTCGTCGGCGCGTTGCCGAGCCCGACGGCGAGATTGCGCGACCAGCGCTCGTAGCCGATGCGATGGATCGCCGAGCCCGCGAGGCGCGCGTGGAACGCGGCCTCGCTCCAGCCGAAGAGCTCGGCGAGCCCGGCTGCATCGAGCCCGTGGCGCACGTGGAAGTCGGGCTCGCGGGTCGTTCGCGCGTACTTGTTCCATGGGCAGACGAGCTGGCAGTCGTCGCAGCCGTAGACGCGGTTGCCGATGAGCGGGCGCAACGCCGCCGGAATGCTGCCTTTCAGCTCGATCGTCAGGTACGAGATGCAGCGCCGCGCGTCGAGGAGGTAGGGCGCCACGATCGCGCCGGTCGGGCACACGTCGATGCAGCGCGTGCACGCGCCGCAGTGTTCCGCGATCGGCGCGTCGGGCGGCAACGGCAGATCGGTGTAGATCTCGCCGAGGAAGAAGTACGAGCCGGCATCGCGGCTGAGGAGCAGCATGTGCTTCCCGCGCCAGCCGAGCCCCGCCTTGGCGGCGAGCTCGACTTCCATCACCGGCGCGGAGTCGGTGAACACGCGATACCCGAACTCGCCGACCTCGGCGGCGATGCGGTCGGCGAGCCGCTGCAGCCGGGCGCGGAGCACCTTGTGGTAGTCGCGGCCGAGCGCGTAGCGCGAGAGATACGCCTGCGTCCGGTCCGCGAGCACCGTCTCCGCGTCGGTGCCCTCAGGCAGGTAGTCCATGCGCGCGGTGATCACCCGCACCGTCCCGGGCACGAGCTCCGCCGGTCGCGCGCGTTTCGCGCCGTGCCGAGCCATATAATCGAGCTCGCCATGGAATCCGCGCGCGAGCCATTCGGCGAGCCGCGACTCGGCGTCGCCCAGCTCGGCGTCTGCGATCCCCACCGCGTCGAAGCCGAGCTCGCGACCCCACCCCTTGATCGCCGCGGCGAGCGGCGCGTAGTCGTTCAACGCACGGCGCGACGGCGCGTTAGTAGCCATCATGGAACCGCATGTTAGCGCCGCTCCACATCCATCTCGCCGACGACGCGGCGACCCGAGCGCTCGGCGCACGCCTGGCGGCGCTGCTGCAGCCCGGCGCCTCGGTCCATCTGTCCGGCGACCTCGGGGCCGGCAAGACCACCCTCGCGCGCGGGGTCATCCGGGCGCTCGGCTTCCCGGGCAAGGTGAAGAGCCCCAGCTACGCCCTGGTTGAACCTTACACGAATTCTAGGTTAAGCTTGTACCACTTTGATTTTTTTAGGTTCAAGGATCCTAGCGAGTGGGCCGATGCGGGCTTGAGCGAGTGCTTCGACGGACTGGCGATCGCACTGATCGAATGGCCGGAGAAAGCGGCCGGGCTGCTGCCGCCCGCCGATCTCCGCATCCGCCTGGAGATCCGGCCGCGCGGCGGCCGGGACGTGACGCTCGACGCCGACACGGAGCCCGGCCGCGCGTATTTGAGCGAGCTCGCGCTGCAATACGCCGCGCGCTGATCGCCGGCGCGGCTGCGCTTGCCGCGCTGCTCGCGCCCGCGGCGCCGGCGGAGGAGGCGATCAGCGGCCTGCGCGTGTGGCCGTCGGAGGACTATACGCGCGTGACCCTCGAGAGCGCCGTCGAGCTGCGCTACCAGCTGACGTCGGTCAAGAACCCGGAGCGCCTCGCGCTCGACCTCGAGGGCGTCGACCTGCCGAGCATCGCGGACCAGCTCGCCGGCAAGGTCCTGCCCCACGATCCTCACATCGGCGGCTTGCGCGTCGGTCGGTTCAAGCCGGGCACCGTCCGGCTGGTGATCGAACTCAAGAGCGAGGTCCGACCGCAGGTCTTCACGCTGCCCCCGATCGGCGACTACGGCCACCGCCTGGTGATCGACCTCTACGCGCTCGTGCCGGCGGACCCCCTGCTCGCGCTGCTCCGGCAGAAGGAAGCGGCCGGCGCACCCGGATCGCGTCCAGGCGCATCGCGGAAAGCGCCGTCCGCCGGCGACAAGGCGCCCACGCCGCGCCCGGCCACGATCGTCGTCGATCCCGGCCATGGGGGCGAGGACCCCGGCGCGCGCGGACGCCGCGGCACCTACGAGAAGCACGTCACGCTCGCGGTCGCGCGCCGGCTGAAGGCGCTGATCGACGCGGAGCCGGGGATGCAGGCCTTGCTGACGCGCGACGGGGACTACTTCATCCCGCTCGCCGAGCGTGTCGAGAAGGCGCGGCGCGTGAAGGCCGATCTGTTCGTCTCCATTCACGCCGACGCGTACCTGCTGCCGCACGCGCGCGGCTCGTCGGTCTTCGCGCTGTCCGAGCGCGGGGCGACGAGCGCCGCCGCCGGCTGGCTCGCCAAGCGCGAGAACGACGCCGACCTGATCGGCGGCGTCAACCTCGCCGTGAAGGACCGCTACCTCGCGCAGACGCTCCTCGACTTGTCGCAGACCGCGACGATCAACGACAGCCTCAAGGTCGGCCGCGCGGTGCTCGCCGAGCTCGGCGGCATCAACACGCTCCACAAGCCGCACGTCGAGCAGGCGGGCTTCGCGGTGCTCAAGGCGCCCGACATCCCGTCGATCCTCGTCGAGACTGCGTTCATCAGCAATCCGGAGGAGGAGCGCAAGCTCGGCAACGCGAAATACCAGGCCGAGCTCGCGCGCGCCATCCTCGAAGGGATCAAGCGCTATTTCGCGGCCAATCCGCCGACGCCGCGGCCGACGATCGCGGCGTACGAGCCCGCGGCGCTCGGCCCGCCGGCGGGCCGGACGCAGGCCGCGCCGCTCTAGAGCGTCTTCGACGCGCGCGCCCGGGCGCGCAGATACTCGATCGCGATCGGCAACACCGACAGCAGGATGATCGCGAAGATGACGACCGTCAGGTTGTTCTTCACCAGCGGCACGTTGCCGAAGAGATAGCCCGCGGTCACGAGCAGCCCCACCCACAGCAGCGCGCCGCCGACGCTGAACGCGAGGAAGCGCACGTAGCTCATCCGGCCGATCCCGGCCACGAACGGCGCGAACGTGCGCACGATCGGAACGAACCGGGCGATCACGACCGTCTTCCCGCCGTGGCGCTCGTAGAACCCGTGCGTGTAGTCGAGCGCGGCGCGGTTGAAGAACCGCGAGCGCTCCCAGCGGAAAACCTTCGGGCCGAGGTAGCGGCCGATCCAGTAGTTCACGTTGTCGCCGCACAGCGCCGCGGCGACGAGCGTGACGCCGAGCACGCGCGGGTCCATGCCCGCTGCGGCCCAGAGCGTTCCGGCGACGAACAGCAGCGAGTCCCCGGGCAGGAACGGCGTCACGACGAGCCCGGTCTCGCAGAACACGATGAGGAAGAGCAGCGCGTAGATCCACGTCCCGTACTGCTGCAGCAGCGCCGCGAGATGGCGGTCGAGATGGACCAGGAAATCCCAGGCGAACGCGACGAGCTCCATGAGGAGCCTATTGTATCGGCGCATATAATTACGAGTTGCGCCCGTCGCGCCGGGGTCGGACCCGCGCCCGCATCCGGGCGTGCTTCCTGACCGGCTAAGACCGTGGCAGACACCTCCGCCTCCGATCATCCCGCCGTCCGCCGCGTCCGCGCGGCCCTGGCCGCGGCGGGCGTGGCCACCGAGATCGTCGAGCTCTCGGCCGCCGCACGCACGGCACGGGCCGCTGCCGAGCAGCTCGGCTGCGATGTCGCGCAGATCGCGAACTCGCTCGTCTTCCGGTGCGAGGCGAGCGGCGCGCCGCTGCTCGTCATGACGAGCGGCGCGAACCGCGTCGACGCCGCGCGCGTCGCCGCCCTCGTCGGCGAACCGATCGGGCGCGCCGACGCCGAGTTCGTGCGGCGCGCGAGCGGCTTCGCGATCGGCGGGGTGGCGCCGGTGGGCCACGCCGCGCCGCTGCGCACGCTCATCGACCGCAGCCTCCTCCGGCACGCCGCGATCTGGGCGGCCGCCGGCCATCCGCACACCGTCTTTCGCCTCACGCCCGACGAATTGATCCGGATCACCGGCGGCACGCTCGCCGAGGTGGCCGCCTGACGATGCCGGCGATCCGCCCGCTCCCGGACACCCTCGTCAGCCAGATCGCCGCCGGCGAGGTCGTCGAGCGGCCGGCCGCGGTGCTGAAGGAGCTGCTCGAGAACAGCCTCGACGCGGACGCGCGCAGCGTCGCGGTGTCCCTGGAGGAAGGTGGCGTGCAGCGCGTGCGGGTCGCCGACGACGGCAGTGGCATCGCGCACGCGGACCTGCCGCTCGCGCTCGCGCGGCACGCGACGAGCAAGATCGCCACCCTCGCGGACCTCGAGCGCGTGGCGACCCTCGGGTTCCGCGGCGAGGCGCTCGCGAGCATCGCGGCGGTGGCGCGGGTCACCCTCATCTCGCGCACGCCCGACGCCGATCACGCGTGGCGCATCGTCGCGGAGGGCGGCCCGGCGGGGCCGCCGGAGCCGGCGGCACACGCGCCGGGGACGACCGTCGAGGTGGCGGATCTCTACTTCAACACCCCGGCACGGCGGAAGTTCCTGAAGTCCGCGGCTACCGAGCTCGCGCATTGCACCGAGGCGTTCGACCGCGTCGCGCTCGCGCGTTGCGACCTCGCGCTCACCTTGCGCCACGGCGGCCGCGTCGGCCGCCATCTGCTCCCGGCCGCGCCGGGCGCGCGGATCGCCGCGGTGCTGGGCGATGCGTTCGCCGCCGCGGCCCGCGAACTCGACGCCGAGGCGGCCGGCTTGCGGATCACCGGCTTCCTCGGCGCGCCCGCTCAGGCGCGCGGGGTGCGCGACGCGCAGTACGTCTACGTGAACGGGCGCTTCGTGCGCGACCGCCTGCTCGCGCACGCGCTGCGCGAGGCCTACGCCGACGTGCTGCACGGCGACCGCTATCCGGCGTACGTGGTGTTCCTCGAGATCGACCCGGCCATGGTCGACGTGAACGTCCATCCGGCGAAGACCGAGGTCCGATTCCGCGAGGCGCGCGCGGTGCATCAGTTCGTCCGCCACGCGGCGTCGCGCGCGCTCGCCGGCGCCGCCGGCGAGACGCCGACGCCGGCCGCGGCACCCGAGCGCGTCGGCGAGCGGCTCGTGCCGCGCCCCCACGGGCTCCAGCCGGCACTGGCGGTCGCGCAGCCGGTGGCCGCCTACACCGCGATGTTCGAAGCTGCGCGGGAGCGCGCACCGTCCGAGGGTGCCGCCATCGCGGACGCCCCCGCGGGAGCGCAGGAGGACGACGCGCCGCTCGGCTTCGCGCTCGCCCAGCTTCACGGCGTGTATATCCTCGCGCAGAATCGCCAGGGGCTCGTGCTGGTGGACATGCACGCGGCCCACGAGCGCATCCTCTACGAGCAGCTCAAGGACGCGCTCGACGCCGCCAGCGTCATCGCGCAGCAGCTGCTCATCCCGGTCACGTTCCCTGCCGACGCGGTCGACGTCGCGACGGTCGACGAGCACGGCGAGGTGCTGGCGGCGCTCGGCTTCGACATGGCGGCGCTCTCGCCCACCGCGATCGTCGTGCGCGGCGTGCCCGATCTGCTCGCGGGCGGCGACCTCGCCGCGCTCGCGCGCGGAGTGCTCCGCGACATCCGCGACTACGGCGCGACCGAGGTCCTCGCCCGGCATCGCAACGAGCTCCTCGCGACGCTGGCGTGCCACGGCGCGGTCCGCGCCCACCGCGCGCTCACGCTCCCTGAGATGAACGCGCTGCTGCGCCGCATGGAAGAGACCGAGCGCTCCGGGCAGTGCAACCACGGCCGCCCGACCTGGTACCAGCTCTCGCTCGCCGACCTCGACAAGCTGTTCCTGCGCGGCCGCTAGCACGGTTGCGCCTCCCGGCCGGCATCGCGACGTGAACGGGACCGCCTTCGCCCTCCTCGGCCCCACCGCGAGCGGCAAATCGCAGCTCGCGCTGCGGCTCGCCGACGACCTGCCGCTCGAGATCGTCAGCGTGGATTCGGGCCAGGTCTACCGGGGCATGGACATCGGCACGGCGAAGCCGACGTACGCCGAGCGGGCGCGGGTGCCGCACCACCTGATCGATCTCGTGGAGCCGACCGAGGCCTACTCCGCGGGGCGGTTTCGCGATGACGCGATTGCGGCCGTCCGGAGCATCCTCGCCCGCGGCCGGGTTCCCCTGCTCGTCGGCGGCGCGATGCTCTACTACCGCGCGCTCGCGCACGGGCTCGACGCGTTGCCGGCGGCCGAGCCGCGGCTGCGCGCGGCGATCGTCCGCGAGGCGGCGACGAAAGGCTGGCCGGCGATGCATGCCGCGCTCGCCCGAGTCGATCCCGCCAGCGCGCGGCGGCTCGCGCCCAACGACGCCCAGCGCATCGAGCGCGCGCTCGAGGTCTACCGCGCCACCGGCAAGCCGCTTTCGGCGCTCCAGACCGCGGCGCGCGCGGCGCTGCCCTTCCGGCTCGCGAGCTTCGCGCTGATGCCCGGCGATCGCGCGGCCCTGCACGCGCGCATCGCCGCGCGCTTCGACGCGATGCTCGAGGCGGGGCTGGTGGAAGAAGTCCGGGCGCTGCGCCGGCGCCACGCGCTGCACGCCGGCCTACCGAGCATGCGCTGCGTGGGCTACCGGCAGGTATGGAGCCACCTCGACGGCGCCTACGACCGGGGGACGCTCCGGGAGAAGGGCGTCGCCGCGACGCGCCAGCTCGCGAAGCGCCAGCTGACGTGGCTGCGGAGCCTGCCCGAGGTCGAGCTCTGCGAAGACACCGACCGGCTCGCGGCCCGCTTGCGCGAGCGCCTCAGCGCGTCGCAGCCCGCGGCATGAAGCCGAAGACGCTGCCCGACCATCTTGCCTCCGGGCTGGACATCGTTTCGATCGGCATCAATCCGTCGCTCTACTCGGTCGAGCGGGGCTTCTACTTCGCGCGCCCAGGGAACCGCTTCTGGCCGACGCTCAACGCCTCGGGACTCGTGCCGGAGCCGCTCGCGCCGTCGCGCGACTCGGTCCTGCGGCTCTTCCGGATCCATCGCATCGGGTTCACCGACCTGGTGAAACGCGCTACGGCACGCGCAGACGACCTGACCGCGGAGGACTACGCGCGCGGCGCTCGCCTGCTGCGACGCAAGCTGCGCCGATTCCGGCCGGCGATCGCGTGGTTTCACGGCACGAGCAGCTACCGCGCCTTTCTCGAGCATTCCGGCGTGCCGCGCGCGGCGCTCAAGCCCGGCCTCCAGCCCGACGCGATCGGCGCGACCCGCGTGTTCGTGACGCCCAACCCGAGCGGAGCAAACCCCCGGGCCAACCCGAAGGCGCTCCTGCCGCTCTATCGCGAGCTTGCGGCGCTGCGCGGCGCGCTCGGGCGCCGCCGCTGACGGCATCCGGCCGGCGCACGCGGGCGTACCATCTGCGCACGCACACAACCGGCTCTAACCAGGGGATCGAACGATGCGGACCATCCAGCTGCTAGCCTGCGCGACGCTCGCCGTGTTCCACGGCGCTATCCACGCTCAACAGCCGGCCACGTCGCCCGGCGCGGAGCCGGGCGCGCGGTTGCAAGCCGCCGTGAACGGCGCGCATCGGTCGGACGCCGACAAGGCGCGCGACCAGTATCGCCATCCCGTCGAGACACTCGCGTTCTTCGGCATCCGCGAGGATATGACGGTGGTGGAGCTCTGGCCGGGCGGCGGCTGGTACACCCGCATCCTCGCGCCGCTCCTGAAAGACCGGGGCAAGCTCTATCTCGCCGCTTACAAGCCGGGACTCATCATCCGCAATGCCACCAACACCCAGCGCGAGGAGGTCGCCGCCAAGCCCGAGGTGTTCGGCAAACCGATCTTCACGGTGCTCGAGAAGGGCGAGTACGACATCGCGCCGCCGGGCTCGGCGGATCTCGTGCTCACCTTCCGCAACCTGCACAACTGGATGGACGACGGGCACGTCGAAGCGGTCTTCCAGGCGATCCACCGCGCGCTCAAGCCCGGCGGCGTCCTCGGGCTCGTCGAGCATCGCGCGCCCCCGGGCCCGCAGGATCCGCGCGCGAAGTCCGGCTACGTCACCGAGGCGCACACGATCAAGCTCGCCGAGGCCGCCGGGCTCCGGCTGGTGGCGCGATCGGAGATCAACGCCAACCCGAAGGACACCAAGGACCATCCGAAGGGCGTCTGGACGCTGCCGCCGAGCTATGCCCTCAAGGACGTCGATCGCGAGAAGTACGCCGCGATCGGCGAGTCGGACCGGATGACTTTGAAGTTCGTGAAGCCTGCGAACTAGAAACCTCAACGCAAAGGCGCAAAGAACCGCAAAGCTCGCAAAGCAAAACCTTAAAAAGCTTTCCTCTGCGTCCTTTGCGGCGCTTTGCGTCTTTGCGTTGAAGTATTTGTCATTCGCCGCGCGCGATGCCGTCGCGGCGCGGGTCGGCCGCGCCGACCCACGCCTCGCCGACACGCTGGATGGCGTGCGTCCCGCTCGTCATGTCGACCACGCGCACGTCGTGCCCCATCGCGGCGAGTCCCGCCCGCAGCTTCTCGGCCGGCGTGCCGCGCTCGAGCTCGGTCGGGCCGTTGCGGCTGCCGAAGTTCGGCGCGTCGATCGCGTCCTGCAGGGTCACGCCCCAGTCCAGGGTCGCGGTGACCACGCGCGCGACGTAGTTGATGATCGCGTGGCCGTCCGGCGACCCCGCGACCAGCACGAGCCGGCCGTCGGCGTCGAACACCAGCGTCGGCGACATGGAGCTGCGCGGCCGCTTGCCGCCCTCGACGCGGTTCGCGACGAACGCGCCCGCCTGCTCCGGCCGGAACGCGAAGTCGGTGAGCTGGTTGTTCAGCAGGAACCCGCGAACGAAGCGGTGATTGCCGAACGCGAACTCGATGCTCGACGTCATCGCGACGGCATTGCCCTCGGCGTCGACGACCGAAAGGTGCGTCGTCGAGGCGAGCTCGAGCGCAGCGCCGTCGACCCAGTTCGTCGTCTGCGGGGCGCCGCGCGGCTGCCCGGCTTGCGCCCGGCGCATCGAGCGCTCCGGGACCACGAGCGCCGCCCGCTCGGCGAGATACGATTCGGCGAGCAGCCCGGCGACGGGGACGTCGACGAAGTCCGGGTCGGCGACGTACCGGTCGCGGTCGGCATAGGCGAGGCGTCCCGCCTCGGCGAAGAAGTGCACCGCCGCCAGTGGATCGCTCTGGTAGCCGGTCCTGGGCAGGCGCTCGAGGATGCCGAGCAGCTGGAGCACGGCGACCCCGCCGGAGCTGGGTGGTGGCATGCCGCACACCCGATACGAGCGGAAGGCGCCGCAGACCGGGTCGCGCTCCTTCGCGCGGTAGCGCTCCAGGTCCGCGACGGTGAGATCTCCCGACTCGACCGGATGCTTCTGCACCGCCGCAGCGATGTCGTGGGCGATCGCCCCGCGGTAGAACGCCTGCGCCCCGCCGGCGGCGACGGTGCGCAGCACACCCGCGTACTCGGGGTTGCGCAGGATCGTGCCGACCGGCTTCGGCCGGCCCTCGGGCTCGTAGAGGTAGCGCGCGGCGTACGGATCGCGCCGCAGGAAGCGGTCGCGCGCGGCGAGCGCGTGCAGCCGCAGCGAGATCGGGAAGCCGTTGTCGGCGAGCTCGATCGCCGGCTGCGCGAGCTCGCCCCAGGCGAGCCGGCCGTGCTCCCGATGGGCGAGGTCGAGCACCGCGAGCAGCCCCGGCACGCCGACCGAGCGTCCCGACAGGATCGCCTCGAAGAAGCCCATCGGCCGGCCGAACATGACCAGGAACCGCTCGGGCTTGGCGCTCGCCGGCGCGGTCTCCCGGCCGTCGTACGCCCGCACGCGCTTGTCGGCCGCCGCGTAGTGGAGGATGAACGCGCCGCCGCCGAGGCCCGACGACTGCGGCTCGACGAGCCCCAGGACGAGCTGCATCGCGACCGCGGCGTCCATCGCCGTCCCGCCGCGCTTGAGCACGGCGTAGCCGGCATCCACCGCGAGGGGATGTGCCGCCGCGACCATGAAGCGGGTGCCGACCGCGGACTGCTTCGCGCTGAACCCGGAGGCGGCCTCCGAGGCGGGCTGCGCGAGCGGCGCGCCCGCCGCGTAGGCCGCGACCGCGAGCGCTAGGCCCCATCGCTTCACCGCGTTGCCCTCCTCGAGCGCGTCCCCGGGTGCGCCCCCCGCTCCCCGGAGCCCGTCGTCCTGATCAGACCATGAGCGGCACGATCAGGAGCGCGACGATGTTGATGATCTTGATCAGCGGGTTGACCGCGGGGCCCGCGGTGTCCTTGTACGGGTCGCCGACCGTGTCTCCCGTCACCGCCGCCTTGTGCGCATCCGAACCCTTGCCGCCATGGTGACCGTCCTCGATGTACTTCTTCGCGTTGTCCCATGCGCCGCCGCCCGTCGTCATCGAGATCGCCACGAAGAGCCCGGTCACGATGGTGCCCATGAGCACGCCGCCGAGCGCCTGCGCGGCGGCCTCCGGGCCGGCGAGCCAGCGGAAGCCGATCCCGACGGCGATCGGAACGAGGACCGGGAGCAGACTCGGGACGACCATCTCCCCGATCGCCGCGCGCGTGAGCATGTCGACCGCCCGCGAGTAGTCGGGCTTCGCCTTGCCCTCCATGATGCCCGGGATCTCCTTGAACTGCCGGCGCACCTCGAGGACGACCGATCCCGCCGCGCGGCCCACCGCTTCCATCGCCATCGCACCGAAGAGATACGGGACCAGACCGCCGATGAACAGCCCGATGATCACCCAGTGGCTCGACAGATCGAAGGTGAGGATCCGGCCGCCCGCCTCGAGGGCGTGGGTGTAGTCGGCGAAGAGCACGAGCGCCGCGAGGCCCGCCGAGCCGATCGCGTAGCCCTTGGTCACCGCTTTGGTGGTGTTGCCGACGGCGTCGAGCGGATCGGTGATCTCGCGCACCGCGCTCGGCAGGTCGGCCATCTCGGCGATGCCGCCGGCGTTGTCGGTGATCGGCCCGTACGCGTCGAGCGCCACGACGATCCCGGTCATCGAGAGCATCGAGGTCGCGGCGATCGCGATGCCGTAGAGCCCCGCCAGCCAGTACGACACCAGGATCGCGACGCACACCGCGAGCACCGGCCACGCGGTCGCCTTCATCGAGACCCCGAGCCCGGCGATGATGTTGGTCGCGTGGCCGGTCGTCGACGCCTGCGCGACGTGCTGCACCGCCTTGAACTGGGTGCCGGTGTAGTACTCGGTGATCCAGACCATGAAGCCAGTGAGCGCGAGCCCCACGACCGCGGCGCCCCACAGGTGCCAGGTGCCGATGAACTGGCGGCTCGCGGCGATGTCGAACGGCACCTCCTTCAGGGTGGCGCCCATGATCCGGTCGGTCGCGAACCAGAACAGGACGACCGCGATCGCGCCCGAGATCCACAGCCCGCGGTAGAGGGCCGGCATCACGTTCTTGTCGCCGGACTTCGCCCTGACGAACCAGGTGCCGGCGATCGACGCGATGATCGACACGCCGCCGAGCGCGAGCGGATAGATGACCGCCGCCGCCGACTCGCTCTTCACCATCAACGCGCCGAGCAGCATCGTCGCGATCAGCGTGACGGCGTAGGTCTCGAAGAGGTCGGCCGCCATCCCGGCGCAGTCGCCGACGTTGTCGCCGACGTTGTCGGCGATCACGGCGGGGTTGCGCGGATCGTCCTCCGGGATTCCCGCCTCGACCTTGCCGACGAGGTCCGCCCCCACGTCCGCGCCCTTCGTGAAGATGCCCCCGCCGAGACGCGCGAAGATCGAAATGAGCGACCCGCCGAAGCCGAGGCCGATGAGCGGCTTCAGCACCTCGATGAGCGGTGCGCCCTTGGCGTTGGCGAGGAGCAGCCAGAAATACCCGGCGACGCCGAGCAGGCCGAGCCCGACCACCAGCAGCCCGGTGATCACGCCGCCGCGAAACGCGACCGCGAGCGCCTCGTTCAAGCCCTGGCGGGCCGCCTCGGCCGTCCGCACGTTGGCGCGGACCGACACGTTCATGCCGATGATTCCGGACAGCCCCGAGAGGATCGCCCCGAGGAGGAACCCGAACGCGGTCGGCCAGCCGAGCGCCGGCACGAACCCGATGATCAGGAAGATGACCGCCCCGACGATCGCTACCGTCGTGTACTGTCGCCGGAGGTACGCCGTCGCGCCCTGGCGGATGGCGGCGGCGATGTCCCGCATCCGCTCGTTGCCCTCCGGCAGGGCCATGATCCGCGTAATGAGAAACACGCCGTAGACAACGGCGAGCGCGCCGCAGGCAAGGGCGAAGACGAGAGCGGGGGTCATGCAATCCTCCTCTGACGCGGGCGTTCTTGACAGAGCGCGGCGAAGATTCGCTCGCGCAACGCGCTCCGCGGCCCGGGGTTCTTGAAAAAGCGGCGAATTATAGCCCGCGCCGGCGCCCGTGCCGCAGTGGCCGGCGCGATGGGCGCGACGCGCCGGAACGGCGCTAGAGCTTGAAGCCGCCCGCGAGCTTCTTGGGCACCGGACGATTGCGCAGGGTCACGTAGTCCGGCAGACCGTTCCGGAAGCGCGGGTGGGCCTCGCCCTGGACGAGCGGGGCGAGATACCGGCGGCAGGCGGGGGTGATGTGGAAGCCGTCCGGGGTGATGTAGTCGCGCGGCAGCTTCTTCTCGCGGTTCGCGACGTCCTTCAGCTCGGCGACGCCGACCTTCCAGCGGTACGGACGGTCCGACGCGCGGACCACCGTCGGCATGACCCCGTTGCGGCCCTCGAGCGCGAGCTTCACGGCGGCGGCCCCGAGCCGGTACGCCTGATCGAGGTCGACGCGCGAGGCGAGGTGGCGCGCGGCGCGCTGCAGGTAGTCGGCGACCGCCCAGTGCCGCTTGTAGCCGAGGCGCTCGCCGATCAGCCGGGCGATGAGCGCCGCGACGCCGCCGAGCTGGACGTGGCCGAACGCGTCCCGGTAGCCGCTCTCCAGCACCAGCTTGCCGTCGGCGCCGCGCAGGCCCTCGGAGACGGCGATCGCGCACCAGCCGATCCGCTCGACCACCTCCTTCAGTCGCGCGAGGAAGCGCGCTTCGTCGAATGCGATCTCCGGAAAGAGCAGGATCTGCGGCGCCGCATCGGGCGAGTCGGCCGCGAGGCCGCACGCCGCGGTGATCCAGCCCGCGTTGCGTCCCATCACCTCGAGCACGAACACCTGGGTCGAGGTCCGGTACATCGACGCGACGTCGAGGCCGGCCTCGCGGATCGAGGTCGCGACGTATTTCGCCACCGAGCCGAAGCCGGGGCAGGAGTCGGTGAGCGGGAGGTCGTTGTCGATCGTCTTCGGAACGCCGATGCAGGTCAGCGGGTAGCCGAGCGCGGCGCTGAGCTGCGACACCTTCCAGGCGGTGTCCATCGAGTCGTTGCCGCCGTTGTAGAAGAAGTAGCCGACGTCGTGCGCGCGGAACACCTCGATCAGCCGCTCGTACTGCGAGCGGTCCCGGTCGAAGTCCTTGAGCTTGAAGCGGCACGAGCCGAACGCGCTTCCGGGCGCCTCGCGCAGCCGCGCGATGGCCGCCGCCGAGTCCCCGCCGGTGTCGATCAGATCCTCGGTGAGCGCGCCGATGATGCCGTAGCGCGCCGCGTAGACCTTGCGGATGCGGCCGCGGCTCTTCCGTGCCGATTCGATGACCCCGCACGCGCTGGCGTTGATGACCGGGGTCGGACCGCCCGATTGGGCGTAGAGGGCGTTGCGTGACCTCATGCGCCGGACTCTAGAGGCTCGCCATTATCCCCGATACGCCCGGCCTTCGACACCCGCCGGCGGCCGGCACGCGCCGCACTAACTCAGTGCCGTGAGCGCGCGGTCGCGTACCTGCTCGACGCTGCCGAGCCCGTCGATCCGGCGGTGCTTCGGCGCCCGCGGATCGCCCGTGGCCGCCCACCGCGCGTAGTAGTCGACGAGCGGCCGCGTCTGGCTGCGGTAGACCGCAAGCCGCTTGCGGACAGTCTCTTCGCGGTCGTCGTCGCGCTGGATGAGATCCTCGCCGGTCGCGTCGTCCTTGCCGGCGGCCTGCGGAGGGTTGAACTTCACGTGGTAGGTGCGCCCCGACGCCGGATGCACCCGCCGACCGCTCATGCGCTCGATGATCGCCGCGTCGTCGACGTCGATCTCGAGGACGAAGTCGATCGGCACGCCGGCCGCCTTCATCGCCTCGGCCTGCGGCAGCGTGCGGGGGAAGCCGTCGAAGAGGTAGCCCCGCGCGCAATCGGGCTGCGTCAGGCGCTCCTTCACGAGCGCGATGACGATGTCGTCGGACACGAGCTGGCCTGCGTCCATGACCTTCTTCGCCGCGCGCCCGAGCGGCGTGCCGGCCAGCACCGCGGCGCGGAGCATGTCGCCCGTGGAGATCTGCGGGATGCCGAAGTGCCCGGTGAGGTACTTCGCCTGGGTACCCTTCCCGGCGCCGGGCGGGCCAAGGAGAATGAGCCGCATGAGGGTTTCTCGCGTCGGCGTTGGTGGCGAGCCGACGATAGCCGGTCTCGACCGCGGCGGTCAAACGGTTACGCGACCGGCTGGCCGGCGCGGAACAGCGCGCGCGTGCGCTCCAGGTCTTCGGGCGTGTCCACGCCCGGCGCCGGCGCGGCGTCGGTGATCACGACCGCGATGCGATGCCCGTGCCAGAGCGCGCGCAGCTGCTCGAGCGCCTCGAAGCGCTCGAGATCGGCCGGAGCGTGCCGCGCGTACGCGCGCAGGAACCCGGCGCGATACGCGTAGATCCCGAGGTGCCGATAGGCCGGCAACCCCCGCGGCAGCGGCCCGCTCGGCTCGCCCGCGGCGCCGAACGCGTCGCGGGCGAACGGGATCGGCGCGCGGCTGAAGTAGAGCGCGTACCCGGCGTGGTCGCAGACCACCTTGACCACGTTCGGATTGAACAGCTCGTCGGCGTCGGCGATCGCCACGCCGGCGGTGGCGATCGCGGCCGCCGTCCGCTGCGCGAGCGCGTGCGCGAGTCGCCCGATGAGGTCCGGCGGAATGAGCGGCTCGTCGCCCTGGACGTTGACCACGATCTCGTCGTCGCCGAGCCCGAGCCGCTCGGCCGCCTCCGCGAGCCGGTCGGTGCCCGACGCGTGATCGGAGCGCGTCATGATCGCGTCGCAGCCGTGCGCGACGGCCGCGGCGCGGATCCGCTCGTCGTCGGTCGCGATCCAGACCGCCGCCGCGCCGCTCGCGCGCGCGCGCTCGGCCACCCGGACGACCATCGGCTTGCCGGCGATGTCGGCGAGCGCCTTCGCCGGGAGCCGGCTCGACGCGTACCGCGCGGGGATGAGGACGGTGAAGCTGAGCAGCCCGAGCATGGAGCGCCGCTAATCGACCTCCGCGGCGGGATCGAGCTTCCGCGCCTCCTCCTCGAGCATCACCGGGATGCCGTCGCGGATCGGGTAGGCGAGGCGGTCCGCCTTGCAGAGGAGCTCCTGCTCGGTCTTGCGGTACACGAGCGGGCCCTTGCAGATCGGGCACACCAGCAGGTCAAGGAGCTTGGCGTCCACGGATGCGCGCGGCGATCGAGTCGGCGAGGCGGTCGTCCACGCGTGCCTCGACGCGGAGTGCGAGGAGGTCGTCGCGCGCGAACCGCCGGCATTTTACTGCATCCTTCTCGGTCATCACGACCGCGTCGCAGTCCGGGTAGTCGAGGTCGCGCGCCGCGAACGGATGATGGTCGGGGAACGCGTGCGGCGTGAAAGCGAGGCCGAGCGCTTCGAGCGTCGCGAAGAACCGTCGCGGGTTGCCGATCCCCGCGACCGCGTGCAGCCGCTTGCCGCGCAGCGCGTCGACGGCGACCGCGGCGCCGGGCGCCGCGACCCGCCGGAAGCCCGCGGGCTCGAGCCGCATCGCGAACGCCCCGGCGCGCGGCGGCGCGCCGTTCAGCACCACCGCGTCGACCGGGCGGGAGGCGGGCTCGCGCAGCGGCCCGGCGGGCAGCAGGAGGCCGTTGCCCCATCCGCGCTCGTCCTCGACGGCGATCTCGAAGTCGCGCGCGAGGCGGTAGTGCTGGAGCCCGTCGTCGCACACCAGCACGTCGCACGCGGGACGCGCGGCGAGCAGCGCTCGGCCCGCCGCCGCGCGGTCGCGGCCGATCCAGACCGGGGCGCCGCTCCGCTCGGCGAGCAGAACGGGCTCGTCGCCGAACCGCTCGGCGCTGCCGCCCGGCGGAACTTCCCGCGGGACCTCGTTCGCGCCGCGGTAGCCGCGCGAGACGATGCCGGGGACGAGGCCGCGGGTCCGCAGCGCCTCCACGAGCCAGAGCGCGAGCGGCGTCTTCCCGGTGCCACCCGCAACCAGGTTGCCGACGACCACCACCGGCACCGGCAACCGGTCGGCGCGCAGCCAGCCCGCCAGAAACGCGCGGCGCCGCGCGCGGACCGCGGCGCCGAACGCGAACGCGAGCGGCGCGAGCGCGAGCGAGAGCCAGCTGCGACGGTACCAGTGCCGCTCGGGAAAGCTCGAACCGGCGCCGGAGACCTGCACGGCGCGCGCCGCGGTCACTTGGACTGCGTCTGGGTGGCGAACGACACGTGGGAGAGGCCCGCCAGCCGCGCCGCCTCCATGACGTGAATCACGGCCTGGTGGCTCGCGGTCGCGTCGGCGTTGATGACGACGATCGGGTCCTTCATCCCGCTCGCCGCCTGCCGCATCGCCTCGCTGAACGCGGCGACTCCGGTGAACGCGACCGGGCGGCGGTCGATCGTGTACAGCCCGGCCGCGCTCACCGTGATGTTCACCTCGTTCGGCCGGTCGTTCGGCTTCTGCGCGTCGGCGGTCGGCAGGTTGATCTGCAGTTCGGCGAACCTCGAGTAAGTCGTCGTGACCATCAGGAAGATGAGGATCACGAGCAGCACGTCGATCATCGGGATCAGGTTGATCTCCGGATCCTCCTTCCAGCGGCCGCGGAAGTTCATCTCGCCACCGAAGCGCCTGGGCTAGACCCGGTCGCCGTGCACCATGTCGACGAGCCGCGAGGCCTGCTGCTCCATCTCCAGCACGAACCCCTCCGCCTTGGCCCGGAAATGGCGGAAGAAGATCATCGCCGGGATGGCGATCAGGATCCCGAAGCCGGCGTTGTACAGGGCGATCGAGATGCCGTGCGCGAGCTGCGCCGGGCTCGAGCCGGTCGGGGTCTGCGACCCGAAGATCTCGATCATGCCGACGATGGTTCCGAACAGTCCCAGGAGCGGGCTGATCGTGGCGATCGTGCCGAGGGTGGTCAGGAAGCGCTCGAGCTCGTGGGTGACCGCTCGCCCCTCCTCCTCGATCGCCTCGTTCATGACGGGGCGTGGCGCGCGGTGGTTCCGCAGCCCCGCCGCCAGCACCCGGCCGAGCGGTGAGTCCTGGTACAGGTTCTCGACGAGCTGCGGACTGACGCCCTGCCGCCGGTACGCGTCGACGACCTTCTCCAGCAGCCCGCTCGGGACGATTCGCTGCCGCCGGAGCACGATCGACCGCTCGATGATCAGCGCGACCGCGACGACCGACGCGAACAGCAGGAACCAGATCGGCCAGCCGGCGGCTTGGATGATGGCGAACACGCGCTAAATTCGTTCCAAAACAAAGGTCGAGACTTTAGCGGCGCAAGTTGCTTTCAGCAACACGGGGATCGCGCGCGAGCGCGCGATCGAATTCCCCGACGCGCGCGGCCGCGAGCGTCGCACCTGTTTTCGTTATCCACAGTTGCTGTGGATAAGGTTGTGAATAGTATGTCAGCACACGCGCTAAGTGGACCGCGCATAACGAGATTTCGCCCGCGATCAAAATGTGATCGCCAGGATTTCGCGCGCTCCATCAGCAAGTTACCCGCTGTCCCCCGAGAGGAACTCGGCGCCGTTTCCGCGGTCGGCGAGCGGCGGCGCCGGTTGTGGATAGGTTATGCTCCACGAATGCTCGGAGATCCAGCGCCGGCGCGGGAAAACGCGATGCCGAGCGGCGCGGTGCTCACGGTCTCCGCCCTCGTCCGGAGCGTTCGCGACCTCCTCGAGCACCGCTTCCCGCTCGCCTGGGTAGGCGGCGAGGTCTCGAACCTGACCCAGGCGCGTTCCGGGCACCTGTACTTCTCGCTCAAGGACGACCACGCGCAGGTGCGCTGCGTCATGTTCCGGAGCCGCGGCCTGGCGCTCGACTGGCAGCCACGCGAGGGCATGCACGTAGAGGTCCGCGCGAACGTCACGCTCTACGAGCCGCGTGGCGACTTCCAGCTCAACGTCGAGTTCATGCGGCCGGCCGGCCTCGGGGCGCTGTTCGAAGCGTTCCTGCGGCTGCGCGAGAGGCTCGAGCGCGCGGGCCTGTTCGATCCGGCGCTCAAGCGCCCGGTCCCGGCCTACCCGCGGGCGATCGGGGTCGTGACCTCGCTCAGGGCCGCGGCGCTGCGCGACGTGCTGACGACCCTGGGGCGGCGCAATCCGTCCATTCCGGTCATCGTCTACCCGAGCGGGGTCCAGGGCGAGGGCGCGCCGGGCGAGATCGTCGCCGCGCTCGCCGCTGCCGGGCGGCGCGCGGAAACCGATGTCCTGATCCTCTGCCGGGGTGGCGGAAACATCGAAGATCTCTGGGCGTTCAACGACGAGCGTGTCGCGCGCGCGATCCGCGCCTGCCCGATCCCGGTCGTGGTCGGGGTCGGCCACGAGACCGACTTCACGATCGCCGACTTCGCCGCCGACGTGCGCGCTCCGACGCCCACCGCCGCCGCCGAGCTCGTCAGCCCGGCGCGCAGCGAACTGCTCGCGCGCGTGGGACTGCTCGCCGCACGGCTGCATCGCCGGATCGGGCGCGACCTCGAGGTCCGGATGCAGCTGCTCGACCACCTGTCGCGGCGGCTGGTTCACCCCGGGCGCAGGCTCGAGGCGCAGGCCGCGCGCCTCGGCCAGCTCCGCGGCCGCCTCGCGCACGCCGCGGCGCGCGTGCTCGACCGCGACCGCTGGCGGCTGCGGGAGCTCATCGACCGCAGCCGGCGGCGCCTCCCGGCGGTGGAGCTGCTGGCGGCGCAGACCCTGCAGCTCGCCGGTCGGCTGCAGGCGGCGTCGGCGCGGCATCGCGCCGAACGCGAAACGCGCGTGGCGGGGCTCCTGCGCAGCCTGACGCACCTCGACCCGCGGGCCGTCCTGGAGCGTGGCTACAGCCTCGTCCGGGACGGCGCGGGTCGGCTCGTACGGCGCGGTTCGGACCTTGCGGCCGGCGACCGCCTCGACATCACGTTCGCGGAGGGTGGCGCGCAGGCGCGCGTGGAACGCGCCGAATAGGGTTCCGGCGGGCGCGCGGCGGCGGGCCGGCGAAGACGTTGTGCTACACTGCGCGCGCTCAACTCCTTGGCGACAACCAGACCAAGAAAGGAGGCTTCCGCATGGGCGCAATCCTGCAATCTCTCGAACGCACGATCGCCGCCGGCGTCGTTCTGCTGATCGTGATCATCGTGATCGTGGGGGCAGCCACCGGCGGTTGGATCCAGCTCGGCGCGCACGGTTGGTGGGCGTTCTTCTTCCGTTGGCTGCACGTGCTCTCCGGCGTGATGTGGATCGGTCTGCTCTGGTACTTCAACTTCGTCCAGACCCCCTCCATGCCGCAGATCCCCGACGAGCAGAAGCCGGCGGTCAGCAAGGTCATCGCGCCTCGGGCCTTGTTCTGGTTCCGGTGGGCGGCGATGTCGACCATCGTCACCGGGCTCATCGTGGCGTGGATGCTCGGCTCGATAGGTTCGCTGGTGAGCTTCGCGCGTCCGCATACGGCGATCGCCATCGGCATGTGGCTCGGCATCATCATGTGGTTCAACGTCTGGTTCATCATCTGGCCGAACCAGAAGAAAGCGCTTGGGATCGTCCAGGTCGACGCGGACGCGAAAGCGAAGGCGGCGCGTACGGCTGGAATGACCTCGCGGCTGAACACCCTGCTGTCGATCCCGATGCTCTACTGCATGGTGGCGCAGCAGAACGGCGGGCTGTAGGCCGCTCGCCGTCGCCGCTCGAAGCGAGGGCCCCCGCGCGGGGCCCTTTGCTTTTGCGCGCCGTCACCGCGGCGCGGGCGCCTTCTCGATCCCCGAGATCCTCGCGCCGGGCTTCACGCCCTTCGCCGCGAACCAGCCCTGGTTCATCTCGAGCGCGTAGCGCGCGGGCTTGGCGGCGCAGTGCGAGTCCTCGGTCTGCGGCTGCATGTCGGCGACGTTGAGGATCACGCCGCCCTCGTCCAGGAACGCCACCGACAGCGGGACGTAGGTGTTCCGCATCCACATGCAGTGGCGCTCGACCTCAGCGAACACGAACAGCATGCCCTGGTTCGCGCCGAGCGACTTGCGGAACATCAGCCCCTGCGCCCGCGACGCGACGGTGTTCGCCACCTCCGCGCGGATCAGGTGGATGCCGGCGCTCAGGGTGAGCGTCGGCAGCTTGTCCTGCGCCGCGGCGGCAAGGGGAACCGCGGCCAGCGCGAGCGCGAGGCCGCCGAGGAACCGGGTGATGCGCAGCGTCGGCATGCGCCGCCAGAAACGAAAAAGGCAGGGACTCGCCCTGCCTCGGCAAGCTCGAACGGGTTACTTCTTCTTCATCTCCTCGCAGCCCTTCAGCTTCGGATTCTTCTTGCACTCCTCCGCGGAGGGCTTCTTGTCCTTCGACTGGGCCACGGCCTGGAACGACACGGCCGCGAAGGTCGCCGCGAGAACGAGCGCTACGAGCTTCCTCATGATCTCCTCCTTGAGCTTTGGTCTTGGGGCCCGCCGCAAGACGGGCAGGCGCAGTCTACCAGCGCGCTGCGCCAAAAGAAAAGGCAGGGCGCCGCCCTGCCTCTTCGCCCCGAACCGGGTTACTTCTTCTTCATCTCCTCGCAGCCCTTCAGCTTCGGGTTCTTCTTGCACTCCTCCGCGGAGGGCTTCTTGTCCTTCGCCTGGGCCATCGCCTGGAACGACACGGCCGCGAAGGTCGCGGCGAGAACGATCGCGATCAGCTGTTTCATCGAGTCCTCTCAATAGTGGTCAGGTTCGTCGAAGCGACCGGTGTGACCCAGTCAACTTGCACTAACGCCCCGGCCCCGCAGCGGTTGACATTTCCCTTTCGAGCGCGCCAAAAAGGCAGGCAAACCAACCAGTTGAAGCGCGTTCAGGCGGCCGGCCCCGAGGCTCGCCGGCGCCCGCGGGCGCTGCGCTCGACCCCGGACGGCGACGACGGGCGGCCGGATCGGTCTGCTAGAATCGCCGCCTTCGCCGACCCTGCCAGAGCCCGTCGCGAGCCGCCGCGCGCGAGATCCCCGCCGACTACAGGAGCCCTCTCGTGAGCAAGATCAAGGTCAAGAATCCGATCGTCGAGATGGACGGCGACGAGATGACGCGGATCATCTGGCACCGGATCCGCGAGAAGCTGATCCTGCCTTACCTCGACGTGGAGCTGAAGTACTTCGACCTCGGGGTCGAGCACCGCGACGCGACCGACGACAAGGTCACGCTCGACGCGGCGCACGCGACGCGGCAGTACGGCGTCGCGGTCAAGTGCGCGACCATCACCCCGGACGAGGCGCGGGTCAAGGAGTTCAACCTCAAGCGGATGTACCCCTCCCCCAACGGCACGATCCGCAACATCCTGGACGGCACCATCTTCCGCGAGCCGATCATCTGCCGGAACGTGCCGCGCGTCGTGCCGACCTGGTCGCGGCCGGTGGTGGTCGCCCGTCACGGCTTCGGCGATCAATACAAGGCCACGGAGATCCTCTACGACCGCCCGGGGACGATCAAGCTCAGCTTCGTTCCCGACGGCGGCGGCCCGGCCGTCGAGAAAGAGGTCTTCAAGGCGCCGGGCGGCGGGGTCACGATGGCGATGTTCAACCTCGACGACTCGATCCGCGGCTTCGCCCGCGCGTGCTTCAACTACGCTCTGGCCCGCAACTATCCGGTCTACCTCTCGACGAAGAACACGATCCTCAAGGTCTACGACGGGCGCTTCAAGAACCTCTTCGAGGAGATCTACGAGCAGGAGTTCAAGCGCGCGTTCGAGGCGGCCAAGCTCACCTACGAGCACCGGCTGATCGACGACATGGTCGCCGCCAGCCTGAAGTGGTCGGGCGGGTACCTCTGGGCGTGCAAGAACTACGACGGCGACGTGCAGTCGGACACCGTCGCCCAGGGCTACGGGTCGCTCGGGCTGATGACCTCGGTCCTCAGCTCCCCAGACGGGAAAGCGGTCGAGGCCGAAGCGGCGCACGGAACGGTGACGCGGCACTATCGCCTGCACCAGCAGGGCAAGCCGACCTCGACGAATCCGATCGCGTCGATCTACGCCTGGACGCGGGGTCTGCAGTATCGCGGCAAGATGGACGGCACGCCGGAGGTCGTCCGGTTCGCCGAGACGCTGGAGCAGGTGTGCGTCGACGTGGTCGAGTCCGGGCGAATGACCAAGGATCTCGCGATCCTGATCCGCGCGGACCATCCGTTCCTCACGACCGACGCGTTCATGGACGCGATCGACGCCGAGCTCAAGAGCAGGATGCGCTGAGCCTTGGGCCGCCACTCATCGCACGGGGTGCTTCGGGCCTAGCGCGCCTCGGGGTGGCGCGCGGGCCGCAGCGCGTCGGTCCGGGCCCGGCCGGACGAGGCAGAGAACTAGCGATCGGGTCGGGGACGGGGTTACCCCCGTCGCCCTCCCACACCACCGGACGTGCGGTTCCGCATCCGGCGGTTCATGAAGCACGCTGGAGGCGCCAGTGGGTATCCACGAGCGAGGCCAGC
>Ga0187892_10001594_pt1 | contig 50884 bp, 41 predicted proteins | sample MA1701073metaG_FD_139345 | JGI IMG/M metagenome (GOLD analysis project Ga0187892, IMG submission 139345) | Bio-ooze microbial communities from a basaltic lava cave in the Kipuka Kanohina Cave System on the Island of Hawaii, USA - MA170107-3 metaG ...
ATACCGTTCCCAGGACGGATCTTCATCTGGTAACAACCAACCCACAGTGGACGTCCACCCTGAAGCTGAGCCTTTGGCATACTCCGCAAGATAAGAGGAGACGGGCTCGCCACTGCACGGCAAGGTACTATGGTGTTTGATGTTCCAAACCTTCGACGAATAGTTAACCGTCACCGGCAACGTTGCCTCTCCGCGACCGGGATACTCGCCCAGCAGGACTTCCAGCTGCATCGCACCCGTCGAAGGATCAACCTTCAGGTTGCTGCGTATCAGGTTGTCTACTGAACTTTGAGGGTTCTGAGTGTTTTGACCGAAAACCGGCAGGCAAAACAGACCGGCGAGACAAAGAAATAGACGCAACGAGAGGGATAGATGCTTCATGGTGGGCTCCACAGTATTTAGACAAGGTGTCAGGCACAAGGTGCCTTGTGAAGTGTGGCTCTTGAGAACCAATGGTTGACGTGGGGCTATCGCGAGGTTAACGCAGCGTTAACGCGAGGACGTGAGAGTCGCACGTGAACATAAACTGCCGGGAAGACACGCGGAATCTAATTCTGGCGGAACAAGCTGTCAATAAGGGAAACCCTTAGCTCGAGGTCAATGACCTGCCGCAGCGATTACAAAAACGTGCGGAACTATCTTTCTGAGGGGCACCGCAGGATGCACATGAAGCTACGTGAAGAGTGGCGCCGCAGGCCGAGCAAAAACCTGAGCCGGCGCTATTTGCAGCTCCACAGGATCCACAACGACCGGGAAGTGGCGGAACATAGCCGCCGGCTTTCCGTGCGATGTTTCCTTCGATCACTTTCCATGCATCTTCGGTGATCCTGTATTGCCAGTAGGCACCTAAAGCGGGAAGGGCCAGGAGGAGCCCCGCAGACAGAAGCAGAGCCACTGCCGCGACGGCGGCTTTGTCGAACCACTTCTGCATCCCGATCTCGACCCGCGTGCCGCCGGCTTCCGGAGTGATCTTGATTGTCAGCGCGGCCGAGAGGCCGGTCAGGTCGCGCAACGTGCTAGACTTGCGCGCTTGTAGCACGGTCGTCGAAGATACTTGCATCGTTTGCACTTCGTAGTCGTCATCAAAGAGACTGCGCAGTTCTGACAAGAGACTGGGAACATCGGGTTCGACGCCGGGATAGTATCTGCTGTCCATAGTTTTACTCGTCCTTATTCTACGTCATGAACTCTGGTAATGTTCACAGATTAATTGCACTTTGACCGCTACGAGATTAGGCGAACCATACTGGGCTTCCATAAACAATTCAGGAGAGATCTTTGCAGGTGAAACATAGTCGCGCTCTTTTTACAGTTCTGATACTCGGTTTGCTCGGCGGCGTTCCTTTTCTTTATACAGGACACTCCCAGACAATATCCTCCTACGCTCTCGACGGGTTCAGTCCAGAACGCACCGTGGCTCATCGTCGTCTCGAACAACAGTTTCGAGCCGTGCCGCAGGCGAGCTCCGCCCGTGAGCATTTGCGACGCCTCACCATGGAACCTCACGTCGCTGGAACCAAAGAAGACTACGACACTGCAATCTACGTGAGAGATCAGATACGCGGCTATGGGATCGCCGCTGAACTGAAAGAGTATGACGTGTTGTTGCCGTATCCGAAACGACCCAGCGTCGTGGAGATTGTAGGAAGTCGAAGGGAAAAGCTGGCGATTAAGGAAGCTATCGTTCCGGAAGATCCAAGCTCTTCGAGTTCAAAAATTATTCCCCTCTTTAATGGCTACAGTCAGAGCGGAGACGTTACCGCAGCGCTGGTCTATGTCAACTATGGTTTGCCTCCTGACTATGAGGCGCTGAAGAAACTCGGAGTCAGTGTCAAAGGGAAGATTGTCCTCGCGCGGTATGGCAACTCCTTTCGTGGAGTGAAGGCTAAGGTCGCGGAAGAGAACGGCGCAGTTGGTCTGATCATTTACTCCGATCCCGCAGACGATGGGTACGCGCAGGGCGACGTCTATCCGAAAGGTCCCTGGCGGCCCGAGAGCTCAGCGCAAAGAGGGTCAGTTCAATACTTGTTTCAGTATCCGGGCGATCCTTTGACGCCGGGTAAACCTTCCATTCCAGGCACACCGCGGCTAAAGATGGAGGAAGCCACAGACCTCACGCGCCTTCCTGTACAGCCAATCTCATATGGCGACGCCCGGCGCTTATTGGAACCGCTCCGTGGACCCCTCCGGCCGCAGGGGTTTCAGGGTGCGTTGCCATTCGCTTACCACGTGGGAGGCACAGATGACCTGCGCGTTCACCTGAAAACTGAAATGGATTATCAGGTGAGAAAGATCTGGAATGTGGTAGCCCGGATCGACGGGAACGAAGAAAAAGATCGCTGGGTAATCATGGGTAATCACAGGGACGCCTGGACCTTCGGTGCTGTTGACCCAAACAGCGGCTCAACGGCAATGCTGGAAGCTGGGCGAGGGTTCGGTCAGTTATTAAAGAGCGGTTGGAAACCGCGGCGCACGATTCTGTTATGCAGCTGGGATGGTGAGGAGTATGGCCTGATTGGTTCAACTGAATGGGCCGAAGAGTATGCTGTTGAATTAAGAGGCAAGGCCGTGGCCTATTTGAATATGGACGCGGCAGTTTCGGGACCACACTTCGGGGCATCGTCTGTCCCTTCGTTGTGGAAGTTGGTTCGATCTGCCACGCGCGATGTGCGTGACCCTAAAACCGGCAAAACCGTCTACCAGCAATGGCAGGATCGATCGCGCGAAAACAACCCGGAACCTGAGATGACTGATGCCGCGACCGGATCTGACACGCGCATCGCCGAAGCGCGAATTGGCGCGTTGGGATCCGGTTCAGACTACACACCTTTCCTTCAGCATCTGGGCGTTCCTTCGATCGATATGGGCTTCGGTGGCGACTACGGCGTTTACCATTCAGCCTATGATTCGTTTTATTGGATGTCGAAGTTTGGCGATCCTACGTTTGCATACCATGTCGCGGCCGCACAGCTGTGGGGCACTGTCGCCCTTCGCCTGGCAGACGCTGACGCGTTGCCGTTTGACTATTCGGATTACGCATCAGAGATCCGTGAATTCTTCGACGAGAGTATGAAAACGGCCCGTCGACGCAACCTGGCAGGCGCATTTGATGAAAAGCCGATGCGCCAGGCAATCGACGATTTCTCCAAGGAAGCAGCGCAACTTGAAAAACGGCGGCAGGAGACTGTGGTGGAGATGGACAGAACTCGGGTTGAAGCCAGCGATCGACATCCACGCGCGCAGCCAAGGCTGAAACAAATTAATGAAGCCCTGTTGGCAGCAGAGCGGGCGCTCACTGACAACGAAGGATTGCGTGGGCGACCGTGGTACAGGCATCAGATTTACGCGCCAGGTTTTTACACGGGTTACGCCGCACAACCACTTCCCGATTTTCGGCAGGGTCTGGAAGATCGTAACGGTCCTAATGCGAAACAAGGCTTGGATCGAATCGTTCTTGCACTCAAGCGCGCCACCGAGATTCTGCGACAGGCGCGCGACTGATAGTCAACAAAACCGATCACTGGGTTCTAGACAACAAGCAGGTAATTAATTATTCAGCAAGGAGAGGAATTATGAGAAAGCGGTTCTTAAGCTCTGGGGTGTTTCTTATTTTGTTTCTTGTGACCTCGGTCACGATAGTCGTTTCGCAACGGCCACGGAACCAGGGGACTTCGCGGGCGGCGGCGCCGTCTGATCTGAAGATACGTTACAAGACAATGATGTCCGGCAACCCTTCAGAGAGCGTCACCATGATCAAAGGCGCGCGAGATCGAAGCGAAATGCGCATGGGTTACGGCATGGACACGGTGAATATCACGCAATGCGATTTGAAGCGAATAATTCAACTGAGCGAAAAAACGAAGAAGTACGTCATCACCCCGATGGTAGGCACTGAATCGAACGCGGCGACTACCACTACATCCGCGACTCCTACTTCGCGCGAGCCGGTTCAACGGGGAGGCGTTGTGACCTATATCACAACTGCGACCGACACCGGTGAGCGAAAAGAGATGTTTGGTTTCACGGCGAGACACCTCAAGACCACCTTGACGATGAAGTCTTCACCTGACGCGTGTAATCCGGTTAACCAACGCATCGAAACAGATGGTTGGTATATCGATTTCGCGGTTAGCTTCAATTGCGATCTAGGGCGTACGCAGATGATGGCAAACCGGCCAACGATGCCAGGGGGATGCCAGGATCGCGTCGTGACCCGGCAAGAGGGAACGGTGAAGTTGGGTTATCCGCTTGTCGAGAACGTCACTATGTATGGCCCGGATGGCAATGTGATGTTTACAAGCTTAAAGGAAGTGCTGGAGCTTTCGCGCGAGCCACTCGATGCAGCTCTGTTCGACATTCCCCAAGGCTACGTCGAAGCAGCCAGTTCTCAGGAATTGCACGGCGCGCCCTCGATGGATTCGATCATGGCCCAGGCGAATGAGGCCCAAAAGGACGCACAAAACGACGCGGCGGGAACGTCTAGCGCCGTCGAAGCCAAACAACCGGGGAGGCTTAGAGTCGGAGTGGTCACGTTCACAAATAAGAGCGATCGCTCCATTTCTCTCGACGCGTTGCGCGGCCGACTGATCGGAGGAATAGAAGCCGCCGGTATTGATGCTGTTCCCCTGGATGCCTTATCGCAAATGGAGGCTGAATCGGAGGCACGAGCGAAGCAGTGTGATTTCATCCTTTACACGGACGTCAGCACCTTAAAGCTTTCGGCGGCGAAGAAACTCGGCGGCTTTCTGGGGCGAGCCGCAGGCGTTAGTGGGGTTGATAAGAGTGAAGCGCGTGTCGACTACAGGCTTTTCGTCGTGGGGGAAAGTTCTCCGCGGCTGCAGTCATCAGCCTCCGCCAAAGAGGAGGGCGAAGAGGCGAGCGTCGGCACTGCGCTGGACACTGAAGCCAAGGCAGTCAGTAACGAAGTACGAAAGAAAGGCCGCGGATAACGCCGACGCATTACACCCAAAACAAAAGGGGCGCGGCTTGCCGCGCCCCTTTTTGTTAAGGGAAAATGGATCAGTTATTTCCCTTAGCCTTTTCGGCCTTCCCCTTACTCTTTTTGTCCACCGGAGGTGGCAGTTTTTTGGCTGCCTCGAGGATCGACTCAGCATTCTCAACCAGGGCCTCGAAACTCGCGATCTCTTCGTCGCTTTTGACCTGCTCACGCATCGACTTTAACTGCTCGTTGATGCGGGTCACTTCCGCAGCCAGTTTGCGTAGCGCCTTCGGTATTAGGGGATTCTTTTCGTCGCGCTCGCTCACGCCGTCAATATTAGTAATAGCTTCGTCCAGAATCTTCGCGATGTCACTCAGCAGTTCGGCGCGTGTGCTATTAGGCAGCTCACCCCACTTTTCAAAATCCTTCTTGATTTGCTTCGCGCTGTTCGCCTGCGCTCCAGTCAACATGATCAGCCGACGATCCGCGGCTTTCACAAACACATCAATCCGTTGATCGAGAACTTGAGCGTCTTTAACCAGGTCGACTTCCTGCTGCGTAAGATGGTCTCTCGACTGTGGTGAATTGATTGAGCCGCTCACGGAGAGGGAAGCAAATGAGAGCGCGAGAATTAATCCAAAGGTTTTGATCATCATTGGGGCTTTCTTTCAGGCCCGGGCACATTGTCTTTCGGTTTGTTGGGCTTCTTTTCGTCCTGTGGTTTTGGTGACGATTCACGAAAGACAGTGTGACCGTAGAAGGAGTTAAGTGCCTCGGTTCGCCCCTGGCGGGCGAAATCTTCCAAGCCTTTAATCCAGTAGGCATATTCCAAGGGAGTGCTGCGACGCATGGCGGTAAGGCGTGGTCCATGGGCCCGCAACGCCAGTTCGAGTCGCTTATACAAATCACGTGTCTTGTTTCGATCGCGGCTCAATGGTGTGAGGAAATTCAGGGCATCTTCAATGAGTGCAGCATAATTTCCCAGTTCCAAGGCCGCGTGGTCGTAGTCATTCCGTCCGGTGAACGACTCGGCAGTGGTGAGATGCGTCTCGGCAAGTTGGATAGTAGTGCGAATCCGGGCCTTGGTGTCCTTGGTCGCGTCGAGTTGAGCTCGATCCAATCGAGAGATGACTTTGGGTGGCGGCGGCGCAGTCAGCGGCTGCTGAACTGGGTTATCCTGGGCTTGGACCGGATGGAGATATATCGCGAAAGACACCACCAGAATCTTGAGCACGCTTGCCGGGAGACTCTGATAAGTTAGCGGGGGTTTCATTCCCAATGTCCGTTCAGGCTGTTGAAATTCCGGCCTTGGTCAAGGTTTCCGCTTGGCACCTTGCCCCATTTGAATCTGGCGCTGGAGCGACGGCAAACGCAACTTTACCTTGTCAATCTCAAGTTGATTTGTCTTGGCGTTGGCTCGACCGAGGAAGGCTTCGTAGGCAACCAGCGCCTCCGGGTATTCTCCAAGATTGTCGTGTGCGCTGGCAATGAAATAAAACGCCACGGCCAGATCGGGTCTGGTCTTTAATAGCCATTCGTATTCCGGTATCGCTTCCGAGAATCGCTTCATCTCATACAATGCGGTAGCGAGGTTAGCGTGAGCCAAATAGTTATCGGGTGACACTGACAATACGCGCCGCAGGATAACGGCCGCCTCACCAAACTTCCGATCCCGCAAGAGCGCAGACGCATAACCTGTGGCGTAGTCTGGATTGTCAGGTTTCAGCTCCAGCGCTCGACGATAAAACTCCTGTGAGCGACGGGGATCCTCCGCGCGATAGGAAGCGCCCAACCTGGCGATTAACATAGCGCTGCGCGGATTCTTTTCGATCAGTTTTTCCAGAGCCTTGCGAGCGATCGCGGGATCCTCGCTGTTAGCTTGCTCGATTTCCTCGGGCGTTCCAATAACCGTAATCTTGCCGTCAACGGTCCGTTCTTCTTTGCTGATCAGCCCAGCCGACTCTGCGATGCGGCGCGCTTCATCCGGTTTGCCTGCCCGCTCGTAAACAACTGTCATTCGGGAAAGGATCTGTTTGTCAGAGTTCCTGGTGCGCTCGAGAGCGGAAAGATCTTCAAGCGCGTGTTCAAGATCGCCGTCGTCAGCGTAGAGTTCCGCGCGTTCGATCAGGGCCGAGACGTTCTCGGGCTCAGTTTTTAGAACGACCTGCAGGCTTGCGCGCGCCGCGGCTTTGTCTCCAGTGGCGCGTTCAGCCATAGCTCGCAGCAACCACGTTGAGGCGGCGGCGTCTGAATTGTTAGTGGCCGCTTGCGCTAAGCGAACCGCTTCCTTCGCGTCTCCTGCGCGCAATCGGATGTTGGCAAGCACACGAAGAGCAAGATTGTCGTGTTGGTCGAGCTTAAGCGCCTGGCGGAGAGACTGAGTAGCTTCAGCGTCGCGATTGAAACGGGCCAGTAAAGAGCCTAGAGCGGAATAAGGGAGTGACCAGTCCTTGCGGAGAGTAACAGCACGACGAAAAGCCGACTCAGCTTCTTCCAATCGACCTAGAGCGGAAAGTACGTTTCCCAGCTGAAACTCGGCTTCGGGAAATTCCGGTCTGATCTTGATTGTCTCCCGGTAAAGCGCCAGCGCCCTCTCGAGATCTCCGCGCGCATGAGCCGTTTGGGCCCGCTCAAACAACTTGACGGGATCCGCTGCATTGTCACCCATCAGGTCTTCGGTCTGCGAGCGCGCGATCGTGGCAGCGCTGATGAGCGACAAGGCGAGGCAAAACAGCGCAGTCGCCAATCTTAAATACAAATGCCAGATCGAAATTGACGACTTACCCATCAGAAGAAATTAGACACCTAGTAGCGTGAACCCGGCTCGGAAAGAATCGCTTGGGGAGGCCTCGATCTTAACATGCACCAAGTCAGGGCGTCCAAGCTAAGTTGTGGAAAAGCCACAACATGTGCGGTTGAGATGCCTGTTGCGCTCAGGTTGAGGCATGCGATACCATTCGCTTTGTATCCAGCTGATTAGTCACTAGTAGAAATCGTGCGCACTCGAAGTGTCTTCATTTTCCGACAGGCAGAATCTTTTGAATAACTCCACCATTAAGGTGACCTCAGATCAGGCCCAGGGCCATGAGTCCGCAGCCTCGAAGGAACGAAATCTACGAGAGCTATTCCGCGAGATGCGCTCAGTCCTCGTAGCCTTCTCGGGCGGAGTCGATAGTACTTATGTGGCCTACATCGCGCATTCTGAATTGGGAGATGATGCTCTTTGTGTGACTGGCGACTCTGCGAGCTTGCCGGAGTATCAACGGAACGAAACCTCGCGTGTGATCGAGCAATTTGGATTTCGCGCCGAGACTATTCAAACGGATGAACTGGAAAACGCCAACTACAATCTCAACGATCATAATCGCTGCTTTTTTTGTAAAGATGAGTTGTTTGGGAAGCTCGAGCCGTTGGCAAAACAGCGCGAACTCAACTTCATTGTCGATGGGTCAACGACAGACGATCTGAACGACTATCGGCCAGGTCGATTAGCGGCGAGCAAACATTCGATCCGGAGCCCATTAGTCGAAGTGGGAATGAGCAAAGCAGAGGTTCGCGAACTCAGCCGTCAGGCCGGTTTGCCCACCTGGAACAAGCCGGCCAGTCCCTGTTTATCTTCCCGGATTGCATACGGCATTCCAGTGACCATCGAGCGTCTGGCCACCGTTGATCGAGGGGAAGACATTTTGCGCCAAATGGGCTTTCGAGAGTTTCGCGTACGCCACCATGACAACATTGTCCGTCTGGAGATTTCACCAAGCGAAATGGACCTAGTCCTAAGCCGACAAGTAGTTGATGAGTTGGCCCGTAAGTTCCGGGAGTTGGGCTTTAAGTATGTAACGCTCGATCTGAATGGATACCGCACCGGCTCGATGAACGAAGCTTTACCATAGCCATCTACCGCACCTCGGAAAGAAACGGAGAAGATCATGGTTAGCATGCCCAGCACAGTCTATGTTGATGATGTTCGCGAAATAAAAGAGGAAAATCCGTTCGAGTCCATGATGTCACGTTTCGATCGGGCCGCGCAGTTGCTCAATTTGGATCCGGACCTCTACGCGGTGATGCGAGTACCGAACAGAGAGTTGAAGGTTTACATCCCAACCCGAATGGACTCAGGTCGTATTCAGGTGTTTGAGGGTTTTCGTGTGCAGCACAATTTTGCGCGTGGTCCAGCTAAGGGAGGAATTCGTTACGCGCCCGACGTCAACCTTGATGAAGTGCGGGCCCTTGCCGCATGGATGACCTGGAAGTGTGCGGTGGTTAACGTGCCTTTCGGAGGAGGAAAGGGAGGCATTATTTGTGATCCCCATCAGATGTCGATGGGCGAACTTGAACGCATGACACGTCGGTACGCTTCAGAGCTGCTCGACTTCATCGGGCCCGAGAAAGATGTACCCGCGCCGGACATGAATACCAACGAACAGACAATGGCATGGATCATGGACACCTATTCAATGCATGCCAGACATACTGTCACCGCGGTCGTCACGGGAAAGCCGATAGCCCTGGGAGGTTCGCGTGGCAGACGTGAGGCCACTGGTCGCGGACTTCTTTTCGTCATCAACGAAGCGATTAAGAGGTTTCGCATGACCCCGGCGGAGACGCGCGTGGTGGTGCAGGGTTCAGGAAATGTAGGAGGAATAGGGGCCCGTCTGTTGCACGAGTCTGGTTACAAAGTTGTTGCGATATCTGACGTCCATGGAGGCGTTTACAACTCGCAGGGTATCGATATTCCGAAGGCTCTCGACTATCTCCAGGCCACCCGATCATTTGAGGGATATGACGGGGTTGAGTATGTGAGCAACAGTGAACTCCTGGAACTCGAGTGCGACGTATTGGTTCCGGCGGCAACCGAAAATCAGATCACTTCACACAATGCAGACCGGATTAGATGCAAGGTTCTGGCGGAGGGGGCGAATGGTCCAACCACGGCCGCTGCCGACGAAATATTGCACCAAAAAGGCATTTTTGTGATACCTGACATTCTGGCTAACGCGGGCGGTGTTACCGTTTCATATTTTGAATGGGTCCAGGACCGAATGGGTTACTTCTGGCGAGAGGATGTTGTCAATCAGAGACTCGAGGATACGATGGTCGCGAGCTTCAATGATCTCTGCCGATATGCTGACTCTCACTCGGTCGATACCAGGACCGCGGCCTACATGTTGGCCATCGATCGGGTGGCCTATGACACGCGCATTCGTGGTATCTATGCGTGACGGAAAAAACATAAACAAATTGGCCCAAAGTAATGAAAATGTCTTGATTTCCCCTAGAAGGTAGAGTATGGTCTGGCATGTTTTTAGCACTCGGCCCAGCGTTGCGAATCACAGAATTTGCGGGGCTGGTGTGAGTGCTATTACGCTGATTTTTTTGAATTTGTAGTTGGAGCCTCCGCATCAGCAAGGATGGCGCTGGTCAAGCTCTTAAGCAAAATTTATTTTTTTCGCAGGAGGAATGCGATGAGACTCGCAACTAGAGCGCTTTTTGCCGCGCTCACCACGTTGGTACTGTGTGTGGCGGTATCAGCACAAATTCCAAGAGGGGCCAACGATCCGCGTAACCAGGCTCCCACGGTTGGGACTGGTGGCACGCCCGGTGGGCCAACCGGACTCTTCACCATCTACGACGGTGATACTCTCCGTCGGGGTGAATTCACTTTCAGTGTCGCTTACAGTAATTACGATCGCGATCCGGGTGATGTTGACATCAGTGTTATTCCGCTGAGCTTTAATATCGGAATAAACGATCACCTCGAGTTGTTTTATTGGACTGAGGCGTATCGAGGCGTCAAGGTCAATAACCCGAAGAACCTTTCAGGTTTCTACCTTCCAAACTCGCAGCTGTTTTGGACTGCCAATAATCGTGGCAGCGGACCGGCAATCATTCTGGCTCCTATCAGAACGAGCGGTACAACTGGAATAACTGGAGCAGTATTTCGTCCGGCATTTTGCCCGGCATGTATTGGGCTCTTTCCAGTCCTTGGCGGTACTGGCGCGCAAACTTCATTTTTCATTGGCGGTCAGCCTTTTGTGCAGTTTCCGTTCGTTGGTGCCATTGGACCAAATTTTGGGTTGACGGGTAATGCTATTGCTCCACCGTTTACCAGTATTTTGGGAAATGCCACTGCAGGCAATGGAAACTGGGGAGCAGCATCGGCATTCCCGGGTATCGGGTCGCCAGTTGGCAGCATCCTTCCTGGAATCGTGCTTACAACAAGAACCATTCCGCCAAACCTAACCTTCAATCAGCTCATTGTTCCGGATCTATTTACCACGGCGCCAACATACATTGCTGACGCTCCGTTCATTAACCGACTTTATGGCGAGTCTACTTTCGGTACGCACGTGGTTGGAGGCAAGTGGCGCTTTACGGCCCCGAACAGTCCTTTTGGGCTTGGTCTCCTGCCGTTTTATAGGTTCTACGGTGACAGTCCTGGATCCGGCTCCGGCTTCAATCAATTGCAACGCGGCGCCAGTCCTGGTGGGTCTTTTGGGGACTTCGGTCTGATCCTCTTTGCGGATGGTCGGCTGAGTCGTTCAGTCAACGTGTCAGCAAACCTCGGGTACATTCTTAACAGCAATCCGAAGTCTGATCAGTTTGGAACCCAGGATGCGGTCCTTCTTGACCGTCCTGATGAACTGGTAGCAGGCGTCGGCTTCGACTTTCCGATCAATAAGCACTTCCAACCAATTGCTGAGTTGAAATCGACTCACTATGTAGGTGGCCGAACACCGAATGCGTTCCAGAACAACCCGGTAGAAGTGCTGGGTGGCGTTCGCATCTACCCGGCCCGCTGGTGGGGTATCGGTGGTGCATATCGCCTTCACCTGAATCCTCAAGGTGGACGGCTGTTTGGTGGTGACCCGACTCTTCCTGCAGGCTTCCAGCCATCTGAGGATCCGAACGGATTCATCGGCCAATTCTGGATTGGACATAGGAATGCCAGAGGGGCACCGCCGCTGCCTAACCAGGCGCCGTCGGTTTCGGTTTCCTCTTCGACAGCTTCAATCAATCGACCGTGCCCAGAGGGAGCGTCGGCCGACGACTGCACTCCCAGCGCTAGCAGCGAAGTACAGCTAACGGCGGTGGCTACCGACCCTGATAACGACACATTGCTTTACACCTGGTCAGTTACTGGTGGACGGCTGTCTGGTGAGGGACGAGTAGTTACCTGGGATCTCTCCGGAGTCAATCCCGGTTCTTACACGGCTTCGGTTGAAGTCAACGATGGTAACCAGCACGTGGTACCAGCCACCACAACAGTAACGGTGGCGGTGTGCCGATGTGCGCCGAAGCCCTGCCCGGTCGTTTCAGTGAGTTGTCCGTCTGACGTTGAAGAGGGCGGCGCGGTCACCTTCACAGCAAGCGTGAGTGGTGGACCGGATAGTCCGACCTATAACTGGTCAGTCTCGGCTGGGACGATAAGTAGTGGTCAGGGAACCACGTCCATCACAGTCGATACAACTGGATTGGGTGGTCAAACTGTTACCGCAACCGTTGAAGTGGGAGGCATTGACCCGGCATGTGGACGAACTGCTTCGTGCTCTACATCCATTCGACCGAAGCCACAGGTCAATTCGATCAAATTCGACGAGTACGGCGACATCAGGTTCAATGATGAAAAGGCCCGTCTGGATAACTATGCAATTCAATTGCAGAACGATCCACAGGCGACCGCGGTCATCATTGCCTACGGTACATGCGCCGGCGAGGGTCAAGCTCGAGCCGATCGGGCGAAGAACTACCTGGTCAATACGCGCGGTATCGAAGCCGGACGTATCACGACGATCGACGGCGGATGCCGTGCTCAGTTGACGGTCCAACTCTGGATCGTACCTACTGGCGCAATGGCACCGGCCGCCGACGCAGCTGACACGATCTCACCTTGTCCGGAATGCCAGCGGAGAAGGACGCCACGACGTCGCAGACGTGGTGACGACGAGTAATCAATCAGAAAACTCGCGTCGTTAATTGACGCGAACTTTCCGAATGCGGGCGAGTTTCTCCTTTGTGAGAAATCGCCCGCTTCGCTTTTGGCGGCAAGGCGTTTTACAACTGGCAAGTTGTTTTTCGGCATCGTACCGGGGGCGAACTTGGTGGCATACAAACAGTCAGGATTGTATTAAACTCTGAAGAGGTGCCTGTGGCGCTCATTTTGATGGACGCGCTTGATTTTGAAGGATGGTTACTAAAGTAATGAAGCAAATCCCCCTCGTTTTGGTGCTCTTGGCATTTGTAGGACCGTTAGCGGTCAAATCGACAGTGTGGTCTGCGAATGTCGACCTGGCCGATCCCGCTCAGTATTCCAACGATTGGCGTTCGACGGGACCGCCGGGAGGCGACGTGCGCGATCTGGTTGTTGATCCAGGCAACCCGGATCGGTTCTATTTCGGCACGTTAGATGGGCAAATCTATACCTCCGCAGATGGTGGTAAGCGTTGGGGGTTGCTCTACAACTTTAATAGGCCGAAGCTGTTTGTCGATCATATTGTCGTAGACCCGCGTGACCCGAAAACTCTCTACGTTGCCGCGCACCGTCACAAGGAACCGGGGGGATTCTTCAAGTCGACCGATGGTGGACGCAAATGGAGAGAGAGTCTTGACCTCAAGAACGAAGCCTTACACTCGATAAGTCAGTCTGAATCAAACCCGAACGTCATAATCGTCGGTACCTTCAACGGGATCTTTAGGTCGGACGACTCCGGCGACTCCTGGCGTCAATTGCCAACCTATAACACCCCGAACCTGGTGCACGTTGAATCGCTGGCGATCGACCCTCGGACTCCCAACATCATTTATGCCGGGACCTGGTGGCTGCCCTATAAATCGATCGATGGTGGCAACACCTGGAAATCTATCAAGACCGGCATCATAGACGATTCTGACATCTTCGCGATTAACATCGATCCCAGAGATCCCAATCACGTTATTGCGTCAGCGTGTAGTGGTATCTATGAAACCAAGAACGGCGGCGAGCTTTGGCGCAAAGTGCAGGGCATACCCTCTCAGTCACGGCGCACCCGCGCGATTCTGCAACATCCGTCGATTCCCGGCCTCGTGTTTGCCGGAACCACCGAAGGATTCTGGAGGTCAGAACGAGGTGGTGATGCCGATTCCTGGATGGTAACAACCTCGCGTCAGTTGGAGATCAATTCGATCACTGTACATCCTTCTCGGCCGGAAGTTATTTACATCGGGACCAACAACTACGGCGTGATGGTTTCCTACGACGGCGGCAAAAGTTTTTTACCAACGAACAGCGGGTATAGCGGCCGGTTCGCTAACGCGATCGTCGCAGACCGAGAAACGCCGAATCGAATCTACTCTGCCACGATCAACACAGCTACCGGCGGTGGCTTTCTTTTCGCCAGCAACGACAATGGACAAACCTGGCGACCGTCAATGCGCAACATGCCTTCGCGCTTGATCACGTACTCAATTCTGCAGGATCTGCGAGACGCGAACATCATATATCTCGGAACAAATCTAGGGGTCTATCAGTCATCCGATCGAGGAGTTTCGTGGACTCCAGTCTGGGCTGTTAACGCCGCGTCGGAACCAAAAAAGAAAACGACGACTACTACCAAGAGAAAAGGACGCGCCGTCGCATCGCGACGTCAGCCGCCGAGAAAAGCCGTCCCCCCGCAATCGGATGAATCGGTTCGGAGAGCTCAGGAAGCGTTGATACGCTTCGGTTACAACTTAGGTACGTCCGACGGAAAACTCGGAACCCAGACGATCGTCGCGCTTAAGAGGTTTCAATCTGATCGCTCGCTGCCACTAACCGGCAAATTTGACGACATTACGCTGGCGGCGCTGGGACTGACCAAGGCGGGCGATTCAGCGTCGGGAGCCGGAACCGGGTCGCTGATCCTAACTGATGCCGTTAATGCGTTGATGCATATTACCGACTCCGAGACGAACCGGCCGGGCATACTTGCGGCTACGAATACGGGCTTGTATCGAAGCTTTGATCCAACCAAAGGCTGGCATAAGCTACCCTACAACGGGTCGTTCGATCCTCGAACCACTTGTATCTCCACTAACTTGCGAAGTCCCGAAGTTATCTGGGCAGGAACTGCCGCCTCTGGAGTGCTTGTCTCTCGAGACGGGGGCACGAGTTGGCGCCAGGTCGAGGGTGTCCCAGATGATGTTCCGGTAAATGCGATCGTTCAGGATCCACACCGACCTGAGCGCGTCTACGTAGGCACCAAACAGGTGTTCTATTCTTCTCACGACGGCGGCGCGAACTGGAATCGCGGGGGCAAGAACTTACCTTTCGGAGATTTCACCAGCATTCTCATTAACCCCCGCAATGGTGACGAGATTTTCGTAGGTAACGCTTACCAGAATGGAGACTCCGGCGGCGGTGTCTATCGGACCTTGAACGCAGGCAAGAACTGGGCGCGCATCGATCCTAAAGAGCATCGACTCCCCAGTCAGCGAATATGGTCGCTGGCATTTGACGGTCAGGATCAAAACACGCTGTTTGTCGGTTCCCATTCAGCAGGTGTCTACGTCGTGCCTCGCAGGGGCGAGAGTGTTGCAGCGGAGAGTCAATAAACTCGAGACATTTGCCGGACGATCGGCACTCCGCGTAGCCGCCTCCACACCGTCTATTTTGCTTTGCCGGTTAGGGATTCAACGCCTTGACACACGCTCATTGCGCCGTGTACATTGCCGACCTACCCGGTAAAAGCGGCCGGTGAATGTCGGATCAAGCGGGTGACTACGGGCACGGCGGAAATCGAAACCTTATAAGACCTCCTTTTCCAAAATTGAACTGCTCGCATCCTCGCCCCAGTTTTACAATCCGACGTAACGCCAACACGAATTAGGCAACAGGCCGCTGTAGGCACTGTCCGCTAATCGTGACGCGAATGCTTAGCGCAACGCGACGATCGTAGGACGTGCTGAAAATAGCCCGGAAGGAAACAGGAGCCTGCATGCTTAGTGAAGAACCCAAGCTGACTGACAGCGAGGTCACGAACGAACCACAACCTTCGGATGAGCTGGGAAGTTCTACTGCTCAAACTGCAACCGCAACCAAAGTTGAAGCGCCTCCAGCCGAGAATTCGGCTGAGGAGGATGAAGAGCGGCGCCCCGCTGGCGATGTCGATTTTGGGCAACTTCTAGATCAGTTCGAACAGGAACAAGCGACTTTGCAGGAAGGCGAAGTTGTTCGTGGGACAGTCGTGGGAATTAGCGACCGTGGAGTCGTAATCGACTTCGGCTACAAGTCTGAAGGAATCGTCAATCCCGCTGAGTTTACCGACAATGGTGTGATTACTGTTAAGGCCGGCGATGAAGTTGAAGTGCTCGTCAAAAGCATGGAAACCGCTGACGGTCTACCGGTGCTTTCGCGCGCCGATGCGGTGCGCATGAAAGCGTGGGACGACCTGGAGAAGGCCTACCAGCTGGGAACCACTGTCAAAGGCAGGGTCATTGAACGAATCAAAGGGGGCCTGCGTGTCGATATCGATGGCATCGGGGCCTTCCTCCCGGGTTCCCAGGTAGATGTGCGTCCGGTCCGGAATCTCGACATTCTTCGCAATCAGGAAATCGAAGCAAAGGTTATTAAGCTCAACCGCAAGCGGTCGAACGTGGTGCTTTCTCGCAAGGCTGTGATTGAAGGTGAGAACGCCGGCAGAAAGGATCATACACTCCAGGGGATAGAAGAAGACATTATTGTCGAGGGGCAGATCAAGAACTTGACCGACTATGGCGCCTTTGTCGACCTCGGTGGAGTCGACGGCCTGTTACACGTCACCGATATGTCGTGGGGACGTCTGCAAAATCCGAGTGAGATTTTCAAGGTGGGCGACAACATTCAGGTAAAGGTGCTCAAGTTTGATCGTGATCGTGAGCGAGTTTCGCTTGGCTACAAGCAGCTACTCCCTGACCCGTGGTCGAGCGTCGAGGAACGGTTTCCGGTTGGCACCAGAGTGGGCGGCCGCATTGCCAGTGTCGCCGACTACGGAGCCTTCGTCGAACTTGAGAGTGGCGTTGAAGGCCTGGTCCATGTGTCGGAGATGAGCTGGTCGAAACGTGTCAAACACCCCAGTAAGATTGTTAACCCGGGCGACAATGTCGAAGTAGAAGTTCTCAGTGTAGATCCGAAAGCCCGCCGAATCAGTCTGGGAATGAAACAGATCCAGGAGAATCCCTGGCAAACACTTAATGACCGCTATCAGGTCGGCACCCGCGTCCACGGTCGGGTCAGAAACCTGACCGACTTTGGCGCCTTCATCGAGATCGAGGACGGAGTCGACGGCCTGGTCCACGTGTCAGACATCTCCTGGTCAAGACGAATAAAACATCCCAGCGAGGTTCTGAAGAAAGGACAGGAGATCGACGCTGTCATTACCAGCATCGACACGGAAAACCGCCGCTTGTCTCTATCGATTAAGGATCTTGAGCCAAATGCCTGGGAGCGATTCGTGAATGAACACAAACCCGGTGATGTGGTGCGAGGCAAGATCGCCCGGTTTGCCAACTTCGGGGCATTTGTAGAGTTGGACGACAACCTGGAAGGCTTGTGTCACATTTCGGAGCTCTCGGAAGAACGGGTAGCTAAACCCGAAGACGTCGTGCAATTGGGTCAGGAGCTGGAGTTCAAGATTCTGAGAATAGATCCAGAGAGCAAGAAAATCGGGTTGTCAGCGCGCGCGGTAGGTAAAGACGACGAGCCGATTGTTGATACCAAAGTCTATTCGTCGGAGGCCGGCAGTGGCATGGCCTCACTTGGGGAATTAGCCGACTTCGGGATCGGCAGGACTGAACCTGATAAAGAGTAAAACGCCTCCGCGAAATCTGCGGAACCCCGCTTACGATCCTGCTCCACAGAATGGTCTGGCGGGGTTTTTTATCGTCTTTCTCTATTTTCTCTGGCTCTAAGTGATTGGCTCTCTTGGTCTTGCTCGGGGCGATTGTTTTCTGATAGTGTTACCTGCGATCAAAACCTCGCCCATCTGTTATCGAGCACTGGACGTTCGAAATTCGTATTCGCAGCTCTGAAGATCTTACCCAATGTGCAGAGGTGATGCATGACAAAAGCTGAACTCGTAGAGGATGTGGCCCGGGCGGCAGAGCTCACGAAAAAGGACGCCGAGCGTTTGGTTGAAATTGTTTTTGAAAGCATCATCGAGACGTTGAATCAGGGTGAAAAGATTGAACTTCGCGGTTTCGGCAGTTTCCGTGTGCGCGAACGTGGCGCTCGGCGCGGTCGCAATCCTAAAACAGGAGATCCGGTTAATATTCCAGCTAAGCGCGTTCCCTACTTCAAACCGGGCAAAGAACTAAAAGAATTGATTAACGACAACGGATCAACTTCCCAAACGACGGCCGAAGCCTCATCAATCAACAACCCGGATAACACCCGCCAGCCACCTATTCTGTAGGATTCGAACCCTGAGGTAGTCAACACTTGGATCGGCTTTGGAGCCCCTGGCGTAATGAGTACATCGCTGCCGCTAGCGGCGCTGACTCAGAAGCTCGCGGGTGTGTCTTATGCGACATTCAAAGGGATACACAAAAGGACGAAAAGAATTTTGTCCTCCATCGAGGTCGGCAGAGCTACGTCGTTCTTAATCTGCACCCTTATATCACAGGTCATCTGTTGATTGTTCCGAATCAGCACATCGGAGAACTCGACGCTGCCCCTAAAGAGACTACCGATGAGCTTATGGATCTCACCAAGCGGGCGCAGACGGCGCTTCGGGAAGTCTACAAACCCGCAGGCTTTAATTTGGGAATGAACCTTGGAGCCGCGGCGGGAGCGGGTATAGTCGATCACATCCACGTTCACATCATGCCGCGCTGGATCGGTGACACCAATTTCATGTCCACTGTCGCCGATACACGCGTGCTTCCTGAAGACCTTACCACCACCTTCAACAAACTGCGCGACCGATTCTAGCTATTCTCAGTAGCCTGAGGTGAGTTTAACGCTTGGCGACCTTGCGGCTGACGGCTTCGTCCTCGACTTCGCCGCCTTCGTTTATTGGCACTTCAGAAAGACTAACGTATGTAATTCCGCGTTCTTCGCTATCGAGATCCGGCTGTGGGAGCGAGGGTAGTGGGCCAGTGACGTGCGGAGGGTTAAAGCCAGGATAGTCGATGCGGGCGTGATAGATAGCGGTCAGCGCGCTGATCATGGCTTCTCGGATAGTAGTTACCTCGCGCAAGGTCAAGTCGCATTCCTCGAGTTGCCCATCGCTGATTATCGCGTCGACAATCTTTACCACAATCGCACGGATGTTTTCGGGATCCGGCCGGGCGAGCGATCGTGCGGCTGCTTCACAAGAATCTGCCAGCATCATGATCGCAGCTTCTTTAAACGCGGGCTTAGGGCCTGGATATCGAAAGTCGTTCTCGTCGACCGTTTCGCCCGGCTTGGCCTGGGCTTGTGCCTTGCGAAGGAAAAAGTGAAGCGTGCGCGTGCCATGGTGTTGCGGTATGAAATCAGCAATTTGTTTGGGGAGCCCGATCTCTTTTGCCAGCTTCTGACCATAGGTGACGTGACTGGTGATGATTTTGGCGCTTTGAGAAGGTCGAAGATGATCGTGTGGGTTCTTACCCTGCTGGTTCTCCACAAAATACTCAGGCGCAGCAAGTTTGCCGATATCGTGGTATAGCGCTCCGATGCGCGCCAGCAGTGGATTCGCACCCACTGCGCGACAAGCGTCCTCGGCTAGTTGACCGACAGCATGAGAATGCTGATTGGTTCCTGGGGCGCGGATTGCGAGTTGGCCCAGCACCGGGAGGTCAGCGTTTGAAAGCTCCAACAACTTGACGTCGGTCAAGATGCCGAAGACTGATTCATTTATGGGTAGTCCGCCAGCGGTAAAAATAGCGGTGAGCAAGCCACCGGCGAAACCGCAACCCACGGTCAACATCACTGTTTTGAATGTAATGGCTTGCTCGGCATATAGGATTAGCGCAAAAGCCATAGCCACATTCGCGCACCCAGTAATCAGTCCAGCCAGCGTCACTGATTGCCGTTCACGGTAACGCCCGATGCCATAGACAGCGGCCGAGCACGAAATCAGCGCATAAAGAAGGATCGGAATTGCCGGAACGGCGAGTATGCCGGCAAACAAAGCGGTCACTACGCCGGTTAAGAATGCCAGCTGAGTATCAACCAGCATTGCGACCAACAGGGCTGCTGCGGCAAACGGAATGGCAAAGCTCCAAAACACTGGTTCGTTGAAGGGAGCGCTCTTCATTTGCAGCGCCACGCTGTCACTGAAAATTAATCCAACCCGCATCAACGCAGTCTCAACTACTATCGCCGAACCAACCAGAGCAAAGGCCCGATACTTCGAGAGCGACAAGAATGCTGCGGTACTCTGGTGTTCAGTAAACTTCCAGGTTGACCAATAAACTGCAAAGACCACGATCATCAAGCCGATCACGTAATGCCACGGCCTGCCCGTTCGCCCGGTGCTCTTAATTGCCAGGAACTGCGCGAGGGTGGCAGCGGTTACCGTGTCGCCCTCTCTTGCTACCACTTGATTTCGCTTAAGCGAGATCAAACTCTCGGGTACCTTATTCGCCTCCATTTCTTTTGCAGTAGCAGTCGCGGTTTCATCGAGCACCACGTTTGGCCGGATCAACGGCAACATGGCTTCCGCAAGCGCCGATTTCTCTTCCTGCGACCAGCCACGTAGATTCAAGACGCTCAGTTCCAGATTGCGCCTGGCGACGGAGAGGGGAGTCATGCGAGTACGCGGCGACGGCACAACCATTTGTGCTGCCGGATTTCTCACGTCGACCAGAACGATCTCCTGCTTGAGGCGGTCGGCATCGCTGTCGTCATAAATATAACCATCGCCGGTCTCGCGCATTAGCGTCGTTAAGCGTTCAAGCCAGCCGTCGTCAAATTGGTGAGAGATGATCGCCCGAGCTACGGCAGCCCCGCCTTCGCCGCTCCAGCTCGGCTTGACGTCGCCAGCCTTCGTCGCCTCTTGTTCTTTCAAGTCTTCCCAGGCCGCCCGGAAGCTCTGGGCGGAGCTTGCACCTCGCGTCGAATCAAAGTTGAAAACCGGTCGAGTAGTGGCCCTGGCGGTTTCGCGCCTTTTCTCCGTTTCGAGAATGTCGATGGTAGTGATATCGGTAGGTGCTACTACGGTCCGCCTGACGACCTCTCCTTCTTTGTACTCCTCGGAGAAACCGGTCGAATAACCGCTTAGCAACAATAAAGTAGTGACCATGACCAGAACTGCAAACCCAATGTTAAAACGAGTTCGGGGTCGGAAAGTCTCGAAGGGGCTAATCAGGTATCGCGCGACGGTGTCACGCGCTCTGGTCAAAGGGGTTGTAAATCGAGGTCGAAGACCCATTTTGTCTTAAGCTGTGCGAAAGATTCGCTGAGCTTTGTTCTCTTCGGGTGGAACCCCACTCATCAGATCCCGCGCCAATATCGAGCTTGCCTTTTCAAGCAGCGGGTGGAGCGTCTTGGAGTTGATTGCCGATATTGCGACCACATCGGCTGCGCCAGCCGGCTTCAACTGTTTGATAGTTGCCTCCAGAATCTCCGATTCGACCACGTCGGCTTTATTAAGAGCGACGATGGTCGGTATGTTTGAGAGTTGAAGGTCACGGAGAATTCGTTCCACTGATTCGATCTGTTGAAGAAACCGCGGATTCGATACATCCACCAGATGAACGAGAAGTTTGCTCTCACTGATTTCTTCGAGAGTCGCGCGGAACGCAGATAACAGATCGGGTGGCAAATCGCGAATGAAACCAACGGTGTCGTTTATGATCACTTCCTGTTCGCGTGGCAGACGCAGTCTTCGGGAAGTCGGATCCAGGGTTGCAAACATCCTTTGTTCCGCGCGCACCTCACTAGCCGTAAGCGTGTTGAGCAAGGTCGACTTGCCTGCGTTGGTGTAGCCGACAATCGAAATGATCGGCAGTCCATGCCTGGTTCTTCCTTTGCGCCTCTCCTGCCGGCGCTGTTGTTGGGCACGGATTTCCTTTTCCAACCGGTTGATTCGATCGCGCACGCGGCGACGGTCAGTCTCGAGTTTTGTTTCACCTGGACCTCGGCCCCCGATACCGCCGGCCAATCGCGAAAAAGCCGAATCCTGTCCCGCGATCAAGCGAGGCAGCAAATACTTCAGCTGGGCCAGTTCTACCTGGATCTTACCCTCTCGCGACTGCGCTCGTTGCGCGAAGATGTCGAGAATCAATTGGGAACGGTCGATGATTTTCAAGTCCGTCGCTTCAGCCAACGACCTCACCTGCGCCGCCGACAGTTCTCGGTCAAAAACAAGCATATCGGCACCCAACTGAAGCGCTCGAATGAGGAGTTCGTCCAGCTTGCCGCGGCCAAGGACGGTACGGGGATCTATCGCCTGACGTCGCTGGATAATCGAGTCTTGTACTAGCACGCCGGCAGACGTAGCCAATTCGTGGAGTTCGGCCATCGATTCCTCAGCTTCGAACATGGAGCCCGTCGCAACGCTAACCAGGATCGTTTGGTCGCGAACTTCGGCACGCTTCGAGACTCGCCGGTTGCGTGCCATCTCCTCTTCCAGCGAATTTATCAACGACAGAAAATCGAGATCCAATTGCGAAGGTAACTTCGGTTCAAGAAACGCGTATGGTTTAGTGTCGTTTGGTTTTCGCAGGTCGCCGGCAGGCATCGGCAAGAGGTGCGCCACGCGGACCAGGCCGGGCAGAGCAGTTGCTGGGTCAACGTCGATGGCGGCCATCAGATCTAATCGCAAGAGCGCGAGGTCGGTTAAGTCGTCCTGAGTCAACTCTTCGCCGCGAAGATGAGTGTGCACACATCGAAGTCCGCGAAAGCGGCCAGTCGCAACCCGAATGCGCTTGAAATCGGGAAGTTCTATTCCGCGATTATCTCCCACCATCACGTACTCGATATGCCCCTTGCGATCGATTAGCGCCCCGATCTGTCTGCGGGTTTCGTGCGAAAGCTCGGCAAGTTGTCTGGCAAACTCCGCGGTTAGGATCTGATTTGAAGGGATCCGTCGCGTATAGAGCTTCTCTATCCGGCGGAGTTGGTTCGGCTTTAGTCCCAACGTATTTCCAAGTACGTTACTGATAAAAAGTCTCCTCTCTATTGCGCTGCGACTTCTAAAACGCGGAGTTCTATCCAAGGCAACTGAGCACACCGGGTCATGATTAAGAATTGCGCTGGCGTGAAATTACAGTGTGATTGGTGCGAGCGGTGGAGTTCGGACGCCGGGAGAAGTTCTCTGTTTTTGCTCTGCGATGGCGCTTCGCTTATTCGCTTGAGCATTACCATTCTTGATTTGCGCGGCGCACCCAAGGCAAACAGCATAAAAACCTGAACTAATTCAGCCTCGGCGGAGCCGCTCTTTGCGGACGGATTATAACACAAAGACCTACCGAGACATCGTTGCGGTCTTGGCATAATCAACGGCCGAGACCGGCGACGACGAGGTTAGACATCGCCGTTTAGTCGGTCGTATTATGAGAGGCTTTTTGAAACCCATATCATTGCGCGCCAGACAGCGAATACGCTTAGTCATGAGCTCAGGAGAAATTGTTCGAATCGATCCTTCAGCCGGAGTCGCCGGAGGTGAAGTGAACATAGATTGTGAACCCTTCGACACGAGGCAGACCGCGAGCTGTGCGGTGTGGTTTGGTGACGAACCTGTTCACATCACGGCTCTGGGTCCAACGCGGGTGATGGCTGTAGTTCCTGAAACCAAATCGGGTGGACCTATTGAGGTAGTTCTGGAAGGTTCGAACAAACGAAGCACAGTTGGTTTTGTTGCGGGCAGAAGAATCGCGGAGGACCTGCACCCGGTGACGAATCCCGCCTTTGACACAGATGATGGAGCGCTCTTTGTGACGCGCTCTGGTTCGCGAGGAGAGCAGCTACCGGTAACACTATTCCGGATCGACATAAATGGTGAGGTGAGTGAGTTCTCAGGCGATATCACCAATCCTACAGCAGTCGCCTTTGACCACGACGGACAGATGTTCGTCACCAGTCGTATGGATGGCACTGTCTATCGGGTGAATCCATTTAAGGAGGCCGTGCCTTTTGTCCGAAACCTTGGGATAGCAACGGGCCTGGCGTTCGACCGCGCCGGGACGATGTATGTCGGCGATCGGTCAGGCACGATCTTCAAGGTCAACGGCATCGGAGAAGAGAAAGCCTGGGCTCAGCTTGAACCTTCTGTTTCAGCCTACCATCTCGCCTTCGGACTCGATGATGCGCTTTACGTGACGGGGCCAACCGTCACCAGTTTCGATTCAATTTATCGCATTGATCAGGACGGGGAAGTGACCACTTTCTTCAAAGGCCTCGGTCGGCCTCAGGGTCTTGCTTTTGACGAGAATGGGAATCTTTACGTGGCAGCCTCGGTGAAAGGTCGGCGAGGTATTGTGAGGGTAGCAACGGACACGCGTCAGGCCGAGTTGTTTGTGGCGGGGGTGAACCTCGTGGGACTGGCGTTCAGTTCCGGAGGCGAGATGGTTGTGGCTTCAAACGATTCAGTTTACTGCTTGCCTTTGGGAATTAAAGGCGTTCTGTTAAGTTGACCGTGCATCAAGTCAGCAAGGTTGTTAGATAGACCAGTCTGGCCAAATCGAGGCTCAATTGGATATAGGCCCTAAATTAGTCGGCGAGTTTATTCTTAGCATGGTGGCCTTCCTGTTTTCGGCGTCGGTGCACGAATCGGCCCACGCCTGGATGTCGAGCCGCTTCGGTGACGACCTGGCCCGGTCGCAGGGCCGAATAAGTTTGAATCCTGCGGTTCACATCGATCCGATCGGGACGCTGCTCTTTCCAGCAATCGCTTTTTTTACCGGCGCCCGTTTGATCGGTTGGGCAAAATCGACGCCCGTTAATCCCTTGGCGTGGCGCAACAAGCGGGTGGCGAACTTCTGGGTATCGGCCGCCGGTGTGATCTGCAATTTTATTATGGCAATCGTTGCCGGCATCGCGATTCGGTTGCTCTACAGTTTTGGCATCGTTGAGGTACCCTTCACTGCGGGCTCTGATTGGCTGGTACCGGCAGGCACCACTTCTATGGTGGCCATTGGAGCGGTGAGTCTCCTTAAGACCTTTTTCGTGGTCAACGTTATGCTCGGTGTTTTCAACTTGATCCCGGTTCCCCCGCTTGATGGCAGTGGCGTGTTAAGCAGCGTTTTGGGTCCCACCTTTGAATCCGGGATGGAACAGTTCCAGCAGTTCGGTTTCCTGTTGCTGTTTATCGCGGTGTTTACGGGTGTGGTAGAACGACTTCTTGGGTTTTTTCTTCCCATTGCCGTTAACTTAGTTTTCTTTGGCACTGGTATTCGATTCATTTAGATGAAAAGGATTTTTAGCGGCGCACAACCCACAGGCAACGTGCACCTCGGAAATTATCTCGGCGCGCTGCGCAACTGGGTGGCGCTTCAGCACGAATACGAAAGCTTCTTTTGTATTGTTAACCTTCACGCCATCACGACGCTTCAGGATCCGAAGCTGCTTGCCAAAAAGACACGGGAACTTGCTCGAATCTACCTGGCGGTCGGGATTGATCCGACCGTCTCGACAGTCTTCGTGCAATCCCACGTCGCGGAACACTCAGAATTGACGTGGATTCTCAACTGCATGACCCGCATGTCTGAGCTCGAACGAATGACGCAGTACAAGGACAAGGCGCGCAAGCAAAGTGAGAACGTTTCGGTAGGCTTGTTTGACTATCCGGTCTTGATGGCGTCAGACATCCTGCTCTATCAGACCGATCTCGTGCCCGTCGGCGAAGATCAGAAGCAGCACATTGAACTAACACGCGATGTCGCAATACGATTCAACCGCGATTACGGCGACACTTTTCGCGTGCCCGAACCATACATTCCGAAGGTTGGCGCCCGGATCATGTCGCTTTCAGACCCGGCCAAAAAGATGTCGAAGTCGGAAGACGATCCAAACGGCTGTGTAATGCTGCTTGATGATGCCGATACGGTGGCGCGGAAGTTTAAGCGGGCGGTGACCGATTCCGGGACTGAAATTAGATTTGACGAATCTCGCCCCGCAATTGCGAACCTGCTGACGATCTACCAATTGCTGACTCAGCAGCAGCCCGAGCAGATTGAGTCTCACTTTGCAGGGAACGGTTATGCGAAGCTGAAACAGGATTTGGCAGATGTAACAGTGGACTTTTTGAGGCCGATCCAGGAACGAGTGCAGTCGACTAGCGACGAGGAATTAAACCAGATACTTGAGCAGGGTCGAGACAGGGCCAGGACCATTGCGTCGGCCACGCTCAAACAAGTAACGGCGCGGATGGGAATCGTCGGCGCCCATGGCGTGAGAAGTGATAATCAATAGATGGACGAAATATCTGAAGCAACTGAGCCGAAATTGGCGAACGACGGCGGACCAGCAACTATAAATGTTGCGGGTTCAACGCCTGAGCTTGTCCCCGATCACACAACTGACGACCTCAAGATCGTTATGGGTGAATTTGAGGGGCCGCTGGATCTCCTGCTGCATCTGATCAGGCAGGAACAGGTGAGTATCTACGATATTCCTGTCGCGCGGATAACCGACCAGTACTTGCGCTATTTACACTTGATGCAGGAGCTCGATATCGCCGTCGCCGGCGACTTTTTGGTAATGGCGGCAACTTTGATCGAGCTCAAGACGAGGATGCTGCTGCCGCGCGATCCTTTCGCGGCGGCGGAAGAGGAAGAGGATCCGCGTAAGGATCTGGTCGATCAGTTGCTCGAGTATCAGAAATACAAGGCGGCGGCCCAGATGCTTTGGTCACGGGCGGTGGTAGAGCGAGCGGTCTTCAAGCGGGCTGAAATAGAGACTGACAAGAATAACCCCGAGGTTGTCGTTGGGGTCTTTGATCTCTTTAAAGTGTTTCAGGAGATTCTCGCCCGACACAAAGAAGAGGTGCTGCTTGAAATTGAACGTGAAGAAATCTCGATGGCTGAAATGCTCGAGACACTGAGAAATATGGTTATGTCTTCGGGTGAGGTAAACCTGCGTACATTTTTCGAGCGAGCGCGATCACGCCGCGAGCTGGTTCTGGCGTTTCTCTCGGTGTTGGAGCTGGTGCGTACCACGCAGATCACGTTAATTCAACAAGAGACCTTTGGAGACATTTTGGCTCGAGTCTCAAGCTAGTTGTGGCACCTGAGCACAGAGGATGACAAAGATGAACGAAGCGGCGACAAGCAAGGAAAGAGAAGCATCCGAAATCGAAGAGGTCGATGATTTGGCGTCAAGCGTTGAGGAGAGTTTGGCTGAGACCGACCATGAGGAGATCGACGCCAGACCCTACGCGTTACAGAGTGAATCTGAACGGAAAGCTGTGGTTGAGGCGCTGATTTATGTTTCTGATGAGCCTTTAAGCGCAAAGTCTATTGCCGAAGTGTTGAAAGATGATCAGGAGACTATTGAAGCCGCTGTTGTCAGTCTGGCTGAGGAGTTCAACAGACGCGCCGGGGGTTTACAACTCAGAGAGGTTGCCGGTGGTTGGCAATTTGCCACTCGACCTGAATACCACGAGCATGTCCGTGCATTTCTCAAGTCACGTCCTAGTGCAAAACTGTCGTTGGCTTCTCTGGAGACGCTGGCCGTGATTGCGTACAAGCAGCCAATCACGGTGCCGGAAATACTCGACATCCGCGGCGTGCAATCGCCATCCTCCATCAAGACCCTGCTGGACAAGAAACTCATCGTGGCCAAGGGACGGAAGGAGACGGTCGGCCGGCCCATGATGTACGGCACGTCGAAGGAATTTCTGATTCAGTTTGGATTGAAAGATCTTTCAGAGTTACCGAGCATCGAAGACTTCCAGGATCTGGCAGGCAACGTGGTGTGACGAAGTTGGCAGGAGGCAGGCGCAGTAGGCAGTAGGCAGGAGGCAGGAGGCAGGAGGCAGGAGGCAGGAGGCAGGAGCAGGAGCAGGAGGCAGGCGGTACCCGAAGCAATACGAGAAACCAACCAGCGCTCGTGGTCACCGTGACACCTGGTTCCTGCCGCCTGGTTCCTGCCGCCTGCCGACTCTAATTCATGAAAGAGCGTCTCCAAAAACTAATTGCTACTGCCGGCATTGCGTCGCGGCGTCATGCCGAGGAGATGATTTCCGCCGGTAAGGTAACCGTGAATGGTCAGGTAGTAACCGAGCTGGGTACCAAAGCCGATCCTGCCAGCGACCACATCAAAGTTGGCGGGAAGTTAATTAACCCTCTCCTCGCCAGGAGAGAAAAGACATACGTGCTGCTAAACAAGCCCAGGGGCTACTTGACGAGTGTTTCGGATCCGGAAGGTCGTCCTCTGGTAACTGAACTTCTGCCAGCATCGCTCGGCCGGCTGCACCCGGTTGGACGCCTGGACTTCAATACAGAGGGTCTCTTATTGATGACCAACGATGGTGACTTCACCAACTTCGTGACGGCTGCACGTAATCGCGTCGAGAAAGTTTATGAAGCAAAAGTGAAGGGTCTGCCGCCTGAGTCCGCAATTGAGCGGATCAGGCGAGGCGTGACACTGGATGATCGAACTCGCACAGCACCAGCCCAGATCACCAGGGTTCACGAGACAGGATCGAATGCCTGGTTTGAGGTGATTCTTCACCAGGGCAAGAACCAGCAAATCAGACGAATGTTTGATCTAATTGGACATTCAGTGCTGAAACTAAAACGGTCGCGAATTGGTTCTCTTGAGGATCATAATCTGAAGCCGCGTGAGTGGCGATTGCTCACGGCTTATGAAGTCCGGAGGCTGATGAAGACGGAGAACAAGGTTCGTCAGGACAAACGCAGTCGAGCTCGTTCGGCCGGTCACGGTTCGCCTAGCCGGTGAGTTAGAATGCGGTACCCGGCAAAATTGTAAAGTTCTTAAGCAGGCATTCTTCGCCTGTTGATCAGTTGACAGGCGGGAATGCCTGCGTCGTATTCAAACCGAGTTTGTGGCTAAGGAGCAGAATGGATTTTGAGCTAAGCGAAGAGCAGAAACAAATCAAGATGAGCGTGCGCGAGTTTGCCGAGGCTGAAATAGCTCCGCACGTGATGGAGTGGGATGAGGCACAGCACTTCCCAATCGAACTCCAGCCGAAGCTGGCTGAGCTCGGCCTTATGGGAGTTCTGTTTCCGGAAGAGTACGGTGGCGCGGGAATGGGCTACGTTGAATACGCCACGATCATTGAGGAGCTTTCGCGGGTTGACGGTTCTGTTGGTATTTCAGTCGCTGCCCACAATTCGCTGTGTTCCAATCATATTTACGAATATGGCACTGAAGAGCAAAAGGGGAAGTATTTGGCGCCGCTGGCTCGTGGAGAGCACCTGGGCGCGTGGGGCTTGACCGAGCCAGGCGCTGGTTCTGATGCTTCAGGTACCAAGTCGACGGCGGTGCCACAAAGTGGCGGATGGGTCGTGAACGGCTCGAAGAACTTCATCACCCACGCAATACATGCTGACACTTGTGTCGCGTTCGCCGTCACTGATCGGGCTCAAAGGAGTAAGGGGATTTCAGCATTCATATTCGAAAAGGGGATGAAGGGCTTTTCCCCGTCGAAGAAGGAAAATAAGCTTGGCTTGCGCGCCTCAGAAACGGCGAGTGTTGTCTTCGAAGACTGTTTTGTACCCGAAAGCAATCTGTTGGGAGAAGAAGGTCAGGGTTTCGTCAATGCTATGCAAGTCCTCGATGGCGGTCGAATATCGATTGCAGCTCTGGCCGTGGGGATCGCTCAGGGCGCGTATGAGTCAGCGGTGCGCTACGCGCAGGAGAGGCATCAGTTTGGCAAACCAATCTCTGAGTTCCAGGCCATTCAGTTCAAACTCGCTAACATGGCGACCCAAATCGATGCTGCCCGCCTGTTGATGTACCGCGCGGCCTGGTTCAAGGATCAACGCAAGAAGACCACGACAGAATCGTCAATGGCCAAGTTGTTCGCTTCCGAAATAAGCGTGAATGTTTGCGAAGAGGCAATTCAAGTTCATGGCGGCTACGGCTACACCAAGGACTATCCGGCGGAGAAGTATTGGCGTGATTCCAAGCTTTGCACCATTGGTGAAGGTACTTCTGAGATTCAACGGATTATCATCGCCCGTGAGATCCTAAAGAATGCGAGATAATGGCTGCCTGGGAAGCGCGTCTGATTTGTTGATGTTGAATCAAGGTCTGACTGCGGCCCACGATCCACGAATCAACACGAATCAACACGAATGGCTTCGTGTAGGTTCGTGTGTTTTCGTGGATCGCTTTTGTTCTTGATCGGGGCTAAAGCGATGGTGTCTGTTTTTTGGCGCATACCAGAGTAGTGAATAGAGAAGCTTCACTGGTAGATCGAATCACGGCCGGCGAGCCAAGGGCCGTGGCGCGTGCGATCTCAAAAGTCGAAGACGACGCGGATGACGCGGCGCAGTTGATGAAGGAGATCTTCCCTCACACTGGCCGTGGTCTTGTGGTTGGAATCACTGGCGCGCCCGGTGCGGGCAAGTCCTCGCTAGTCGACAAGCTGGCTCTGCTCTATCGTAGCCGAAATGAGCGCGTAGGAATCATCGCGGTTGACCCATCGAGTCCATTCTCCGGTGGCGCCATACTTGGAGATAGGATCCGGATGCAGGCCTTGGGTCTGGATTCAGGAGTTTTTATTCGCTCCATGGCAACTCGCGGCAATTTGGGCGGGTTGGCGCGCGCCACCGTAGATGTCGTTTCGTTGCTCGATGCGGCTGGATACTCAAAGATCGTCGTAGAAACGGTGGGCGTCGGCCAAGACGAAGTCGAGATCGTGAAGGCGGCTGATGTCTCGGTGGTTGTGCTTGTGCCGGGAATGGGTGACGATATTCAGGCGATTAAGGCTGGGATCATGGAAATCGGAGACGTTTTTGTGATCAACAAGGCTGACCGAGAGGGCGTATACACGACTGAAAAGGAGCTTGAAGCACTGTTATCTCTGTCGACCCGTGCGGGCGATTGGCAGCCACCAATCGTCAAGACAGTTGCTACGGAAAACAAAGGGATTGAAGAACTGGCGGAGGCCATCGAGCGCTATCGAACCTTCCATTTCAAAACCGACTTAGGCAACCAGCGGAGACGGGCGATAGCTCGTTGGCGCATCCTCGAACTCCTCCGGGAAAGGCTGCTTTCGCGAACCCTGGAATCGAATTCTGCATCTGAAACCCTTGATCGACTAGCCGATGAGGTTGCACGGCGGCAGCGAGACCCTTATTCTGCGGTAGATGAGTTAATTGGGAGTCAGTAGCCGGTAGCAGTAATTGGTCGAACATTGCCGAGATCCTTAAACTCTGGAACGAGGTTTTGGGCCAAATTCAAACAGAAAACTACAGATAGGTGACGCTGACGAGTCAATATGAAGATCGACCATATCGGAATCGCGACCCAGGGTCTCAAGGAAGCAGCGGCGATTTGGCAAGGTGCCCTTGGGTTGGAATTAGAAACCACGGAGGAAGTGACCGAGCAGGGTGTCAGGGTGGCGATGCTGCCGATTGGCGAAAGTCGTATAGAACTGTTGGAACCGTTGAAGCCGGATTCGCCGGTGGGCAAGTTTGTTGAGAAGCGAGGTCCGGGACTTCATCACGTCGCGATTCGAGTCGACGATATACGAGCGGTGCTCGCACAGCTCAAAGAAAGCGGGGCTCGCCTGATCGATGAAAGTCCTCGGGTTGGTGCTGGTGGTTGCCTGGTGGCATTTATTCATCCATCATCCACCGACGGAGTGTTACTTGAGCTGGTGCAGCACCAATAAAGTTTGATTTTTAGAAAGGAACTTATTTTGAAAGCAACAACAAAGGCATTGATAGCCGCTGCAGTGGCAGTCGTTTTTTCTTTAGGTCTGATTGTTTGGCAGGTGAAAGCTCGCCGCTCCGAAAATGTGATTCTCAACCTCAGCGCCGAAGACATGGCGATGATCGCTGAAGATCAACCGGCTCAGTTCCGTACTCGCCTGGCCTCTGATGAGAAGACCCGCAAGGACTTTGCCGAGAACCTGAAGAATCTTTTGGCAGTCGCCGAGGAAGCGCGGGGAAAGGGAGTTGGCAACAAGCCCGAGATCAAACGCCAAATGGATTTGGTTAAGTCAGTAATTATTGCCGAAAACTACTATAAGTCTCAGGGAAGCCCGAGCGGACCAAGTATTTCCGAGGAGGAAGTTGAAGCGTTTTTTAAGGAGCCTGCAAACAGCGCAAAATTTGATCAATTCATCAACGATGCGAAGGCCAAGAACCCTCAGTTCGCGGCACAGATACCCGAAGAGCAGCTCAAACAAGTTAAGACTCAACTCGGCCAGGTACTGATTGGCGAGAAGAAGGGCCTGGCAGCGGGGGTCGACAAGCAACGCAGCACGCAGCTCCAGATTATGCTCGAGCAGTCGCGACTACTTGCCCAGACCTATGCCCAGGAACAGCTGGCGGAAAAGATGAAAGCTACGGATGCGGAGGTTGACGCTTACATCGCCGCGCACCCGGAACTCGATGTTAAGCAAAAGCGGGCTAAGGCCGAAGAGGTTCTGAAACGCGCCCGTGGCGGTGAGGATTTTGCAAAGCTGGCGGAAGAGTTTTCCACTGACCCCGGCAGCAAAGTCAAAGGTGGCGACCTGGGGTGGTTTGGACAGGGCGCGATGGTGCCGGAGTTTGATAAAGCGGCATTTGCTTTGAAGCCCGGAGAAATCAGCGATATCGTTGAGTCGAAATTTGGATACCACATCATCAAACTCGAAGAGCGACGTACCGAGACCAAAGAAGGCAAGAATGAAGAACAGGTTCGCGCCCGCCACATTCTGATTGGCGACAGCGGGCAGTCAGACAATCCCTTCGCGCCGCCGCAGACAGGACGTGAGAAAGCGCGAGCCGCCGTAGAACAAGAGAAACAGAAGAAGATTCTGGAGGATATTGTTAAGAGGTCGCACGTAACGGTTGCCGAGACCTTTTCGGTCAAGATGCCGGAGCAGCAACCGATGCCGGCGATGCCGCCGCAGGTACCTCCAGGCGACGAAGGGTCCATAAATGCTCAGCCTGAGCCAAGTCAAAGCAAGGACAAACCGACCACTGGCGCGGCGAACAAGGGTGGAACCAAACAGCCCAAGAAATGACGTCGTCGCATCGGCTCAAATATCCTGATGCAGTTTGGCGATTACCGCGTCGAGATTGTGCCTGACACCGAATTTCGCCTCGACGGAGGGGCGATGTTTGGTGTGGTCCCGCGCAATCTCTGGTCGCGCGTGTGCCCGCCCGACGAACAGAACCGCATCAGGATGAACATGAACTGTGTGTTCATCGATACCGGAGTGGAGCGAATACTGATTGAGACCGGCATCGGTGAGAAGTGGTCTGCCAAACAAGCAACGATCTATAGGATCGATCGCCAGCGATCGCTGGCAGAGTCATTACTTCAGAACACAGGGGTAGGTCCGGAAGCAATCACGATCGTCATCAACACGCATCTTCATTTCGATCACGCTGGCGGCAATACGCAACTCAACCCGGTGGGCGACGTCGTCCCGGCGTTTCCAAATGCTCGTTATCTTGTTTCGCGCGCAGAGGTTGAACATGCCGATCAGCCAACTGAGCGGGATAGAGCGAGCTATCTTCCGGAAAATTGGCAACCACTGAGAGCGACCGGTCAGTTGGAGTTGAAAGAGGCTGACTACGAGGTAGTTCCAGGCCTGCGCATGGAAACGCATGCCGGACATAACCGGACGATGCAATGCTGGCGATTGCAGCAGAATGGCCAGACGCTTTTTGGATTTGCCGATCTAGTGCCGATGCGGGCTCATGTCCAGTTTCCCTGGATCATGGGGTACGACTTATTCCCGGTGGAGACACTCGAAGCAAAGAAGAAACTATTACCGCAGGCGGCCCGTGAAGGTTGGGTGTGTCTGTTCTATCACGATCCCGAGTCACCACTTTGCCGAGTTGTTGAGCAGGATTCCAGGCTCGAAGCGGTTTCAGTTGGTTAGGGGCGATATGGACCATGCTCGTATTGGAATAATCGGCGGCAGCGGACTTTACCAGATGCCCGAATTGCAGGACGTCGAGGAAGTCAGAGTTGATACTCCTTTTGGTAGTCCATCTGACGCTTTCATTATCGGCACGCTTGAAGGCCAACGCGTAGCGTTTCTCCCCCGTCATGGGCGGGGACACCGTTTCACGCCAACTGAGGTCCCATTCCGAGCAAACATCTATGGGCTGAAGCTGCTTGGCGTCGAGCGCATTCTTTCGGCTTCGGCGGTGGGTTCTTTGCAGGAACAATACGCGCCACTGGACATGGTGATTCCCAATCAGTTTTTTGATCGCACCAGGGCACGAGCAAGAGAGTCAACGTTCTTTGGCGAAGGAATCGTAGCCCACGTCGCTTTTGCCCATCCCGTGTGTGCTGATCTGGGTGATGTGCTCGAGGAATCGTGTAAGGTGGCGGACGTCAAGACGCATCGAGGTGGAACCTATTTGTGTATGGAGGGGCCAGCGTTTTCCACGGTGGCCGAATCGAATGTCTATCGCTCCTGGGGAATGGACATTATTGGCATGACGAATCTACAGGAGGCGAAGCTGGCTCGCGAAGCTGAGCTCTGTTATGCCACCTTGGCTCTGGTTACTGATTATGATTGCTGGCACCCCGGCCATGATGCAGTGACCGTTGACACAGTGATTGAGTACCTGAACAAGAACGTGCGCAATGCCCAGATCATAATGAAAGAGGCCGTCCAACGTCTAAGCGAGCGCCCGCGCGGGTGTAAGTGTGGCTCAGCTTTGAGGAATGCAATCTTCACGGCGCCGGATCTCTGGCCTCCGCCGACAACGAAAAAGCTGGAAGCTATCATCAGAAAGTACATGCCGGCCTAGTTGGCGCACTGGATGTAGAATGTTTTGAATTAGAGGCTTAAGTCATGAGAAAGAATCTTTTCCCGATCGTTGTTGTCCTGGTGGTGTTCCTATTTTGCGTACCTACCGTTTCGGCCCAGGGGGGAGCTAAAACTGGCCCGGATCCATCCACCCTCCGAGATCCTGAATTGGAGAAAGACTCTCTGCACAATCTCGAAGTCGCGCGGCTTTACTTCAAGTTGAAGAAAGCGTATGTCGCAGCCCTGCTGCGTTGCGAGGAAATCATTGCGGGTAACCCGAATTTCGCCCGACTGGATGAGGTCCTCTCCATCGCCGGAACCAGCGCTCTCAATCTGGCGGAAAATAAGGGCAAGCAGCCGGCGTCTCACTACGGAACCCGAGAAGGCAACACCAAGCGGACTTTAACCGCGGATGAATTTCGCGAGCTCGGACGAAATTACTTGCAGCAACTCGTAACCGACTATCCGCAGAGCCCCTTCACCAAGCAGGCCCAGGATCAACTAAATGCGGTCGGCGCGGCGAAGCCGAAGGTCGAAAGCAAGCCGTAAGAGGGAGTCGAATAGGACCTATTCGACCTATTGGACCTATACCGTTTCCAACCAAAAGACATTTCATAAGACTCTATGTCTCTCCTTGTTGTGGGTTCAGTAGCGTTTGACGCAGTCGAAACGCCATTTGGCAAATGCGAGAAGATGCTGGGCGGTTCGGCATCTCATTTTTCTATATCCGCAAGTTACTACACTGACGTACGAATCGTGGGCGTTGTTGGGGGCGATTTTACCGCGTCTGAGCAAGCGATATTCGACCGGCATGGTGTCGATACCAGCGACCTCGAGCACATTCCTGACGGTGAGACATTCCGCTGGTATGGTCGGTATGATTATGATCTGAACGTTGCTCACACCCTTTGCACTGAGTTGAACGTCTTTGCTGATTTCAAGCCAAAGCTTTCTGAGGTATCGAAGAAAGCTCGGCTCGTTTTCCTGGGTAATATTCAGCCCGATCTCCAGCGCGAAGTACGTGAGCAAGTGCCGAATGCGGAGCTGGTAGCGCTCGATACGATGAACCTTTGGATTGAGAATACGAAGGAATCGTTGTTACTCACGATCAAGGGTGTGGATGTAGTGATCATTAACGATGCCGAGGCCAGGCAGTTGACTGGAGTTCCTAACCTTATCAAGGCCGCCAGGACAATTCTTTCGTGGGGTCCAAGGGCACTCATCGTTAAGCGCGGTGAATATGGCGCCGCCTTGTTTACCTCCGAAAGTTATTTTGCTATTCCGGCTTACCCCCTCGAGTCAGTTTTTGACCCAACCGGCGCAGGCGATACGTTCGCGGGTGGGTTTATGGGGTATCTCTCGAGCCAGGAAAAGCTGGACGAGGCCGCGATGCGCCGAGCGATGATCTTCGGTTCGGTGATGGCATCCTTTAACGTCGAAGAGTTTGGGACAGAACGGATTCAGCGACTCACTCCCGACGAAATTAACAGTCGGTTCCGCGCCTTCAAGCAAATGACACACTTTGAAGAGATACCCTTCGAGCGCATGGCCGTGAGGTAATCGGCTTCTCCGTGTTCTCCGTGCCTCTGTGGTGACTTCTCTTCGATTGTTTTATTACCACGGAGGCACGGAGAACACGGAGAAGGCTGACAACGCATCGTGACAAAGGTCCGTTAAGTCTCTATCCTGTCTGACAACCCCTGTAATCTAAAAAGTCACCATCTCGGGAGGTCTTATGTTTTGTCCTATTTGCGAATCTGAGTACCAGCCAGGTGTGACCCGGTGTCCGGACGACGAGGTTGAACTTGTGGACCGGCTCGACTCAACGAACACGGCGCATGATGGCAGCGAAGCCCGCTTCGTTCTGCTGCACCGTTTTGGAATGCCGGCTGAAGCGGAGATGGTTAACGACATGCTGAAACAGAATGGCATCCGTTCGCTGGTTCGGTCGAGCAGCGCTGATGCGTTGTCGCCGCTCTTGTCCAGCACCGCGTTTGGCGCTGCCATTTTGGTTGATGAGCGCGACTACGATCGTGGTAATGAGATTTACACCGCCTTTTTTGGTAACGACACCACGCCGTTGACTGGGCCAGCGGATTACGAAGAGGACGAATCGCAGGATTGATCAGCGGACCGTTGGCTTCGCGACTAAATTTAGTCCTTCCTATGCCGGACAACCAAAAACCGATTGTCGTTTTGATGACTGCTCCAAGTCGCGATGAAGCCGAAAAACTGGCCGAGTTGTTGGTTGGAAGAGAGTTGGCAGCCTGCGTTCAGATTGTCCCTGAAATGCAATCTGTATATCGGTGGCAGGGCAATATTGAAAAGCAGACTGAGATTCTCCTGATTTGCAAAACGGTCACTTCAAAGTTTGCTGAATTGGAAAGGGAAGTGCGGACCTTACATAGCTACGAAACCCCGGAGATTGTAGCTTTGGATATTTCGGCTGGTTCTGAGCCTTACCTCGACTGGCTCACCGCGAGTGTCGGCGCACAAATCGATTGATAGAAAACCGGGGAGGCGGATCACCTCAGCGCTGCTCCAACACTTCAGCCGCAACCGAGGTTTCGAGTACACGCAGGGAGCTCTGACTATTGACAATTATTTGAACGACTTCTGCCGGCGAATCCGTCACATGCACGAGTTTCAAATCGTCCTCGTTTACTTTTCCCTCCTTCAAGGCACTGTCCCGAATCCAGTTCAAGAGTCCTTCCCAGTATTTTGAACCAACCATCACCACCGGAAAGTTTCGTATCTTGCGAGTCTGAATCAGCGTCAGTGCTTCAAAGAGTTCATCTAAAGTGCCAAAGCCGCCTGGGAAAATAACGAACCCCAGACTGTATTTGACGAACATCATCTTGCGAACGAAAAAGTAGCGGAAGGTGACCGACTTCGTCAGGTAGGGATTGGAGTGTTGCTCAAACGGAAGCTCAATATTGCATCCTACCGACACGCCGCCGGCTTCAAAAGCGCCACGGTTTGCCGCTTCCATGATCCCCGGGCCACCCCCGGTAATAACCGCAAATCCTTCTTTAACCAGAAGAGCTGCAGTTTCCTGCGCCAATTTGTAGAAGGGATCGGTCGCGGGTGTGCGAGCTGAGCCGAAAATGGAGACGCCGCGAGTGAGGCTGGCAAGTTCTTCAAAACCCTGCACAAATTCACCCATGATGCGAAAGACCCGCCAGGTATCAGTGTGCGTGAATTCGTAGCCATGGGGGCTTTCGAGGAGCTTTTCGTCCTGCGTGGGGCGTTGGTGGAGCTCCTGATCATCCTTATTTGCCATCGCGCCTCCGAAGTAACGCAGAAGTAACCCAGACTTTAGTCTGTGGCATCAATTCATGCTGGATTCAAATTCCGTTTTCAGTTGCGTTCTTGACTACAAGCATCGTGCACAGACCAAAGTATGTCCTACTCGCTAGATTCCCATGATGTTGTAACCGCAGTCGACGTAGATAACCTCACCGGTGATTCCGGACGATAGCGGGCTGCATAAGAAGAGAGCGGTGTCGCCGACCTCACGCGGTTCGACGTTGCGGCCGAGCGGTGCTCGTTCAGCGTGGTGTTTCAGCATGGTGCTGAAATCAGCAACGCCCCGAGCAGAGAGAGTCTGAATTGGTCCGGCGCTGATCGCATTAATTCTGATATTTCTCGGTCCCAGGTCGTTGGCAAGATAGCGCGTGCTCGCTTCGAGCGCGGCCTTCGCAATTCCCATCACGTTATAACCTGCCACAACCTTTTCGGCTCCGTAGTAGGTCATGGAAACGATGCTGCCGCCTTCTTTCATCAGTGGCGTTGCCGCGCGCGCGAGCTGAACGAGAGAATAGGCGCTGATCTCGAGCGCAGTGACAAAAGCGTCGCGGGTAGTATCGAGATATTCGCCGCCCAGCGCCTCTCGCGGGGCATAAGCGATGCTGTGGATGAGAAAGTCGAGTCTGCCAAACTCGTCGCCGATGCGAGTGAACGTAGCGTCAACTTCTTCCTGTTTGGTTACGTCGCACGAAAGCAGCAGCGAGTCGGGCATCGATTCGCCCGTGAGACTCTCAACATTTTCTTTTAGACGTTCGCCCTGATAAGCAAAGGCGAGCCTGGCCCCCGCCTGGTGCAACGACTGGGCCGTCGCCCACGCTATGGAACGCTTGTTAGCTACCCCGAAGATGATTCCAGATTTGTCTTTTAGAATGGATTCCATGGGCAATGGGTTGAGCACCTTAATGTAAAGTGAAAGTAACTGTCGAAACTCAGCAGTGCGAATTTTCAATTCAGAACCGAGGAGCGGTAGCGACCGGGCCGCAGCGCCTGCGCTCAAGTTCTCGGTATGATAAATAAGACGTCCGAAAGCAAAGCTCACCGCCGGGCAGAAGCGCCACTTTGACAGCTCCCAGCAGCGCGGTTGAATCCTCCGCGAAAGAAACCACGGAAGCGAAACGATTAAAAAGCTTTTCAAACCCGCTGACTTGCTCTTGGCTCGCATTGCGACCAATAACATCGGATCCTGCATATCTTTCCACTACTAGGTTGCCAACGATTACGGCCAGCCCTTCTTTCAGTCGCTCTGGTCCTCTGATTCGGTATTCGAAGATGGCCCGCCGCATGGACTCCAATTGATCGAGAATAAAGGTCTTTAGCTGTTGGTCCCCAAGAGTCGCGACATCTTTTGAAAGTAGCTCAATGGCATCCAGGATGTCGGTTAGCTCTTCTTCATCAATGACAGGTTCGTTCACAACTCCTTTGAGCCTTTCAGCGCAAAACTCCAAGACAGTCATGTCGCCTTCCGTAATCGAATTGATTACTGCGCCGACATCCTGGGTAATCATGGCGAGCGACTGTCGGGGAATTTCACGGATTCGGGGGAACGGACGAAAGTACTTATCTGATAAGCCCTCGATGCCTCTCAGCGCCGCCTCGGCTTCGTCAATAAGTTTGTCGAACTGAACTAATCGTTGAGCTACCGTGATCAGGCTCGCTATGTCATTCCGATCGTTGTTATCGTCCGACAAACCGAACACCCGTGACCAAAGTATGCTGCCTCTGGCGGTCGTGCCCAGCTGCATCAGGTTCTTAGCCTCATGCAGGATGGCATGGACGCGTTCCGCTGGGTTAGTTCCAAATTCAGAAAGGTCAGAGATATCAGTCATTCTTGGCGTTCAACGATTCGATTACTTATGAGTATAATTGAAGCGTCAACAACGCGGTCGTTGATTTCGATTCCTTCTTTCAGCGGATGACGACAACTTGAGCTGAGGCGTTGCGGCCCGGTCGCTACAGCTCTCGGTTCTGATCAAGCCGCCTCGCTTTGAGGATGATCTGTCATTAGCTGTTTGTACTGCCCACTCTCAACCCATTCCAATATCTCTGCGACGCGCCAAACCGGAAACGGATGGCTTAAGCCGGCCGTAATCACATCGGCCCAGAAGCGATCAAGGGCTTTGTCGTCGTAGTTTTTCTCAAAGTCGCGAGCTTGGGCGAGGAAGAGATCGTAATCCACCTTGGAAGCAAAAGTTCCGCCCGCCAGCTTCATCATTGCTCGGCCAATAACGTCAGCATCTTGAGTCACCAGCAAGGCTGCGCGATCGCAGGAAAGCTCGGCGCGCCGGGCCCAGGCCAGCAGTGCGGTGCGCATCGTAAGAGTTAGTAGTTCCTTGACGATCGCCGTCAACGGCGAAGCGAGCACGGCGGTCTTCGCTAGATACTCGATCAGGCGTGCGGCCGTTAAATAGAGCACGTGCTCGGCGTGAATGTGCCCCACCTCATGAGCCACCACGGCCAATACTTCTTCGTCAGTGAGTCGCTCAATCAGTTGCGAGTAGAGGACAATCACTGGGCGCTCAACGCCTCCAGTGAAAGCATTCGCAACCGGATTCTGTTGGACAAACAGATCAGGCATGTCCACGCCCAGAGTGTTGCAAGCCACGTGCAGTTTCGCGTGGAGGTCTGGACACTGGTCGGCGGTTACTTTCACGGCGCTGGCAGTAAAGATCACTCTGATCGCAGACTCGCCCGTGACAACCAGCAGTTTCTTCACGGCAGAGTCCATTCCTGGTATCGCGCGCAAAGCCGCGAGCGCCCGACGATCTGCCGGATGAATATATTGTTCCTTCTTCAGCCCGACAAATTTCTTGTGCGGTTCGTCAGAAAGAAGCAGCCGGCAGCGGCCACATCTTGCTTCGCCGTTTGCTTGTCGGACCTGGTTGCGCTGGCCGCAATAGCGACAGCGGACAAAATCATTCGTGTCAGCTGGTAAATCAGTGTCAGCCATATTTCCTACTCTTCGTAAAGATTGTAGGGGCGGAACTCCGTGTCCGCCCCTGGTCCGATTTCTTGTGCACAGGGGCGGATACGGAGTTCCGTCCCTACGGTTGTTTTCACGCAGTATCGTTCATTGCATAAAGCGACAGCAAGGACGAAAGTCCGACCTACCGAATGGTCACTTCCAATGTATAAGTCGCATTCCCGCGCGTTGGAGACACCCAGATTGCATAATCGCCATTGTGGGGAAGTTCGCCGGTCCAATCGGTCGCGTCCGCACCTTCCTCCGTTCCCTCGAGCGCTGTTGCCCTTGGATCGAGGATAGTAAAGACCGCATTTTTCTCACGTGACGTGATGTGGACAATCATCGTTTGACCCGCCCGAGCTCCGAGTATGTAACGGTCCTGCGTTCCACGGACGACTGCTCCTTTCAAGACTGCCGTCGTGCGGCCGCGCGCAAAACGTACGCGCTGAGTTTTGCCGCGCGGAGCCGCAAGATCTGCTCCACCCTGAGCGAATAGGGTGAGACTCAGTAAAATTAGTAGGCAAGCTGAGAGTGCTGCTTTCGAAACTGTTTGCATCTGCTCCTCCGTTTGAAAACTCAGTGCTTAAAGTGGCGCACGTTGGTGAAGACCATAGCCAATCCGTGTTCATCCGCTGCCGCGATCACTTCGTTGTCACGCATAGACCCTCCTGGTTGGATGACTGCGGTAATTCCATGTTTCGCTGCCTCGTCGATGCCGTCGCGGAAGGGGAAGAAAGCGTCGGAAGCGAGTACCGAGCCTTGGAGCGGCAACTGCGTACGCATGGCACCAATCTTCACTGAGTCAACGCGGGACATCTGACCCGCGCCGACACCAACTGTTTGACCTTCCCGCGCGTAGACAATCGCGTTGGACTTAGTGTGTTTCGAGACCGTCCAGGCGAAGAGCATCGCGCTAATCTCCTCGTCTGTAGGCTGACGCTTCGTTACCGTCTTCAGATTTTCTCTCAACAGCCTGTGTGTATCACGCGTTTGCACGAGCATACCGCCAGTGATCTGCTTGTATTCGAGCCCCTCCAAACTCTCGTCCTTCCGAACCCGCAGCACGCGCAGGTTTTTCTTTGCGAGCAAAACTTCGAGCGCGTTTCCTTTGTATGAAGGCGCGATTATCACTTCGGTGAAGATCTCAGACACGGCCCTGGCTGCGGCTTCATCGACCGAGTGGTTGAAAGCAACAATTCCACCAAAGGCCGACAGTCGATCAGTGGCTAGAGCTTTTCGATAAGCTTCTTCAGGTGATGCACCCGCGCCCACCCCAGCTGGGTTCGTATGCTTTATGATTGCACACACGGGTTCTTCAAAATCGCAAACAAGTTGCCACGCCGCATCAGTGTCCACGTAGTTATTAAAAGACATTTCCTTGCCGCCCAGCAGCTCGGAATGGGCAACTCCACCAACGTCACCAACGGAATATAGCGCGGCTTTCTGATGTGGGTTCTCGCCGTAGCGGAGGTTACCCTGCTTCTGTCCTGACAGGATGACACACGCTGGCAATGAGCCTTCCTGCCCCGAGCTCCCACTAATGGGCGAGCTCTGAACAGCGTCCTCAGCCTTGATCGAGCGAACTTGTTCTCGCGTGACGCTAAAATGCTGTCCCACATCATCCGTCACCGCGGCCGCTAAGGCCATCTTCTCTTCTGAGGTAGCCAGGCTTGAATTTAGGTATTGAACTATTGCGCGGTCATACTTCGCGGTTTGGAGAAACGATAGACGGGCAAGTCGTTCGCGAGTGGCCAACGTAAGCGCGCCGTTGTTTGCCTTTAACTCGTCTATGACTTTCCTATAGAGGCCCGGAGTAACAACCACTGCTACATCACGGAAATTTTTGGCAGCGGAGCGAATCATCGCCGGACCACCAATATCGATCTGCTCCACTGCTTCTTCCAGCGTGACACCGTCGCGGGCGACTGTCTCCTCAAATGGATACAGATTGATCACGACGAGATCAATCGGAGTTATTTCATGTTCACGCATCGCCGACTGGTGCTCAGTGTTGTCGCGCAGTCCGAGCAAAGCGCCATGAACCTTTGGATGAAGAGTTTTTACTCGGCCATCCATCATTTCGGGAAAGCCCGTCACCTCTGAGACGTCGACGACTTCGATTCCGGCTTCACGCAAAACTCTGGCAGTTCCGCCTGTGCTAATAATTTCCACGTCAAAGTGCTTCAGACCGCTGGCGAAGTCGGTGATGGATGTCTTATCAGAGACACTGATAAGCGCTCGCCGAATCTTTCGTAACTCTCGTTCGTCGTTTTGAGTCATTGTTTGCAATACGGATGTTTTTGGTTCCAGAACTGATTATGACTGAAAAGTATTACTCGGGAAGCTTTGTCGTAGCTCTTGGCAACTTTATATAGAAATCATGAGATCGCGAATAACCAAATCTACCGACCGAGTATTCTATTTCTTTCGGAATGAGGCTGAGAGAAAACTCATGGCGCCGTCCGTCACGTGCTGTTTCGCCGATGTAGAATCCGAGCAGGTACTGACTTCTCAGGTCGTCCTCAATCGCCTGAAATATTGGTGCCAGGTCGACGCTCTTGTTCGGTACGAGAGCTGAGTCGGAATCGCCTGCGAGGAAGTACTTGCCCCCAGTCTTCTCGGCAAGGTCTCGAAAACCCTTTGCGGGTGACCGCACAGCCAGACGCCCATCGCGTGGTGAAAACAACGGCAGGTGAATCACGTAAAATGAAATGCGTTTCTCGAGCGCGGCATCAATCACTGAGCCGGCGTTGACCTGACTCGCGTTATCAAGACCGTCACTAATCAGAATAACAATGCGACGTTCAGAGCGAACGTAGGACGATCTGTTGGCTGACTTATCGAACATGCTGACGGCCTTTGCCGCAGCATCAAAAATTGCGGTGCGCTGGTTGGCTCTGGCCGGAAAGTTGAACGACTCACGGGCTGCATCAGGATCCTGTTCAAAGGGCGCCGTTACCACAGCCGCTTCCGCGAAGCGTATGACAGCGATGCTCGACCTGTTACTAAAGCGGCCAAAGAGACCAATTGCTGCTTCTCGCTGTTGCGAAATAATCTCTCGCAAGCTGCCGGACTGATCAAGCGCGAAGACCAAAGCGACACGATCAGCCCCGGGGGAGAAGTAAAGACCTGTCGTGACTTTATCTTTGTCCTTTAGATACAGATCATCCTGAGTCAGTCCTCTCACGGGTTGTCCGCGCTTGTCTCTAATCCGAACCGGAAAGAGAAGCAAATCGGTACTAACGCGAAGAACCTCCTCGTCGGGTGCTCCATCCTGACTAGCCGCGCTGCAGGGTATCAGGCAGATACTAGTGACCGAAGAAAGAAGGATCCAGAGGCAGCGAAGCGAAAGCTTCTGGAAATGGGCAGTAAGAAGGCGTGACGGGTTTCTGTTGGACGATGCGACCGGCACAAGCATGAAGCCAGCGCGAGCTAGATAAAGAATCGCCCGAACAGCAGAATGCTCAGGATGATCAGAACCGTTATGACGATGATTTTGATGAGGCTCATTTTGTGAATTCCTCAAAAGCAAAGAAGATGAACCAAATCTGCGAAGGCGGCTGAAATCGCATTTTAAGGGCCACTTTAGTTGACTGTCAATGAACCCGCCGATCGCAGCGTATCCTGCTAGTCGTATTTCTAGAGGCAATACGATTGAAGCGAGATGAGAGTTCGCGGATTGTGGAGGGCGCCCAATTTCGGAAACTGCCCGCTTATCGAGCGCCCTGGAGCCCGCTAGAAGAATCGAAGAGTGTAGGTGACCCTCAACCCCCGACCCATTTCCGGCGCAAACTCTTTGATAAAGGAAAGGTGATTGCGGTAGAGCCGGTCACCCAGGTTAAAGGCATTGAAAGAAATAATGTGCGCAGTATGGCCATGCGAGATCAGATAGGAACCGGACAGCCCAAACACAGTATAACCAGCGGTGCGAGTTTCTGTGGGGAACAGTCGATTCTGGTCTTTCGCCATAACCATTTCGGGATTTAACAACAGGCCCTTAAAGCGCAATTCAAGTCCGACCCGGCTGCGGAGCGGAGGGATTCGCGGCAAGGGAGTGTCGGTTGCAGTAAGTTTCGCATTTACGTAGTCTGTGCCGAAATTCAGCCAGAGGTTCGGATGGAGCGCTACATCAAGTTTCGCTTCCGTACCGACGAAGCGACTCGTGTCCTGCGTGTACACAGCTTCGGTTAGGTCGTCAACGATATTCCCCGTAGGCGCGAGGAAGACGAAGTTGTCGATGTGATAAAAGAAGCCACTCGCTTCAAGTCTGACCCGCTTGGATGAGTGTCGCACGCCGAAGTCAAGACCGTTGCCGAGTTCTCGCTGCAAGTTTGGATCGCCTATTTCGAAGGCAAGATTACCAGGGTGAGGTCCTAAATTATAAAGCTCCTCAAGTGAGGGCGCACGATAGGAGTGACTGTAGTTCGCTACGAATGAGCCTCCGGTCCAGGTCGGAAAGCGAATACCGACCGCGCCTGAGAATCCGGTGAAATCTCGATCAGGAAGAATTCCACGGATCGATGTTTCAGACGGCCGATAGCGATTCGACTCAAGCCGCCCGCCGAATTGCACCGTCATTTTTTCGAAGTCGAGCGTTTCGAGTCCAAACACCGCGAAAGCGTTCTGGATTGTTGGAGGTGCGAGAGCTTCCTCTCCAGTAGCCTCGAAGTCGCGATGAAGGCCCCAGAAGCCGAAGCGCCCGGTAAGTCTGCCAGTCTTTCGTTGATCGAAAACTCCCTGATACAGGAAAGACTCGTTCTTAAAGTTCGTTCCAATCTCACCAGTCTCAGGAAGGATTTCCGCGTGGGTGTAGTCGTTGAACTGAACGGAGAAAGTTCCGGCGTTGAGAAACGATGCATTTTCCCGAAATCCCCCTCGGAATTCGATGCTGTGTCGACGCGGATTCAACTCAACAACTTCAGGATCCAATTCGTTCGGATCGATTGGGATACCGTAACGACGTTTGTCAAAGGTGTAATTGAGACTGAAGAAACCTTTGGCTGGGTAGAATCCTATCCCCGCGGCAAAATTGCCCGCGCGCGAAAAAGAATTTTGGACATCACCAATGGGTGTGCTGTAGTTGCCGGACCGCTGCCCGCCGCCGTTACCCCAAAACAACCACTTCTGAGTGCCAAACTCAACTCCGGCGCTTCCTCCCGCTTGTCCACCGTTAGTGGCTCCGATGGTTGTAATGTAACCATTGACACCTTTATGGGCGGTGTCGTGACCGGAAACGGCGTTGACGACGCCGCCAATCGCGTTGCTGCCATAAAGGAGTGTTGCGGGACCTTTTACGACTTCAATTCTCTCCACAGTCAACACATTGATCGGTTCAGCGTGGTCGCCAGACTCAAAGCCAAGCCCGCCGATGCGATTTCCATCTTGCAGTATCAGCACGCGATCTCCGTCGAAACCGCGGATAACCGGCCTGGCCGTCCCCGGTCCGAAGCTTCGTTTTGAAACCCCGAGTTCGCCATCGAGCGCCTCGCCGAGCGAGACAGGACTCTTCTTTGCCAAATCAACGGAGCCGATCACCTCGACAGATTGGATTGAACTTGAGAGAGCCTGCTCGGTTCCTGTGGCTGTGACTGTTACTTGTTCTTGTAATCCGCTGAGCTGGATCTGAAAGTCGAGAGTGGCTGTCGATCCGCTGGCGATCTCGACTGATTGAACCAGGTCCGGAACCCGATCCAAATGCGCCAGGACGTCATATTTCCCTGCCGGCAGATTTGTGAATTCATAGTTGCCGTTGTCGTCTGTGCCAACGGTGCGCTTCAGTTGAAGAATCGTGACCAGAACGTTGTGAATGGGATTGCCACTGTCGCCAAGCGTAACCTTGCCACGCAAAGTTGAATTTGATTGGCCGGCTGCCGGCGGGAATGAGACTAGTGTTAACGCGATGATGCTCGCGAAACCGAAAATCGTTTCTGATAACCTACTTCGAATCATTGCTCCTATCCTCCAAGATAGTCCAAACCAAATAGATCGGAACCACCTCCGCGGCATGGTAAGCCGCCGGTTTTTACCGGCTAGTATTCGTGACTATTTGCCCGCGGCAGGCAGCGTTGAAGGGACTAGGAGTTGATAGGAGGAGCGCGGCCGTTTTGAGGTGAGTTAGTTTGTGACTTAGGTCTTACTTGGGGAGCGCTGGGCGATTGTGCCCGGGTCTGTAATGAAACTTCAGCCGTTCGTGCGGCAACGAGAGCAGTTGAAAAGTTTTTGTGAAGCTGGCAGAGAAGGCACTCGTTGCAACCCAATTGTCCGCCAGGAAGATTCGCGGAACCGTTGGTTGTTAAGACTGAGGTCGAATTTTGAGCAGCACTTGCATCAAAGATTGTTCCGTGCCGGTGCGCTGCTCCTATAATTGTTCCATAAAGAACAAGGACAAGCAGCAACAAAGATATCGCACGCGAAGACGATGTGTGCTGGCCGGAATCTGAATTAAGTGTTCTGGTCACTGTTCTCAGCCGTGTGCTACAGTGGGGACTCGTTAATGTTAGGCGTGCCCACGCATAGTGTCAAACAGCTCGAGGCCTGCCAAACCATCCCCGTCGAGAATGACCTTTCTCATTTCCATCAAGCCTTGCTAGTAGATTGCTAATGCGCCCGGACCATAAAAAGGCTCATTTCCATCAGCTCCGAGTTCTAGTATCGATTGTCGGGTTGCTGATGACTGCCGGTGTCTGTCGGGGTCAGGGCCAGCCGCTCAACGTCGTGATAGAGGTTGTGACGGTATCGCCCGCGAGACTATCGATCGAAATCGAGTCCACTCCGTCCAGCCGATGGTCCTTTAGAAATGTTTATGGAGACATAATAAACCTGGCCGACCGAATCGAGAACTTCAAGGCCATTGGCTCCCAGGGTGAAGAATTATCAGTCCGAAAGCTTGCCCCCGGCGAGTTTCAATCAAGTCGGAATGTCTCGAAAGTTACTTATGAGGTAAGAGCTAACGAGCCCGCAGCCTTATCCCAGATGTCTCACGTTTCCTGGTTGGATAAGGAACGCGGATTCCTTATGTTGGCAGACCTGCTACCTCTAACTGGTAAAAATCCCGCCGGCTCGCAAGCCGCGATCATCCAGTTCAAACTGCCTGAAAGCTGGACAGTAGCTTCCAATTTCAAACCCGATGAAAAGCTGAGATATGTTTTGCCTCGAACCAACGACGCGGTTTTCTATGTGGGCCGGTCGCTTAGCGAGGAAAGCGTGCGAGTTGGTTCGATGGAGTTGGTGCTGATCACTTCGGGCGATTGGGCATTTGCCGACCGAGACGCTCTCAAAGTCGCGAGCAGAGTGGTTAAGCACTACGCTAAAGGTACCAACTATCCGCTGGCTGGCAGATTTGCCATCATGCTTTGTTCGTTTCCGGGAGCCGCTGACGCGACCCAATGGAGCGCCGAGACACGTGGAAAGAACGCCGTACTTTTGATTGGCAAAAACGCCAGTCGACAAGCGTTGCTGGGCAGATTAAGTATTCTTTTCACGCATGAGCTGTTTCACTTCTGGGTTCCAAACGCCTTGCGCCTTGAAGGCAGCTACGACTGGTTTTTCGAAGGCTTCACTTTATATCAGGCATTATTGGCGGCTTTGCGGCTGAACTTCATCAGTTTCGATGAATACCTGAATACGATCGCCCGCGTCTATGATTCTTACAAGTCATTACCCGACCGAGATGCGTTACCTCTCATTGAAGCATCTGAGAGGCGTTGGACAAGATCGGCTTCTTACATTTATGACAAGGGATTTCTAGTGGCGTTGATTTACGACCTGAGTCTAAGGCAGGCTAGCCGTAGCAAGAGATCACTTACAGATATCTACCGGGAAATATTTCATCGGTTACCAACAAGCCCTCAGACGGCGAACGAGGTTATAATACGAGCGTTGAATTCCCCGGAGGGGATGAGCGAGTTTGGGCACCAATATGTGCTGAGCGCCCAGGAGCTTCCCCTCGACTCGTTGCTCGAACTTCACGGGCTTAAGGTCGAAAGGATAAATTCTCGGACGCGAATTCTGGTTGAAAACGAACTCAGCGCAGTGCAACGACAGATTCTGAAATCGATAGGCTATAAGCAATAGGAAATGAAATGCTGGAAATATTTACCAAGTCTTTTGTCATAGTAGCGCTCTTAAGTTTGCTGGCCGGTTGTAGCACGCTTGCCAAGCGCAGCGACTCGGGTGTGGTGGTAGCGCGGCGTGCGCAAATCCGCAGTTCTACTGCGGTGGTTGCGGCAGATCTCCTGGAAGTCGATCGCGGCGCCATAGTCGAGATTCTCGAATCTGACGATGTGCAGGACCCCACAGACAGTACGCGAAAGGAACGATGGCTACGTGTTCGAGCTCGTGACGAAGATAATACTGAAGGTTGGATCGAAGCCCGCAACATCATGCCGGAAGATGTGCTTGAGGCTTCTCGCAAGCTGGCAGAAGAAGACAAGGGCGTGCCGGCGCAAGCAACCGGCCAGCTGCGAGCTAGTTCCAATCTCCGTCTTACTGCCGATCGGAGCGGAAACGAAAACATCATGATGAGATTGGACACAGGCTCCAGTTTCGAGATCGTGGGATGGAAGCGTGTACCTAAACCCAACTCGGGCGAAGTGATCGAGAGCGACGTCGCACCAAAAGCCGGGAGCGCTCAAACCACGACCAGCCGGGCAACGAGAGAACGCAGGGAGGAAGCTGAGCCGGAAGAAACCAACGAGCTTTGGTACAAAGTCAGATTGGCGCCGGCTATCTCTCCTGCGCCGGGTGGCTGGATCTATGGAAAGCAAGTAGAGCTGACAGTGCCAAGCGACATAATCTTTTACCGCACCGGACGTGAGTTCGTCGCCTGGCAACTAATTGAGGGCAATCCGAGTGAAGGCGATGGATCTATTTCAGACAAGAATGCTGCCAGGGAGTCGCGGCCCGGAAGTTGGATCATACTCGAGAAAAGCAGCTCCAATCAGCCACGAACCCTTGATGAGCCCGATTTCGATCGGATCTACGTCGTTGGGTATGACAAGCGGAATCAGGAACACTACACCGCTTATCGTAGTCCCGACGTGAAAGGCTATCTGCCTCTTAGGGTAGAAGGTCGAGGTGAGAGTCGCAGCTTCGTTGTACGAGTACAGGATGATGGTGGGCAGGTGAAGGAAAGCCAGTATGGTTTATACAAGGATGGTCGAGGGATCCTCAAAGTCTCGCCGCCGGGCGGCGATGACAAGCGTCGCAAGTAATTTCGACCCCACTCTTCTGAATCTCATAAAGCAGGCAACCAACACTGCTTTTCCGCATCCAATCCACCCCTCAGCGCCTACTTGTAGTGGTTGAGAGGGGCTTTTAGACAAGGTCTTGACAAGAAGTCGAATGTCCCTATAATGCCCATTCCTTCGGAGACGGGGATTGACATTTCGGGAGTGGCGAGGCACTTAGGAAGGTGCCGCTTTTCTCTTGGTAGTTTTGTTGCGAGAAGGGCGGCGCTTTTGTTCGCTAAAAATAACATTCTACGGATGTTGAACGCGCCTTGACAGAGTTTGTTTCATCGGTTAAAGTTTCCGTTTGCTTGGGGCGAGTTTAGTTCGTCTGTAAGGCAATCCAAAAACAATTTGGAAATCGATCTTTGAAAACTAGATAGAGCGTGTCCATATCAATGACCTTTGGGAGTCAAAGCATGAACGATAAAGTTCGTGCTCAAAACTCTAAAGAAGAGTCATTATCGGATACTTAACCAGTAACGATAATGTTCCAGAGAGCAAATTCTAACGAGAGTTTGATCCTGGCTCAGAATCAACGCTGGCGGCGTGCCTCAGACATGCAAGTCGAACGCGAAAGTCCCCTTCGGGGGACAAGTAGAGTGGCGCACGGGTGAGTAACACGTAGGTA
>Ga0187892_10001595_pt1 | contig 50865 bp, 52 predicted proteins | sample MA1701073metaG_FD_139345 | JGI IMG/M metagenome (GOLD analysis project Ga0187892, IMG submission 139345) | Bio-ooze microbial communities from a basaltic lava cave in the Kipuka Kanohina Cave System on the Island of Hawaii, USA - MA170107-3 metaG ...
AGCCGTATACATAACGCTGGTTGACGCCGGCGCCGGCGACGGCCTCGACGTCAACGGCTGGACCGGAACGCCGACCGGCGGCGGCCTCGACGCGATGGTTGTCGCGTTGATGAGCAACACCTTCAAGCCGTTTGCCAACGCGCTGATGATGTTCTGTTACTTCGCTGGCTGCGTCCTCGTCATGGTCGGCATCGTCCGCCTGATGAAATCGGCGCAGGAAGGCCCGCGCGGCCCCGGCGGCTTCGGCACGATCATGACGTTCCTGATCGCCGGCACGTTGTTCGCGGCCGATGAGATGATGGCCGCTGCTTCCAATACGCTGTTTCTCACCGACGATGTCGCGGTGGGCTCGCAGCTGCAGTTCGATGCCGGTCTGACGGCACTTGAAAAAGAACATATTATGAGCGTTATCAGCGCCGTACTGGCGTTTGTCATGGTTCTGGGGTGGATCAGCTTTGTTCGCGGCTGGTTCATAATCAGGAATGTCGCAGAGGGTGATTCTCAGGCCTCGCTTATGGCGGGCGTGACCCATATTCTCGGCGGCGCATTGGCCATAAATCTTGGCCCTGTACTGAATGCGGTTCAGGAGACTTTCGGACTGGCCGCAATTGGTGTAGTCTTTAGCTAACTTTTTACATGAGGAGGACTCTGACTGTGATGAAACAAATAAATAAAAGATCACTACAGATGGGCGCAGCGCTTATGACAGGAATCGTCATGAGCACAACGGAAGCCCACGCTAACAACTTCAGCTCGATCGCCAGTAACATCACGAAATCCGTATCGAGTGTACCTGGTATGCTGACAGGCTTGTCATACATGTTCGGTATACTTATCGGCGTTCTTGGCATCCTGAAAATTAAAGACCACGTTGAAAACCCGAACCAAACCCCCCTGAAAGACGGCGCGATCCGTCTGGCAGCAGGTGGTGGCCTGTTCGCGCTTCCGATCGTGTATGAAGCGATGCTTGAAACCGTCGGCAACAACGGCGCCGGCGTTCAGGCAGCTCTGTTGAACACGGTCGACTTCAACGTTGGCTAAGGGCCGAAAAGCCTAGGTGTTATGCGAAATATACCCATTGTACTGGGCATTGCGCGGTCTTCGCGCAATGCCCGGTCTTCTTCGGAAGACAACGCAGCAGGCAAGCTGACGGTCGAGCTCAAACAGAAAATCTTTGAGCGCGACGGCTATACCTGCCAGTGCTGCGGTTTCAAATCGGCAAAATATCAGGATATCCATTTCGTAAACGGCCTGCGCACCGACATCCGGTCGGAGAACATGGCGACGGCCTGCATTTTCTGCTACCAGTGCTTCAATCTCGACGAGGTGAGCGAAATGCGTTCCGGTGTGCTTGTATGGCTGCCGGAGATCGAGCAGACTGCCCTGCACCATATCGCCCGCGCCGTCTATGTCGCGCGCATCTCCCAGGGTCCCATTGCCGACGCGGCGCGTCGCTCGCTCGATGTGCTCATGAAGCGCCGCGATGAAATCAGGAACCGTCTCGGCACCGACGATCCTTATATCCTCTCCATGGTGCTCAAGGATTACATCAGCCAGAAAAGCTATGATTGCCGGGAAAAGAAGCTGGACGGGGTAAGGCTTTTCCCCCTCGACCGGCGGATCATCAAGGAATCCGACCTGGAGTTCAATCAGTTCCCGCAGATACTCGCTTACTGGCGTTCCAAGGACGGCCCGTTCGGCGGCAAGGTGCCCAAGGACTGGATCGGCATTTACCGTGACATAAAGCCGGCAAGCGAAGCGGCGTAAGCGCCCCTTAACTAACCGTAAAAATGGGAAAGCGATGAAAAAGACGCAACAGGGCTATTTCCCCCGCTTTGTAAACTCTATATTATATTGATGGGCCGGATTTCTCCGGCCGGACAAACGGTATCCTATGAATTGGTTCTATAAACTTGTCATCCCCTTCCAGCAGTTTCTCCGCCAGTCGATGGAGAGCTTTCTTCAGCTAGAAACCGCCGACAGTGAGCATGTCCTTGTCGCCAAGGACGGTTCGCTCGTCAGCTATCTGAAAGTGGACGGCAGCCGTCAGGTTATCGGCGAGCAGGAATACCAGCACCTCGTCGAAGGTTCGACGATCAAGATCGGCGCCCGGTTCGACCGCCGCGGTCACGCGATGCAGGTTTATTTCACGCGCGATCCCACCCGGGTCATACCGTATCTCAAGCGCATGGTCGCGCCGAGCCGCAAGGCCGCCGCCAACGCGGGCCTCGAGCTTGAGGACGTGTTCTCCGAACGCGTGCGCCACCTTGCCAATTATCTTACATACGAGGAATGCTTTTTCGTCCTCTGGACGCGCTCGACGATCCTGACCAAGAACGAAGTGCAGCGCGCCGCGAAAGAATCCAGGGCGAAAAAATGGGTGACTGCCGGTTACGCGCAATATCCGCTCGCCGCTCTCGACGCGCTGCGCAACCGCCATAAAAGTTATCTCTCCGCAGTGATGTCGGGTCTTGACGAACTCGGCATCAAGGCCGATGTCATGGAAGTCCACAGCGCGCTGCGCGCCGTCCGCGACAATTTGTTCCCGACCAAGGCGAACGAGCACTGGCGCGCCTGCCTGCCGGGCGATCCGATCCCGCCGCGCACACCCATGAGCCGCAAGGACATGTCGGACATCATGTGGCCGCCGCTGCCGCAGCAGATCGCCGTGGGCGACGCAAGGGTCATCGATAAAAGCATCTGCCAGATCGGCGATCTCTACTGGGCGGGCGCCGACATGACTCTCGGTCCGATGGACGCGATGCCCTTTCCATTGCTCCTGAATCGTCTGTTCGAAGCCGACATCCCCTGGCGTATATCGTTCCTGATCGAGGGCGGCGGCTCCGCCGCGACGGCATTCCGCGCCTTTGCTTCCACCATTCTCGGCGTGACCAATTCTCTGAACAAGCAGATTAAGTTCTCGCTCGAAGGCCTCGAAATGCTCTCCCGGCGCGAACCCGTCGTCAAGCTGCGCATTTCCTTTGCGACATGGGCGCCCGCGACCGGCGACCTGACCCAGATCAACGATCGCCTCTCGACGCTGATCCAGTCGGTTGAATCCTGGGGTTATTGCCAGGTCAGCGAATTCTCGGGCGATTCCATGGACTGCGTCCTCTCCTCCGCGATGGGCATCCAGTGCGGCGGCACAGCGCCTTCCGCTGTCGCCCCGATGTTCGAGGTCATGAAACTGCTCCCGTGGCAGCGCCCCTCGTCGCCGTTCGATACCGGCGCGATCCTGTTGCGTACTCCCGACGGCAAGCTCTGGCCTTACCAGACCGGCACGAACGTTACGACGACATGGTTCGACCTCGTCTTCGCGCAGCCAGGCGCCGGTAAATCGGTTCTGCTCAACGCGCTCAACCTCGGCACCTGTCTGACGCCGGGTATCGCGAAACTTCCTTATGTCGCCGTTATCGATATCGGCCCTTCATCCTCGGGTATGATCTCGCTCATTAAAGAAGCGCTGCCGCAGAACAAGCAGCACGAAGCCGCCTATTACCGCCTCCAGATGGCGCACCAGTTCGCCGTCAACCCGTTCGATACGCAGTTAGGGTGCCGCTACCCGCTGATCGACGAGCGCTTCTATCTGACCGAACTTTTGACGCTGCTCTGCACGCCGCCCGGCCACGAAAAACCTTATGACGGCATCCAGCAGCTCGCCGGCCTGTGCGTTGACGAAATGTTCCGCTGGCGCGATGACTCCGCCGCCAACGCGGAACCCCGTCCGTTCCTGCCGCGTCTTGATCCCGAATGCGATGACGCGCTTCAGAAATACAACGTCCACCTGCCGACCGATCCCTACTGGTGGGACGTCGTCGATAAAATGTACGATCTCGGCGAATACCACGTCGCCATGTTGGCGCAGCGCCATGCAGTGCCGACGATCAGCGACTCGATCACCGCCTCCCGCCGTCCGCAGATCAGGACTCTTCTTGAAGAAACCTCGGTCGGGTTCAGCGCTGAAACCGTTATCAATGCCTTCGAGCGGATGGTCACATCCTCCATCCGTGAATTCCCGATTCTCTCCTCCGTGACCCAGTTCGATGTCAGCGACAGCCGCGTCGCCTCGCTCGACCTGATGGACGTCTGCCCGCAAGGCGATGAAGTCGCGGACCGCCAGACCTCGACCATGTACATGCTTGCCCGCCACGTTCTGGTGCGCAGCTGGTGGATCGGCCCCGAATCGCTCGAGTTCATGCCGCAGAAATACCGCCCCTACCATGAAGCGCGCATCCAGGACATTCAGGAAACGCCCAAACGCCTTTGTTACGACGAATTCCACCGGACCAGTAAATCCGGCTCCGTCCGCGCGCAGCTCATCCGCGACGTGCGCGAAGGCCGTAAGCGCGGTGTGCAGATCCTGCTGTCCTCGCAGCTCCTTGACGACTTCGACCAGGACATGATCGACCTTGCCACCGGCATCTGGGTTTTGGGTTCCGCGATCTCTGAAACCGCCGTTGAAAACGTCCGTGAACGTTTCGGTCTTTCTGAAACCGCGCGCGAGATTATCCGCTATAAACTGACCGGTCCCAAGGCGCATGGCGCGCCGGTGCTGTTCGTTCTCGGCACGACCGAAGGCCGCTACGAGCAATTCCTGTACAACACGCTCGGCCCCATCGAGCTCTGGGCGCTCTCCACCTCCGCCGAGGACGTCGCCATCCGCAACCGTCTCTACCGCCGCCTCGGCGCCGGCAAGGCAAGACAGATGCTCGCGACCGCGTTCCCGGGCGGCAGCGCGCGCGGCGATATCAAGCGCCGCGTCATGATGAAAGCCGAAAGCGAAAAAGAATCCCGCACCGCGCTGACCAGTGTCGTCATTGAGGAAATCGTCGAGGAGCTCGTGAAAAAATCCGAACTCGCGGAGGCCGAGCACGAGCGTGAGAAATTCAAGCGGGCGATCGGCGGCCTATGACCGATACAGCGGCCGAAGAAGAGCCGACCCTCAGTGCGGCAGAGCTGGAAAAGATCGCGCTTCGCGAAACGGTTCTGGCCGAGGAAAAAAAGCGCAAGAAAATCAAGCTGGGCATTCTGGGCGGTCTCGCCTTTTTCACCCTATTGCTCTGGTTTATGCTTCAGCCTTTGCGCGCGGGGCCTGAATACGGGCTCTGCCGCACATATCTTGAAACGTATCTGCGCTACCCGACGACGTTCAAGATCACCGAATACGACGTATTCGGCCGATCGCTGCGGATCTTTTTCTCCTATCATGATGAATGGGGCGGCCACCGCTCCGAAATGATCGAATGCATCGCAAGCCCGGATACCGTCAACGGCTTTGTCATGGAAGACATCAAGATCAACCGCAATCCCATCACCAAGGAAAAACTCAAGCTGTTTAACAACGCCATTCCCGGCATCTTGCTCAGCGAGCCAGACCTCATAATTCCCCGCCCGCCCAGGGATAAAGATCTGATGGGCCTCAAGCGGGACTGATACTGTAAACTGAAAAAAAACCTTTCCATGGAATACAGAAAACTGGGCCGCACCGGCATCAATGTCAGCGTCATCTGTCTCGGCACCATGACGTGGGGCAGGCAGAATACGGAAAGCCAAGGCCATGAACAGATGGACTACGCGCTCTCTCGCGGCGTGAATTTCTTCGATACCGCGGAAATGTACGCGGTCCCCCCCACGCCCGACACTTACGGCAGGACCGAGGAAATCATCGGCACATGGTTTGCAGCGCGCAAAAACCGCGACAAGGTAATCCTTGCAAGCAAGGTCGCGGGCTCCGGCCTCGAATGGGTGCGCGGCGGCAAGGCAAAACTCGACCGCGCCAACATTCTTGCCGCCATCGACGGCAGCCTGAAGCGACTGCGCACCGATTATATCGATCTTTATCAATTGCACTGGCCGAACCGCCCGGTCTACCATTTCGAGGACCGCTGGGATTTCCATCCCGAAAATGCCGATGCCGCTTCCGAAAAGGCTCAGTTCGCTGAAATTTTGGAAACGCTGGATGAGCTTGTGAAAGTGGGTAAGATACGTCACGCGGGCCTCTCCAATGAAACGGCATGGGGAACCATGCAATATCTGCGCCTTGCCGAAGATAACGGCTGGCCGCGCATGGTTTCGATCCAGAATGAATACAGCCTGCTTTGCCGGATATTCGAGCGCGATCTTGCCGAAATCGCAATCCATGAAAATGTCGGCCTGCTCGCCTGGTCGCTGCTGTCAACCGGCGCGCTGAGCGGCAAATATCTCGATGGCAAAATGCCCCCCGGAAGTCGCCGCACGCTGCAAAAAAAGCCTCCCTACCGCGATACCCCGTAGGCGCAGGTTGCCATCCGGGATTATCTTGCCATCGCCGCAAAACACGGGCTCGACGCCTGCCAGATGGCGCTCGCTTTCGTCAATCGCCAGCCTTTTGTCACATCCAATATCATCGGCGCGACCTCGATGGCGCAGCTGACGGCCGATATCGATTCAATCGATCTTGAACTCAGTGACGCGGTTCTGAGCGGCATAGAAGCCATACATCGAAAATGCCCTATACCGTACTAGGACAAAGCGCGTTTATAATAAGCTGATGGAATAAACGCCGCAAAATTCCGCAATCCTGAGGCTCTTTATCGCCCTGCCGCTCGCCAGCGACGCGAGGGAGCGGCTTAAAGAACTGCCCCGCAAGGGTCTGGATGCCCGCTGGCTGCCGCCCGATGATCTGCACATCACGTTGCGCTTTATCGGCGAGGCGCCGGAGGACAGGCTTCCCGCAATAAAGGAGGCGCTTGCAAGGGTCAGGCGCGGCCCGTTCCAGATCGAAATGAAAGGCCTCGGCGTGTTCGACGGCGGCCGGCAGGCGGTGCTGTGGGCGGGCCTGCCGAGCGAGCGCAAGCTGACCGCCCTTGCCGGCGACATCAATGAAATCCTCGCCCCGCTGGGCTTTGAAATGCCAAACAAACCCTACAAACCGCACATCACGATCGCCCGGCTAAAGGACAGCAGGGGCCTGGAGCCCTATCTCAAAAAGCACGGCAAAAAGATTGCCGCCCGCTGGCAGGCCACCAGCTTCGGCCTCTATCTCTCCGCGTCCCCCGACGAGCACAGCCGCCGCTACCGCCTGCTTGAAGCCTATCCGCTTTTCTCTTGAAAAAACCAATTGTTAAGATTTTTGTCCTAATATGGGAAGGACAAATTTGTCGCAATCCCCTCGTTTTGCTATAATAATTCAGGCGGGTGTGTATGGTAAAAAAGAGCAGGTCGATCCTCGACGACGTCAACGGCAGGAAGGAAATTCCGCCGCATATCCCTCTCAACGCTCCCCTGACCTCCGGCATGCTGATCGATGTTGCTGTGAACCGCGAAGCTGAAGTCTGGGTCTTTCACAACCGCCCCTTTCCCGGCGTACTGGAATGGATTGAATACGATATTGACGAATCGCGCCTTGTCTTCATTACGCGCGGCGGGCGGCTTAATGATTTCGGCATCGCCATCGGCCCGCAGATGCGCAAATATCTTCAGGAAGCGCAGCAGGCTTACACTTATCTCGTCCACGATAACAAGATTCACGATTTTATCCGGGTTCCGTTGTTGACGCGGCAACTCGCGCATTAGAAAGGACAAGTCCTTGAGTGAAATATTCGATCCTGCGGGCGCAAGAAGAATGGTGATGGAACAGGCAGGTCTGCCTTCCGGCCAGATCGATACGATTGAGGATGACCCTGCGCTGGCGAACCGGGTTCAATATCTGGCCACGAACGATCCCGATAAACTGCGTGCAACGCTTTCCGAACTGCAAGCCGATCCCGGCCGGACGGAGGAAATCCTGAACCAGGCGGTAACCCCGGCGCAGATGCAGCGGGCCGCCGCGCCCGCTTCGCAAAACCCGCTGGGCGATACCGGTTTTCAAAACATGCTCTCCGGGCTGGAGGGCTTCAGCATGGGCGACATCGCCCAGCTTCTGCTCAACATCGTCAACGCTTGTCACGGCCTGACCGATTCAGTGATGGGCGGGCTGGGAAGCTTTTCGCGCAGCGGCGAACTGGTCGCCAGCGGCAACGGCGGGCCCGGCGGCCCGCTGCAGCAGGCGGGGCGCATCATGGGCGCGGAAAATATGATAATCCACCACGAAGATCCCGAGCGCGGCGTAAGAACGGCAACGCTTGCGGATCAGGCAACGCCCGAAGCGCCGGGAACCAGAATCCCGGCACAGGATGCTACGCTCCGCCCGGATAACCCGTCCTCATCGATGGCCTGATTTATGCGGCGTCCCGCTCCCGGATCATCGCCGGCAGCATTCCCGCCGCGCCCATCGCCTGCTTCATGAAAAACTGCTTGGCCAGCGGCAGGCGCGAAACAAGTTTGAGCCCCGCCCGGCGCGTCAGCCGTACCGGCGCAATATCGTTCGAGAATAATTTATTGAGCGTATCCGTCGCCCCCGCCATCGCCATGTTGTCGGCGCGGCGCATCCGCTGATAGCGGGCGAGCAGGGCAGGAGAGCCCGGATCTTCTTTTTGCGCGAGCGCTTCCGCAACCAGTTCCGCGAGCGCCGCGATATCGCGCAGTCCCATATTGAGGCCTTGCCCCGCTATCGGATGAATCCCGTGCGCCGCCTCAGCGACCAGCGCCATGCGCGGCCCCGTATAATTGTGCGCATGGATCAGGCTGAGCGGATAGGAAAAGCGTTTCCCGGTCTGCCGCACACTGCCGTATGAATTGGGAAAACGCGCGGTTAAAGCCGCATCGAACTCCTGCTGCCCGTAACGGATCGCCGAGCGTTTTTCCGCTCTGTGTTCCGTCCACACGATGGAAGAGCGGTGGCGGCCCTGCCCATCGTCCGTCATCGGTAAAATCGCGAACGGCCCTTCGGGGCGGAAATTCTCGATTGCGACCTTATTGTGCGGGCTATCATGGATCGCCGTGCACACGATCGCCCGCTGACGGTAACTCCACGCGCGGGCGCCGATCCCCATCCATTCGCGCGTAAACGAACCGCGCCCGTCCGCGCCGATAATCAGTTTTGCTTCATGCGCTAATCTGTCGGCCAGCATTGCGCACGCGGATTTTTCATCAACGGCAAAATCCGTAACCGCCGCCGGCGCGATATGCCGCGCGGATTTAAGCGCTGTAACGCTTTCATAAAGCGCGCGGCGCAAAAGCCTGTTTTCAATGATCCAGCCGAAAATTTTTCCGCCGACTTCCTGCGAGCCGAATTCCAGCAAAACAGGGCTGCCGCCATCCAGAATTTGAATCGTTTCAATCGGGCAGGCGTTGCGCTCTATATGTTTCCAGATCCCCGCCGCTTCCAGAACCTTGCGCGAGCCATAGGAAATGGCGGTGGTGCGCCCGTCAAACTCCTCGCCCATCATGGCATCCGGACTCTCGCGGTCGATGCACAGCACGTCCGCCCCCGCGCGCGCCAGCAGGGCCGTCATGGTCAGCCCGGCCAATCCGCCGCCGACAACAATAATATCCGCTTTTTTCATCACGGCCGCATTAAAGCTCTTTTGGAAGGAATTTGCAAACCGGACGGACTTTAATCGCCGATCCAGTCCGTCGGCAGGTCGTATTCGATGCCGAGGCGAAACTCGTTGGTCGAGTATGCAAAATCGAAACTGTCGACTTCAAGGTCGTTGGCCCCCACATAGCGCCAGTTCCCGGTGAGCGCGACATCGGGGTCGATCCTGTATTTAAGCCCGCCGCCCATCGACCACGCGAATCCCAGCGAATCGTCGGTGGCATTGGGTACGATAGCGTTCGCGTCGATGATCTGCGCCTCATGCTGCGCGAACCCGATGCCCGCCATCAGGAACGGCTGGAAATTTTTCCATTGCCAGTCGATATCGTAATAAACGTTCAGCATATAAAACGTTGAATCAAGATCCCCGCCCAGTTTGAAAGTGCCAAGCCCTTCGACATCCATGCGGTCAGCATCAGCGCTGCGCCGGGAAATCTCGGCCTCCACCCGCCACTGCGGCGTGAGGCGCAGCCCGAGGGCGCCGGCGAGGGAAAAGGAATTCTTGAACTCAAAATCCCCCTCGCGCGGCATCGTCGTTTCGCTGAAATCGCTCTCTGCGAAAGTGTTCAGCCCCAGATAACCGGCGAGATAAAGCCGGCTGCTCTGCGCCTGCGCGAGCCCTGCGCCTGCTAACGCGGTAACAGCAATCAGGAGCGCTATCAAAGGCTTCTTAAACAAGTACCCGAATTCCCCAGCTACACGGGAAAGGCATGAAACCCTTCCGATTCTTTGATTCTAAACAAACCGTTAGGGGTTCGCAAGGTGAGGCAAAGCGTCATCCCGGCGAAAGCCGGGATCTCGTTGGCATAATGCTAGGAATTAAGAAATCGGCGAGTCAACCTTGACCTTGAGATCCGCGGCAATCGGCTCGTCATCAAGCATTTCGATCATGCCGCTCGGCTGGATCGCGAAATTGGCGATAAACAGCGCGTTCGAATAGAACACCACGCCGTCGCACAGGAAAAATCCCTGCTCGTTCTTGCCCTCGTAGGTCGCGGGGCGAATCGTGCCTTCGACCACGGCCCGCGTCTGGTCGTCCATGTCTTTGGGCATGTCGGTATTGTTAATATCCTCGGCGATCAGGAAAGGCCCTTCCTCGCCACGCACGAAATAGCAAAAAAAGCGCAGGTATTCGAGCACGTTATTATCGTTGATCTTGATCGGCGCCAGCGCGTTGACTTCATGAATCGGCGGCGACGTGCCGTTCAGGCGGTAAAGATTGCCGTCTATCGTCAGGTAATAGATATTCAGTTTCTTCGGCGTCCAGCCGGGGTCCTTGACCTTTACCAGCACGACCCGCTCGTAGAAGGGCAGGGTGCGCCAGGCAACGGTTGTTGTCTCCGCCGATACCTTGTATTTGCCGTCGACCGGGTTGATCTGTTCCAGAAACCCCGCAAGCTCCTCGCCCGTGACCGGGTTCCAGTTGCTGTCATCGTACATGAGAAGGTCCTCTGTTTTATTAACGCCGACTAAAAAACCACCTGCCATCATGCCATAAAAACCGGCAGGGGGCAGCCCCTAACTTTCTGGAACTTATGATTTTAATCGGCGGGCGTCAAAGAAAATTTATTTCACGGAAAATAATATATGAAAAATCATGGATTTACTCCGGCTGGTGCCATCGCCCTTCTTAAACGAAAGATTGACAGAAACAGCCGGAAACGCTATAAACCACCGTCCAGATTGAAATTAATGGAGTACGCACATGAGACGCACCTATCAGCCGAGTAAATTGGTTCGCGCCCGCCGCCACGGCTTCCGCGCCCGCATGGCTACGAAAGACGGCCGCGCCGTGCTCTCCCGCCGCCGCGCCAAAGGCCGCAAGCGCCTGAGCGCGTAAGCCTTTTGGTTATCGGGCTTTAAGGACCGATAACATATGCACGCAACCAAAGAACAAATCAAGCAAGTCGACCGCCTGAAAAGGCGGTCTGATTTTTTGCGCGTCCAGAAGGACGGCAAACGCTGGGTCGCCAAGGGGATTGTCCTGCAGGTTGCCGATAACGGCACGGAGCGTACCCGTTTCGGCCTGACCGTGACCAAACGCCTCAGCAAATCCGCCGTCGTGCGCAACCGCATACGCCGCCGTCTGCGCGCCGCCGCCTACGAAATCCTCCCGGTCAAAGCGAAAAAGGGCGTGGACTATGTGATCAGCGCCCGTTCCGAAAGCGAAGACCGCCTTTATACCGACCTCTGCCGCGACCTTGAATGGTGTCTCGGCAAGCTGGATCATTTAAAAACCACAGATGAACACGGATAAACACGGATTATTATCTGTGTCCATCTGTGTTCATCTGTGGTTAAAAAACCTAATAGCACTTCATGCGCAGGATGAACATGAAACGTATCGTTTTGGAAATTATCAAAGCTCCGGTGCGGCTTTACCGGGCCTGTATATCGCCCATGATAGGCCCGCGCTGCCGCTTTTACCCCACCTGTTCCGCCTACATGCTGGAAGCGCTGGAGACGTATGGACCGCTGAAAGGGGGGCTTCTTGGCCTGCGCCGCGTTGCCTCCTGTCATCCCTGGCGCAAAGCGGGCTTTACCGATCCCGTGCCAAAGCGGTTTACGTGGAGGGATTTCTTCGGCTATAAACGCGGGGCACAGATTCATGATTGCGAACAAAAGGGCGTAAAATCCGATGACCGGTGACAGGGACCAAGACCAGATGCATCCCGACGATCTGAAAAACCTGATCGTTTTCATCATCGCCGCCGTGGCCGTCTGGATCATGTTCGACCATTATCTCCTCAAGCCCAAGGTGGAAGCGCTGCGGCAAGCGCAGCAGATTCAGCAGGCCGCGAAAAAAGGCGAGATGGAAGGCGCGGGAGGCACACTGACCGAACTGCGCCCGCGCGAAGAGATTATCAACGATACCCCGCGCGTCCGCATCGAAACCCCGCGCATTTCCGGTTCCATCGCGCTGACCGGCGGCCGCATCGACGACATCAGTTTGAAGGATTACTTCAAGACTAAACAAAAACCCGATCCCGTCGTGCTGTTCTCGCCGATGGGCTCTTTCCACCCGCGCTACGCGACCTTCGGCTGGGTCGCTTCGGCCGAAGACCAGAAAGTGCCCGGCAAGCGCGATCAATGGAATATTGCCGGCAATTCCGGCACCGATACCGTCCTGACGCCGGAAACCCCGGTGACGCTTTACTGGGATAATGGCTCCGGTCTGCGCTTCGAGCGCACGATGGAGATCGACAAGGATTATCTTATCAAGGTCACGCAGCGCGTCGTGAACAATACGGGGAAAAGCGTAACGCTCAACCCCTACGCGGTATTGGCGCAGCACGGCCTGCCCGAGGATCTCTTCGGCAACTGGATCATTCATGAAGGTCCGATTGGCTATATCAAAGGTGAATTGCTCGAAATCTCCTACAAAAAAATGCCGGATGAAAAGGGCAGGCTGATCGATGCCGATGAAGGCTGGCTGGGGCTGACCGAGCGCTACTGGTTCACAAGCCTTTTCCCCGAGGCCAAAACCGGCAACAAGTTTCAGGTCCGTTATATCGACCCGCTGGAGGCCGGCCACATCCAGCCACGCTACCAGATCGACGTCATGGGCGCGGGCAAAACCTTAAAGCCCGGCGAAAGCAACGAAAGCGTCACCCGCCTTTATGCCGGGCCGAAAAAACTCTCTCTTCTGGAAGCTTATGAGAAGCAGTTCGGCTGGCGCCATATCGATCTTTCGGTCGATTTCGGTATCTATTATTTCCTGACCAAGCCGCTTTTCTACCTGCTGCACTGGCTCGGCGATTTCGCGGGCAATTTCGGGCTCGGCATTATAATGCTCACATTTGTTGTGCGGATTTTTGTCTTCCCGCTCGCCAACACCTCCTACAAATCCTTCGCCAAGCTGCGCAAGGTATCGCCGCAAATGTATGTGCTGCGCGAAAAATACAGCGGCGACAAGGAAAAGCTTCAGGAAGAACTGGTCAAGCTTTACGAGAAGGAAAAGGTCAACCCGATGGCGGGCTGCCTGCCGATCCTGATCCAGATCCCGATTTTCTTCGCGCTGTTCAAGGTGCTGCAAATCTCCGTCGAAATGCGCCACGCGCCGTTCTACGGCTGGGTCCACGACCTCTCCGCGCCGGACCCCACCAGCATCTTCAACCTGTTCGGCCTCATTCCGTGGAATCCGCCAACCCCGCTGATGATCGGCGCATGGCCCTGCTTCATGCTGGTCTTTATGATCCTGCAGAAAAAGATGAGCCCGCCGCCGCAGGACAAGATGCAGAAGGCGATGATGGATTTCATGCCGTTCTTCATCACTTATATATTGTCCAAATACGCCGTCGGGCTTGTGATCTACTGGACCTTCAGTAACGGGCTCTCTGTGATCCAGCAATACGTCATCATGAAATCGATGGGCGTCGAGCCGCATTTGTTCAAGAGCAAGGAACAAAAGGACATGGAAGCGAAAATCAAGGAAGGTCCCGCCATCCACCCCGAACTGGCCGCCGCCGGGCACAAGGCCGAAGAAGCCCTGTTCGGTGAAGAAAAACCCGCGGAAGAAAAGAAACCGGTTTCCAAGCCGAAACCGAAAAAGAAGAAAAAGTAATTATAAAACCGCAGAGGCGCAGAGTTTTTTACGCGGAGTTTCGGAGAAGCGGAGTTTTACTTCTCCGAAACTCCGGCTCTCCGCGTTAGATTGCCTGCGGCGCTTCTCCTCTGCGCCTCTGCGGTTTAAAATATACTTAATGGTTAAAAAATGACCGAGGAATTCACAAAGGCCGAAATCGAAAAAGCCCGCATCCTGTTTGCCGGCAACTGCGATTTCGTGCGCGGCGTCGCGAGCCTTGACCAGCTTCCCGATGCCGGCCCGCAGGAAATCGCTTTCGCGGGCCGCTCGAATGTCGGCAAATCCTCGCTGGTGAACGCGCTGACCGGGCGCAAGGTGCTTGCCCGCGTCTCCCACACCCCCGGCCGCACCCAGCAGCTTAACTTTTTCGATCTCGGCGGCAAAATCCATCTCGTCGACATGCCGGGTTACGGCTACGCGAAAGTATCGAAAGCGCAGAAGGAAGAATGGGATTCTTTGATCCGCGAATATCTGCGCGGTCGCCCCACGCTACGGTGCGTATTTATACTGATCGACGCGCGGCATGGCATTAAACCCAACGATCTTGAAATCATGAAGATGCTCGATGAAACCGCCGTCTGCTACCGCATCGTCCTGACCAAGGCCGACAAGACCAAACAGGCGCAACGCGACGCGCTTGCAAAAAATATCTCCGCCGAACTCAAAAAACACGGCGCGGCGATGAATGAAATCCTGTTCACGAGTTCGCATGGCGAAACGGGGATAGAAGAACTGCGCGCCGTCATCTCGCGCTTTATCGCCTGATTATTCCGCCGCGATGATGCTGTAAAAGCTCCAGCTGGCCGAAACGCTGTCCTTGACGCATAACGACGGCTTGCCGAAACAACCGGCGCACTCGGCGCTGGTGAAATCTATATTTGAAGTAGCGCTTGAACCGGCTGCCGCTTCATCGATCAGCACTTCATTGACCGGATCGGTCAGGACGGGAATGGCGGTGCTGCCGGTCAGCTTGAAATTGATTTTCTCGCACACCGCCTGCTTGATCTCGTGCGCGGTCAGGACGACGTCCTCCGCCGCGCTCGGCGTCCATTCCACATTGCTGAACCGCCCGATATACCAGCGTCCGGGCAGGCCCGACGGATTGGGGGCGGGTTCATGAATCGCATCGTCTGGAATGCGCGGCAGGACCACCCCCCCGCCGCTCGGGTGAAAAACTTTATTTCCATGCGCGGGCGCGGGCGGCGGATCGGCAACATTGAAACTGGCGTCATCCGGCGTCACAAAATTAAGATCCGCCACCGCCGTCCCGGTGAACGTCATCTGTTCGACCGATTGCTTTAATTGCGCCGCCGCCTGCTGGATCGTCCCGGCGTATATTTCAAGCTGCTCGTTGGAAATCCCGCCCGCTTCGGACGCATCGTTCTGGCGCGAGAGCACAAAACTCAGCGCCGCGAACAGCGCCACGACGACCAGCACATAGATCATGGCGTTGCCGCTCTGGCTTTTTTCAGGAAAATATTTCTGTATGTTGCTCATAACGATGCTATTCTACAATAAGAATCTAATAAACTTATTTTGAAACGCAAAGGACGCAAAGTCACGCAAAGTTTTTATATAATGTATTTCCCTTTGCGCGACTTTGCGTCCTTTGCGTTTGAAATTTTTTGCCGGATAAATAGATGCCTTTTGATGTTATATCTTTAATTCTGGGGATGCTGGGCGGCTTCACGCTGGCCGCCCTGATTCTGGGATTTTTCCTGCTCCGCTCTGAAAAAGCAAAAGCCGCGTTGCAAAAAGACCTTGAGCATGAACGCAAGGGCCGCGAGGAGCAGGGCAACCTGTTCGCCCTGACCGCGCAGGAAGCCCTTTCCAAAAACAGCGAACAGTTCCTGCAGCGCTTCTCCGAACTTGCGCAGGAAAAAATGAAGCAGGCCAAAGCCGACAGCAGCCACGATCTGGAAAAACGCCAGATCGCCATCAATGAACTCATCAAGCCGATCCACAAACAGCTCGAATCGCTGAACGGCGCGGTCGAGCAGATCAAGGGTACCGACAAGCAGCTGCGCGACGACCTGCAAAATCTCAACCGCGAAACCGCCCGCCTCGTCGGCGCACTCAAGGATCCCGCCGCGCAGGGCCGCTGGGGCGAATTCATTCTGGAAGGCCTGCTCGATAAATCCGGCCTGATCCGCGGCGTCCATTATGAGACGCAGGTGTCCATTGAAACTGAAAACGGTCGCCAGCGCCCCGATGCCGTGATCCACATGCATGACGGCTTTCATATCGTGATCGATGCGAAGGCGCCGCTAAATGAGTTTGCCGACCGGCTCGGCGATAACCTCTCCGCCGAGGATACTCAGGCGCTGATGCACAACCTCGCCCGCCAGGTGCGCGAACATGTCAGGACGCTGGGCCGCAAAGGCTACTGGGAAAATCTCGACAGCCCCGATTTCACCGTGCTCTTTCTTCCCTCCGAGCATCTGTTCAGCATCGCGCTCCGCGCCGACCCGCAGCTTGTCGATTTCGCGCACACGCACAATATCGTCATCGCCTCGCCCACGCTGATGATGTCGCTGCTGCGTGTCGTCTCCTTAAGCTGGCGGCAGGCGGCCCTTGCCCAGAACGCGCAAGAGATTTCCGCGCAAGGGGCGGAACTTACCAAGCGCCTTGCCAAATTCGGCGAGCATCTGGAAAAAGTCGGCAAGGGAATCGCCGGGGCGATGGGCAGTTATAACGACGCCATCGGCTCGCTCGACCGCATGGTCATGCCCTCCGCCCGTAAATTGAAAGAATTACAGGGTCACGGCGCCGCCGAACTTCAGGCGCCGGCTACGCTGGAAGAGGCGCCGCGCCGCCTGACCGCCCCGGAATTTATGGCGGAAGAGGCGGAGAAAAAGCGCGCCTGACTTGACCTTTCCTCAATATTGGATTACGTGAATTGCATGAGCTTCTATCAGATCATCACAGTCCCTGCCCCCGTCCTGCGTGAAAAGGCAAGCCCGGTGGACAAGGTCGACGACGCGCTCCGGCAGCAGATGGACCGCATGCTGGAAACCATGTATGACGCCCCCGGCATCGGCCTTGCCGCGAATCAGGTCAACTTGCTGAACCGCGTACTGGTGATGGACGTTGCCCACCGCGACCCCGAATCGGAAAAAACCCCGGTCTGCATGGCCAATCCGCAAATCATCTGGCAATCCGAAGAGCCGAGCGTGATGGAGGAAGGCTGCCTGTCCCTCCCCGACCAGTTCGCCGAAGTCCAGCGCCCCGCGAAAGTGAAGGTCAGATACCTCGATTACTACGGCAAGGAAGCCGAACTTGAAGCCGAAGGCCTTGCCTCCCACTGCGTCCAGCATGAAATCGACCACCTCAACGGCGTTCTTTTTGTCGATTACCTTTCCAAGCTCAAGCGCGACATGATGATCCGCCGGGTAAAAAAGATTATCAAAGACCACGAAGTCCTGTAGTTTTTTCTTATGAGTATCAAACCTCTCCGTATCGCCTTCATGGGCACCCCCGAGTTTACCATTCCGGTACTGGAAGCGCTGCTGCAAAGCAGCCATCAGGTGGTATGCGTTTACACCCAGCCCCCGCGCCCGAGCGGACGCGGCAACAAAATAAAGCGCTCCTCCGTCCATGAATATGCCGCCGCCAAAGGCATCGAAGTACGCACCCCCGAATCCCTGAAAAAAGACGCTAAAGCCCGCGAGGAATTCGCCGCCCTCGCACTCGACGCCGCCGTGATCGCCGGTTACGGCATGATGCTTCCCGACGATGTCCTCGACGGCCCGCGCTTTGGCTCGCTCAATGTCCACCCCTCCATCCTTCCCCGCTGGCGCGGCACCTCGCCGGTGCAGTTCACCATCTGGGCAGGCGATGAAAAAGCAGGCGTGACCGTGATGCGCCTGATCGGCAAGATGGATTCCGGCCCGATCGCCGCGATTGAAACCGTGCCGGTCGGCCCTAAAACGACGGCCCCCGATCTTGACCGCGTTCTCTGGCCGATGGGCGGGCGGATGCTGGTTGCGGCGCTCGACGATCTCGCCGCCGGCAAGCCGCAAAACTACACGCCGCAGGACGACAGCCTTGCGACCTACGCAAGGCTGTTGAAGCGCGAGGACGGCTGCGTCGACTGGACGAAAACGGCGGCGCAGATCGACCGCCAGATCAGGGCGCTCAATCCATGGCCCGGCGTCTGGACGCTCAATGCCGAAGGCAAGCGCCTTAAAATCATCGAGGCCGAACTGACCGGCGAAGCCTTCACCGAACCGCCCGGCACGCTCGTCGACCGTCTTGGCCACATCGCCTGCGGCGAAGATACCGCCCTGCGCCTGATAAAAATCCAGCCGGAAAACGCGAAGCCCATGGATCTCCCCGCCGCGCTGAACGGCAATTACCTCAAGGTTGATGAAGTTTTAGGCTAGGCGTTTTCGCATAGCCCTTTACATTCTCCAGCATCTGCCGGTCGATATCGCCCAGCAGCCCCTTCTGTTTAGCGGTCGCCACCAGATAGGGAAGGTTTAAGCCCGCATAGCGGTGATAAAGCTCGATCGCAATCCATACGAAAGGCGGACCATGGTCCGATTCCCGGTCGCGGTAATGGCACTGGATCGCGTGACCCAGTTCATGCAGCAGGGCGATATTGTCGCGGTGCCCGAACTTGATCCGGTTTTCCGATTCAAGAAAACTTGATCTTTTGGTATTCCGCTTGAGCCACACCAGCGCGGGCGGCTCGATTCCGTAATCCTTGCTCACCGTCTGGATAAGGGCCGCCGCCTGCTCTTGTGTGATGGTCGCCGCCTTGTCCTGAAGACACCCTTCTTCCCAGAGATAGACGTCGTTGTCCTGCCAGTCGCGCAGGAAAGTTTTATGAACGGGTGTGCTCTCTCCCCGGGCGGCTTCGTTAAAATGCTCTTTGGCCTTTGCGATGGTGCTAAAGGATTTGCGGCTCACAAACCGGGTGTCTTTATGACGGGAATGCCAGCCGACCACATAAGGCCGCGCCGCGCCCTGTTTCCGCCGTCCCAGAACAAGGTAGCCGTCGATAGCCGGATCGAAATGCTTTTTGAGAACCCTGAGGTCCCTGACTTTCATCAATCCCATCCCTGTGTATTCTTTTTTTCTTCTATCCTAGCCGAAAAAACGATTTTTTCAATCCCGCCTGTGGATTATTCAATCTGGCGAAAAAGAGCTATTGCCAACCGCGCATCCGCAACGCTATAAACGCGGCCATTAGTTTATGTGTAACTCAACTCACTGGCCAATTTTTCAGCCCGGCTTTTCCCAAAGCCGGGCTTTTTTTACGCGTATTAAAAACCACGGATAAGAAGAAATCCGTGTTTACCCGTGTCCATCTGCGGTTAAAAAATCTTCCAGCGCTTCGCGCCTTCGCGGTAAAATTTAGTGTGAATTCATGTGTATTCATGGTTATTTAAATCCATGCGCTGGAAACTCACGATCGAATATAAAGGCACGGATTACTGCGGCTGGCAGCGGCAGGAAGACGGCGTGCCGTCCGTGCAGCAGGCGGTGGAGGATGCCATCTACGGCTTCTGCCAGCAGCGCCTGACCATCCATGCCGCGGGCCGCACAGACGCGGGCGTCCACGCGCGCGGGCAGGTCGCGCATTTCGATCTTGAGTATGCAAATCAAAATGGCGGCGAGCGCGATCTCACCGGCTACGATCTCGCGAAAGCGCTGAACGCGCATCTGCGCCCGCAGCCGGTCAGCATTATCGGCGCGCAAGCCGCCGGCGAAGAATTCCATGCCCGCTACAGCGCGGTGAACAAACTTTATCTCTACCGCATTATCAGCCGCCCCGGCGCGCTCGCGCTCGATGACGGTCTCGCCTGGCACTCCCGCAAACCGCTCGATGCCGCCGCGATGCATGACGCGGCGCAGGTTCTCCTCGGCCATCACGATTTTTCCACTTTCCGCGATTCGCATTGCCAGGCGAAGTCGCCGGAAAAAACTCTGGACCGCCTCGACGTCACCGCGAAAAACTACGACGGCAGCGGCGGCGTTGAAATCACGGTGCAGGCCGAAGCGCGTTCCTTCCTGCACCATCAGGTGCGCAACATGGTCGGCTCGCTTGCGCTGGTGGGAGAGGGCAAATGGAGCAAACAGGATCTCAAAGCCGCTCTCGAAGCCCGCGACCGCACGAGAGGCGGCCAGACCGCCCCCGCCGGCGGCCTCTATTTAATGCGCGTCGATTATTAAATTTTTAACCACGAAAACACGAAAGCACGAAGAAAAGCGCCGCAGGCATTAAAACCACGGATGGACACGGATAAGAAAAAAACCCTTGTTTATCCGTGTTCATCCATGGTTAAAAAATTTTGGTTTTACGCGGAGAAGCGGAGTTACGGAGTAATAAACTCCGCTTCTCCGGATCTCCGCGTAAAAAGCCTGTGGCGCGCTTCTTTTTCGTGCTTTCGTGCTTTCGTGTTTTCGTGGTTAACACCCCTTTTTGCAGGATTTGCCTCCCGCCCCGCCATGGTGTACTAATCCTTGTATGATAAAAACACACATTATAGCGGCCTTGATCGCCCTTCTGCTGTTCGTCCCGCTCCCCGCCATCGCGCAGGGCAATATCTCGCGGTTTGAAAACAAGCTCTACCTGCTCAACGAAACCCCCGCCTCGCGCAACCCGCAATTCCTCAACTGGCAGCAGATGTTCAGCATGAAGGTCATAAGCGGCAACCGCCAGCTGGTGGGAAAAGTCGAGGATATAACGGTCGATGAAAGCGGCGCCTTCACCGGTCTCGTCAGCGAAATCAACAAGCTGAACCGGAACGAGCAGGTCATGAAGCATCAGGCCTACGAAATAAAATTCCACGAACCGATCAATGCTTTTGAAATCCCCCTTGTGCTCGCGGACAAACAGGACGTCTCCCCCGAAGCGCTCGCAGCCATCGCCCCCGCCGCAGGCGGCGGTAAAATTCTGAGCCTGAAAGCGATGAAAGGCGCGGAAGTGAAAAGCCGGGCAGGCCGCAGGCTGGGGGTCGTCAAGGACGTCGTCTTCGATGAACAGGTGCAGGCCATCCAGGCGCTGGTGCTGGAAAACGTCCCCGGCGCGAACCGCTACGCCGAAATCGCCATCCCCTATGACGCGGAGCAGATCACCGCCGTCTCCGACTACGGCCGCATCGAATTCCACATCAAAAACGCCGCCGCCGCAACCGTCACGGATTTCGCCAAGGGGCGGCGGTAATCATTCCGAAGAAGCCGCATACCGGCATCCACTCCCTTTATCCGTCATCCCGGCGAAGGCCGGGATCCATTGTGAGGAGCATAACCCCACATAACTTGCCATGAAGCTTTTAGTTGTGATAAACCCTAGAAATTATAGCCTTTAAAAGGGAACGCCAAATGGCCGAAAAAGAAGGATTCAGTTTAGAATATTTAAATGATCTTACATTTAAAGATGACGATTTTTGGTATAGAGGGCAAGGTTATAGATATGGCGAAATTGAGCATATTAAATATACCGCTACTGCCACAAAACATAGTGTGAATTATATCCCCACTGGCACAACCTATGAGACTTATTTGTCACTTATTTTGGCTAATGGTTCGCATATACAAATTCAACAAGAGAATTCTTTTCTGAGAGGCAAACAGCAGGAAAGAGCTGAAGCCGTTATGAAGGCTTCATCCATCTTTCATGAAATGACTTTTACGCTACGCATTGAAAACTACGAAAAGCAGCTTGGAGAGAAAGGGTATATTTCTTGGAGTGATTACCAAATATCAAAAAATGGTGACTTGTTCAAAAAACATGAATTCCTCTTTAATTTAAAAGATGAAAAAGTACAAAAATCGCTCCATGTCTTTGCCTTTGAAACGGGTAAAAAATCAGAAGGTTTTAAAGAGAAAATTATAAAAATCTGGAAGAGCAACGAAGTAATAGATATTTCAACTGATCGGGATTGTTTTCTATACTTTATGAAACACTATCTTGGATATAGCTGGCAAAACGAAACGGTCAAAAATAAACGTAAACCCAACAAACAAGAATTTTATGAAGCGGTTCTTTTTTTAGGAGCTAAAATCTGTAAAGCAGATGGACGGGTTAGCTCCGAAGAAATTAAAACTTTTAAAACTTATTTTGGCATTGATGAAAATTCACATCCTGGATCGGCAAAGATTTTTTCAGATGCCGTTTCTTCTACCCAAGGCATAAAAGAATCTGCTCAAAAAGTTTATAATTTATTCAACGGCAAAAAAGAACCGTTGGAATATATTGTTATCGGACTTCTTCAAATTGCGGCTACTGATGGAGTTATTACTGATGAGGAAAAAAATATTGTTGAAGCCGTATGTCGCGAATTTCACTTTCCACCGAGAGACATTGAGCGTTTATTTCTTATATATGAGAAAATAAGAGAAGAAAGACGTTCATCTAAAAACTATGCCTCCAAAAATTCTTACATCGAGTATTTAAAAATATTAGGGTTGGATTCGAATGCTTCTTTTGACGAGATAAAAACAGCATATAGAGAATTGGCCAAGAAACATCATCCTGACTTATTGCTGGCACAAGGAGTCCCTATAGAGCGAGTAAGAGATTCGGAGGAAGTCTTAAAAACTATCAATTCAGCATATCGATGGCTGTCGGATTATTATCAAGAACCAAAAAGGGCAAGCGCCTAAAAGTCTTCGGCTCTTATCTGACTAGTTTCCAAGTTTCCGTAGGCTTGAAGAATTAATTCTACTGTGTAGCCAGAGTACTGGTATCCATCAAAAGTGAAATGAAAAAGCTCATCCGCTTTTGAATAAACCGTTTCAGGGCCAAAAAGATATTGTGGCCCATACCATATGTCACCCGCTGCATAACGGATTTCATAGGTGCCGAGTGGTACGTCAACTTCAAATAGTCTGCCTCCAACCAGATATGCTGTTAAAATTGCTTGGTCAGTTGCAGTATTAACTAATTTTATAAAATAATTTGTGCCGGCTCTTGTCTGAATTCCTAATGGAGCAACACCGGATGAATAGGTTTTGGAGAGAACTCCATGGCCAACTGGTATTTGAGGTTGTTGGAATGGTGGCTTGTGAGGCGCGTAGCTGCTGGCATCAGGCTCGCGCGGCGGCGGCGTTATCCCGCGTTCTGCGAATAAATCACGAGGCTTTGCCGCGCTCATATCTTCCAGATAAGGCCAACCAAAAATAACTAACCCAACCGCTATAAGTAGCCAGAATTTTTTAAGAAAAAGTATGGCAAGCAAGCCACCCTTATGCCGACTCACAGCCAGAATCTTGCTGCAACTTCCGCAGACCGGTTTGCCAGCCCCCTGTCCTAATCTGTTTTTAGTGCCACATGCACTGCAAAGAATTAAACGCTCTTCCATTTTATATATTCTTTGAAATTTTAAGTTGAGTTTATTTAAAGCATCTTTTTAAAAACGTCAAAAGATAATTTACATACTTTTTGTGGGGTGGCTAAATCGTATGGATCCCGGCCTTCGCCGGGATGACGGGTAGGGGGTTGAGAAGAGAAAACCCCGCTTCTCCGGATCTCCGCGTCAAAAAACCTATTTAAAAAACCGCCCCAGAATCCCCGCATAAATGCCCGTCAAAGTTTCCATGTCGGCAACCGCCACGCACTCATCGACCTGGTGGATCGTTTTATTAACGAGCCCAAACTCGACAACCGGGCAATAGCGGGCAACAAACCGCGCATCCGAGGTTCCGCCGCTGGTGGTCAGTTTCGGCGTCCGCTGCGCCGTCTCCGCAACCGCCGCGCTCACCATTTCGGCCAGCTTCCCCGGCGCGGACAGAAAGCTCTCCGCATTCGACCAGAAGCTGATTTTGTAATCCGCGCCCGCCGCATCCAGCAGCGAAACGATTTTATCGCTGAGACTCTGCGCGCTCCACTTGTCGTTAAACCGCACATTAAACCGCGCCGCAGTTTTCTCCGGGATGACATTGTCCGCCGCGTTCCCGGTATCGATGCTGGTCAGCTCCAGATTCGTTGGCGGAAAATATTCACTGCCCTCATCGAATTTATGCGCGGCAAGCGCAGCCAGCAGCTTCACCAGCTTCGGCAGCGGATTATCCGCAAGCCGCGGATAGGCGACATGCCCCTGCTTGCCCGTCACCGTGATTGTCCCGCTCAGCGATCCGCGCCGCCCGATCTTGATCTCATCGCCGATCTTTTCAGGATTCGTCGGCTCGCCCACCAGCGCCGCATCGGGTATGTGGTTGTTGCCGCGCATCCACTCCAGCACCTTGACCGTGCCATCGAGCGCTTCGCCTTCTTCGTCGCCGGTAATCAGCAGGCTGATCGAACCCTTGAAATTCCCGCCCGCAAGAAATCGCGAAACCGCGGCGGCAAAACAGGCGATATTGCCCTTCATGTCCGCCGCGCCCCTGCCATACAGCATCCCGCCGCGCACCTCGCCCGAAAAAGGCGGGCAGGACCAGCTATGCTCATCCCCCGGCGGCACCACATCCGTATGGCCGCAAAAGCAAAAATGCGGCCCCTCGCCGCCCAGCCGGAAAAACGTATTGCGCACTTTTCCCCTTGAAACATCGTGCGCGGTAAAGCCAAGCGGCTCCAGCGCGTCGATCAGCACATCCTGCGCCCCCACGTCGTAAGGCGTGACCGACGGACAGGCGATCAGCTTGCGGGCAAGTTCGACAGGATCAATCGCGGAGGATGTCATTGATGGACGTCTTGCTGCGGGTCTGGTCGTCGACCTGCTTGACGATCACCGCGCAGGCAAGGTTCGGCCCCGGTGACCCGTCCGGCAGCGGCTTTCCGGGCAGCGTCCCCGGCACGACGACGGAATAGGCGGGCACACGGCCCTGGAAGATTTCGCCTGTATTGCGGTTGATGATCTTGGTCGATGCCCCGATGAACACGCCCATTGAGAGCACTGCGCCGCGCTCGATCCGCACGCCTTCCGCGATCTCGCTGCGCGCGCCGATGAATACGCCGTCCTCGATGATGACCGGCGCGGCCTGCAGCGGCTCGAGCACCCCGCCGATCCCGACGCCCCCGGAGATATGGCAGTTTTTTCCGATCTGCGCGCAGGAGCCTATCGTCGCCCACGTATCGACCATCGTGCCCTCATCGACATACGCGCCCACGTTAATAAAGCAGGGCATCAAAACCGCGCTCTTGCCGATAAAAGCGCTATAGCGCACAAAGCATCCCGGCACCGCGCGGAACTTCGCATCGGCGAACAGCCGGTAGTCCCAGCGCTGGAACTTGCTCGGCACCTTGTCCCACCACACGGTCTTGTCCGGCCCGCCGGATATTTCCTGCTCGCGGTGCATCTTGAAATACATAAGAATGGCTTTTTTCAGCCATTCATTGTTCTGCCAGCCGCCGCTGGTCGTGGGCTCCGCGACGCGCATTTTGCCCGAATCCAGCATCTTCATGGCGAGCAGCACGGCGCGGCGCACGGCGCCGTCCGTCCGGGGCGTGATATTGCCCGGCGTCAGCCATGCGTCGTTGATTGTATGTTCCATGTCGGCGCCCGACATGGCTTCGCTCAGGACCATATTTTTCTCTGCCTTCAACAATGCTAGATTACTAACTCTAATAAACGCTTTCGTAAACAGCGCAATCAAAAATATGCAGTGCCTGATCGAATGGAACGTCCTGAATTTGTCCGAATGGGAAAGCCGGTTTTCGCAAATCAGGCGCTCGACGCTGCCGCAATCTTATGATTACGCCCGCGCTATCTGCCCGCTGGACCGCCAGAAAGCGCGCTGGGGCCTCATCCGCATCGACGGGCAGGAGGCTGGCCTCGTGCAAATTTTAGAGGCCGGCATCGTCAATAACGCGCTCCACGCACTCATCCTCGACCGCGGCCCGCTCTGGTTTGAACATTATGGCAACGATAGCCACAACGAAGCGTTTTTCAGAACCTTTTCTGAACAATTCCCCGCCCGCTTCGGCCGCCGCCGCCGCCTTATCCCGGAACTTACCGAAGACCGCAATGCCGGTTATCTGCCGGAACTCGGCTTCCGCCGCCTTCCCCGTCCCGGCTACCGCACCCTCTGGTTAGACCTCGTCCCGTCGCAGGACGAGCTCATGACGCAGCTCAAGGCCCCCTGGCGCAACAAACTGGGCAAGGCCACGCGCAACGGTCTTAAAGTGGAATGGGATACCGAAGGTAAAACTTTGCCGCTGCTGTTAACCAATTATCAATCCGATCGCGTCAAAAAGGGGTATGACGGACCTTCGGTCAGGCTTCTTTCCCGTCTGGCCGGAATTTTCATACCGCGGGGCCGGTTGCTGGCGGCTCACGCCTTGCTGGACAATCGCTCCGTAGCTGCTATCCTGATATTATGTCACGGGGGGGCGGCGACGTATCAAATTGGCTGGAGCACGGATGACGGGCGGGAAACCGCCGCGCACAATCTTCTGCTCTGGCGGGCGGTCTGCCGTCTGAAGGATATGGGTATTCGCGATTTCGATCTCGGAGGGGTCAATGATAAAACGCACGGAATTACAAAATTCAAGGAAGGTTTGGGCGGGCAGACTGTTGCCTGCGCTGGCCATTACGTTTAGCGCGGGATTGGCCGTCGGCATCGCAACGCTCAGCGCCTCGGCGCAGGTGACGGCCAGCGCCCAGACTTCGGCGCAGCTCGCCGCGCACCACCAGACGATGATTTACGAGGTTTACGCGGGCGGCATCAACGCCGTGCAGGCAAAGTTCGATGTCGGCTATGAAACCAAGGAGCGCTACCGCCTCGCGCTGATCGCGCAAACCAAGGGCTTTCTCGGCAAGCTCGTCCCCTGGAGCGGCACGTTTGAAACCAGCGGCTGGCGCATGGAAGACGGCACCGAACGCCCCGAGATGCACAAATCGACCGCCATCTGGGACGGCGAGCACGATCTCAAGGAATATGTCTACGGCAAGGATGGCAGCTTCAAAAGCCTGAAAGTCATCGAGGCCGACGAGGATGAAACGCCGGAATCGCTCGACGACGCGCTGGTGCAGGGCACGACCGACGCGCTGACGGCGACGCTCAAGGTCATGGAGACCGTCGGCGCCGACGGCAAATGCGAGGGCAGCGATGAGGTGTTCGACGGCAAGCGCCGCTTTAAAATGGTCTTCCGCCACGTCGGCGACGATGTGCTGACCCCGACGGATTATAACGTTTACGAAGGCAAGGCCGCCCGCTGCGAAATCGAGGTCCTTCCCGTCACCGGCGAATGGCACAAGAAGCCGCGCGGCTGGGCCTCGATCCAGGAGCAGGGCCGCGAAAAAGGCAGCCTTCCCACGTTCTGGCTCGCCAAAATCGACGATGAAGGCCCCGCGGTCCCTGTGAAACTGCGCGTCAAAACCGATTACGGCGTGCTGTTCATGCACCTCGTCGGCTACAAAAACGGCGACAAGGAGTTCCACAGGCCGCCGGAAGAATAACGCATGAAAAACGACAAGCCACTCGCCTGTATCATCCTCGCCGCCGGGCAGGGCAAGCGCATGAAATCCGCGCTTCCGAAGGTCCTGCATGAACTCGCCGGCCGTCCGATGATCCTCTGGCTGCTGGATGAAGTGGCAAAACTCGGCCCTGAAAAAATAATCATCGTTACCGCGCCCGGGGCTCAGCAAGTCGCTGAAGCGGTATCCCCGCACGCAATCGCGGTGCAGGAAAAGCCGTTAGGGACCGGCGATGCGGTAAAGGCCGCGCTGCCCGCGCTCAAAAATTTCACCGGCGACGTTCTGATCCTGCTGGGCGACATGCCCCTTATTACGGCAAAAACGCTCGAAGCGCTGATCGAAAAGCGCCGCCAGAAAGCAGGCACCGGCCTTGCCGTTCTGGGCGCTGAATTCGATCCTCCGCCCGCCTTCGGCCGTCTTGTGCTCGGCCCGGGCGGCGCGCTCGCCCGCATCGTCGAGGAAAAGGACGCAACTATTGACGAGCGCAGCATAAAGCTTTGCAACACCGGCGCGTTCTGCGTCGACGGCGCAAGGCTCCCTGAATGGGTCGGCCGCCTCAAAAACAACAACGCGCAAAAGGAATTCTACATTACCGACCTCGTCGAACTCGCATCGCAGGACGATCTGGAAGCGCATAGCTTTATTACGCGCAATCATGACGAAGTGCGCGGCGTCAACTCCCGCGCCGATCTCGCTATCCTCGAACGGATAGTGCAGCAAAAACTCCGCGCCTCTGCGATGGAAAACGGCGCAACGCTTATCGATCCTTCCGCCGTTTATTTCTCATGGGACACAAAACTCGGCCATGATGTCATCGTCGAACCCGGCGTCTTTTTCGGCCCCGGCGTCACGGTGGACGATAACGTCCATATCAAGGCCTTCTCGCATTTCGAAGACGCGCATATCGGGCAGGGCTCCGTCATCGGCCCGTTCGCCCGCCTGCGCCCCGGCGCGAAACTGGGCGAGGGTTGCCGCATCGGCAATTTTGTTGAAGTGAAAAACTCTACGCTCGGCAAGGGCGTCAAGGCAAACCATCTTGGCTATATCGGCGACGCCGATGTCGGCGCGGGCGTCAATTTCTCCTGCGGCGCGATCACCATCAATTACGACGGCTTTGAAAAACATCGCACCGTGATCGGCACGGGCGCGATGATCGGCAGCAACGTCAATCTGATCGCCCCGATCGAAATCGGCGATGGCGCGTATATCGCGGCGGGAAGCACGATAACCAAGGACATCCCCCCCGACGCCCTGGCGGTTGCCCGCGAAAAACCCTTCATCAAGGAAGGCTGGGCCGCCGCAAAACGCAGCAAAAAGAAAAAAGCATGATTTTTTTAACGACAGAGAACGCAGAGCGCGCGGAGTTTTTTCCACCGCGAAGACGCGAAGACGCGAAGCGCATTAAAAGCCACAGATGCACACAGATGGATGCAGATCTGTGGTTAAAAACTCTCTCTTCGCTTCGCGCCTTCGCGTCTTTGCGGTTAAATTTTATCTTTAAAAAAACTCTCTATATCGCCGTGATCGCCGTGTCCGCCGTGGTTTTACCCCTTTCTTCCTTCGCCTGCGAATGCTCCGAAATGACTCCCGAACGCAGCCTCGCCGTCATCGAAAACGCCGAATTTATCTTCGCCGGCACCGTCGTCGCGCTGGAACAGCCCGAACAGCCCCTCAAGAATTTCGACTATACCGCCCCCATGCCCGTCGCCCGCAACCCCCTCTACGCGAAAGTCCGCCTTAAAATCAACGAGCCCTTCAAGGGCGGCGCGGCGGACGACCGGGTTAACGCCTATATCGACACGCTGAGCGAATGCGGCCAGTTAATGGAAATCGGTGACGCGGCCCTTTTCATCCTGAACCGCGACGACAAGGCCTTGATCCAGTCCGATAGCTGCTCCGACCCGCTGCCCGCCCACTGGGACGAATTGAAGGCGGGAAAGTTCAGGAAATAACAGCATCGCGCTCAGCCCGCGCTGCATGAGGAAAGCGGGCCTTGCCGCATAGCCCTCCAAAAATTCCGGGAACCAAACAGCTTCGTCCTTCGTCCGCCTAGCCGTTACAGGGATGGGACACATGGGAAATCTGGCGTTTAAAGACGTTGGCGAAGAAGAATTTTTACCAAAGGAAATATTACCGGATATTACGGTTAAACCGGACGCCGATACATGGGAGGCTTGCGTATATCATAATCCGCATAACCTTGAAGCGTCCTGGCGGAAGCTGGAAGCGCAGGGGGCATGCACCGTTTTCCAGACCTATGACTGGGCATCGTGCTGGTATGAAGCCGCGGCGGCCTGCGCGCAGGCGGAGCCACTGATCGTCACCGTGGCCCGCAAGGATGCCGGCATTGTCTGGCTCCTGCCCTTGTGCCTATACCGGAAGGGAAAGCTTAAAATCATTACGTTTGCCGATCTGGGCCTGAGCAATTACACGGGGCCGGTCGCCGCGCCGCATGCGCTGTCCGATCCGGAATCGGTGCGCGGGATCGCAGCAGCGATTCTTGAATCCCTGCCGGAGTGCGACCTGATCCATTTTCAGAAGCTTCCGGAAAAAATCGGGACTATCGCCAATCCGCTTCTGCAATTGCCCGGCATACAACGCTTCCGGGCCGATTGTTACGGCATTGCGCTCGATGAGCCGTGGCAGGCGCTTAAAAAAAAGTTCATGGGATCCTCTGACCGGTCGAATATCAGACGGCGGGCGAAGCTGCTGAAGAAGGAAGGGGCGGTTGTCCTCACGCATCATATGGCGGCGGCGGAGAAAACGGAGCTGACCGCAAAACTCATCGCCATGCAGAACAAACGGTTTGAAGCGACCGGGCGGCCCGCGATGCCCGCTTTCTGGCAGGAGTTTTACCGGATACTCGCATTGCGCGGGCAAAGCAGCTCTTTCAAAAGCTGCATTTCGACCATCGCCGTTTCGGGAGAGGTCATCGCCATGTCGCTGGGGGTCGTCCGGAATAACAGCTATCTGGGGATTTTGGCGACATCCGCCGTCGATCGATGGCAGCGCTTTGGCCCCGGGATTCTTTTGTGCGACGCCTTGCTGGAGGATTTTCAAAACCTCACCAAAAGCAGAACGGGATATTTCGATTTTTCGACCGGTGACCATGATTACAAGCTTAAATTCGGATGCGAAAAGAATCCTTTGTATGAATACATGAAACCCCGCAGCATCCGCGGCGCGGCGCCTTACCTGATCTCGCGGGTCAAAGCGTATCTGTGGAAATATCCGCGGGTTTTTGAATTGCTGAGAAGCGGGAGGAAGATGAGATTTTTTTGGGGTGTTAAAGGAAAATAATTTAATTTATTTTCAGATCGAGAAAATGTTCCTGATTGCGCGTCCGTAAATTTTCACGAGCCCAGTTCATACAATTGTCGGAGAGCGTACGATCCTCTCTTGCCAAGTTCTCTTCTATACGGGTTTTGTAGTACGCGGCGGGCTCCGGCATGTCCAGAGTCACTATCGTGACAGGCTGTTCCATGTCTTCGGTGCTTTGCATGGCGATAAAGGCCGTTCTCGAAAAAAAGCCGGTATGCACGGCTTCTTCATGGGTTATATTCCCCAAAATTGTCGGGCGTGCGGTCTTTATATTAAAGACGGCAGTACAATCCGGTATTCTTTGGTCTTCCGGCAGATTTGGATCATGGGCCCTGAATCCCTGCCCCTCCTGATCCGTCAGCAACCTGATCGTGATTTTTTTCCCGGTCAGGTCGTGTGTGCCTTTGATGACAATGGTTTTAACGGCAAACGATTGCATGAACTCTGCGCGTATGCTGGTTATAGTGCAGGCTGGGCCTTCATCCGTTTCATACAGGTCGGAGAGAATAGGCATTGTTTTTCATTCCTTTTTAAGGTTATGAAAATAATAGTTATGGTGCTAAATGTCAAATTTGGGTGGTGTTGAAAGGGTAAGTTTTTAAACACGAAGGGGCACGAAGAAGACGCGAAGAACACGAAGAAAAATATAAGCTATCCCGATTCTTTACCGATTTTCCAAGTCATTGCTTGACTATTATAGCTAATTTAGCTATTATAGATATGTTAGCTACTCTGACGATTGGAAAAAGAGGAGGTTATGGAAAAAGTAACGGCGGTGGAGTTTCAGAATAACTTTGGCGAATATTCCGCCAAGGCTGAGCGCAGGCCGATGGCGATCACAAAATACGGCAAGCCGCGATTGATTATCATGTCGGTCGAGGACTTTATGCAGATTTTGCAACACACACAAAAATCTTTTCATGTTTCAGAACTGGGCGATGCGCAGATTGAGGCGATCCTGAAGGCGGAAGCACCGAAAGAGAACGAGCATCTCAACGATTTGCTGGATGATTGATAAATGATACCGCAGCCAACGCCCTCGCTGGTGATCAATTATTATTACCTGTGGCAGCATGAAGCGAAAGCCGGATGGGAAAACGGGACAAAAAACAGGCCGTGCGTCATTATAGCGACAACTCCCGTCGGTAAAGCGACAAGCGTCATTGTTGCGCCTATAACCCATACAAAGCCGAATATAAATCTGGCCGTTCCAATTCCCCCGAAAGTAATGGCACATCTCGGCATGGACGATGCGCCATCCTACATTATTTGCACAGAAGTGAACGAGTTTATATGGCCGGGATTCGATCTAACGCCCCTGCAGGGAGATGCGGAGAAATTTGTCTATGGGTTTTTGCCGCCGCGATTGTTTAACGATACGAAAGAAAAAATCATTGGCTTTAAAAAGTGGAACCAGTTGCAGGTTGTTTCGCGGAATGAGTAGATTTTTAACGCGAAGACGCGAAGAAGATTTCTCCCCGCTATTTATCAAGGTAGAGTAAGCGAAGTATTAAGCGGGAAACGTTTTAACGATATGCCGCCTTGCAGACTAAAAAGTTTACGCCGCTTCTTCCAAAATAATTGCAGCCCCTTGGCCTCCTCCTACGCACATGGTGGCGAGGCCGAGGGATTTTTTCTCGCGCTGCATCAGGCTCGCGAGTTTGCCGGTGATGCGGGCGCCGGAAGCCCCTAACGGGTGACCCAGCGCGATGGCGCCGCCGTCGAGATTGACGATGGATTCCCTGATGCCGAGGTCGCGCAGGACGGGGATGGATTGCGCGGCGAAGGCTTCGTTAAGTTCGACGATGCCGATGTCGCCGATTTTAATGCCCGCGCGTTGCAATGCTTTTTGTGTGGCCGGGACGGGGCCGATGCCCATGATTTCGGCGGCGCAGCCGGCGACGCCGACGGCGCGGATGCGGGCCATGATCGGGAGCTTGTGTTTTTTCGCGTAAGATTCGGACGCGACCAGCACGGCGGCGCATCCGTCTGTCAGCGGCGAGGCGGTTCCCGCCGTCACCGAGCCGTCCTGATCGAAGGCGGGCTTCAGGCCCGCGAGCGCCTCCAGCGTCGTGTCGCCGCGGATGCAGCCGTCGGCATCGATGCCGTCGATGGCGACGATTTCATTTTTAAATTTGCCGTCCTTTTGCGCTTTGGCGGCTTTCTGGTGCGAAGAAAGCGCGAATTTTTCCTGGTCTATGCGGGTGACCTGGTATTTATTCGCGAGATTTTCGGCGGTCTCGCCCATCGCCATGTAGGCCGCCGGATAGATTTTGGCCATTTTGGGGTTGGGCATCGGGTTGAAGCCGCCCATCGGGATGCGGGTCATCGATTCGACGCCGCCGCAGATGAAGACGTCGCCCGCGCCCATTTGAATGTAACCTGCCGCCATCTGGATCGTGGTCATGGAGGAGGCGCAGAAGCGGTTGACGGTTGCGCCGGCGATGCCGACGGGCAGGCCCGCCAATTGCACCACGATGCGCGCGAGGTTGAAGCCCTGCTCGGCTTCCGGGAAGGCGCAGCCCAGTAGCAAATCCTCGATATCATCGGGGCTGACGCCGGTATCCTTGATGAGCGCCTTGACCACGGCGGCGGCCATGTCGTCGGGGCGGGTCTTGGCGAGCGCGCCCTTGGTTGCGAAATGGAACGGGGAGCGCTTGTAGCCGCAGATTACGACCGGTTTTTCCATGAGAGAGATCCTCCAGTTTTGGTAAGCTTATATTCATATGAGGCAAGAATCCATGTCTTTCCATACCCCCTGCCCCTGGGCCGCGCCCGCCGTTTTTCTTTTGACAAGGGCCCGAAAATCGGGCAGCAAGTGAAGAGTACGGATCATTTTATGGAGGATTGAGAGTGGCTGTCGCCGTTGCCGATAAAAGAGGACTGAAGCGGATCTGCATGAGCTGCGGGACGCGGTTTTACGATTTGAACAAGCGCCCCGCCACGTGCCCCGGCTGCAAGACGGAGTTTACCGGCGAGGTCAAGACCAAGGGCCGCAGGGGCCGCTCGCCCGCCGCAGTGGAGGATGAAGCGCCGGTCAAGAAGGCGGCAGCCGCGCCGGAGACCGAGGAGATCGAATCCGACGATATGGTCGTCAGCCTCGAGGACGTCGAGGAAGGCGGGGATGACGACGAGGAGATGAGCGTCGGGCTTGACGATGACGGGATCGGCGATCTCGACGATCTTGAGGAAGACACCTCGCTCGAGGACGAGCTGGAAGCCGATGGGCCGGATGGGGCAGTCAGCGAAGACGACAAGAAGTAATCAAAATTAACCGCCAAGACACAAAGGCGCCAAGTTAAATATGACTTGGCGCCTTTGTGTCTTGGCGGTTTTTATTGAATTCTGCGGCGCAAATCCAGCAAATAGAGCAGCACGAAATAATATAAATAGAGTTCCTCGACTTCGCTGCCGCGCTCGAACAGGCGGATGCCGGCAAGATCGGCGATGATGTCCGCCAGCTTGACGCCGAGGGCGAGCAGCGCAACAAAAGCGAAATATGGCGGCGGGTAGATCGCGGCGAAGCGCGCGGGAACCAGCGCGGGACGGTATTTCATCAGCAGGGGCAGGATGAGGCCGCCGGTGAGTACGCCCAGCTCCAGCAGCAGGCGCGGCTTCTGGTCGAGCCATGAAGTCGTGTTGTGCAGGTTGGTTTCCTGCTGGTCGTTGACGGCGGACCAGAGTTCGGGAGTGCTCCAGGCCATGAAATGCTGGCCCCAGCTGATTTCTTCGCCGGCGACATAGAAGCAGCAGAACGCGGCAAGGCCAAGCCAGGCTGTCATCCATTTATTTTTCTTCTTGCCCACTCTGAAAAGAGTCAGAAAAGCAACCGCGCAGGCAGCGGCAATCAGCGCAAATTCAATCAGTTCGTGCGGACCGTTTTCCGTATGCAGGCGGGACAGTACGGCGGGCGATAAAACGGTCTCAATGACCGCCTGAAAGCCAAGAAAACCGGCGGGAAGCCAGAACCACCATAGTTTGTTCATTTATTCAAGCTCCTGAATTATCAGCGTTTTTTAACGCTTTAACCTTTAATTAAGGCGCAAACCGCTAGAATTTAACAGATATGTATAATCCATAGATTTACAAGGAACGCAGCCATGACTCTTTTACTGACTGATCTGTCACTTTCACAGCAAAAATTTCACGAATTGTTCCCGCTCGAACCGGGCAGGGTTGCGGTCGCGGGTGGCCAGAGGGAAGGTCAGACGGCGGGCATGGCGCGCTATAACGTTCTCGCCGGGAAAAAAGGGCGGGAACATATAGTGGAACTCGGCTACGGCACGGTGCCGGAGCGGGCGGGCGAGAGCGAATATCCCCTGCTGCTGCCCAAGCTCGATGCGCAGCTCGGGCGCTTTAACATCGACGGCAACACGAATAACGTGCTCATCATAAAATTTCTGGAAGAGCACGGGCATAAACTCACCCTGCAGCGGTTCCGTAATTTCAACGCGCCGTGCGAAATGGGAACGGCGCCGGGGCGGCCGACCGAGCGGCTCGCGCTCGCGATGCTGGAAATCGCGCATCTGCGCGTCAGGGAGATCATCGAGAACAAGATCAACGTCAAGCAGGATCCGCAGACCTTCATCAATCTGATCCACCACGCGATTGAAATGCGCGCGGGGCATATGCTGCGCCGGGCGGGATAACCGGTTTCCTTTTTTGATACAAAGACGGCCTTTGGGCCGTCTTTTTTGTTTGACAGATTTTATATAAATTTATATAAGTATATATATAATCGGAAAGGATGTTTATGAGCACCACAATTTTATTCAACGACTGCGGATGGGATGTCATGTCGAACTCCTGGACGGCCGGGTCGAAAGGCGGCGAAAGCACCGATCTTTACTATTTATGGGGATCGAGCGATTCCAACGCATGTTGGACCAGTCTGGAGATTCCGCTCAAAACCTTTTTCAATTACGTGGCGGATTGCCAGAGCGGCAACCGGATCGCCGATCTGCGGGAGGAAAATCTCGAAAGCATAAAAAGGCAGTATACGAATCCGGCTAACCAAAAGTTGCATTTATCGCCTTAGCCCGGCTCCGCTTTCCCAGCTACTCCACCGTCACAGACTTCGCGAGATTGCGCGGCTGGTCTACGTCCGTACCCTTGGTGACGGCGACGTGATAGGCGAGCAGCTGCACCGGGATCGTGTAGAGGATAGGCATCACGAAGGGGTGGACGTCGCCCAAAGTGACGCTCCAGCGGGAGAGTTTTTTAAGTTTCTCCTCGCCTTCCGCGTCGGTGATGAGCAGAACCTTGCCGCCGCGCGCGACGGTTTCCTGCACGTTGGAGGCCGCTTTTTCAAACAGCGTGTCGCGTCCCGGCGCGATGACGACGACGGGCACGTTTTCATCGATCAGCGCGATGGGGCCGTGTTTCATTTCGCCGGCGGCGTAGCCTTCGGCGTGGATGTAGGAGACTTCTTTCAGCTTTAACGCGCCTTCCATGGCGACGGGGTAAAGGAGACCGCGGCCGAAATAGAGCGTGTCGTGCGCTTCGAAAATATCGCGGGAAATATCCTGGATTTTTTCTTCGCAGTCGCTCAGCACCGCGGCGGCTTCTTTCGGGACATGGCGCAGCGCTTCGGCCATTACGGCTTCCTCGGCGGCATCGACAGTTCCCCTGCGGGCGGCAAGAGCGAGCGAGAGGCAGGCGAGCGTGGTGAGCTGCGTTGTAAACGCCTTGGTCGAGGCAACGCCGATTTCGGGACCGGCGAGCGTGTGCAGCACGAGATCGCTTTCGCGCTCGATCGTGCTTTCGATCGTATTGACGATAGAAAGAATTGTCTGGCCCTGTTTTTTGCAGTAACGCAGCGCTTCAAGCGTATCGAGGGTTTCGCCCGACTGCGAGACGAACAGCGCGACGCCGCCGCGCGGCAGCGGGGCTTCCCTGTAACGAAACTCGCTGGCGATGTCGATTTCGCACGGCACTCTTGCGACCTGCTCGAACCAGTATTTGGCGACCATGCAGGCGTAAAAGGCTGTGCCGCAGGCGACCAGCGTGATGCGCGGGGCCTTCTCCAGCGCCGAGAGCACATCGTCCGGCATATGAATCTTGCCGGTCGCGGGATTGATGAAGGAGTTGAGCGTGTCGCCGATCACGGCGGGCTGCTCGTAAATCTCTTTAATCATGAAGTGGCGGAATTCGCCCTTGCCGGTGGCCGCGCCGGACTGCGCGGTGATGCGGATTTCGCGCTCCACTTTTTTATTGTCGTTGGTGTAGACGGTCGCGCCCGCGCGCGTCACATGGACGCGGTCGCCGTCCTCAAGAAAGCAGATTTTGCGGGTGAGCGGGGCGAGCGCGTAAGAATCGGAGGCGACATACATTTCGCCGTCGCCGTAACCGACCGCAAGCGGGGTGCCCTGCCGCGCGCCGATCAGAAGGTCGTGTTCGCCCGCGAAAATCAGCGCGAGCGCAAAAGCGCCTTCCAGCCGGTCGAGGGCGGCGTTGGCGGCCTCGGCGGGTTTCATGCCTTGCTTGAGGTAATAAGTCACAAGATGCGCGATGACTTCGGTGTCGGTTTCGGTTTCAAAGCGGCACTGGTTTTTTTGCAGCTCGTCTTTCAAAGCCGCGTAATTTTCGATGATGCCGTTATGGACGACGGCGACGCGGTCGGTTGCGTGCGGGTGCGCGTTGTCCTCGGTCGGCGCGCCGTGGGTGGCCCAGCGGGTGTGACCGATGCCTGTCGTGCCCTTGAGCGGTTCTTTTTGCAGCCGGGCTTCAAGATTGACCAGCTTGCCCTTCGCGCGGCAGCGGCCGATATGGCCGTTCGAGAGGGTCGCCACCCCCGCGCTGTCATAGCCGCGATATTCAAGGCGCTTTAACCCCTCGACCAGCAGGGGGGCCACGTCTTTTTCACCCAGTATTCCAATGATTCCGCACATGTTTTCAAGCTCCGGGAAAGTTGCCAGTCTTTTACATTAGAATATACATAAAGACCAGTATAATCACATTGCGTTGCAGTATATTTCGTTAGACATAATAAAAACGAAGGCGGATCGGTTTTCTAAGGAGGAGTTCTTTCGTGGTTAAAAAACCGATATTTGGTAGTTTCTTATTTACCTCACCTTGTTACAATGGTGGGGGTCCATAGGAAAAGCACGGTATCCATGGAAATAGACAAGTTCCTTCAAGAGCTTAGCCTGCCCGTCAATGCCAACATTGACGCGGTCGAGCCTGCCTTTGTCGACAAGCTCAAAGAGCGTCTCCAGCAGGTCGCGGACAGCTACAGCGAAACCGGTCTCAAGGATGAGGAAAAATGGCTACGCGGTTTCGTCGCGGCCTATTTCGATTTTGTGATGCGCTGGGTCGGCAAGGAATCTGTTAAATACCGCGAAGTGAAGGAATTCGATACCGCCCCCGCGCTCAAGCAGCAGGCAAAAGCCGTCATCACCGAGCTTCAGAACTACATCGTCGAATTCGTCTCCTGCTATATGCATATTGGCCGCTTCATGACTTTGCTGCGCGATGAGATTAAAAAAGAAGAGATCAAGGTCTCCGGCGCTGGCAGGATCAAATGGACGGCCGACGCGGGCGTCGTCATCGCCCGCTACCGCAAGGAAAAGAAGCAGCTTTTAGATCGCATGGAGCGCATGAGCAAGGCGCGCATCGAACTGGAAAAAATCGACGAGGATTTCAGTATCGTTCGCGGTTCCATCATGACGCTTTTCGGCAAGGACAAGGCCGAGCCCTATAACCGCCGTTTCGTTTCCTCGCTGCGCGTCAGCGATTTCAAAAAAGCGCAAAATGCGATTAAGGAGATCGACGAAGCCAGGAAAAAATTCGGTCTTGACCAGAAAACGGCCAAACAGGCGATGGACAGCCTGCATGCGAGCGCGAAGCGGATCATGGCGAGTATCGAACATAACCACGACCTGCTGTTCAGCGAGGAAGGCAAGGTCTTCCTGCGCCCGGTCGAGACCGACATGGCCTATAACTCCGACGTCAAGGAGTTGCAGAAGATCAAGGGCTTTCTTGCGAAATATCATCTGCCCTACATGCAATACAAGCTCGACATGCTGGGCCATTTAAAAGACAAGCTGCTCGTGCTGAACACACTCGAAAGCCTGATGACTCTCTACAAGCGCCTGATTCTCGGCATCGCGCTCCCCCTCAAAGACATCAAAGCCACCCGGCTTTATGAGAGCGAAATCCTGAACCACGTCAAATATCTGCTCACCGGCCACTTCACCGAACTGCCCAAAATCCTCCAGCGCGCCGAGGAAACCGTCGATGAATTCCGCCAGAGCCGCATCGAACTGGAAGAGTTCGAAAAACTCGATCTTCAGGAAATCGCCGTCGCCGAACAGCAGGCGGCGCAGGGCTAGGCCCTTCCCGTCATCCCGGCGAAGGCCGGGATCCATTTCTCCGGCCTCTCTATTGGTAGTTCGTGTCCTTCGTGTTAAAAATCAATTCAGCTTAATTTGGGGTACGGGGAAAATTATGGCAATCCAGAAAGTCGCAGTCATCGGTTCCGGCGTCATGGGCAGCGGAATCGCGGCGCAGGTCGCGAACGCCGGCGTCCCGGTCGTCCTGCTCGACATCGTCCCCAGGGACGCCAAAGACCGCTCGATGCTGGCCAAAGGCGCTATCGGCAAGATGCTCAAGGCCGACCCCGCGCCGCTGATGCTCCCCGCCAACGCCGCCCTGATAACGTCCGGCAATCTCGAAGACGATCTGGAACTTCTGAAAGAGTGCGACTGGATCATCGAGGTCGTGCTCGAAGATCTCAAAATCAAGCACGCAACCTATGAGAAGCTGAACAAACACCGCAAGAAAGGCTCTATCGTCTCCTCCAACACCTCGACCATCCCGCTGGAAATGCTGATCGAAGGGCAGGGGGCTGACTTCGCGAAAGACTTCCTCATCACCCACTTCTTCAATCCGCCGCGCTACATGCGCCTGCTCGAAATGGTCACAGGAAAAAAGACCCGCAAGGACGCCATCGGCACCGTGCGCGAATTCTGCGACGTCAATCTCGGCAAAGGCGTCGTCGATTGCCACGACACACCCGGCTTCATCGCCAATCGCCTCGGCGTCTTCTGGCTGACCGAAGGCATCAATCAGGCAATCGCTCAGAATGTGAGCGTCGAAATCGCCGATGCAATCATGTCCCGCCCCGTCGGCATTCCCAAAACCGGCATCTTCGGCCTGCTCGATCTCATCGGCATCGACCTGATCCCGCACCTCTCGCAATCCATGCTCTCAACCCTTCCCAAAGACGACTGGTACTGCAAAATCTTCAAGGACCAAGGTCTGATCCGCGAAATGATCGCCGCGGGCTACACCGGCCGCAAGGGCAAGGGCGGCTTCTACCGCCTCAACCCCGACCCGAAGGCGAAGAAGGAAAAGCAGGCCATCGCGCTCGGCGCAAAGTTCGACGAATCCCTCTACCGCAAGGCCGATAAACCCAGCCTCAAATCAATAGATGCCGGCAAAGCCGGCCTGCGCGCCGTCCTCGAAAGCGATGACGCCGGCGGCAGATACGCCTGGGCCGTCCTAAGTAAAACCCTCGCTTACGCGGCTTCCCTTGTGCCCGAAATCGCCGACGACATAGCATCCGTCGATGAAGCGATGCGCCTTGGCTATAACTGGAAAAAGGGCCCGTTCGAGATGATCGACGATCTCGGCCCCGCCTGGCTCGCGGCAAAACTCAAGGAAGAGAAGATCGCGGTGCCGGAGCTACTAAAGAAACTCGGCGACAAAACCTTCTACAAAATTGACAACGGCAAACTGCATTACTTCGGCACCGACGGTAAATACCACGCTATTACCCGCCCCGAAGGCGTACTGCTGCTGCGCGATATCAAGATCGCGCAAAAGCCGGTGATGAAAAACGCAAGCGCGAGTGTTTGGGATATAGGCGATGGCATCCTGTGCTTCGAGAAGACCTCAAAGATGAACACCTTCGATGAGCAGATCTTCGAAATGCTCGGCAAGGTCATGAAAGAGATCGGCGACGGCAAGGGCAAATACAAGGCGCTGGTCGTCTATAACGAGGGCAGCGCCTTTTCGGCGGGCGCCAATCTCGGCCTTGCCCTGTTCATGATCAACATCGCGATGTGGCCGCAGGTCGAGGAGTTTATCGGCGGCGGCCAGCGCGTTTTCAAAGCGCTCAAATTCGCGCCGTTCCCCGTCGTCAGCGCCCCATCAGGTTTGGCGCTGGGCGGCGGCTGCGAGATCCTGCTGCACTCCGACCACGTGCAGGCCCACGCCGAAACCTATACCGGGCTGGTCGAGGTCGGCGTCGGCCTCATTCCCGCATGGGGCGGCTGCAAGGAAATGATCCTGCGCTTTCAGGCGCGGCAAAAAGCGCAGCACAACAAGATCTGGTTCTCCCCCGCGAACGACCCGATGACCGCAACGCGGCAGGCCTTTGAAACCATCGGTATGGCAAAGGTCGCAAAGTCGGCGGCGGAAGCAAAGGAAATCGGCTATTTCCGCGAGGGCGACGGCATCACGATGAACCGTGACCGCCTGCTTTACGATGCGAAACAAAAAGCGCTCGCGCTTTCCAAAAACTACAAGGCCCCGGAACCGGTGACCGATATATGCCTCCCGGGCGCTACCGGCAAATACGCGCTCGACATGGCCGTCGGCGACCTGCGCAAATCCGGCAAGGCAACGCCCTACGATGTCGTCGTCTCCGGCCACCTTGCTTCCGTGCTCTCCGGCGGTGAAACCGACTGGACCGAAAAACGCACTGAAGATGACCTGCTCGCGCTGGAGCGCCGCGAATTCGTCCAGCTCCTGCGCAAGGAAGGCACCATGGCCCGCATCGAACACATGCTCGATAACGGCAAGCCGCTGCGGAATTAAAACCGGATCAGCCCGCCATCGCTATATATTTTACAGAATAATAGAAAAAATTTTGTACTATGAAAATCAAATGCTGGCAAGTTTTGGTGCGATGCGGTATATAATGAGCCGCCGTTTAAGGGGGTGTTTATGAACGCAATCAAATTTGTTCGTCTTTTCAGCCTGATAGCCGTTGCCTTCCTGTCTATGGCAGGAACCGCCAGGGCGCAGGAAACTTCTATTGAAAAAATTCGCACCGAACTGTCCGCCGCAGTCATCGTCGAAGATGCCGGAAAAAAGCTGGAACTCCTTAACGTCTCCTACGACCCGACGCGCGAACTCTACGTCGAATACAACGAAGCCTTCAAAAAATTCTGGAAGGACAAAACCGGGCAGGAGGTTGAAATCCGGCAATCCCACGGTGGCTCCGGCAAGCAGGCCCGCGCCGTGATCGACGGCCTCAAGGCCGATGTGGTGACGCTCGCGCTTGCCTACGATATCGATGAAATCGCCGCCCGTTCGAAAAAACTCCCCTCGAACTGGCAGGCGCGCCTGCCAGACAACAGCTCACCCTATACTTCAACCATCGTCTTCCTTGTCCGCAAGGGCAACCCGAAGGGCATCAAGGACTGGGATGATCTGGTGAAGGACGGCATTGAGGTCATTACCCCCAACCCGAAAACTTCGGGCGGCGCGCGCTGGAACTTCCTTGCCGCATGGGCTTACGCCGAGCGTAAATTCGGGGGCGATGAAGCAAAGATCAGGGAATTCATCGCCGCGCTGTTCAAAAACGTCCCCGTGCTTGATTCCGGCGCCCGCGGCTCGACCACCACCTTCGTCCAGCGCGGCATCGGCGATGTGCTGCTTGCCTGGGAAAATGAAGCATTTCTTGCCATCAACGAACTCGGTCCCGATCAGTTCGAAATCGTCGCTCCCAGCCTAAGCATCCTCGCGGAGCCGCCCGTCGCCGTGGTCGATGTCAACGCAGCAGGTCACGGCGCGCAGAAGGCCGCGGAATTTTATCTTAAATATCTTTACTCATCCGAAGCGCAGCAAATGGCGGCAAAGCATTTCTACCGTCCCGCCGATGCGGCTATAATGGCCCAGCATGGCGCGGTATTTCCCAAAATCGAAATGGTGACGATCGAAAAATTCGGTGGTTGGGAAACGGCCCAGAAGACCTATTTCGACGACGGCAGCATGTTTGATCAGATCTACAAATCGCAGTAACCAATGAGTGCGCAAACCATAAAATTCAGGAATAAGGGCGTCATTCCCGGCTTTGGGATAACGCTGGGCTTTACGCTCTTTTATATGGGGCTCATCGTGATGATCCCGCTCGCGGGCCTTGTCTTCAAGACGCTGGAGATGAGCTGGCCGGAATTCGTCGCCACCGTTACCGATCCGCGCGTGGTGGCCGCCTTCAAAATAAGCTTCGGCGTCTCGTTCGCGGCGGGGCTGGTCAACGCTTTTTTCGGCATGATTGTCGCATGGGTTCTGGTGCGCTATGAATTCCCCGGCAAGAAAATAATCGATGCGATGGTCGATCTTCCCTTCGCGCTGCCGACCGCCGTCGCCGGCATCGCGCTCACCGCTATTTACGCGCAGAACGGTTGGATCGGCAAGCATTTCGCCGCGCATGATATCAGCATCGCCTTCACGCCTTTCGGCATCGGCATCGCTCTCGTCTTCATCGGTCTTCCCTTCGTCGTGCGCACGGTCGAGCCCGTGCTGCGCGATTTCGACAAGGAAATGGAGGAAGCCTCCGTCTGCCTCGGCGCAACCCGCCGCCAGACTTTTGCGCTGGTAATCCTGCCGCAGATCCTGCCCGCGCTGCTTGCGGGCTTCGCGATGGCCTTTGCTAGGGCATTGGGCGAATACGGCTCGGTGATCTTTATCGCGGGCAACATGCCCTATAAGTCCGAAATTGTGCCGCTGCTCATCATCATCAAGCTCGAGCAGTACGATTACGCGGGCGCGACCGCCATCGCGCTGGTGACGCTGATTGCTTCCTTCATCATGCTCTTTATCATCAACCTGCTCCAGAAATGGAGCCGGAGCCGCAGGGGAATGATGGCATGACGGACAGCATAGCCCTTAACGCGACCCATCAGGCAAAGCCCTTGACCGAATCCATGCTGGTGAGGATTATTCTGGTTGCTGTCACGCTGGGCTTCATCGGCCTGATGATCGTCCTTCCGCTGGCCGTTGTTTTTACGGAGGCGCTGCGGCAGGGAGTCGATGTCTACAGGGCCGCTATCGTCGAACCCGACGCGATGGCTGCGATCAAACTGACCTTGCTGACGGCGGCGGTCTCCGTGCCGCTCAATCTCGTTTTCGGCGTGACCGCAAGCTGGGCCATTGCCAAATACGAATTCCCCGGTAAGCATTTGCTGATAACCTTCATCGACCTGCCGTTTTCAGTCTCCCCGGTTATTTCCGGCCTGATTTACGTGCTGCTGTTCGGCTCCCATTCCATCCTCGGGCAATGGCTCGATTCGCAAGGTATTCAGATCCTTTTCGCCGTTCCCGGCATCGTGCTCGCGACCATTTTCGTCACCTTCCCCTTTGTCGCCCGCGAATTGATCCCGCTGATGCAGGAGCAGGGGATCGAGGAGGAGGAGGCCGCCATATTGCTGGGCGCAAGCGGCTGGCAGACTTTCCGGTATGTAACGCTGCCCAACATCAAATGGGCGCTGCTTTACGGCGTTTTGCTCTGCAACGCGCGGGCAATGGGCGAGTTCGGCGCGGTCTCGGTCGTCTCCGGCCATATCAGGGGCCTGACCAACACGATCCCTCTTCATGTTGAAATTCTTTATAATGAGTATAATTTCACGGCGGCGTTCGCCGTCGCTTCGCTGCTGACCGTGCTGGCGCTGGTCACGTTGCTGCTCAAGGAATGGCTGGAGCGGCGCTATAACCGGCGCAGCGCGGCGCTATAGAAAGGGCATAGAGTAAAATGGGCATTCGGGTAGAGCAAATCCGCAAGATTTTCAGGGGCAGCGGCAAGGATTTCACCGCGCTCGAAGGCGTCAGCTTGCATGTGCGGACGGGCGAACTGATTGCCTTGCTCGGCCCCTCCGGCTCCGGCAAGACGACGCTGCTGCGCATTATCTCGGGCCTTGAATTCGCGGACAGCGGTGAAATATTTATCGACCAGGAACAGACGAGCCATCTCCCCGTGCAAAACCGCCGCATCGGTTTCGTCTTCCAGCACTATGCCCTGTTCCGCCACATGAGCGTCTTCGATAACATCGCCTTCGGCCTGCGCGTGAAAGACCCCGACCAGCGCCCGGACAAAAAAAAGATCCATGACAAGGTCATGCGCCTGATCGACCTTGTGCATTTAACCGGCCTGCATAACCGTTTCCCGGCGAAATTATCGGGCGGCCAGCGCCAGCGCGTCGCGCTCGCCCGCGCTCTTGCCGTCGATCCCAAAGTTTTGCTGCTCGATGAACCGTTCGGCGCGCTCGATGCCAAGGTGCGCAAGGAGCTGCGCCGCTGGCTGCGCAAGCTGCACGACGATCTGAACATCACCACCGTCTTCGTCACCCACGATCAGGAAGAGGCGATGGAGCTTGCCGACCGCGTCGTCGTGATGAACGAAGGCAGGATCGAACAGGTCGGCACTCCCGAGGAAGTTTATCACAACCCCGCCAACGCCTTCGTCTACGACTTTTTGGGGAATTACAACGCCTTCGACGGCTGGCGGACGGACTCAGGCAAAGTCCATTTCCTCAAGGGCAGCGAAAAAACCCCTCCGGGCGGCAAGCGCATCCACCTCTTTGCCCGCCCGCACGACATGGACGTAACAAGACAGCCTCAGGACGAGGAAGCCATTGCCGCCAGAATCATCCACATCAACCCCGCGGGGCCGCTGGTGTCGATCGAGATGGAGAACGACTCCAGCAGGTTGCTCCAGGCCGCACTGACCCGCGAAAAATTCGAGGAATTGAGCCTGCGTAAGGGGGAAACCGTCTATCTCAAGCCGCGCGAAATGAAGATTTTCTGATATAATGAAAAAATGTTCGACTTTTTCAAAAAGAAAAAACCGGCTGGTAAGGATACTAATAAACCCTCGCGCGACGAAATCATCGCGCAGGCAAAAGCCAATGCCGCCAAGGCCCGCGCCGAGATCGGCGAGGAAAATATCCAGCGCATGGCGGAAGCATTAAAGCGCATGGAAGACCCCTCCCGCCACTCGCCGGGCAAGCGGGCGCAGGAAGAAATCAAAAAGATCGACAAGGGCCGCGTGGCCGATGAGCTAAAACACCTGCTGGAGGATAAATAATGCCCGTCTACAAAGCTCCCCTCGATAACATTCGCTTCGTGCTGCACGACGTTCTGGGGGCGGAAAAAATCGCGCAGCTTCCCGGCTACGGGGAAGCGACCGGAGAGCTGATCGACCAGATCATCGAAGAGGGCGCGAAAATCTGCGAGGAAGTCCTCTTCCCCCTCAACCAGAGCGGCGATGCGGAAGGCTGCACATACGAAAACGGCGTCGTCCGCACACCCAAAGGCTTTAAAGAAGCCTACGATACCTTCGCGCAGGGCGGCTGGTGCGGCCTCTCTTCCGACCCCGATTATGGCGGCATGGGCATGCCGGTGCTGGTCAACACGGTGATGCAGGAAATGATCTGCTCCGCGAATATGAGTTTCGGCATGTATCCCGGCCTCTCGCAGGGCGCATACGAAGCGCTGCACATATTCGGCACCGATGAGCAGAAACAGACTTATCTGCCCAAACTGATCACCGGCGAATGGTCCGGCACGATGTGCCTGACCGAGCCGCATTGCGGCACCGATCTCGGCCTTATAAAAGCGAGAGCCATTCCCAATAAAGACGGCTCCTGCAACATCACCGGCACCAAGATTTTCATCTCGGCGGGCGAACATGATTTAAGCGAAAATATCATTCACCTTGTGCTCGCCAAATTGCCCGACGCCCCCGAAGGCGTGAAGGGCATTTCGCTGTTCGTCGTTCCCAAATTCCTGCCCAAGGGCGAGGGCGTCGGCGCAAGAAATGGCGTCACCTGCGGTTCGATCGAGCACAAGATGGGCATCAAGGCAAGCGCAACCTGCGTCATCAATCTCGACGACGCGAAAGGCTGGCTGGTCGGCGAAGCGCACAAAGGTCTCAAGGCCATGTTCATTATGATGAACGCGGCAAGGCTGGGCGTTGCGATGCAGGGCCTCGGCGTCGCTGAAGTCGCGCAGCAAAATGCTGTTAACTACGCAAAAGAAAGATTGCAGATGCGCGCGCTCTCCGGCGCGGAAGCCCCTGAAAAACCCGCCGATCCCATCATCGTCCACCCCGATGTGCGCCGCATGCTGCTGACCGGCAAGGCGTTCTGCGAGGGCGCGCGGGCGCTCTCTTACTGGGTTGGCATGAATCTCGACATTTCGCAAAAACATCCCGATCCGCAGGCGCGGCAGGAAGCGGACGATCTCGTCGCGCTGCTCACCCCCGTCATCAAGGTCTACCAGACCGATATGGGTTTCGAGGTCGCAAGCCTTGCGATGCAGGTCTATGGCGGCCACGGCTATATCCGGGAACACGGCGTCGAGCAGTACGCCCGCGATGCCCGCATCGCGATGATTTATGAAGGCACCAACGGCATCCAGGCGCTCGACCTTGTGGGCCGCAAGATGGGCCAGGGCTATGGCCGCCTGCTGCGCCGCTTCTTCCACCCGGTGCAGCAATTCATCGAGGCCCATCAGGCCGATGAAAAATTGCAGGAATTCATTTTCCCGCTGGCGAAAGCCTTCGCGAAATTGCAGCAGGCCACCGCCCATATCGCCCAGAAAGGCCTCAAGGACCCGACCGAAGCGGGCGCGGCCTCCACCGATTATCTGCGCATATTCGCGCTGGTGGCGCTTGGTTTCATGTGGGCCAGGATGGCCAAAGCCGCCTACGCAAGGCTTGAAAAGGGCGGGGGAGACGCGGCTTTTTACGATTCCAAGATCAAGACCGCGCGCTTTTTCTTCACCCGCATGCTCCCTGAAACCGACGCCCGGTTCAAGGCGTTAATGGCCGGGGCCAATACGTTAATGGAGCTGGAAGCCGCCAATTTTTAAAGCAGCCCTCTGGACAACGCTTTTTCCCTTTTTATATTTATAAAGGTTAAGAACGGGGCTTCCCGGCGGCTTCCCTCGTTTTTTGCTCACAAAAATTGAAATTCGCCATGCCTTTGTGGCATACTTTGTACTTAATCAGATCTCAGGAGACAGGGTGTAGATGTCCAGAACGGTCACGTCTTTCAGTCAGGAAATTTTCAAGGCGGTCCTGGCGGAATACCAGAAACTTTTAAAGCTGCCCTATAGCGCCGAACGCGACCGGGAAATTGACCGGATCCGGGCGAAGTTTCTTGACGTTGCGCTTTATCGCACGCTGGAAGCCTCCGACCCGGAAGCCGCTTTTTGGACCTGCTACGAAATGATCTACGGCGACGCGCCGAAAAAAATCCCGATGGGCGAAATCATCGCCCTGCTGCGCGGCGGCGTTCAGGGCGGGCATGTCGCGTCCTGCTGGCTGCTCGGCGCGATCTTCTCCAACTGGGGCGGCCGCACGCCCGATGAATTCATCTCTTACCGTAAAGGCAACCTGCTGGTGGCGCGCGCCGCCCGCAAAGGCTATTGCCCTGCCATGACCTCGATGCTGACCCATTACCGCGCCCAGCTCTCCAACAGCGGCTATTATTCCCGCAAGGCTTACCGCCTCGCGCAGTTATTGGCTGAAAAAGACTACCCGTCCGGCTATCTCTATCTCGGCGAATGCGCGCTCCAGTCCGATGAGCCGGGCCCCAAGGGCGCGGCGCTGGCAACCGGATATTTTGAAAAAGCGCTCAAATCCCTGCCGCGCCTTGACTTCGTCGAGCAGTATCTCGAAGGCCGCATCAAGTTAAAGCTCGGCATCCGTTACTACGAAGCCGGGCGGCAGGATGAAGGCATCGCGCTGATCCGCGAAGCCGACCAGTATGAATGGGAAGCGCGGGTCTGGCTGACCGATCACGGCATTCCCGTGCCGGAAGATCAGGAAGCGCCGATGCGCGAAACGACGGACCGGGCGGCGGAGGAAGACCCATACGAAAACCTCTACGCCTCTTCTCCCGAGCGCAGCGAAGTCCAGGTCATCCGCCTTAAAAAACCTTTCTCTTTCCAGCTCCGGCAGGAAAAAGAACTGGAAGAAAAGAAAAACCGCGAATTCTCCGCGCAGGAACTTGAAATTATTCTGCGGCCTTTGGACGACCTGATCGGTCTCGACGCCGTCAAAAAGCAGGTGCGCGAACTTGTGCAATATGCGCAGGTCATCCGGCGGCGCCGGCAGGCGGGCCTTTCGACCAGTTCGCTAAGCCTGCATATGGTATTCAGCGGCAATCCCGGCACCGGCAAGACAACCGTAGCCCGTATCCTTGGCAGGATCATGGCCGACCTCGGCTTTTTAAAATCCGGCCACGTCGTCGAAGTCGACCGCTCCGGCCTTGTCGGCGAATATATCGGCGAAACCGCGCAGAAAACGCGCAAGGCCGCGAACAACGCGCGCGGCGGTATCCTCTTCATCGACGAAGCCCATGCGCTGATCCACCCGCACGAACGCGATTACGGCTGGGAAGTCGCGGACACGCTGGTCAAGGTGATGGAAGACCGGCGCGAGGATTTCATCGTTATCGCCGCCGGCTACAAAGGCGAAATCGACCAGTTCGTCAACGCCAACACCGGCCTTGCCTCGCGCTTCACCTGGCATATCGATTTCCCCGATTACAACGCGGACGATATCGGCTCGATTTTCGCAAAGCTGTGCGAGGACGCCGACTACAAACTCTCCGCCGAAGCGATGGAAAAGCTGCGGGCCGGCATCAGGGACATCGCCCGCCGCGAAGGCAAGCGCTTCTCCAACGGCCGCACGGCGAGAAAACTGTTTGAAACCACGCTGCGCGCGCAGGCCGAACGCCTCATCCGCGACGATATCCGCGACAAGGAAGCGCTCGCGCTGATCCTGCCCGAAGATATCCGGTTCGATCACGCGGTCAGCGATGGATCGGTGACGTTCCTTCCCAAACGCTAATTTAATCCCTCTCCCTGTGGGAGAGGGCAACGAAGCTTGGCTTTTCTGAAAGAAAAGCCTTAGCGGAGTGGGTGAGGGGTTACGGTGTCTGATATTAAAACACCGTATCTTGTCGATAGTAGTTGCCTAAAGATCGGTAAGTTCTCGCACTCTACAATCCAGACATTTAGCGATTTTTACGATTGTCAGAAAAGGTGGATTGCGTTTACCGCGCTCCAACAGACTTATGTAAGTGGGGTCAAATTCACTTAACCCGGCCAAATCTTCTTGTGTAAGACCGCGTTTTTTCCGCTGATCCCGTATATTAATTCCTAAAGATTTAAGAGCTTTTGCTTCGCTTGACATACCCCTCAATGCTGGCTAAACATGACCAATAGTCCACGGACTGACAGTCATATTTAGAAGGGTATTGAATGATGAAGCTTATTGTTATTGCATTAGTTTCTTTGCTTGCAGGATGCGTTACGGGTGCAAGCCAGTCTCAGTTAAATACCGCAATGGAGAAAGCAAATCTGGCTGCTGCAAATTGTCCTGTGCAAGCCATGTCTCCTGAAGTTCAAGTAGGATGGGAAACAGTTAAAAATTTGAGTGAAAAGAATTGTCTGAATACACTGAAAATTGACAATCCAACTCCTGAACAATTGCAAGAATCATTTTCCTGTTGGGAAAATAACGTTTCTGACAACGTTAAGCCGGTTACAAAGCAGAAAAAGGCTCTCGAAACCTATCTCGCTAACTTGCGGAAATTGAATAAAGATAGTCAGAGCGGGGTTCTTAGCAGAGAGAATTTTCTACCCTTAGCCCAGCCACTTTGGAATGAGTATGTTCAAAAAGAAGTTTCCTACTTTCGGATGACTCAATGCCAAAACGCTACTTTACAACAGCATGTTATGCCTGTTTATCACAACAAGGGTATTTTGGCTGAGTTCATGGCAAAACGTTCCGAAATTGCTCTAAAGGTTGATGAAGGAGAACTCTCCCCTCAAAAGGCAGATGTAGAAATCCAGAAAGCTTTTGCGGAACTTGGTAAAGCAGAACAAGGCGCAAATGCTGCGTTACAGGCACAGAATGCACAGGCGTGGCGGGATTACTCCAAGCAGCTTCAAACCTACTCCAGTGAACTAAACAAAGCGGAGATAGAGCGCCAGAAAGCCATAAGAGATAGTGGCCCTACTAATACGAATTGCCAGATGGTCGGAAATCAGATGCAATGCACTACTTGGTAAAATAACATCGCCTAAGCCAACCCCTCACCCAGCTACAGCTA
>Ga0187892_10001596_pt1 | contig 50808 bp, 33 predicted proteins | sample MA1701073metaG_FD_139345 | JGI IMG/M metagenome (GOLD analysis project Ga0187892, IMG submission 139345) | Bio-ooze microbial communities from a basaltic lava cave in the Kipuka Kanohina Cave System on the Island of Hawaii, USA - MA170107-3 metaG ...
CGGAGAAGAGCGGTGAGTCCCGCGCGGAGCTGTTGCGCCGGGGCCTGCGGAAGCTCGCGGGCGACGTGCTCACGGAGCGCCCGCCGGGCTGGTCGCTCGACCTGCTAATCGGGGCCCTGGGCGACGACCCGGACCTGCCCCGGGACCTCTCGACGCGGTACGAAGAGTACCTGTACGCCCCCCCGCGGCGCCGTGGGAAATCGCGTTCTCGTTGACACCGGCGCCCTGCTGGCATTGGCCTATCCGCTCGACCAGCATCACCGTCGTGCGGTCGCCATCGGCCACGCCCATCGCAGCGCGAGTGGGAGGTTCGTCGGAACGACGTTAGTGGTCGCCGAACTGCACTCCCTGCTGTTGCGCCGCCGCGGCCCGGACGACGCTCGACGCGTCCTCGGCGCGCTGCTGGCGGACCCGTTCCATGAATGGCTGGACGTGTCCGTCGACCTGGTGCGCTCGGCGGTCAGGGGCTGGCTGGAACGCTTCGCCGACCAGCGCTTCACCCTGACCGACGCCGTGAGCTTCGAGGTCATGCGCCGTGAGAAGCTCGGCGTCGCCTTCGCCTTCGACGAGGACTTTGTGACGGCGGGCTTCGAGTTGCTGCGGTAGGCGCGGATCCGCCGACTACGGATACAACCGGTAGAGCATCCGCGGAAACGCGATCGTCTCCCGGAGGTGCGGCACCCCGCAGATCCACGACACGGTCCGCTCCACGCCGAGCCCGAAGCCCGCGTGCACGAAGGTGCCGTACTTCCGGAGGTCGAGGTACCAGGCGTAGGGCTCGACCGGCAGCCCCTCGTGTCTGATGCGCGCCAGCAGCTTGTCGTGGTCGTCTTCCCGCTGGCTCCCCCCGATGATCTCCCCGACGCCCGGCGCCAGGCAATCGTCGCACAACACGGTGCGCGGATCGTCCGGGTTCTCCTTCATGTAGAAGGCCTTCGCCTCCTTCGGGTAGTTGAAGACGAAGAGGGGCTTGGACCGACCCTCGAGCAGCAGCTGCTCGTCTTCGGCGCCGAGGTCCCTGCCCCACTCGACGCTCGACCCTTTGGTCTTCAGCACGGCGACCGCGTCCGTGTACGAGATGCGGTCGAATGGCGGGCTCACGGCCTCGAGCGGCGCCGGGTCGCGCTCCAGCTCCTTCAGCTCCTCCTGGCGCGTCTCCAGCACGCGCCCGACGATGGACGACACGAACTCTTCCTGGAGCCGCATGTTATCGTTCGAGTCGTTGAAGGCCACCTCCGGCTCGACCATCCAGAATTCGGTCAGGTGCCGGCGCGTCTTGGACTTCTCGGCGCGGAATGTCGGACCGAAGCAGTACACACGGCCCAGGGCCGCGCAGGCCGCCTCGAGGTACAGCTGGCCGGTCTGCGCGAGGTACGCCGTACCGAGGTCGAAGTACTCGGTGGCGAACAGCGTACCCGCCGATTCGCCGATGCTGCCCTGGAGAATCGGCGTGTCCACCAGCACGAACTGGCGCTGGTGGAAGAAATCCCGGATGGCTTGCACCACCTCGTGGCGCACCCGCGCGATCGCGATCTGGCGGCGCGAGCGGAGCCACAGGTGGCGATGCTCCATCAGGAACGCGGTGCCGTGTTCCTTGGGCGTGATCGGGAAGTCGTGACTCGGCCCCAGGAGCGTGAGGTCCTTGATGCCGAGCTCGACGCCGCCGGGCGCGCGCGTGTCGGCGCGCACCTCGCCCACCAGCTTCACCGAGGCCTCGTGGGTGAGCGCCGCGAACGCCTCCCAGGTGGCCGGGGGCACGTCGGCCTTGGCCAGCACGCCCTGCAGAACGCCGGAGCCGTCGCGGATCACCACGAACGCAATCTTGCCGGAGGAGCGCGTGGTTTGGACCCAGCCCTGTACCGTGACGGTGGCGCCGACGTGCCTGGGAAGGTCGCTGATCCGGTGACTCGGCGGCATAGGCCGATAATTCTCGCCGTGGCGCTGGGCCTGGTCAACGCGTGCGCCCCGGTGACGCGCACCGGTCCCGCCATCCAGGAGCGCGGCTGGCGCACGTACCTGGGCACGGACGCGCGGGCGGGCATGTCGCGCGAGACGCTGGCCGCCGACCCCCAGCCGGTCTGGCGCACCGACGTGGGCCGCGGCATTGCCGGCGGGCCCGCGCTCGCCGAAGACGTGGTCGCGGTCGGCCTGGTGGACCGCCAGGTCGCGCTGCTCGACCGGTCCACCGGCGACGTCCTGTGGCGGCGACGGCTCGGCCAGCACGTCGGCGCGGGCCCGCTCCTCACCGACGACCGGCTGCTGGTCGCGACGCAGGACGACGGCGGGCGGGTCTATGCACTGCGGCTCACCGACGGGCGCCCCCTCTGGACCCGCCCCAGCGGCGACGTGGCAGCCCCCCTCGCCGTGGCCGGGGGCGTCGTGTACGCGGGTGCGCTGGACGGCACGGTCAGCGCGCTCTTCGTCGAGGACGGCGAGCGGCGCTGGCGGGTGCGCGTCAGCGGCGCGGTGCGCACGGCGCCCGTGATGACGACCGCCGGACTGGTCGTCGGGACCACCACCGACTCGCTGTTCCTGCTCGACCACGCCGACGGCCGGGTCAAGGCGCGCCGCGCGACCCGGGGCACCCCCCTCGCTGCCCTTGCCGTCGCCGAATCGCTCGTGCTCGTGGGGACGATGGGCGGGCGCCTGGAGGGGCTCGACCCCGCGACCCTGGCGCCGCGGTGGACCCGGCAGCTCGACGGGGGCATCCTTGGCCACGTGGCGGTGCGCGACGGGCGTGCCTGGGCCGTGACGACCGCGGGCACGCTGTGGATCGTGCCGCTGGACGCGCCTGGAGCCGCGCGGAGCCTGGCGGCGGGGCTCGTCACCCGCGCCGGACCGGCGCCCGTCGAGGGCGGCGTGCTCCTCGTGGGGGTGGGGGGCGAGCTGGTCCTGCTCGACGACGCGGGCCGCCGCCGCTGGACCACGCGGCTCGGTGCGACGGTGGTCGAGCCACCGCTGGTGACGGACCGCACCGTGATCGTGGTGAGCCAGCGCGGAGAGGTGATCGCGTTCCGATGAGACGGTCGAGAGTCGAGAGTCGAGAGTCGAGAGTCCTTCGAGCCCTGGTCTTCGGCCTCGTGCTGTGCACCGCCGGCGCGCCGATCGCCCGGGCGCAGGAGGTCGTCGCGGAGCGCCACCCGTCGTCCTTCGTGCGCTCGGGGAAGTGGGTCGCGCTCGGACTCGCGGCGGGCACGACCCTGCTCGGCATCCGCGCCCACGAGCACGCCGATGGTGCGTTCGACCGGCTGCGCGACTACTGCTCGACGATCGGCTCCTGCGCCCTGGGGGCAGACGGCCGATACACGAACGCGGGCGCCGAAGCCATCTACCGCGAGGTGCGCAGCGGCGATCGGGCCGCGCGGTCCTGGCTCGCGGCGGGACAGACGCTGCTCGTGGGGAGCGTGGCGTTGTTCGTGCTGGATCTCAGGAACAGAGGCAGGCCCGAGAACGAGCCGCTGGGGCGGGTGGTTGTCTGGGAGGCCGGGGCGTTGGGGACAACAAGAATCGGGTTGAGATTCGGATTGTAGCTCAAGACGGTTCACCCGAACTGCCGAAAAGACCATTCCCTACCAGCCCGCTAGCTGCAGTGCCGCTCAAACGCCGCCACGAGGTCCGCCGCGATTTCCGGCGCGTCTCGGCCCTCGATCTGATGCCGCTGCATCAGGTACACGAGGTTGCCGTCCTTGAACAGGGCGACCTGCGGCGAGGTGGGCGGGTTACCGCCGAAATAGCTGCGCGCCTGCGCCGTCGCCTCGGCGTCCTGCCCGGCGAAGACCGTGGTGAGGTGCAGCGGCTTCGCGCCGGCCTGCTGGAGCGCCAGCTTCACGCCCGGTCGCGCGCGCCCCGCGGCGCATCCGCACACCGAATTCACGACGACGAGCGTGGTGCCCTGGGTGTCCCTCAGCACGACGTCCACGTCTTCCGGCGTCCGCATCTCCACGAAGCCGGCGCTGGTCAGGTCCTGCCGCATCGGGGTGACGAGGCGCTCGTCGTACATGGCGCCGCGCGCCGCCTGCCGGCCGGCGATGTCGAGTGGCTTCATACCTGGAATGATCGCCTGGACCCCTGTGGTGTTCAAGCGCGCCCCGGAACACCAGCCCGAACCCGGAAGGGGCGCTATGCTCCAGCCTGCACTCCGTCGGGCTCGCGACTACCGAAACGCCCGGACCGGGGTCACATTCCGACCTCTCACACCATCACGCTGAGGAACCGATGCTCGCTCTCGCGCTCGCCCTGGCAATCCAGCAGCCCGCTCCCAGCCCCGTGGCACGAATCGTCGTCACGCCTGCCGAGCCCGTGGTCGTGGCGGGCGACTCGATGCTCCTCCGGGCCCAAGCCCTGGACGCGGGCGGCCGCCCGGTGCTGGGGGCGCGGGTCCGGTGCTTCGGCCAAGGATTCGAGGGACTGGCGGACACGTCGTGCATCGTGCGCGCCGGTTTCCGCGGCACCCTGCCGGTCCGGCTGGTCGCGACCGTGCCGGACGCGCGGCCCAGCCGCCCCGAGCTGGTGTACGTGCGCATCGTTCCGCCGCCGGCGTCGCGTATCGTCATCTCACCCGGAGTGACTCGCCTGGTGACCGGGCAGCGCCTCACACTGCGCCCGACGGTGTACGCCACCAACGGCGACACCCGGGACGATCCCGTGACCTGGCGCTCGAACGCGCCGCGCCTGGTGAGCGTTCAGGACGACGGGCGCCTCACGGCCCTGGCGCCGGGCCGCGCCCGCATCACGGCTACGGCGGGGTCCGCCACCGCCATGCTCGACGTCACGGTGGTGCCGAACGCGGTGCGCCGGCTCGAGATCACGGGGGGCGCGGCCACGGCCCGCACCGGCGACGTGCTGCGGTTCCAGACGGTCGCGCGCGATGTCGCGGGGCGTCCGGTGGAGGGCCTGAGGCCCTTGTGGACGCTGGCCCCCGGTCTGGGGATCATCGACCCGGACGGCGCGTTCGTCGCGGACGCGCCCGGGACCTACACGATCACGGCGAGCCTGGGTCCGGTCAGCACCGAGACCGTGGTCCAGGTCAGCGCGCGCAACGCGCGGCGGCCTTACACGATCGTCGGCCGGGCGCCGCTCACCAACCAGCTGACCGCGGAGTTCTGGCCGCACCCCAACGGCCGCAACGCGTACCTCTCGACCATCGGGGACCGGGTCTACGCGCTCGACATCAGCAACCCGGCCACGCCGACGATCACGGACTCGGTCGTGGTCGACGCACGCCACATCAACGACGTAATGACGACGGCCGACGGGCGCTGGGCGGTGATGACCCGCGAGAACGCCTCGAGCCGCCGCAACGGCATCGTGATCCTGGACCTCGCGGATCCCGCGCACCCGCGCGCCGTGGCCGACTACACCGAGACGGTGACCGGCGGAGTGCATTCGGCGTTCGTGTACACCCAGCCGCGCCACGGCACGCACGTCTACCTCACCGACGACGCCACCGGCTCGATGCGCGTCATCGATCTCAACGACCCGCTCCACCCGCGCGAGATCGCGCGGTGGCAGACCCAGCAGGCCGAAGCCGGGCGCGTCCTGCACGACATCGACGTCCAGGACGGGCTCGCGTACCTGTCGTACTGGAACGACGGCCTCGTCATCCTCGACGTGGGCAACGGGATGCGCGGCGGCTCGCCGGCGAACCCGCAGCTCGTCTCCCAGGCCAAGTACGATCTCGACGCGCTGTACCGCGACGTCGAGACCGAAGGCGGGCTCGGGTTCATTCGCGGCACGCACACCGCGTGGCGCGCCGGGCGCTACGTGTTCGTCGGTGACGAGGTGTTCACCGCCCGGCCGCTCGGGGTCACCATGCCCGGCATGGGGCTCGGCAAGGCCAACGGCCGGCTGCACGTCTTCGATGTCACGGAAATCGCCAACCCGCGCTACGTCGCCTGGTATGAGCCGCGCGACGGCGGGACCCACAACGTGTGGGTCGCGGGCGACACGCTGTACCTCGGCGATTACCAGGGCGGCCTGCGCGTGCTCGACATCAGCGGCGAGCTGCGCGGCGACCTGATGGCGCAGGGACGCGAGATGGCGCACGTCCACACCGGCGATGCGCGCGGCACCCTGCCGAACGCCGCCATGGCGTGGGGCGCGTTCTATCACAACGGGCTGGTGTGGGTGAACGACGTGTTCTCGGGGTTGTGGGCGATCAGAATCGATCCGAGGCAGCCGGTGAGGCAAGAGCAGGTCGTACCCTGAGATACGCCGACTGGCTCTGAGCTCTGAGCTCTGAGCTCTGAGCTCTGAGTTATGAGTCATGAGTACGGGGTGACGCCATGATCGTGATGTCGCTGTCGTTTGCGCTGCAGCAGGTTCCGGCGCAGCAGCTCGCCGAGAGTCCGGTGGCGCGCATCGTGGTGGCGCCCGCGGCGCCGGTGGTCACGGCCGGCGACACGTTGCGGCTCGCGGCGCAGGCGCTGGACGCGGGCGGGCGGCCGGTCGCGAATGCCTCGATCCGCTTCTTCGGCGCGGGGGCGCGGTTCGAGGCACGGGTGGATCCGACCGGGCTGGTGCGGGCGGGCGCGCCGGGCGTGCTACCGGTCCGGGTCGTGGCCACGGTGGCGGGCGCCCGGCCCAGCGCGCCGGTGACGATTCACATCCGGATGGTGGCGCGACCGGCGGCCGCCATCGCCGTGTCGCCGGCGGTGAGCCGCCTCCTCGTGGGGCAGCGCGTGACCCTGCGCGCGGTGGTGAGCGACGACGGCGGCGAGCCGCGCGCCGACGCGGTGGCGTGGTCGTCGAGCGCGCCGCGCATCGCCCGCCTCGCGCCGGACGGCCGGCTGGTCGGCGTCGCGCCCGGACGGGTGACGATCACCGCGAGCGCGGGCGCGGCGCGCGAAACCATGGACGTCACGGTCGTGCCCAACACGATCCGGCGCCTGGCGATCACCGGCGGCGCGGCCGAGGCCCGGACCGGCGACGTGCTGCGCTTCGGCCTGACCGCACGCGACCCGGCGGGCCGCGAGGTCGCGCCCCCCGTGCCCGCGTGGTCGGTGACGCCCGGCAGCGCCCTGGTGGACGACGACGGTGCGTTCGTCGCGCACGAACCCGGCGTCTATACGCTGGTCGCGAGTCTGGGCTCCGTCAGCGCCGAAACGACGGTGCGGGTCCGTGCCCGCGACGCGCGCCGTCCCACCCGCACCGTCGGCCGGCTGCCGCTCGCGGTGCCCGCCGCCGAGTTCTGGCCGCACCCCGACGGCCGCCACGCGTACCTCAGCACCTCGTCGGACCGGCTCTACGCCCTCGACCTCTCCGACCCGGCGAGCCCCCGCATCACCGATTCCGTGGTGGTGGATGCGCGGATCATCAACGACGTCCAGACGACGGCGGATGGCCGTCTCGGCGTGCTGACGCGCGAGGGCGCCTCGAGCCGGCGCAACGGCATCGTGATCCTCGACCTCGCGGACCCGGCGCATCCCCGGGTGCTGAGCGAGTACACCGAGACCGTCTCGGGCGGCGTGCACTCGATCTTCCTCTATCAGCAAGCGCGGTACGGCCTGCACTGCTACCTCACCGACGATGCGACCGGCTCGTTACGGGTCATCGACCTCTCCGACCCGCGCAGCCCGCGTGAGGTGGCGCGGTGGCAGCCGCGGGCCGAGCTCGCCGGCAACTACGTGCACGACCTCGACATCGAGGACGGGCTCGCGTACCTGGCCTACTGGAACGACGGGCTCATCGTGCTGGACATCGGCAACGGCATGGCGGGCGGCACGCCGACCGCACCGCGGGTCGTGTCGCAGCTCCAGTACGACCTCGACGCGCTGTACCGTGACGTCGAGGCGGAGGGCGGGTTCGGGTTCATCCGCGGTACGCACACCGCGTGGCGTGAGGGCCGCTACGTCTTCATCGCCGACGAGGTGTTCACCGCCCGGCCGATCGGCTTCGCGTGGCCCAACCGCACGGATCTCGGCAAGGCCAACGGGCGCCTGCAGGTCGTGGACGTGAGCGACATCCGCCGGCCGCGGATCGTGGCGTACTACGAGTCACGGGACGGCGGTGCGCACAACGTGTGGGTTGCCGGCGACACACTGCTGCTCGGCGACTACCAGGGCGGCCTCAAGATCCTCGACATCAGCGGCGAGCTGCGCGGTGACCTGCGGGCGCAGGGACGCGAGATCGCGCACGTGCACACGGGCGACGCCCGCGGCGTCGTGCCCAACGCCGCTATGGCGTGGGGCGCGTTCTACGTCAACGGCCTGGTGTGGGTGAACGACATGTTCTCGGGACTGTGGGCGATCCGCATCGAGCCCCGGGAGCAGCAGCGCGTGCAGCCGGCGATACCGGAGTAACGGTCGGGAGTTGGGAGTCCGGAGTTGTTTCGGTGCGCCGGCCCCCGACTCGACTCCCGACTCTCGGCTTCCTAACTCCCAACTCCTGACCGCCGACTACTGGCCGCCTCTCCACACCGCAATCCCCGTCGGCTGCGCCGGGATCGCCATGCTCGCCACGATCCGCATCGTGGTCAAGTCCATGGCGTCCACCGCACCGGGGTCACTCCCGACCGACTCCTGCGTGACGAAGGCCCACCGCCCGTCGGGCGAGAAGGCGATGCCGTGGGGCACGCGCTTGGTGGTGCGGATGCGGGCGCGCTCGGTCCACGTCGATGCGTCGAACACGCTCACGCTCTGGTCCTTCTTGTTGGTGACCAGCACCCAGCGGCCATCCGGCGAGGGCTCGACGTTGTAGGCGCCGTTGCCGGTGGGCAGGCGGCGCACCAGCTCGAGCGTCCGCGCGTCGCGCACCTGCAGCTCGTTCGAGTGGTTGCAGGCCAGGTAGATCTGCCGGTCGTCGGGCGAGACGCTGACGTAGGTCGTGAGGCAGTCGGGGTTCTGGCCCGGCAGCGTGCTCGAGGCGGCGCCCGGCCCGGGGCGGGCCGCCGGCGCCGGCGCCGGCCCCGCGTGGGCCGCGGCCGAGTCCGCGCGCGCTTCGGCCCGTTGGTGCTCGGCGTGCGACATCGGCGCGCCGCTGCCCAGCGCGACGCGGCGGGCCACGGCGAACGACGAGGGGTCGAGGACCACCAGCTCGTCCGACATCATGCACGCGATGTAGACCTGGGTGCCCGCGTGGTTGACCCGCGACCCGTGCGGCATGTCGCAGGCCGGCACCTGGGTTAGCTCCTGGAGATCGGGCGTGTAGAGCACGGAGATCGTGTTCTGCCGGCCGCGATCGCCGTGGAAGTCCGAGTTGGGCACGAACGCCCAGTCGCCGTCGGGCGAGAGGCCGATGGTCGTCGGGAACATCCCCACCGGCGCGCGCCCGATCAGCGAGTCGCTGCCGGTGGCGTACTTCCAGATCGAGCCGAACGGCGCGCCGTGCGCGATCGAGACGTACCAGAACCGCCCGTCGGGCGAGACGGCCACGTTGTGCGGGCCGTCGGGGTCGGTGGGGATCACGCCGACCGGGATCTCGCGGATCCTGCGCCAGCCGGTGGGGCCGACCTCGATGCGCGTGACGATGTCGCCCGATTCGCTCGTGACGTACAGCGTGAACGCGGTTGCCGAGGTGGGCTGCGCGGGTTGCTGGGCCGGGAGCCACACTGGCAGTGCGAGAACGGCGATCGTGAACAGCGTGGCGCGGCGCATCGTGAGGGCAGTATACCCTCGTCGCGGACACGCGTTCAACGCGGCCTCGCCGGCTGGGGGCGCAGGCCGAACTCGAACACGTCTGGCCGGCTGTAGTGACCCGAGACGTCGAGCGTCATCGCCTCGCGGCCGATCTCCGCGAGGTCGCAATCCGCGAAGAGCACGGTCTCCTCGTCGAACACCGGACCCGCCAGGAGCCTCCCGTTGGGCGCGATGATGCACGAGCCGCCGTTGAGCATGAGTCCCCGGGGATCCTTCACGTACTTCTCGTGGATCGGCAGCTCCTTCGGCATCTGTTCCCGCCGCAGGATGCCGCCGACCGCGATGACGAAGCACCGGCCCTCGAACGCGTAGTGCCGCGAGGCGACCTGGTGCATCTCGTGCACGCTCGGCCACACCGCGACGTGCACCGTTTCGCCGAGGTTGTGCAGGGTCTGGCGCGCCAGCGGCATCCAGTGCTCCCAGCACACCAGTCCGCCGAGCTTCAGGCCGCCGGCGTCCACGACGCGGAGGCCGTGGCCGTCGCCGTGGCCCCACAGCATCCGCTCGGTGTACGTCGGCACGAGCTTGCGGTGATGGTTCGCGAGCACGCCGTCCGGCGTGAAGGTGAGCAACGCGTTGTAGAGGGACTTCCCCGCCCGCTCGTGCGCGCCCACGACGAGCGTGACACCCAGCTCGCGGGCCAGCGCGCCGATACGGGCGGTGGCCGGGCTCGGCACGTCGACGGCGTTCTCGAACAGCCGCCCGAACACCGTTTTCGCGCCGTCGTGCCCCCAGATGGCGGCTTCGGGGCAGGAGTCGATCCACGCCGGGTAGCCGGGCAGCCAGGTCTCGGGGAACGCGACGACGACCGCGCGCTCCTTCGCGGCGCGGCGCGCCCAGTGGTCGAGCTTGTCGAGCGTGCCCGCCAAGTCGAGGAACACCGGCTCGGCCTGCACCGCGGCGACGCGGATGGTGGTCATGCGCGGGGTGAGATGGTCGGCATGAAAGGAATCTGCCGCCTGGGCAGACACGGACTCAAGTCGGAATCGCCCCGACCGAAAACAAACCGTTGCCTCCTACGTCGCGCGCAGGATTTCCACGGGGTCCGCCCGCGTCGCGCGCCGCGCAGCGCGTAACGAAAGATCGCGGTGCACCGGGCGGACGATGATCGCGACCGCCGCCGCAGCCGTCACGAGGGCGGGGCGAGGCTTGGCGGCGACCACGCCCGAGACGTTGCTCCGGAGCAACACCCCCGGCCTGATGTGGGGCCCCGACCACGGGCGGGCCCCGGGGAGGCCGGCTACTGGCGGGTCCCTGCGGGGTTTACCCCCCCGGGGGCCCGGCTCGCGGAGTGGCACGGAACGTGTATGTTAAGGCCCCTGAACCACATGCCCTCTCCCAGCCCGCTCCGTCGCCGCCTCAAGGCGATCGCGGCCGTCATCGTCACGGCTGTGATGGCCGTCACATGCGATCTCGTCACATCCCCGGAATCGGGCCGGACGATCCGCGTCGCGTTCCAGGTTCCCGACTCGATCATCGTGGTCGGGTCGAGCATCCAGGTGCCCGTCTCGGTCACCGAGGGCGGCGTCCCACTGGAGGGCGTGACGTTCGAGGTCACGTCGCTCGAGCCAACCGTGGTACAGGTCACGGGGCCGTCCACGCCGGGAGGCGCCGTCACATTCGAGGGTCTGAGACGGGGGCGAGCCCGGGTCCGAGCCCGCCTGCTGGGCTCTGCGTTCGCCGACAACCCCCCGACCGGTGACACAGTGTTCGTCGTGTTCGTCAAAGCGGTCGACATTGACCAGAGCAACGTCGTCCTGCTGAGCTTTGGGGATACGCTCACCCTCACCGCGCGGGGGGTAACCGCCGCGGACACGCCAGTGACCGACCAGGTCACTGTGCGCTGGCGATCCCTGGCGCCACTGGTTGCGACGGTGGATTCCATCAGCGGTCGCGTGCGGGCTGTGAACAACGGCGCCGCCGTCATCGAAGCACGGATCGACAACAGGCTCGATACCCTGACCGTCCGCGTGGCACAGGCCCTGCGGCGATGGGGCCTCTCGTCGCCCAGTCTCATCCTCAACGCGATCCGCGCCACGACGCAGTTCAGCGTGATCCCGCTGGATTCGGCCGGCGCTCAAATAACGGCCGCCGGCGTGCCGTTACCCGTCTTTTCCACGTCCAATCCGGCGGCGCTGCAGCTGACGGCCGGCGCCAACGCGAACACGGTGGTTCTCACGGCCGTCGCGAACGCCACCACCACCTTGCGGATCGTCGGACCCGGAAGTCCGGCGGACACGACCATCCAGGTCCGCATCGCCCAGGTGGCCGGCACCGTGCTCATCGCCGGTTCGCGCGTTGACACGATTGACGCCATCGGCCTCACGCGCCAGAAGGTCGCCACGGCCGTGGACTCGGGCGGCACCACGATCGTGGGACAGACCATCGGCTGGAACACCACGCGGGGCACGATCGCCAACGTGAACGTCGACGGCATCATCACCGCGATCGACACCGGTACCGCGCTGATCTACGCCACGCTCGTCCCGGAAGCCGACACGATCACCATCGTCGTACGGAATGTGCCGCGGTCCATCCGGACGACACCGTCGGTGCGGAACTTCACCTCACTGGGCGAGACCGCGACGATCGTCGATTCGATCTTCAGCAGCCTGCCGGCCTACATCGCGGGCATACGGGCTCGCTGGTCCTCGCTCAACGTGTCGATCGCCACCGTGGACTCGATCAGCGGCGTGGTGACGGCCGTCGGTTTGGGCACGACGGGCATCGTCGGCGCCATTCCCGGCTGCGCGGGCCTCGGCTGCAGCGATACGACCGCCGTCATGGTCGTGAACGAGGCGGTCAACATCAGTATTGACACGCCATCGGTCACGCTCGCCAGCATTGCCGATGTGTTCAGCCCGCCCGTGACCATCACGAACGGTCTTGGTGCGCCAGTCCTGGTCCGCTCATCGGTCGCGTGGTCCAGCGAGAACCCCAATGTCGCCACGGTCTCGAACGATGGCCTGATCCAGGCGGTGGCCGCAGGGGTGACGCGGGTCATCGCGACGGTGCCGTCGGGCAACGACGCCGATACCGTCACGGTCACGGTCACCAACGCGCCCGTCTCGCTGACGCTCACCCGTACCCGCGATACGCTCACCGCGCCCACCAGCACGCTCCAGTACCAGGCGTTGGTGCGCAACGCGGCGGGCGCGCTGATCCCCGGCGCGGCGGTCACGTTCACGAGCACGAGGGGCTCGGCCGCGTCGGTGAGCGGCACCGGCCTCGCCACCCAGAACGCGCAGACCCTCGACTCGACGCGGATCATCGCCGAGGTGACCGGCGCCGCCGGCACCAGGGCGGACACCGCCGTGCTGGTGGTGCGCAACGACGTCGTGCTCGTGGTGCTGGACCGCTCGCAGGTCACCATCGGCGCGATCAACGACACCGCCCACTTCAGGGCCACCGCCCTCAACTCCGCCAACCAGAGCGTGCCGAGCCTCACGTTCGAGTGGCGATCGACGAACGGCGCCGTGGCCACCGTGAGCCCGATTGGCAACACCACCATCGTCACGGCGGCCGGCATCGGCTCGGCCACGGTGTTCGCCCGCATCCAGTCGGACACGCTGAAGCAGTCCGTGCCCTCGGCGATCACAGTGACCAACGCACCTGACACGATCCGCTTCGACTCGGCCATCACCGATACCGTGATCCTGCACAGCATCAACGACCCGTACACGACCACGGGCGTGTTCCGGAACCGCCTCGGCGTGAACCTGTCGCCATCGGCGGCGGCGTGGTCCAGCGGCGATCCGCTGATCGCTTCGGTGGACACCGACGGCCGGATCACGGCGGTCGGCCGCGGCACGACGAAGATCCGCGCCCGCAGCCCCCTGGCCAACTCCTCGGCTGAGGATTCGCTGTTCGTGACGGTCACGAACGCGCCGGCCAGCATCAACGTCCTGCCCGACGCGGCCCAGACGCTGGCCTCGCTGGGGCGCACGGTGACCCTGACGGCCGACGTGTTCAACGGCCGCGGGGTGAGCATCCCGGGCGAAACGGTCACCTGGGCCTCGCTCAACACCAACGTCGCCACGGTCACGGCCGGCGGCGTGGTGACCGCGGCGACCGATACCGGCAGCACCTTCGTCCAGGGCAGCGCCACCGGGCCGCTGGGCACGTTCACCGATCAGGTGCAGATCATCGTCCTCAACCGTGCCGCCGTCGTGGAGTTCCTCCCGCTCGCGGTGTCCTTGAGCTCCGTGGGGGGCCAGCAGTCGGTGCGGGCCCGCGCCCGCAACGAGCGCGGGGACACGATCGCGAACCCGTTCGTCACCTGGACCCTCGCGAACCCCGCGGTGGCCCGGTTCCGCGTGGCACCGGCCACGCTGTCCGTCGGCCCCGTCCAGACGCGCGACACCGTGCGGGTCGAGGCCTTCGGCACGGGATCCACCACGCTCACCGCGACCATCGACGGCATCGTGAACTCGATCGGGGTCTCGGTGGGCAACCCGCCGACCACCGTCCAGATCACCTCCGGCAACCTCACGCTCGCGAGCGTGAACGACACCGTGGTGCCGAGCGTGAACTTCCTGAACGCGCTGGGGGCCCCCCTGCCCCGCAACGCGGTCCTGTGGACCACCGGCAACCCGAGCGTCGCTACGGTCTCCAGCACCGGCGACGTCGTGGCCACCGGCGCCGGCACGGCGACCATTACGGCCACGAGCCCGGTCAACGCCGCGCTCACGTCGTCGATCACGGTGACGGTCACGAACGCGCCCGTCTCGGTGACGTTGAACACGGCGAGCAATACGCTCACGGCGCTGGGCCGCACGCTCCAGTACGTGGCGACGGTCCGCAACGCCCGCACCAACGTCATCACGAACCCGTCGGTCGCGTGGTCGTCGAACAACGGGGCCGTCGCGTCGGTGGATCCGGCCACGGGCCTCGCCACCGCCAACGCCGTGGGCGGACCGGTGACGATCACCGCCACCGCCTCGAGCACCGTCGGACCGCTCGTGCAGGCCGCCGCCAACGCGTCGGTGACGGTGACGAACTTCGCGGTCTCGCTGACCCTCGCGCCGGACACCGTGACGGTGCTCAACCTCGGCGCGACGACCCAGCTGGCCGCGGTGGCGCGCAACGATCTCAACGGCCTGTTGCCGGCCTCCGCGATCGCGTTCGCCACGCTCGACCCCGCGCGCGCCGGCGTCAACGCGAGCGGCCTCGTCACCGTGACCGCCGTGGCCGCCAACGTCGGCGTCGCGCGCATCACCGCGACGGTGGCCTCGTCGGGCAGCACCAACCTCGTGGACACTACGTTCGTGACCGTGGTGAACGCGCCGCAGACTGTCGATCTCCAGGGCTCGCCGGACACGCTGGCCAGCCTGGGGCAGAGCTACAGTCCGACCGCGGTCATTCAGAACCAGGCCGGGACCGGGCTGCCGCGCAGCGCCGTCGTGTGGACCTCGACGGCCGGCAACGTGGCGACCGTGGATCAGAACGGCCTCGTGACGGCCGCCGGCCCCGGCACCACGGTGATCCGCGCCGCGAGCCCGTTCGACCCCAGCCGGTTCGATACGCTGACGGTCGTGGTCACCAACGCGCCGGCGACCGTGCAGCTCAACCAGGGCAACGTCGCGCTCGCCGCGCTCGGCGCGACCACCACCTACGGCGCGGTGGTCCGCAACGCCAACAACGACCCGATCACCACGGCCACCGTCGTGTGGGACATCACGGCCGGTGCCGCGGTCACCATCGACCCGAATACCGGCCTCGTGACGGCCGTCGCCGTCGGCGCCGCGACGATCCGGGCCCGGGTGGTCGGTGCCCTGACGATTCTGGCGACCGCGACCGTCACCGTCACCAACGCCCCGGCGTCGATCACGATCTCGCCGTCCCCGCGGTCCATCGCCAGCGTCAACGACACCGCGCACGTGCAGGCGACGGTCCGCAACATCCTCGGCAACGTGATCAGCGGCGCGTCGGTGACCTGGACGACGTCGAACGCGGCGGTCGTGACGTTCCGGCCCACGTCGAGCACGACCAACAACGGGCCGATCGTGACCCTCGACTCGGTGCGCCTGCTCGCGACCGGCAGCGGGACCGTGACGATTTCGGCCACGGCCGGCGCGGCGGTCACCAACCTCATCGTCACGGCCAGCAACCACCCGGCGACGATCAGCATCACGGACGCGACGCCGACCGCCCCGGACACGCTGGCGAGCATCAACGACACGCTGGTCCTCACGGTCACGGTCGACAACGCGCAGGGCGTCGCGCTGGGTGCCGCAGCCGCCACGTGGAGCAGCTCCAACACGGGCGTCGCCACGGCATCGCTCGGCCGCGTGATCGCCGTCGGCGTCGGTACCGCGCTGGTCCGGGCCGAGAGCCCGGCCAACCCGGCGGTGTTCGACACGATCACGGTGATCGTGACGAATGCGCCGGCCGCGGTCGCGATCGGCCGGCCCGGCCCGGATACGCTGACGGCGTTCGGCCAGCAGATCGTGTACACCGCAACGGTCCGGAACGGGCGCAACGCGCTGATCCCGGGCGCCGCGGTCGCGTGGAACTCGTCGGCCACGGGCATCGCGACGATCAATGCGACCGACGGGACCGCGACGCCGGCGGGCTTCAGCGCGAGCGCCACCAGCATTACCGCCACGAGCGGCACCATCACGTCGGCCCCGCTGCTCCTGTTCGTGGTCAACCCCGATACGCTGCGGGTCAACAAGGACGCCACCGGCGCCTACCAGTTCGGGACCGGGGCGTTCCCGTACCGGACGATCCAGGCTGCCCTCGCCGCGGCGGACCCGAACGACGTGATCCTGATCCGCAAGGCCGGCACGAGCTACGGCGAGACCCTCACGCTGAACACGGCGGTCACGTTGAGCGGCGCGAACGCCGCCGGCGTGGTCTGCGGCCCCGCGACCTGCCCCGACTCCACCACCGTGCCCGTCATCGCCCACGCGTTCGGGGCCGCGGCGATCAGCGCGACCGGAGTGCCGCTGCGCCTCCGACACCTTGCGGTGGCGCACAGCACCGACGGCCCGGCGGTGGATGCCAACGGGGCGAGCCTGCGGGCCGACACGATCTACGTGAACCCGGGCGCCACGACCCAGGCCGGGCGCGGCATCCTGATCCGCAACGCCCGCGGCAACCGCATCGTCGGGGCCCGCATCAACCGCGTGGGCGGCTACGGGATCCGGCTTGAGAACGCCGACAGCTCGTTCGTGATCGGCGCCACGGTGACCAACGTGGACACGGTCGCCGGCGTGACCAGCCGCGCCGGGCTGTACGCCACCGGCGGCGACTCGCTCTTCGTCACCGCCAGCTCGTTCACCGCCGCGGCGACGGTCGCCGACGGGATCCGGCTCAACGACGTGGACAGCGTCGTGACCTCGGGCAACACCATCTCCGGCGTGCGCTACGGCCTGCGGGCCGACGCGGACGTGCACCTGGTCTCGAGCAACGACGTGTTCGGAGCGGCAACGCACTCCTGCCTGCTCATCACGGGCAGCAACCAGGTCGCCTCCCTCACGGGCGCGACGGTGAGCGGCTGCGCCACGTCTCACGCCGACTCCAGCGCGGTGACCGTGGACGCGCCGTCCGGGCGCCTCTTCCTCGGCGGCTCCAGCTTCACGGGCATGGATCGGCGGATCATCAACTTCAACACCGGGCGCACGCTGTGGGTGTCGAACTCGACGTTCGTCGGCACGGGCGCCCCGCCCGCCACGGCGTCCGACACCAGCGGCGGGTTCGGGGCCATCAACGTCTCCGCCTCCGATTCCGCGGTGATCGACAGCAGCATCGTGCGGGAGTTCCGACGCCTCAAGGGGCTCAACCTCGCGGCGGTGACGCTGGTCCGGGTGGACAGCAACCTGATCGCGCACAATCGCCTCGGGATGCGGTTCAACAGCAACCCCGTGACGTTCGCCGTGGCCGACAACGACGTGTTCGACCACCAGGACACGGTGAGCGCGCGCAACGCCACGTTCAACCTTCGCTCGCAGGCGGCGCTCGACGGCAACTGGTGGGGCGACGTGACGCGCGGGCCGGCCGAGAGCACCTTCCCCGCGGGTGCCGTCTCGCTGGGCGACTCGGTGAAGGTGACGGGCTTCGTACCCGCGTACTCCGCCGCCATGCGCGCCACACCCTTCCGGCCGCAGACCTCGACCGTCGCGGCCACGACGATCCGTCACCTGCGAGGCCACAGGCTGACGTTCCCGACCGGCGGCAGCGATACCGTCGCGGTCCGCGTTCTGGACGCCACGGGGCGGCCGGTGCAGGCCTACGACGTCCAGTTCAACGATGCTTCCGGGGACGTGAAGTTCACCGGCAACGTCTCCACCATTACACGGACCACCGACGCCGCCGGCATCGCGCGGGTCGAGATCATCAACATCACCGGAGCCGCCGGCAACCGGACGGTGGATGTCACGCCCGTGACCACGGGGACTCCGGCGCCCATCGCCTTCATCGTGACGAAATGAACTGCCCCAAGTGCGGCCAGGACGTCCCGGGCGGGTTCGCCTTCTGCCCCAACTGCGGCGAGGCGACCCGCGACCCGTCGGCCGCGACCGTGGCGATCTCGGTCCAGCAGATGGAAGACCCGCTGCTGGTCGCGGTGCGCGAAGCGCTGTCGCCCTACTACACCATCGAGAAGGAGCTGGGCCGCGGCGGCATGGCGGTGGTCTACCGCGGCAAGGAGAAGGGCCTCGAGCGCGAAGTCGCCGTGAAGGTCCTGCCTCCCGAGATGGCGCTGCAGGGCGGCACCGCCGAGCGGTTCAAGCGCGAGGCGCGGCTCGCGGCCTCGCTCGAGCACCAGAACATCATCCCCGTCTATCGCGTGGGCGAAGAGAAGGGGATGCACTACATGGCGATGAAGTTCGTCCGGGGCCGCGGCCTCGACAGCATCATCGAGCAGCAGGGGGCCCTGCCCGTTCCCGTCGTGACCCGGATTCTCGCGGCCGCCGCCGCGGGCCTGGCCCACGCGCACGAGCACAGTATCGTGCACCGCGACATCAAGGGCGCCAACATCCTGATCGAGAACGACGGCCGGCCGCTGGTCAGCGACTTCGGCATCGCGCGGGCGATGACCGAGACCTCGCTCACGGCGAGCGGCATGGTGGTCGGGACGCCGAACTTCATGAGCCCCGAGCAGTGCGGCGGCCAGAAGGTCGGCCCCCAGTCGGACCAGTACGCCCTCGCCATCCTCGGCTTCCAGATGCTGACGGGCCAGCTGCCGTTCGAGGGCGAGTCCATCATGCAGGTGATCCAGCACCACTACATGACGCCTCCGCCCGACATCCGGACGGTGCGCCAGGGGGTGCCCGAGGAGCTGCTCGCCGTCATCTACAAGGCGCTCAACAAGAAGCCCGAGAACCGCTTCGCCACCACGCAGGAGATGGCGGAGGCGTTCGAAGCCGTGCCGCTGACCGCCGAGGAGAAGCGCCGCAGCCTCGCCATGCTGAAGGCGCTCTCGCACGGCGAGCGGGTCTCGCAGGTCCGCACCGATTCGCTGCCGCCGCTCTCGCTCACCGCGTCGATCACCGGGGGCCAGGCCGCCGCGGCCGAGGCGACCTCCAAGCTCGCGTCGAAGCCGGCGCCGGCCAGGCCCGTCCGGCCGCCGCCCGCGCCGAAGAAGAAGAGCAAGGCGGGGTTGATCGCGGCGATGATCGTCACCCTGCTGGCGACGGGCGGCGGGGTGGCGGCGTGGCAGATGGGCCTCATCGGTGGCCGGCAGCCCGAGACCGGGACCCCGTCGCAGCCGAGCGGCACGACGGGCGCACCGGCGCCGCAGGTCGGCGCGCCGCCTCCCGCGGCACAGCCCGCGGCGCAGCCGGTCGTGGACTCGGCGCCCCCGCCGCGTACACCCGCCAGACAGCCGGGCACGGGCACCAGGCCGCGTCCGCAGCAGCCGGCCGCGCCGGTTCAAACGCCGCAGCAGCAGGCGCCGGCTCCGGGACCGTCACCGTCCGCAACCTACCCGGTCCTGATCAGCGCGGTCGACCACATCGAGGCACGGATCGTGGTGGACGGCGCGCCCCGGGGTTCCGGCCGCACCACCGTCCAGCTGACCGCCGGAACGCACCGCGTCGAGATCACCGACGCGGGCTGCCAGCCGCTGACCACAACCATCACCGTGGTCGCGGGCGTGCAGAACCGCTTCCCGTTCACGCTCCAATGCCCGTGAGCCGCAGCCTGGGCGTGGTTCCGGCCGTGCTGGCCCTGGCGGCGTTCGCGCCCGCGGCCCGGGCGCAGACCACCGACCAGACGCTTCAGGAAGCGATTCGCCGCTACCAGGCACTGGACATCGAAGGTGCGCGGTCCCGGTTCAGCCAGGTCCTTTCACCGGCCTCGCCGTTCCCGGTCACCGAATCCCAGCGGGCCACCGCGCAGCTCTACCTTGGCGCCACCCTGGTCACCAGCGGCCAGCGCGACTCGGCGATCACGTTCTACTTCGCCGCCGCCCTGCAGCGGAATCCGCTGATCGACATGGATCCGCGCCAGTTCTCGGACGACGAGCGCTCGGCCTTCGCCGAAGCCCGACGGCGGGTGTTCCGGATCGGCCTGCGGACGATCCCGCGCGACACCATCGAGCCCCGCAGCCGCGTCAACTTCACGGTCGTGACCACGCACCAGGGCACGGTCCGGATCGAGCTGGTCAACACGCTCACCGACGATCGCTATCCGCTGTTCGCCGACGTCGTGGACGGCGCGCGCGACGTCCCGTTCGCCGGCCTGCATCCCCGGCCGACGGAGCGTGAGCCGTTCATCCCCCAGGGCACGTACGACCTCGTGATCACCGGCGAGAGCCAGGCGGGCGGGGCCATGGCGGGCCGCATGGACTCGATCAGCGTCCTCGTGGAGCTGGTGCACATTCGCGACACGCTGCTGGACACGCTCCAGAGCCTCACGGACGACCAGCTCCGCCTCGAGCGCCAGCCGCCGTCGGCGGCGGTGCGCGACCTGCTGAACGGGTTCGGCATCGGGGCCGCGGCCCTCACCTCGTCCGTGCTGATTGGACGCAGCAATCTCGAGGAAGGGCGCGCCTTGTCGGCGGCGATGGCGCTCATCGGGGTGGGCGCCGGCGTGTATGCCTACACCAAGCGCCGCGGCAATCCGGTCATCCCGGAGAACATCGAGTGGAACAACCAGCAGCGCCGCTTGCGGGCGCAGCTGAATGAGCGGATCATGCAGGGTAACCGTGAACGCATCGCCCAGACCCGTCTGGTCCTGAGACCGCTGGCCCAATGATCCGCCGCGCGTTCGTCGTCGCCTCCACGTTCCTCGTGATGGCCGGTTGCCGCGACCGGCCGGCCCCGCCGGCCGAGCAGCCGGCGCCGCCGCCGTCCGTGGCGGCGGTCCCCGCGCCCGAGCCGCCGCCGCCCGCGACCCGGGGCCCGTCGCTCCTGATCGAGCCGCGCTGGATCGCGTTCGACGCCGTCGGCGACACGGCCCGGCTGCGCCTGCCCCCCGGCGCGAGCTGCCTCAGCCAGAACATCGACGCCGCGGTGGTCGAGGGGAGCGACCTGGTGCGCTCGACGGGGGTCGGCGACGCGGTCATCCGGTGCCGGCTGGGCGGCGCGGTGGGCACGGCGCGCGTCAACGTGCTGCAGAAGCTCACGCGGGTCGCGGTCACGACCGATGGCGCGCTGGTGATCCGCAAGAGCGGCGACAGCCTCGCGCTCTCGTTGGCGCGGGTGGACCGGCTCAACACGCCCATCCCGACCCTGCGGACGTCCTGGATCTCGCTGACGCCCGAGCAGGCCCGGGTGGACCCCGCGACGGGCGTGGTGGTGGCGCTCGTCGATTCAGGGGCGGCCCTGCTCGTCGGGGTGGCGGGCACGCTCGCCGACACCGTCACGGTCGGCATCGGCGAGAGGGCGTTCGCCGACCTGCAGAGCCTCGCCGCGCGCCAGACGTCGCGGCCGCGGACCGACCGGTCGCTGCGCACCGCGGCCGTGCGCGGGCGCTCCACCGCCGGCGGCCCCGGCGCGCCGGTCGAGAGCCGCACCTCGATGAACGTGGTGCGGGCACGGCCGATCACCAGGCTCGACGAGATCCTCCAGGACTCCACGCAGATCCTGGGCGTCCGTCGCCCGCGAACGGTGACGGTGAGCGCCATCGTCTCGACCGATGCGCATCGCATCGTCGCCTCGTCGGGACTCGAAAAAACCGGCGGCCTGATGTACGGACTGGGAGCCGACGTCATTACCCGCGGATTCCTGTCGTTTCACGGGCAGTTCACGATCGGTACGCTGGCCGTCGACACCAACGCCCAAACCAAGCGCCAGACCACGGACGCGTTCATGGACGTCGGGGTGCTGGCGCTCCCCTGGCTGACGTTCCGCGGCGGAGTCGGGGCCCGCGCGTATCGGTTGCAGTTCCCCGGCGGAGCCCCGGACATCGTCCAGCGGTGGTGGTTCATCCGGGCCGGCGCGGACGCGCGGCTCGGTCTGGGGGGCGGTCCGCTCAGCGGCGTCATCGGCATCACGCTGCTGCCGCTCTCCAGCCGCAGCACCAGCAGCGGCGGGCAGGCCAACCCGACGATCGGCCTCACGTCGGTAACCGGCCTCGACTACCGCAGCGGCCGCTTCTCGGCCGGCCTGCGGTACTTCCTCGATCGCTACAATTTCGAGCGGGGCAGCGCGATCCAGGCTGAGCAGTTCTCCGGCCTGCTCCTCAAGCTCGGCTACACCTTCGGCTGGTAGGACCTCGCGTCAGGGCGTGCCGCCTTGCGGTGCGTTCGCCGGCGCGCTCGCGCTGCGCCCGACCCGCACGCTCAGGCGTCCCGTGAGGAAGCTCAGCTGCTCCCGCCGCTCGACCCCGCCCGACTGCGGAAAGTCGTAGCGCTCCAGCGCGTACAGCAGCTGGGCCGAGACCGGACCGGCCGACCACTGCACGCCCGCGGCAGCGCCGAAGGCGCGGTTCGGCTTCTCGATCCCGCTCACCGAAATCAGCGGGAACAGCTCCAGGCGGCCGATGGCGTGGAACCGGCCGTCGAGCATGGGGGCGCGGGCCTCGGCGCCCATCCGGCCCGTGGTCCAGCGCTGCACCGCCACCGGCGTCGACAGGGTGTGGACCCCGACTTCCGCGCGCAGCGCGAGCCATGGCACCGCGAACACGGCCGCGTAGACGCCGCCGCGGGCGAAGTCCAGGTCGTCCGCGCCCACCGAATCCGCGGTCAGGGTCCCCGAGCTCGCCCGCACGCCGATCTCCAGGCGGGGCCCGAAGCCGAGGGCGCCGTGCCCGCCGAAGATCGTCCCCGAGCTTTGCTCGACGCCGAACCCGGCGTTCACCCGATGCTCGACCTGGCTGGCCTCGGCGCTGCCCGTGATCCTGAGCTGCGCGCGCACCGCCCCCCCCGCGGGCGCCACGAGCGCGAGCGAGAGGAGGACCGCGTGCCGCCTCACGGCCCCACCCCGGCGGCGGGCAGCACGATCAGCCGGGTTTCCCGCAGGATCTCGGTGTTGCCCGCCGCGATCTCCGTGTTGCGCCGCTCGCGCGCCGCCTGACGCCGCGCGTTTTCCGCGATGTTCACCGGGATGCTCCGGTTCCGCTGCCGGGCGAAGAACGCGATGATGCCCACGCCCACCCCCGTCGCCGCCACGACGCTCCCGGTCGAGGAGCGACCCAGCTCGCCGCTGGACAAGACCGTCTGCATCAGAATCGCCCCGCCCGCCGCGGCGACGCCCTTGAGCAGATCGGTGGAGGCCGCCGACGCCGGGTGCTGCTCCGGGAGCAGATCGGCCTCACCCAGGACCGCCAGCGTATCGGCGAGCGGGGCGTGCAGGTGCCGCAGCTCCACGAACACGCGCGTCGAATCCCGCAGGGTGTCGGGCCGGGTGATGAGGTGGCTCGCGCCGAGCGCCACGATCTCGTACCGCCCCGGGGGCACGAGCCGCCCGTCGGCGAGCAGCGCGTCCCAGTCGATCTCGCGCAGGCCTTCGTTGGCCCCTTCGTAGATCACGCGGCGCGTCACCCCGCCCGCGCGCAGCTCGAGTCGCAGCTGGCCCCGGTGCGACGTCAGCGCCCGAAGCCGCACCCGCTCGGTGCGCGGATCGAGCGTGTCCGACCCCGTCGGCTTGAGGCCCACGGCGAAGGTACGGGCGCGCGCGGTGCTGAACACCTGGACCTGCACGGGCGTGAAGGTGCGAGGGTCGAGGTCGGTGAACGGGTCGCGCTCGAGCGCGGCGCGGAAGAACGTGATCGCCGAATCGCGCTTGGCCGGGCCTGCCTGCAGTGCGAGCGCCGCGCCGAGGTATTTGTAGGCTTCGACGCGCTGCTCCGGGCTCACGACGTACGGGGATTGCGGCGAGATGATCTGCCGCAGGATCACGAGCGACTGCTCGATCTCCACGTCTTCGTAGAGGCGGATGGCGCGCTGCAGCATTTCGGCGGTGTTGCTCTGCGCGCCCAGGGGCGTGCCGAGCGACACGAGCACGGCGAACAGCGCGACCGCTCGGCTGGCGTGCTTCATGGCGTGCCCTCCGGCCGCAGCGTCACGCGGCGCAGGTTGACGGTCGCGCCGGGCTGGACCGTGACGGTCGTGTCCCACCGGATGTAGCCCGGCGCCGTGACACTGAAGCGCACGCGGCCCGCCGGGATCGGGTGATCCGACAGGCCGCCGAGCCCGATCGATCGCCCGTTGAGGAGGATGTTCGCGTCCGGCGGCGATGTGGTGATGCGCAATGCGGCACTGCCGCCCGTCGGTACCGGATCCTCGGTCCCCGGATCGGCGCCGCCCGTGCGCGTCATCGCGACCGCGACCGGCGTCGTGCGGCCCGCCCGCACGTCCACGGTGCGCGAGAAGGTCTCGTATCCCGCGGCTGTGACCTCGATACGGTGCTCACCCGGCGCAAGTCGATACGGGGCGCGTGCGGCGCTGCCGTCGATCGCGACGCGCGCGCCCCCGGGCAGGCCGGTCAGCCGAAGGGTCCCGCGCTCGGCGGGCGTCGTGGGCGGGGGATCCACCGGCGCGGTGATCACGCGCGCCGAATCCGGCGCTTTCGCGGTATCCCCGATTCCCGCGAAACCACCGGGCGGGGTTGCCGTCCGGGTGGTGTCGGTTCCTCGGGCCGGTCCCGCATCGGTGCCCGTGTTGAGCAGGAGCGCGGCCGCGGCGCCGCCGCCCAGCACCACCACGGTCCCGAGGACGAGCGGCAGCTTCGAGCGTTTCGGCGCCGTCCGGGGCGCGATCTTCGACGGCCGCGGCGGGGGAGCCTGAATCGTGGGGGCCGTGGCGTCGACGCCCGCGCGCGGGATCCCCGCACTGGTCAGCGGCGGCAGCGAGCCGGTGCGCACCTTCGGCACCGCGGTGCCCACCGCCAGCTGGCGCAGCGTGTCCTCGGCGCTCGAGCGGTCCGCGTCGCTGAACGGCACCGCCTCGATCGCCTTCAGCATGTCGCGGGTGGTCGGGTAGCGGTTCGCGGGGTCCTTGGCGAGCGCCTTGTAGACCACCTGCAGCAGCTGCGGCGGCACCGCTTCCCGCACCGCCTTCACGTCCGGGACCGGTGTGAAGAAATGGTGCTGGAGGATCCCCATCAGCGTGTCGGAGTCGAACGGCACGGCGCCGGTGAGCATCTGGAACGCCACGATGCCCATCGAATACTGATCGCTCTGCGGAGCGACCTTCTGGCCGCCGCACTGCTCGGGGCTCATGAAATGCGGCGTGCCGATCACCGACCCGGTGGCCGTCAGCGTCTTGTCTTCGGCGGCGCGCGCGATGCCGAGGTCCGACAGCAGCACGTGGCCGTCGCGCTCGATCAGGATGTTGGCGCCCTTGATGTCGCGGTGGATGACGTTCTTCTCGTGCGCGTGCGCCAGGCCCGCCACCGCGCCCCGCAGCACCGCCAGGATCACCGGCACCGGCAGCGCGCCCTGCTGCTCGATGATCGCGTCCAGGGCTCGGCCCTCGACGAACTTCATCGCGAAGAAGTGCGTGCCCGCGACCTGCCCGACCCGGTACACCGGGATGATGTTGGGGTGGCCGAGCTGAGCGGCCATTCGCGCCTCGCGCTTGAACCGCTCGGCCATCTGTCCGCCGGTGCCGGGCGGCAGCACCTTGAGCGCGACGGGCCGCTGGAGGTCGCGCTCCACCGCCTTGTAGACGACGGCCATGCCGCCCCGGCCCAGCTCCTTCTCGACGTCGTAGTCGGCCGCCATCTCTTTCTTCAGCTGCCGGAGCAGCGCGTCGTCCTCGGCCGTGGCCATGGCGGCCAGCGCTTCGGGCGTGGTGCGCGCCGTGCGGGCCTGGCCGCTGGCCCGGCCCTCCGCACCCACCAACGCGGTCTGGGAACCGGGGTCGGTGACCTCAAAGCCGCAGTTGGCGCAGAATCGGTTGCCCGAAGCGACCGGCGTGCCGCACCTGGCGCAGTTCATCAGGTGCCCGTCGTGGTAAACGTCACCGTGCCCAGCGGCACGGTCGTGCCGCTAACGTTGACCGTGTTGACGCCCGGCGATGGCCCGAGGGTCAGCGTGGCCTCGGCGAGGCCGCTGATGTTGCTCACGACATCCACGAGCGTCGGGCCGGCGAAGGTGCCGCCACCGCCTGCCACCATGAACCGCACCGAAACGCCGGAGACCGGCTTGCCGTTCGCGTCCACGACGCGCACTGTGAACGGAATCGGCATGGCCGTGCCGGCGGTGCGGGTGAAGTTGTTGCCGCGGACGATCCGCAACCCGACGGCCGCGCCGCCGGTGTCCAGCGGTGCATCGGAGTGCGTGATCGTTTCCGGTCCCACGAACATGCTGTCACCCGTGGGCGCGGTCAGGCCGCTGCGCGGGCCCCGCCCGTCGCCCCACCAGATGGAGTCCGCGAACGTCGCCGTGAACCCCTGCGTGGCGAAGCCGAGGGTGTCGTTGTCGTAGACGTCGTTGGCCCGGCGACCCGCCGGGCAGGTCGAGCAGGTGAAGAAGAACGTGGTCGGCGAGCCGAACCCGTCCCCGACGTAGGTGAACCCGCGGCCGTTGCGGGTGATGCGGTTGCCGCCGAACCGGATGAAGTCCGTCCCCACGAGCCGCAGGCCCTGGCGCCGGTGGAAATCCGAGATCACGCTGCGCTGGACCTGGGCCGACGTGGCCCGTGTGACGTGGACGGCGGAAAAGAAGGTGGACGCAGGGAAGCTGGCCGTGTCGCCCGGGATGGTCGAGGCGACGAACTGGCTGCTGTCCGAGGAGAAATCGCCACCCTCGAAGATCACGGCCGCCGAGTTCAGCTTCGTGAGAATCGTGGACCGGAGGATGCTGAGGTCGGGATCGCCGTTCGGCGACTGCACGATGATGCTCGCCACGGTTCCGGCGCGGGCGCAGTTCTCGAACCGCGACGTGATGATCGTGATGGACGACGGGTCGTCGTGGTTCACGTTCACGCCGCCGACGTTGACGATGGACGGGCTATTGACGCACGCGTTGGCCGCCACGCGCACGGTGTCGGATTGCAGGAACAGCGAGTCGAGGCCCTCCGACGACAGGAGGCTGGTGACGCTGTCGGCGACTGCCCGGAAGATGTTCGAGCCCGTCAGATTGTTGGTCCGGATCGCAAACCGGAGTCCCTTGAAGGTGTTGACCGACGGACTGATGAGGCGGGAATCCACCATGCGAATCCCATCCATGGACCCGCCGGTGAACCCGACCGGGCTGATCGCCGCGGTGAACGTATTGTTGGTGATGGACACGGGAAGAACCGTCGTTCCGCGCGTGTTCCGGATGAGCAGCCCCGCGCGGCCGTCGCTTGCCGAGGAGAGATTGTCGTTTCCGGTCACGACGTTGAGGTCGAACGTGTTGAAGTTCAGGAACGAGACGGCCGTGGTCGACATGCTGTCGAGCAGCACCTGGGTCTGCCGCCCGTAGAACGCGTTGCTCGAGATGATGAGGGCCGCGGAGGCGACGGCGGAGACCAGCGGCCCCTGCGCTTCTCGCAGCAGGTTCGAGGAGATGGTGATGTTCCCGCCGCCGATGACCCGAATGGCGGCCCCGGGCTCGATGAACGCCAAGCTGTCCACGCCGACGACCGAGTCGCCGCCGACGACGGCGCCGAACACGTTCTCGAGCCGGACGCCGTACCCGCGCACGTTGCGGATGACGCTGCGGCGGATGCCGCTGGCGGACGGCGAGTTCCGCAGTGAGATCCCGCGCCCGATGCGCCCCGTGACGCTGCCCGGCGGGTTCACGTAGAAGTACTCCAGCGTGACGTCGGAGCCGTCGGCCAGCAGGGCCGGGCCGTCGGCGGTGTGGCGCACGGCCAGATACCGGATCGTCACCGGCGCTGTGGTGAGGGCGAAGATGGCCGCCGAGCCCGTGTCGTGCGAGATCATCGGCAGCGTCGCGGGGTCGCGGAGGCTGAGGAACGCGGTCGAGTCGCCGAGCAGGATGATCCGCTTGTTGAACGAGACACCCTCACGGTACAGCCCGGTCCCCCGCCGCACGAACACGGTATCATCGGCTTCGGCGTCGTTCATGGCGTTCTGGATGCGGGCGTAGGGCCGCGAGCCGGTGCCCACGCGGGGACCCACGACGACCACCGAGTTATCCACCAGCAGCCGGGACAGATTGGTCGGCACGATGAAGGCGGTGTCCGCCTGCGCCCCGGCCTGGGCGATCAAACCGACGCCCGTGCCGAACCCGACCACCGTCGCCGTGGCGACCCCGCCGGCCGTGTCCACCCGGACCTGGTTGGTGTCGGTCGAGGTCCAGGTGACCGGGTAGTTCAGGATCGGCGCGTTGAGCGTATTGCGGATGTCCACCGAGTAGCTGAGCTGGTGGCCCAGCGCCGTCAGCGTGTCCACCACGCGCCCCAGGATCGTCACACTGACCGGGTCGTTGGTCACCGTGTACAGCACGGAGTCCTGGAGCGCGCCACTCACCGCACGGATGAACGTCTGGCCGGTGTCCACGGCGCTCACCACACCGACCGCGTTGACCCGGGCGATGGTCACGTCGTCGCTCGACCAGGCCACGGTGCTCCGGCCCAGCGGCGCGTCGCGCGCGTTCTCGATCTGCACCGCCGGCGTGTCCACGGCGCCCAGCGCGGTGAGGGAGCGCGCCGCCGGCAGGATCTGCAGCTCGTCCACGTCGTTGCGGATGATCGCCACGCCGGTGTCGGCCGGCGCGATGGACTGCGCGATGATCCGCGCGGCCCCGGTGCGCAGCGTCACGGTGCGGCCATCGGGCAGGACCCGCGCCACCGTCGTGTCCGTGCTGCGCCAGGTGACCGGCGCCGCGGCGATCGAGTCACCGATCCCGTTGCGCACGGTGGCGCGGAAGACGATCGTGTCGCCCACGCTGGTCGCGATCGCCGTATCCGGCAGGACCTGGACCGACGCCGGGACGTTGCCGATCAGGACCACGGCCGTGTCGAGCGCGCCGTCCAGGGTCGCGAGAACTCGGCCGGTCCCGGTCGCCAGCGCCGTCACGACCCCGCTCGGCGTGACCGTCAACAACGCCGGGTCCAGCGTGAACCAGGCGGCCGCGACGCTCTGCAGCTCGACCGAGTTCGCGTCGAACGCGCGCACCGTCAGCTGCCGGGTCTCGCCGAGCGACGTGATGGGTGGGACGGGCGACGGGTTGATCACGACCAGCACGGCCGCCTGATCCACGATGTAGCGCAGGCTGTCGCTGACGTTGCCGTTGGTGGCGCGCAGCCAGGTGGAGCCGTTGAGCAGGCTGGTCGTAGCGCCCGTAACGGCGTTGATCAGGCCGATCGTCGCGTCGTCAATGGACCAGGTCGGCGCGACGCCGGGCAGCGCGATCGCCGCGCCGCGCTTGTCGCGCGGCACGGCCACCGGGTTGAGTGTGAGCGCCAGCGCCGGGGCGGTCAGGACCCCGGGGTTGAAAGTGTAATGGTCGAGCTCCTGCTGGACCGTCACGCCGACCCGCGCGGTGTCCACGTCCACCACGGCGCGGATCGTCGCGGTGCCGTTGGCCCGGGCGCGGATCCGGCCCGTCAGGGAGTCCACGCCCACGACCGTCGAGTCCGTGCTGGACCACCGCAGCGGCACCGGCGTGATCAAGTCGCGGTTGGCATCGAACGCGAACGCGGCCAGCGTGACGGTGTCGCCCAGGCTCGCGAACGTCACCGAGGCGGAATCCGCAACCAGGGTGTCGATGACGACCCGTACTCGCTGCTCGAGGCGCGGGGCGTCGCTCGGCAGCACGGAGCTGGCCAGCGACACCGTCACGGTCGCCAGGCCGCGCCGCTTCCCCACGAGGGAATCGCCGCGAACCGCAACGATGGTCGAGTCGGACGAGGCATAGGCCAGCCGGGGGGCCGTCTGGACCTGCCCGCCCACCGTGACCGTGACCGACAGGCGGGTGCCGGCACCCACCGGGATGACGGAGTCGCCGGCGAGGACGAGCGTCACCTGGCCGACGCCCGCGGCCGTGAACAGATCGGCGCACGTGACGCCGGTCACGGCCGCGGCAATGGCCGTGACGACGCGGACTGCGCGGCGGGCCTTGGTCATCAGGAATGAGTGGGGGCGCAGGTTCCCCCATGTATGTGGGTTGGCGATAGTTGCCGCAAGGTCGCGGGTTCCCGGCGAACCGTGACCCGCGCCTCGCCGGCCCGCCGCGCGGCCTAGCTACGGCTGGGGGGTCAGGGTGCGGATGCCGAGGTTGAGGGTCGCTCCGGACGCCGCGACGACCAGCGTGTCGAACGTCACGTACCCCGGCGCGCTGATCCGGATTCGCACCGGCCGCCCGGAGACGATCGGCTCGTTCGACAGCTCGCCCGTCACGGCCTCGCCGCTCTCCACGACGATCTGGGCGTGCGGCGGTACGGCGCGCACGCTGAGTGCCGCCCGGCCCTCCGGCAGCGGTGTGACCGGCGTCTGGCCTTCGCCGGGTACCGGTTCGAGCTCGGGCTCGACCCGCATGGTCCGGCCCGCCGCGACGACGACCGTCTCCTCGAACGGCCGGAAGCCGGGGACGTGCACCTCGAGGTCGTAGGCTCCCGGCGTCACCCGGTGGGTGAGTCCCCTGACCGGCCGTCCATTGAGGTAGATCTCCGCGTCTTCTTCCAGGTCGGCGACGATCACGATCGTGCCAAGGCTGCTGTCGGCCGCGGCGCGGCGCGCGCTGTCTTCCGCCGCGGCGAGGGCGGCCGAATCCACGGGCGGGGGGGTCGGAGCCGGCGCGGGCGATCCGCGGCCGGACAGCACGAAGTAGCCCGCCGCGGCGAGGCCCAGCCCCACGACGACCCCGATTCCCGCCATGAGGGGACCCCGGCTCCGCGGCGCGCGGCGCGGCTCGAGCGGGCGCCGGACGGCGCTCGGCCGCGAGGCGGGCGGGGACGGCGGGGACAGCGGGGCGGCCGACGAGCGCGGCGGGGATGACGCGGGCGGCGGCGCTGGCTCGGGCGGCGCGAAGCCGGGCACCGGGCGCGCTCCTGACACCCTCGGCGAGGGGGGCGGCGGCGGCGGCGGCGGGCTGACCGGCGCCGTGCTTTCCGGCGGCAGGGCCGAGCGTTCGAGCTCGCGCGCCATGGCCGAGAGCCGGGGCTCCCGAGGCGGCGGAGGTGGTGGTTCGGGCGGCGGCAGCGGCTCCAACACGGGAAGCACCGGCGCGTCTGGGGTCGCCCAGGGCACCGGTGCCACGAGCGGGTCGGGCGCCATTTTCCAGATGTCGTCCAGCGTTTCGGCCGTCGGCCCCGCCGCCGGTTCGGCCTGAGGCGGCGGCGGCGGCGGCGGCGGGGACGGGGGCGCAGCGGCTTGGGGGGGCGCGGAAACCCGTTGCGGCGTCGCCGGCGGCGGCGGTGGCGCAGGAGGCGGCGGTGGCGGCGCGACCTCGCGCTTCGGAGGAGGGGCCGCGGAAGCCGGTGGCGCGGGCGCCGGCTCCGCGACCTCGGGCCCGATCGTCTGCGGCAGCGCGGGTGCCTTCGTTTTTCCCACCAGCGAGCGCAGCGTGGCCGCGGCTTGGTCCCGCTCCTTGTCGCTGAGCGGCACCGCATCGATGGCCCCCACCACGTCGCGCATGGTGGCGTACCGCCGGGCGGGGTCTTTCGACAGCACGCGGGCGACGATGGGGCCCAGCTCCTCGGGCGCCTCGGCGCGCAGGGCGAGGATGTTGGGGGCGTCACCGTCCTTGTGCTGCTCGATGATGTCGTCCGGGGTCTCGGCGTCGAAGGGCACCTTGCCCGTCAGCAGGAACACGGCGAGCACCCCGAGGGCGTACTGATCCGCCGCCGGACCCACGCGCTTGCCGGCCGCCTGCTCCGGGCTGACGTAGTGGGGCACGCCGAACACCGAGCCGCCTTGTTTGGGTGGGTGCTCGCCCACGGCGCGGGTCAGGCCGAAGTCGGCCAGGAGAATGCGGCCTTCCTTGTCCACCAGGACGTTGGCCGCCGTCAGGTTGCGGTGCACCACCCGCCGGTCGTGCGCGTACGAGAGAGCGGACGCGGCGGCGCGCAGGACCGCCAGTAGCGGCAGGATGCCGAGCGGCCCATGCGCGGCCACGATGGTGTCGAGCGACCGCCCGTCGACGAACGGCATCACGCAATAGCGGGTGTTCCCGCCCTGCCCGACCCGCAGGATCTTGACGATGTTCGGGTGATCGAGGTTGACTGCGACGCGGGCTTCCTTGATGAACCGGTCGGCGATGTCGGCCGCCATGCCGAAGGCCAGCGTCTTCACCGCGACGGTGCTGCCGTCCTTGATCTCGCTGGCGCGGAACACCGTGGCCATCCCGCCGCCGCCGATCAACGACTCGATCGCCAAGTCCGCCGCGAGGTCCCGGCGCACCGCCGCGAGCACCGCGTCGCGCCCCGCGGCGGAGGCCAGGAAGGTCTCGGCTTTGGGGTGGGTGGCGTCGAGCCCGCAGCGCGCGCAGAACCGCGCGCCGGGCCGGATGGGGGTATCGCACCGGGTGCAGATCATCGGCCCTCGATGGTCGTCTGACGACCGCCGCCGCGCAAGGGCTTCGGGTTCAACCGGGGATGGCCCGGAACAGCTCGAGACCCCGCTCGAACCGCCGCCCGATTTCGGCGACCACCGGCCGGAGTCCGGCCCCCTGGAGGGTCGGATCGGCCTGGATCGCCTCGCGCGCCAGGCGGTGCGCCAGGTCCAGCAGGTCGCCGTCGCGCGCGAGGTCCGCGTACCGCAAGCCGACCAGGCCCGACTGGCGCGCGCCCACCAGCTCGCCGTGCCCGCGTTCGGCGAGATCCAGCTCGGCGATGGCGAAGCCGTCCTGCGTCTCCACGAAGCGCTGCAGCCGCTCGCGATTCGCGCCGGGTCCCGGCATCAGGATGCAGGAGCCATCGCCCGAGCCCCGGCCGATGCGCCCCCGCAGCTGGTGCAGCTGCGCCAGCCCGAACCGCTCCGGGTGCTCGATCAGCATCACCGTGGCGTTCGGTACGTCGATGCCTACTTCGATGACCGTCGTGGCGACGAGCACCTGGACCTCGTTGGCCCGGAACCGGCGCATCACCAAGTCCCGCGCGTCGGCGGCGAGCCGGCCGTGCACCAGGCCGACGGCGCAGTCCGGGAAGATCTCCTCCGCGAGCAGCTGGGCCATCTTGGCCGCAGCCTTGAGGTCGGTCTTCTCGGTCTCGTCGATCACCGGATACACCACGTAGGCCTGCCGCCCGCCTCCACGCACCTGGTCCCGGACGAAGTCGTACACCGTCGCCCGCCCGCGTTCCTCGCGGATCGTCGTGGTGACCGTGCCCCGGCCCGGCGGAAGCTCGTCGAGCCGCGACACGTCGAGATCGCCGTAGGCGGCCAGCGCCAGGGTTCGCGGGATCGGCGTCGCCGACAGCAGCAGCACGTCCGGCCCCTCGGCGGCATTCTTCTGCGCCAGCTGGGCGCGCTGCGCGACGCCGAAACGGTGCTGCTCGTCAATCACCGCGAGGCCGAGCCGCCGGAACGCGACGCCCTCCTGGATCAGCGCGTGCGTGCCCACCACCAGCGGCGACACGCCGGTCCGGAGCCGCGCGCGAATCTCGGCTTTCTCGCCCGCCGCCAGGCGCCCGATCAGCAGCTCCGGCACGATGCCCAACGGCGCGCACAGCTTCGAGAGCGTGGCCGCGTGCTGCTCGGCGAGAAGCTCCGTGGGGGCCATCAGCACGGCCTGGCAGTCGTTCTCCACCGCGACCAGCATCGCGAACAGGGCGACCACGGTCTTGCCCGCGCCCACGTCGCCCTGGAGCAGCCGGTTCATCCGCACCGGCGCGGTCATATCGGCCACGATCTCCTTGATGCAGCGCTTCTGCGCGGCGGTCAACTCGAACGGCAGCGCCGCGCGCAACGGCGTGGTCAGCGTCCGCTTGACCTCAAACCGGATGCCCTGGCGCGACCGGCGCGCGAGCCACCGCGCCCGCGCCAGCACCAGCTGGAGCATCATCAGCTCCTCGAACGCGAGGCGGCGCCTGCCCTGCTCGGCATCGTCCGGCCGCTCCGGATGGTGCGCCAGCCGCAGCGCGTCGGGCAGCGCCACGACGCGGGCCGCCCTGCCCCAGGCCGCCGGCAGCTCCTCCCGAACCAGCGGCAGCAGCGACGACAGGTGCTGATCGAGGAGATGTCGCAGCTGGCGCACGGTCAGGCCTTCCGTCGCCCGATAGACCGGGAGGATCCTGCCCCTCGCGGGCGCCTCGTCGTCCTCGCCGCCGAGGATGAGCCACTCGCGCGGCTGGAGCTGCCGGCCGTGGAAGTGGCGGATCGGGCCGCTGGCCAGCACCAGCAGCCCTTTTTGGATCTGCCGCTCGAGAAACGGGCGTCCCGGCCATCCGCATTCCAGCAGCCCGGTCTCGTCCTGGAGCACGCACTGAAAGACTCGGAGCCGCCGTCGCGTCGGAATCACCGCGGTCGACACCACGCGCCCGACCACCGTGACCTCGGCACCGACGCCCATGCCGCGCACCCGCCCGATAGGCGTGACGGTTGTCGCGTCGAGGTAGCGGAACGGCACGTGGTACAGGAGATCGCGCGCGGTGCGGATCTCGAGACGGGCCAGCAGGTCGGCCCGGTGTTGTCCGACGCCCTTCAGGAACTGGACCGGCGTATCGAGCGTCAGCGCCATCGGCCGGGGCGAGCCGCGCGCTCAGTCATCCAGTATCCGCCGGGCATACGTCGCGGCATCGAACACCTCGAGGTCGTCCGCCGACTCCCCGGTCCCGATGAAGCGCACCGGAAGGTGCAGCTCGCGCCGCATCGCGACCACGGTCCCGCCGCGCGCCGTGCCGTCGAGCTTGGTCACGATCAGGCCGGTGAGCGGCAGCGCGGCGGCGAACGCCTTGCCCTGCTGCACCGCGTTCTGTCCGGTCGTGCCGTCGAGCACCAGGAGCGTCTCGTGCGGCGCGCCCGGGGCGCGGCGCGCGACCACGCGCGCGAGCTTCTGCAGCTCCTTCATCAGGTTGTCCTGGGTGTGCAACCGGCCGGCGGTGTCCACCAGCACCGTGTCGAGCCCGCGCGCGATCGCGGCCTCGACCGCGTCGAATGCCACGGCCGCCGGGTCTTGTCCGGCGGAGCCGCGGACGCACGGCAGGGCGAGGCGGCCGGCCCATTCCTCGAGCTGCTGAACCGCGCCGGCCCGGTACGTGTCGGCGGCGCAGAGCAGGACCTGGCGGTCGTCGCGCGAGAGACGGCGGGCCAGTTTCGCGACCGCCGTCGTCTTGCCCGAGCCGTTGACGCCCACAAGCAGGACGACGGTCGGTCCGGGGGTCGCGCGGACGATCCGGCCGGCGTCCGCGTCGTCGGCGGCGAGCAGGGCGGCGAGCTTCGCTTCCAGCACGCCGCGCACGTCGTCCGCGGTCTTGAGTCTGCCGCGGCGGACTTCGCCGGTGACGCTCTCGACCAGCTCGAGCGACGCGGCCACGCCGAGGTCGGCTTCGATCAGCGTACGCTCGAAGGCGTCGAGCTCGGCGCGCCCGGTGCCCCGCACCAGCACGCCCACGTCGGTGAGCGCCAGCTGCCTGACCTTCGACCAGAGGCCCACGGGGAGAAAGGTATGGAGGGCGTCAACTGGTGGCGGTCGCCAGTCGCCAGTCGGTAGTCGCAATCGGCGAACCGGACCGGCGTTCACCTCACTCCTGACTACCGACTCCTGACGACCGACCGCGACTCTCTCACCGCAGCCCCAGTCGCCGCCGCGCGATCCACTCGGCGAGCAGCGCGATCAGCGCGACCCCGTACAGCCACGGGGAGTGCCGCAGCGGCACCGGCGCTGCGGCGGACGCCCCGGCAAGCCCGGCTTGCGCCGCGACGGTGCGTGAGCGCGGCAGGAACTCCCGTCCGGAGGCCGCGAGCGAATCGCGAAGGGCCAGCAGGTCGGCGTGGCCCGGCGTCGGATCCACGAGCAGCCAGTCGGTGAGTCCCGCGACCAGGGCGCGATACGCTTCGGCCGCCACGCCACCCTTGCTCGCCCACCGCCAGAACCCGCTCGCGCCGATGCGCACCTGCCGCCGGCCGGCGCTTTGGCCCTGCAGCACCGCCCGCGCGCGGCCGCGCCGCTCCAGCTGGGCCGCGACGGCGGTCCATTCCATGGAGTCGGGCGGGAGGTCCGCCGCGCTTTCAAGGGGCGGCAGACTCTCGGGCGGTGCGCCGGCGAAGGCGTCCCCCACCGGCGAGGAGGACTCCGGCGCCTGCACGTACCAGTCGCCACTCGCACCCTCGACCGAGATCCACCGCCACAGCGCTCCGCGCGCCGCCGCGGCCAGCGGCTGGACGCCGGCTCCTCCGTGCGCCACCACCAGCGCCGCGCGGCCCACCTCGCCCTGGACCACGTCATCCCCGATGAGGCGCAGCGTCCGGGTCTCGCGCCATCCGCCGGCCAGCAGCCGCACGTACGCGCGCACCGGCACGCCGCCCGTCGCGCGGAGCGTTTGCGCCAGCCAGCGGAAGTCCCAGTCGGGCGCGTCGGACACCATGACGATCGTGCTGGCGCGCGTCACCGACGCTGCGGTGCCTCGCGTGTCGTCGCGCGGCTCCCCGTCGCCCGGCAGCCCGGAGAGGCGCGCCTCGTAGCGCCGCACCTCGCGCTCGCCCGCCGGGGCGGCCGGCACGAACCGCAGCTCGTGCCGCACCAGGCCACCCGCGGCGCCGAGCCCGAGACGCGCCCGCGCGGCCGGCCGGCCCTGCTCGAAAAGGTCCAAGGTCACGGAGTCACCGGCGCCGGTCCCCGTAGCAATCAGGTCCACCGCGGCCACCGCCGTGTCGGCCGCGCGGAGGCTGGCCGGCAGGTCGAGCATCACGACCCCCGCGTCGCGCGCCGTGGGGCGCTCCAGCACAACGATGCGCGCCGCGCGCAGCAGGTCGGCGGGCAGCTCGGCCGCGTCTTCGATTTCACCGTCGGTCACCACGACCACGGGGCCCCCGAGCGCGGCGGCCTCGCGCAACGCCGGCAGCAGGCGGCTCGCCGGCGCATCGGGCCCGACGCCGTTGGCGAGCAGCCGCGGCTCGAGCCCGAACACGAGAATCCGCCCGCCCCGCCCCCGCCCAGCCGCCCCCCGCGCCGAGTCGAGGGCCGCCTGCCAACGAACGTCACCGGCGGCGTCGCTCATCGAGGCCGACCCGTCGAGCAGGACCGTCGGCGCGGCCGCGCCCACGCGGCGGCAGCCCGGGTTGACGAGCAGCGCCGCGACCGCGCCCCAGGCCGTCGCGCGCAGCACGGCCAGCGGCACGGCGGTCGGGCCCGTGCGCTCGACGCGCAGGTAGAGCACGAGCGCGCCGGCGGCGGCGGCTAGGAAGGCGAAGACGACGAGCAGCACTTCAGGGCATCCTCAAGCGACAGCTTCCTCTCGAACAACGCACGGCCGACAATGGCGCCGGCCAGCCCGGCGTCCCGGATCCGCTCCAGATCGTCGAGCCCGCTGACGCCGCCTGACACGATGACGCCGACCTCGGTATCCCGGGCCAGCGCGGCCGCTCCCGCAATGTCGGCACCGCCGAGCGCGCCTTCCCGCGACAGTTCGGTGAGCGCCACGATGGCGATGCCGGCCGCGCGGGCGCGTGCAACCAGCTCCCGCGGCGCGAACCGGGCGGCGTCCGGCCAATCTCGCGCCCAGGCCCGCCCGGCATGCACGTCGAGGGCCAGACCGAGCGAATCGGGGCTGAACTGGTCGGTCAGGGCGGTGAGCAGCGTCATCGTCTCCGTGGCGCGCACGCCGAGCAGAACCCGCTGCACGCCGCGATCCCGCATCTGCTCGACGTCCTCGATCCGCCACAGGCCGCCGCCCACCTGGACGGGGATCGGCAGCCGCTTGACGAGCGCGGCCACGAGCGGCGTCTGGTCTCCGACCCCGAAGGCACGGTCGAGGTCCACCACGTGCACCCAACGCGCGCCTCCGGCCACCAGCGCTTCGGCGACGGCAAAGGGGTCGGGGTGGTAGAGGGTGGCGCGGGTAAGGTCGGTGCGCGAGGCGCGCACGACCCGGCCGCCGTGAATGTCGATCGCCGGGTAAAGCTCCACACTGCGGTCCGCGGCCCCCCCCCCCCGCGCCGGGAGGGGCGACCCGCTCAGTCGACGCGCGCCATCGGGGGCTGAGCCGCCGACCGCGGCTCGAGCAGCTCGAGCAGCCGCACCCGCTCGCCCTCGAACGCCGCGCGCCGGTCGGGGCTGATCGGATCGCCCTGCCCGGAGGCAAACTGTCGCCGCGACGGATTCACCGCCCGGCCGCCGACGCGCAGCTCGTAGTGCAGGTGCGGGCTGGTCGCCAGGCCGCTCGCGCCGACGTAGCCGATCGTCTGCCCTTGGGTGACCCGTGCGCCGACGCGGACATCCGTCGCGAAGCGGGACAGGTGCGCGTACCGCGTCACGCGGCTGCCGCGGTGACGGATCTCCACCAGGTTGCCGTACCCTCCCATCCGGGCCGCGTACGAGACCTGGCCGTCGCCGACCGCGCGTACCGGCGCGCCGTAGGCCGCGCCGAAATCGAGGCCCCAGTGGGGGCGGCGGTAGCGGAGGATCGGGTGGAAACGACGGAGGCTGAAACCGGACGCGATGCGGCGGAACTCGAGCGGCGCCCGCAGCAGATCGCGTTTCATGGAGCGCCCGGTTTCGTCGTAGAACTCCGGGCGCCCGTCGCTGTGGTCGAACCGGATCGCGTACATGGGTCTCGGCCCGACATCGAGCCGCGCCGCCAGGATCCGCCCGAACCGCGTCTCGCCCTCCCCGGACACCATCCGCTCGGCCAGGATGCGGAACCGGTCGCCCGGTTGTACCTCGCGCGAGAAGTCGAGCACCCAGTCGTACACCTGGGCGAGACCGTCCACCAGCAGGACCCGCGACTCCAGCGGGAGCACGTCGTCACCCACCGCACCGGTGATCGCGTCGCTCACGCTGGTCGTCACCTTCCCCTGCAGCACGATGGGCTCGGCGTGCCACGGAATCCGCTCGACCGCCGTGGTCCAGCCGCCGCCCGGCCGGCGCGCCAGCGTGAGCCGCTCCTCGTAGGAAACGCGCATGACTACCGCGTGCGGGGTCGTCTCACCGTGCCGTTGCGCGAATCGGAACACCATGCCCTGGCGGATGCGGGTGGGGTCGAACGCCCGGACCGCGCGGGTCACGGCGCTCCAGTCCACGTCACCGACGCCGCGCCGCAGGAACACCTGGCCGACGGTCTCCCGCGCCTTCAGCGTGTCCGCGAAATGGCTGACCGGCGCCGACGTGACCACTACCGCGGGTGCCGTCTTCAGCCCCCCGAGGTAGCCGTGGTGGCGCGCCGCCACGGTGCCCGCACCGCCGCCCCCCAGCACGGCGGCGGACAGCACCAGGAAGCGTCCGTCCGGGGCGCGCAGCACCCTCAGTCCATCTGCCGGCGAATGAAGGTCGGGATCTCCATGTCGCTCAGCGGCTCGGGCGACGGCATCTGGGGGCTCGAGGTCCCCTTCGGCCTCGCCGTCGGCCCCCCCCCCCCCCCCGCGCCACCGGCCGCCGCCTGCTGCTGGGCACGCTGGATCCCGCTCTGGCGCTGCGGCAGCGATGCGCGCTGCGGCATCGGGATCACGCCCGGCGCCTCGCGCTGGACCTGGCGATCGAAACCGGTCGCGATCACGGTCACCCGCAGCTCGCCTTGCATCGAGGGCTCGATGACCGCGCCGAAGATGACCTCGGCCTCCTCGCCCACCGCGTCCTGGATGATCTCGCTGATCTGGTGGACCTCGCCCAGCGTCAGGTCGTCGCCCCCCGTGATGTTGAGCAGCACCCCCGAGGCGCCCGCGATCGACACGTTGTCCAGCAGCGGGCTCGAGATCGCCTGCTGTGCCGCCTCCATCGCCCGGCTGTCGCCCTTGCCCACGCCGGTGCCCATCAGGGCCGACCCGCCGTTCTGCATCACGGTGCGCACGTCGGCGTAGTCCACGTTCACCAGGCCCGGGCGCGTGATCACCTCCGAGATGCCCCGGGTCGCGTTGAGCAGCACCTCGTCGGCCTTCTTCAGCGCCTGCGGGAACGGCGTGCCCTTCCCGACCACGGCCAGCAGCCGCTCGTTGGGCACGACGATCATCGTGTCCACGTGCTTGCGCATCTCGGCGATGCCCATCTCCGCCTGCCGGGTGCGCTTGCGTCCCTCGAACAGGAAGGGCTTCGTCACGATCCCCACCGTGAGGACGCCCAGTTCCTTGCCCATTTGCGCGATGATCGGGCCGGCGCCCGTCCCGGTGCCGCCGCCCATGCCGCAGGTCACGAACACCAGGTCCGCGCCCTGCATGGCGCGCGCGACCTCGTCGCGGTTCTCCTCGATCGCCTGGCGGCCGATCTCCGGCCGCGCCCCCGCGCCCAGTCCCCGCGTCAGCTTCTTGCCGATCTGGACCTTGATGTCGGCGCGGTTGTTGAGGAGCGCCTGGGCATCCGTGTTCACCGAGATGAACTCGACACCGGTCAGGTGTTCCTCGATCATCCGGTTCACGGCGTTGCCGCCGCCGCCGCCCACGCCGATCACCTTCATCCGCGCGTTCTGCGACACGGCTTCCTCGAATTCGAAGACGCTCATGGGTCCCTCACTCCGCTCAGAAGAACTCCGTCAACCACTTGCGCACCGACCCCAGCACCCGGTCCACCGACACCGCCCGCCCCAGCCCACCGCCCGAGCCCCGCGCCTGCTCGTACATCCCGTACAGCGCCAGCCCCGCCGCGGTCGCGAACCGCGCCTGCTCCACGTGGTCGACCAGGCTCCCGGCCAGATGCCTCCCGGGTTGCCCGACCCGCACCGGCATGGCGAACACCTCGCGCGCCAGCTCCACCGTCCCGCGCAACTGGGCCGTGCCGCCCGTCAACACCACCCCCGCGGCCAGCTTGCCCACGTACCCCGCGCGCTCGATCTCGCGCGACACCGTGAGGAGGATCTCCTCGAGCCGCAGGTGGATGATGTGCGCCAGCAGCTCGCGCGCCACCTGCCGCTGTCCCTGGGCGCCCGGTCCCGCGATCTCGATCATCTCCGCCGGATCCACCAGCGGCTCGTACGCCAGCCCGTACTTCTCCTTCAGAGTCTCCGCGTCCGCCTGGGTCACCGACAGACCCTGCGCGATGTCGCTCGTCACGTGCGACCCGGCGTAGCCGAACGGCCACATGTGCCGGAACTTTCCGTCGTGGAAGATGGCCAGCGTGGTGCTGCCGCCGCCCAACTCCACCGCCGCGACGCCGAGCTCTTTTTCGTCCGGGCTGATGGTCGCCGCGCTCGAGGCCAGCGGCTCCAGCACGAACCCGTCGATCCGGTACCCCGCCCGCTCGACCGCCTTGCGCAGGTTCTGGCCGAGCGACGTGGACATCGTCACGATCGACACGTCCACCTCGAGGCGCGTCCCGGTCATCCCCACCGGGTCCGAGATCCCGCGCTGCCGGTCCACCAGGTACTCCTGCGGCAGGATGTGCAGGATCTCGCTGTCGGGCGGCAGCACCACCGCCCGCGCCGTGTCGATCACCCGCTGCACGTCGCTCCCGGCGATCTCGCGCCCGGCGACGTTCACCACCCCCGGGCTCGTGAGGTGCCGGGAATGCTCCGCCGCGACACCGACGTACGCGCCCTCCACCTTGAAACCGGCCATTCGCTCGGCCGCCGCGAGCGCCTCGCGTACCGCGCGCGTGGTCTCGTCGATATCGCGCACCACGCCGCGCCGCATCCCGCTTGAGCGCGAGCGGCCCACCCCGAGAATCGAAAGCTCAGGCGAGCGCGGCGGGTCCCCGCCGATGCGCCCGATGACCGCGCATGTCTTCGTCGTCCCGATGTCGAGACCGCAGACCAGCGTCTCGCGCATCAGGCCGCGCCGACTCCCCCCCGAGCCGGCGGGGCCGGCGGCGCCTTGCGCACGACCACCCACCCGCGGAACCGCCCGTCCAACTCCCGCCACGCGACGCGGCGTGCGACGAGGTCGTTCCGGACTGCCGCCACCGCGCGCACCACCGCGGGCTCCACCGGCATCGCCAGCCGCACCCGCCCGCCGTTCAACTCCAGCACGACCTCTCCTCCCCGTGTCGCCGACGCCGCCGCGACCGACGCGTACAACGTGAGGTCCGCGGCCTGGACCGTGGCCAGCGCCTCGAGCAGTCGCCGGTCCGCGCGCGGCACCACCGGCGCGTCCACCGGCGAAGCGGTGGCGTCGAACGGCAGCGGCCGCCCATCGCGCGAGACCGGCACCAGCCCGCCCGGCCCCTCCGCAAGCGCCACCGGCTCGACCTCGCGGATCTCCACGCGCAGCGTCGCCGGCAGCCGTCGCCGCACCCGCGACTCCGCCACCCCGCCCATGTCCCGCACCCGCGCCGCGAGCGCATCGAGGTCGTCGAACACGCTCGCGCCGGGGCCGAGCTCCAGCGCCCGCACCACCGCTTCGGGCGCCAGGTAGCGAGCGCCGGTGACTTCGACGCGTCGCACCCCGAAGAACGTCAGCGGCCGGAGCGCCGCCGGTCCCCACCACGGACTCGTCACCGCCGCCAGCACCGCCGCCGCCACGAACCCGCGGCGCACCCGATTCACTCCGCCCGTCCCCGGCCCCCCCGCTCTCCCGCTCCCCGCCGGGCGAGCAGGCCCACGAGCTCCCGGCCTGTGACCGTGATGTCGCCCGCGCCCATGGTCACTACGACGTCACCACCGCGCAGGTAACCCGCCAGCGCGGCCGGCACCGCGGAGCGTTCGGGCACCCAGTGCACTTCCGCTCCGGCCAACTCCGCCGCGTCCGCCACCACTCGGCCGCTCACTCCCGGCAGCGGCCGCTCGCGCGACGCGTACACCTCGGTCACCACCACCGAGTCGGCCTTCGCGAGCGCCCGCCCCATCGCGGGCCCATGCTCGGCCGTGCGCGAGAACAGGTGCGGCTGGAACACCGCGATCAGCCTCCGCCCGGGATACGCCTGCCGGGCCCCCTCCAGCGTCGCGGCGATCTCGGCCTCGTGGTGAGCGTAGTCGTCCACGACCACCACGCCGCCAACCTCGCCCACCACCTCGAACCGCCGGCCTACCCCCCGGAAATCCCACAGGGCTCCGAGCACCGGATCGAGGTCCGCTCCCAGCTCCGCGCACACCGCCAAAGCGGCAGAGGCGTTCCGGAGGTTGTGGAGCCCTGGGACTCGAAGCCGAACTTCCGCCGACTTGGCCTCACGCCCCGGGAACGACACCATCGCCACGCTCCGTCCGGCTGCCCGCTCGACAACCTCGATCCGGACGTCGCAGGTTTCTGCCAGCCCGACCGTCCAAGTCGGTCGCCCCGTCATGCGGGCTACCTTTACAGCCGCCGAATCGTCGCCGCCGACGATGACCCGGTCGGCCGGGCGGGCGAAGGTCGCAAATGCCTGCTCGAGCGCCTCGATGGTGCCATAGCACTCGAGGTGGTCAGCCTCAACGTTATTGATAACAGCTAGTTGCGGCGTAAGCGCGAGAAACGACTTGTCGTACTCGTCGGCCTCGACAACGAACAGGTCGTCCCCCCCAAGTCGCGCGTTGCCGCCCCAACTCGTGACACGGCCGCCAGCGATCCCCGTGGGGTTCAGGCCGGCGGCCGCGAGCGCCTCGGTCGTCATCACCGTCGTCGTGGTCTTGCCGTGGGTCCCGGCGACGGCGACGACGGACCCGACCGATACCGCGGCTGCCAGCGCCTCCGCCCGGCGCACCACCGGGATGCCCAGCGCCCGCGCCTGGGCCAGTTCCGGATGATCGGGCGGCACGGCCGAGCTCACTACCACCGCGCGGGCGCCGGTCACGTGGCTGGGGTCGTGACCCGCCAGCACGGTTCCGCCAGCCTGCCGCACGTCTTGGGCGGCACCCCTGCCGCCCCCGTCGGCATCTTTGTCACACCCCGTTACAGCCGACCCACAGCGCCGGGCGACGAGCGCGAGGGCGCTCATACCGGCGCCTGCCACCCCCATGAAGTGGACGGGACGGGGGTCGTCGGGGGTGAACAGCCGCTCCAATGAGCGGCTAATCTAAGATGCCGTCAATATTTGCGAAAGGATGACCCTGCGCGTTTTACACCAGTCGAAGCGCGGCGCGGGCGATGTCGTGCGCCGCACCGGGCCTCGCCCGGCGCAGCGCCGCAGACCCCAGGTCGGCCAATCTTGCAGGGTCCGCCAGGAGCCCGGATACTTCGTCGGCGATCCGCTCGGGGCTGAGCGCGCTTTGCTCCAGCAGCGCTGCCGCTCCCCCTTCGCTCAGGGCCCGCGCGTTCGTCAACTGGTGGTTCGCGGCCGCGCTCGGTAGCGGGACGAGCAGGGCCGGCAGCCCCCAGGCACACACTTCCGCGAGGGTCATCGCTCCCGCCCGGCAAACCACCAGGTCGGCTGCCGAGTAGGCATCGGATATCGGGTCGAGGAACGCGGCGACACGAATGCGGCCGGGCTGTTCGCGCGCCCGACAGCGCTCGTAGTCCCCGGCCCCGGTCTGCCACAGGAGGCTCGCGGCCAGCGGCCAGCGGCCCGCGGCCAGCACCTGGTCGATCCCGTCATTGATGGCGAGCGCGCCCTGGCTTCCTCCGAAGACCAGCACCAGCGCGTGATCGGACGCGAAGCCGAGCTTGCGCTTGGCCTGGGCGCGCGACGGCCGAGCCGAGGGGAGGGGGGGAGGGACGATCGGGTTGCCCGTGTCGAGTACGTCGCCGGACGTCGAGAGGAAGCGGCGAGCCTCGGGGAACCCCAGGTGAATCTGCTTCGCCCGCCCGGCCAGTCGGCGGGTCGCGTAGCCCGGGTAGGCATTCTGCTCCTGGAGCACCACGGGAACGCCACGGTTGGCGGCCGCCCACACGACCGGGCCGGCCACGTAACCTCCGGTCCCGACCACCAGCACCGGCCGCTGCGCCGCGAGCACCCGGCGCGCGCCGGCGAGGGACCGGGCGATGCTCAGCGGCAGCCGCACGTTCCTCCACCACCGGCGCCGGTAGATCGGCTCGAGGGGGAGCAGGGTGAATGGCCACGGGCGGGCCGGCAGCACCGTGGCTTCGATGCCGCGCTGCGCCCCGACGAAGTAGGGCCGCACCTCCGGGTCGAGCTCCACCATGGCTTGCCCGATGGCGAGCGCCGGCATCAGGTGGCCGCCGGTGCCGCCGCCGGCGAACAAGACCGGTTTCACGCGACCAGTCGCTCGCGGCGGCGGGTGCCGAGGTTGACGATGAGCCCGGTGGCGATGAGGGTGGTGACCAGGCCGCTGCGTCCATACGAGATGAACGGCAACACCAGGCCTGTCGTGGGCACGAGGCCCAGGGTCACCGCGATATGGAGGAATGCGTCTGTCCCGACCATCGCCGCGCATCCAACGCCGAGGTACTGCCGGAACGGGTCGGAGGCGTTGCGCGACAGCCGCAGTGCCATCACGACGAAGGTCGTGAACAGGAGCACCACCGCCGCCACGCCCGCGAATCCCCACTCCTCGGCAATGGTCGCGAAGATGAAGTCCGAGTAGGGATACGGCAGAAAGCCGAGCTTCTGTTGCCCGTGGCCGAACCCCGCGCCGATGAGCTGCCCCGACCCGACGCCGATCAGTGACTGGTCGAGCTGGTACGTGTCCGCCGGCCGCGCCGATCCCGGGTCGAAAAACGTGGTGAGCCGCAGCAGCTGGTATTGCGCGCTCTCGATGCGGCTCCACAGCACCGGCATCGCGACCAGCCCCAGCAGGAGAAAATGGCCGATCCGGGCTCCGGCCGTGAACAGCACGAGCATCGCGAGGAACACCACCGCCACCGCGGCCGACAGGTCGGGCTGGAGCAGGATCAGCCCGCCCAGGGGCGCGACGACGGTGAGGACCGGCAGCAGGCCCTTGGACATGTGCCTCAACTCCGGGCCCTTCTTCGCGCACAGCATCGCGGTCCAGATCACGACGGCGAGCTTGGCCAGCTCCGACACCTGGATCGAGATGCCCAGGTCGAGCCAACGTCGCGCACCGTTGACGCGGGGCGCGATGGCGCCGGTGCCGGGGATGACGAGGATCAGGAGCAGCACCCCGGTTATGACGAGGAACACCCAGGCCAGCCGCCGGATCCGGTCGAGGTTGACCCGCGCCGCGAGCACCAGCAGGATGCCGCCGGCGGCGGCGCCGATGGCCTGGTCGAGCACCCGGATCGCGCCGAGCGGTCGCCCGCGCTCTATCAGGACGCTGGACGCCGAGTACACCGACGCCAACCCGAACACGACCAGCACGGCGGTCACCACCACGAGGAGCCGCGCTTCCCAACCCAGCACCCACTCTCGCTTCACGTCCCTCCCCACGCGTCGGGTGTGTCTCGTCCCTCCTTCCCCTCCTTCCCCTCCTTCCCCTCCTTCCCCTTCCTCAGACTCTCCACGAACGCGCGAAACTGCCGCCCCCGGTCCTCAGCATTCGCGAACATGTCGAAGCTGGCGCAGGCGGGTGCGAGCAGCACCGCGTCGCCGGGCTGCGCGATGGCGCGGGCGCGCGCCAACACGGCCCCGAAGTCGTGGCCCTCGCGAACCAGGGGCACCAGACCCTGGAGCTCGATGGCCACGCGCTCGCCGGCGTCGCCGTAGGCGATCACGGCCCGTGCTCCGCGCAGCGCGGGGGCCAGCTCGCGGAAGCTGCCGCCCTTGTCCTTCCCGCCCAACAGCAGGACGACCGGGCGATCCAGGGCCTCGACGGCGGAGCGCGCGCTCGACACCGTGGTGGCCTTGGAATCGTTCACCCACAGCACGCGGCCGGGCTCGGCCACGGGCTCGAGCCGGTGCGGCAGCGCGCGGAACGCCTTCAGGGCCTGCGCGATGGCGTCCCGGTCCGCCTCGCGCGGAAGGGCCAGCCCGGCCGCAAGCGCGTTGAGCACGTTGTGGTCGCCGAGCAGCTGGAGGTCGCGGCGCCGCATGAGCGGGAACCCGCGCAGCACGAGCCAGCCGGCCGCGCGGTCGTACCACGCGTCGGCCGCCCGCACGTCCAGCGAGAACCGCTGGTGCACGCCGGGGCGACCCCGCGCGAGGCGGGCGACGTCGGGGTCGTCGCCGTTGGTGACCCAGCGACTGTCCTCCACCGCGTTCCGAAACAGCAGCGCCTTGTCCGCGTAGTAGGCGTCGACCCCCGGATAGCGGTCCAGATGGTCCGGTGAGAGGTTGGTGAACACTCCGACGGCGGGTGTGAGCGCCGGCGCGTCGTGGAGTTGGAACGAGCTGGCCTCGACCGCGAGCCACGCCGGCGCCGGCTCGCGCAGGGCCACCTCCGACACCGGGAGTCCGATGTTCCCGGCCGCTTCGCCCGGGCCCATTCCCGTGGTTTCGAGCAGCCTCGCGATCAGCGCCGAGGTGGTGCTCTTCCCCTTGGTCCCGGTCGTGACCACGAGCCGCGTGCCGGGCAAGCAACGCGCGGCCAGGTCCAGTTCCGCGACAATCGGCACGTCCGCGTTCTGCGCAGCCAGGTACGGCGGGGCGGTCGGCGGTACGCCCGGCGAGAGGACCATCGCGCTCGCCCCCGCGATGCGGGGGAGGTCGTGTCGTCCCAGGTCGACCGCACAGCCCTCGCCGCGCAATCGCTCCGCCGCCGCCAACAGATCCGGGGATTCCTTCGTGTCCGACGCATACACCGCAAAACCGTGATGCCGCAGCAGCCGCACCGCGGCCTGCCCGCTCTTCGCGAGGCCGACCACAGCGACCTCGCCCCTCCGCCAGGACTCGGGTATCCCCGTCACGGCCCCCCACTGCGTCGCTGTCCGCTGTCCGCCCAGCCGCCTAGCCGCCTGGCCGCCCAGCCGCCCAGCCGCCACCTAACGCACCTTCAGGGTCGCCAGCGCCAGCAGCGCGCACAGCAGGCCCAGGATGTAGAACCGCGTGACCACCGTGGACTCGTGCCAGCCCAGCTGCTCGAAATGGTGGTGCAGCGGCGCCATCCGGAACACGCGGTGCTGCTGCGCGTACTCCCGCCCGTAGCGTTTCGCACGGTACTTGAACACCCGGCGCTGGATCATCACCGACAGCGTCTCGGCTGCGAACACGCCGCCGACCAGGAGCAGCAGAAACTCCGCCTTGAGGAGGATCGCCACCGTGCCGAGCGCGCCGCCGATCGCGAGCGCGCCGGTGTCGCCCATGATCACCTTCGCCGGATGGGCGTTGAACCACAGGAACCCGATGCACCCACCCATGAGACTCGCGCAAAAGATCGCCAGCTCCCCGGATCCCGGGAGGTAGAACACCTTGAGGTAGTCGGAGGTGTCGGTGCGGCCGAACACGTAGGCGAATGCCGCAAACGTGATTGCGGCGATCGCGCCGAGGCCGGCGGCAAGCCCGTCGAGTCCGTCGGTCAGGTTCACGGCGTTGGACGTGCCCGTGATGACGAACGTGACGAACCCGACGTACAGCGGCCACTGCAGGACGATGAACACGTACTTGAAGAACGGCACGGTGGTGGCGGTGGGCGGCAGCACCGTGCCCTGCCACGGAAACGCGAGCAGCAGGCCGGAGAGCCCCAGGCCGAACGCGATCTGGCCGGCGAGCTTGTAGCGGGCCACCAGCCCGCGCGAGCTGCCCCGCACCACCTTGAGGTAGTCGTCCACGAACCCGATGACGCCCATCCAGACAGTGGCCAGGATCGCGATGAGCACGAACCGGTTGTCGAGCCGGGCCCACAACAGGGTCGGGACCAGCGTGGCGATGATGATGATGATTCCGCCCATGGTCGGCGTGCCCAGCTTGCCGAGATGGGTGGCGGGACCCTCGGTTCGCACGATCTGCCCGATCTTGTGCGTTCGCAGCCGCTCGATGATCGGCGGGCCGATCAGAAACGCCAGCAGCAGCGCGGTGACGGTCGCCGCCGCGGTCCGAAAGCTGATGTAGCTCACCAGGTTCGCCAGCGCGACCTCGCTGGCGTAGGGACGCAGGAGGTGAAACAGCACTAGTGGGCCTCCGCCGCCGCATGGTCGGGCCACAGGATGGGCAGGAGCTTCTCGAGCTGCACACCGCGACTGGCCTTGAGGAGCACGACGTCGCCGGCGCGCAAGCGCTGCTGCAGCGCGGGCGCGACCGCCTCCGGCGTCGCTCCGCCGATCACCTCGATCTTCGACTTCTTGCGGTCGACGCTCGCAAAGGCCTTCTCGAACTCTCCGATGGCCACGATGAGGTCCGGTTTCGCCGCGAGCACGACCTCGGCGGCCTCGCGGTGAAGCCGTTCGGCGTCGGGGCCCAGCTCCCGCATCGTGCCGACGACGGCGATGGCGCGGCGCCCGCCCCGCAGGGCGTCGAGGAGGTCCACCGCTGCGCGCAATGACTGCGGGTTGGCGTTGTAGCAGTCATTCACCACGGTCACGCCCTCGATCTCGACCACCTCGCTCCGGGCACCGGGAATCGCGGCGTTCTCGAGCGCGCGGGCCGCTTCCGTCGGCGGCACGCCCGCCACGTCCGCGACCGCCAGCGCGAGCAACGCGTTGTTCACCATGTGCCGCCCGCGCAAACCCAGCGTGACCTCCAAGCCACGCACGCGGAACCGGGGCCGTGCGTCCTCGAGCAACGTGACCCCCTCGGCCACCCAGTCCGCTCCGTCCCCCGCGCCGGCGATCACGAGCCGCGTCGCGCGGGCCCGCGCCCGCGCGGGGAGCGCGGCCGGCTCCGTGCCCACGATCGCCGTGTCGGCGCCCTCGAGCAGCGAGGTCTTCTCCTCCATCACCGCGTCGAGTCCGCCGAAGCCCTCGAGATGGGCCGGGCCCACCGTCGTGACGACCGCGATCGTGGGCCGGACGATCGCGCGGATCCGGGCCAGCTCCCCCGGAAGGCTCGCCCCGCACTCGACCACCCACGCGGTCGCGTCCACCGGCGCCGCCAGCACGGTGAGCGGCACGCCCACCAGGTTGTTCAGGTTGCTCGCGGACTTGTGCACGAGGTACGTCGGGCTCAGCGCCGCCGCGACCAGCTCCTTGGTGCTCGTCTTCCCGGTCGAGCCGGTGATCGCGATGACCGGCCCCTCGAACCGGTCGCGTCGGTAGCGCGCGAGCCTGCCCAACGCGTCAAGGGTGTCGTCGACCTCGAACGCGTCGAACCCCGGCCAGGCCGGCGTCCCGCGCCGGACCACCGCGCCGCCAACGCCTGCGAGCCGCGCGTCGCCCAGGAAGTTGTGGGCGTCGAACCGCTCCCCCTGGAGCGCCACGAACAGCTCGCCGTCCTGCAGCGCTCGCGTATCGGTCGAAACACCCGTGTACGCGTGGTCCCACGCCAACGCCGGCATCCCCAACGCCTCGGCGACCTGTTTGGCGGTCCACGGGAAAGCGGTCACGCCCCTCCCTCACGCGCCAGCAGCTTCACGGCGTCGGCGACCACGTCGCGCTCGTCGAACGGCAGCTTCTCCGTGCCGATCACCTGATAGGCCTCGTGGCCCTTCCCCGCCAGCACGACGACGTCGTCGGCCCGAGCGATGGTCAAGGCCCGCCCAATGGCCTGCCGGCGGTCCACGATCCGGAGGTGCGCCGTCTCCCCCATGCCCTGCTCCACATCGTCCAGGATGCGGTCGGGGCTCTCGGTGCGCGGGTTGTCGGACGTGAGGATCGCGAGGTCCGCGTCCCGCGCGGCGATCGCGCCCATGACGGGGCGCTTGCCGCGGTCGCGGTCGCCGCCGCATCCGAACACCACGATGAGCCGCCCCGCGGTCAACGGCCGCAGCGCCGCCAGCGCGCGCTCCAGCGCGTCCGGGGTGTGCGCGTAGTCGCGCAGGACGACGCACGGCGATGCGGCGAGGCGCTCCATGCGGCCCGGCACCTGTGGCGCGGACCCGAGCCGCTCCGCGACGGCCTCCACATCGCCCCCCCCCCCCCCCCCCCCCCCCCCCCCCCGCCCCGCCGCCGCCCCCGCGCGCCCGCCGCCGGCCCCCAGTCAGCCACCCCGGCCACGGGCCGCCCCCAGCCGCCCC
>Ga0187892_10001597_pt1 | contig 50793 bp, 43 predicted proteins | sample MA1701073metaG_FD_139345 | JGI IMG/M metagenome (GOLD analysis project Ga0187892, IMG submission 139345) | Bio-ooze microbial communities from a basaltic lava cave in the Kipuka Kanohina Cave System on the Island of Hawaii, USA - MA170107-3 metaG ...
CGCGATAGCAGTAACTCTCTCTCGATTTCCATCTCGCGCGGGAGATGATCTCCGAAACGCGTGAACAGCTCCTCTTGATCGCTCGCTTCTTGCCGCGCCCGTTCCCGGTCGATGTTCATGATCGCGTAGAACCGATCCTTTGAAAACTCGATACCGTCCAAGACCAATTCCTCGAACGGCGGTACCCACCCGAGGGGGCTCTCGACGCCCCGCGCCCGCCCGTGGCAGCGGTCGACCACCCATTTCAGGGCGCGCATGTTTTCACCATAGCCCGGCCAGATGAACTTGCCCTGGTCGTCTTTACGGAACCAGTTGACACGGAACACCAAGGGCGGGGTGGCGACGCGCTGACGGCCGATACGCAGCCAATGCTTCCAGTAATCCGCCATGTTGTAGCCGCAGAACGGGAGCATCGCCATCGGATCGCGCCGCATCCCGGCCTGGCCTACCGCGGCGGCGGTCGCTTCCGATCCCATGGTCGCCGCGAGATAAACCCCATGTTCCCAGTCGTATGCTTGCAGAACCAACGGGAAGTTCTTACTAATACGCCCGCCGAAGATGAAGGCGCTGATGGGTACGCCGTTCGGGTCCTCCCAATTTGGATCGATCGACGGGCACTGATGGGCCGGTGCCGTGAAGCGCGCGTTCGGATGCGCCGCCGACGTGCCGCTACCGGGTGTCCAGTCGTTTCCTTTCCAATCGATGAGATGCGCGGGCGGCTCCTTCGTCATCCCTTCCCACCACACATCGCCGTCGTCGGTCAGCGCGACGTTACTGTAAATGCAGTTCTCTTTCAGGGTTAACATGGCATTGGGATTCGAATCCATGTTCGTGCCGGGCGCCACGCCGAAATACCCCGCTTCGGGATTAATGGCATAAAAGCGGCCGTCCGCCCCGGGTTTGATCCACGCGATATCATCCCCGATGGTTGTCACTTTCCATCCATCCAAAGCCTTAGGCGGGATCAGCATCGCAAAGTTTGTCTTACCGCAGGCGCTCGGAAAGGCCGCCGACACGTAGGTCTTCTCGCCGGCCGGGGATTCGACGCCGAGGATCAGCATGTGCTCGGCCAGCCAGCCTTGGTCGCGCGCCATCACCGATGCGATGCGCAGCGCGAAACACTTCTTACCGAGTAAGGCATTTCCGCCGTAGCCGCTCCCGAATGACCAGATTTCGCGCGTCTCGGGAAAGTGCGTGATGTATTTGGTGTCGTTGCACGGCCACACTGTGTCTTCCTGATGCGGCTGCAAGGGTGCGCCGATGGAATGCACGCACGGCACGAAGTCGCCGTCCGGCCCCAACACATCGAGAGCGGCCTGACCCATGCGGGTCATGATGCGCTGATTCACCGCGACATAGGCGGAATCGCTGATCTCCACCCCGATATGGGAGATGTGCGAACCTAGGGGTCCCATGCTGAAGGGAATCACATACATCGTGCGGCCGCGCATACACCCCTCGAATAATTCGCGGAGTATACCCCGCATCTTTTGCGGCTCCATCCAGTTATTCGTGGGACCGGCGTTTTCCTGCTTTTCGCTACAGATGTAGGTTCGGTCCTCGACGCGCGCGACATCGGTCGGGTGAGAACGCGCCAGAAAGCTATTGGGTCTCTTCTTCGGGTTTAAGCGGATAAAGGTTCCTTTTTGCACCATCTGTTCGCATAAGCGATCGTATTCCTTCTGGGAACCATCACACCAATAGATGCGATCGGGATTGCAGAGGCTGGCAATCTCTTCCACCCATTGCAAAAGCCGTTTGTTTTTTGTCCTTTTTGCTCCGTCGTGTGTCATCGTCATAAACCAACCTCTAACAGGTATTAAGGATAATTTTGTCACCGCAAAAGCGTATTTTTCTCATTCTAACATCCCGCGCCAGTCTCGCCTATGTCATGCGCTTCCTCGTCTTCTCGTGTTGACCGGCGCGCCACGTCACAGTAAGCTGCTTTTCATCCCACGGCTTTCGACCTTATCCACCGTCAATGACGAGTGATACCAGGAGATAAGCGTATGCAGCAAGAAATGATCGACCAATGGGCCGCCCTGAGCCGAAGCGCCCTCGAGTCCATGAAAGAGCTTGGTGCTATCAATGCCAAGCTAGTGGAGAAAATGACGGCGCAGCAGGAAGCAATTCTCAGCACCTGTCTCGAGGCAAGCGCCAAGGAAGTGAATTTGATTAGCGTCTCTAAGGACCCCAAGGACTTACTGGCGCATCAAGCCGCTCTGGCCTCCGAATACGGTGCCAAGTTCGTCGAGATCGTCCGCGGCACCAACGATCTACTCAGCGAGTGCAAGAATGAGCTGAGCGCTTGGGCGGAACGAGGCATGGAGAAAACCGTCGCACCGTTTGCCGGCAAACCCGCGAAGGGCAAATAGACCCGCGAAAAAATCTGGTCATTGCGTTACGCAATGTCAGCTCACGGTCCTGGAGCAAGGGTTTCGTAGCTTGCTTTTTTACGCTTTGCTACTGGGCTTGACAGTGAGGTTTAACTGCAATATGATGCAACGCAGCATTGCATTGTGCAATGCACGATGTCGGTAAACTTCGTGAGGTAAACGCTATGCAATTTGAATTCATGAAATCCTGGGCTCAGTTTGGCAACATCTCATACGCTTCTCTAAAGGAACTAGGCGAGATCGGCACCAAGACGTTCGAGAAGATAAACGACCAGCAACTCGGCTGGTTAAGCAGCTATGTAGATACCGGTATCAAGCAGGTCACCTTGATGACCGAATCGAAGGGTTATAAGGATCTCATGGCGGGCCAAACCAAGCTCATGACCGAATACAACGAAAAGATGCTTGACGCCATGCGCAAAACCACAGAGATCATGACAGATTCCAAGGATGAGATGGCGGCGTGGTTCGAGAAAACCCTGGAGAACGGAACCGCGCCGATAACGAAAGCCGCGCTCGCGGTAAGGAAAGGATCCGCTTAACCCTTCTCGATCATTCTTCCTAAAGAACCGATCCACCCCGCAAGGTGGATCGGGTTTTTCGCGAAGAGCGTTCTTGGCGTGCTATTACCTGGCGGCGAGCCAGGAGGTGACCGAGGGGGGAATCATCTGCTGCGCTTTGCCGCTCACATAGATCCCGATGTGTCCGCCGGGAAACTCGATCTCCGAGTAATCCGCGCTTCCCACGTATTTCTTTAACGCCTTCGAAGCGGCGGGTGGGACCAGGTGATCGTCGGTGGCGAAGATGTTGAGCACCGGCATGGTGATGTTTTCGAGATCGACGTTCTTCTCACCGATCATCACCTCGCCTTTAATCAGCTCGTTATTCTGATAAAAATGCTTGATAAACTCCCGGAATGCTTCCCCCGCTTGGTCGGGGCTATCGAAGATCCACTTCTCCATGCGGATGAAATTCTTGCACAGGACCGGATCGTCCAGGGTGTTGACCATATCGAGGTATTTTTGCCCCGAAAGCCGAAACGGTTTGAGCGAAAGAAAAGTCCAGTTCAGCATCTCGCCCGGGATATTGCCCATGGTGTCCGCCAGCAGATCGATGTTCACCTTCCGGACCCAATGGCTGAGCAAATCCTGGGGCGTGTGGAAATCGACCGGTGTCACGGTGGTAATGAGATTCCTCACTTTGTCGGCATGCATCGCGCTATAGCAAAGGCTAAACGTTCCTCCCTGGCAGATCCCTAAGAGATTAATCTTGTCCAGGCTATGCTGTTTCCTGAGCACATCCACACAGCGATCGGTATAACCGTTGATGTAATCGTTTAAGGATAAAAACCGATCGGCGCTATCGGGATAACCCCAGTCAATCAAATAAACATCGAGGCCGCCCGCCAGAAGTCCGCGCACGAGCGAGCGGTTCTTCTGTAAATCCGCCACGTAAGGGCGGTTAACAAGTGCGTATACGATCAGCACCGGCACCGGGTTCAGCTTCTCCACGAGCGGCTTGAACCGGTAGAGCGTGAGCTTGTCTTCGGTGTAAATAGACTCTTTTTCCGTACACCCGACGTCGATATCGCCGATTTCGTTCAGCGTCTGTAAACCTCGGCTGAGCTTAGTCCCGAACTCTTGGATTTCGGATAAGGCTTGATCCGGACGTATTTGAAATGGAAACATGAGCTATTCCCCCTTGGCGCGCTTTTGTGCAGCGCTGGCGCGCGCCGCCTGCTTGGACCTACGCCCGACCGCGGCAACCACGCTCGCGGCGGACGCCGTCTTCTTCGCCGGGATTCGCTCGCCGCGGCCTTCGCGCCCCGCACCGTTGCGCATCGCCGCCAGCTCCTTGAGCAACCGGGCGACGTCGCGTTCCAGCACCGTGACTTTCTCTCTCATGTCCTCAATGCTCTCGCCTTGGGCGCGCAACTGCGTGAGGCCGTTCAGCGCCTCTGCCTGCGCGCTTAACGGCGCTTGCATTCCTTCCATCACGCTCGGATCGAGTAGCGATCGGAACCCCGCGAGCTCGCGCCGGAACTCCTGCTGCCGCCGCTGCAAGGTCGTGATCCCTTGATGGGTCGGCAAGTTCAATGATTTCGCGACGTTATCAACGGCGGTCTGGTTATGATGCTTCAACGCCATTAGAGCGTTGACCAGCCGTGCGTAGATGTCCGCGTATTCTTCCGTGAACACAAGGGTGCTGTACGCCTCTTCGCCACAATCGACCCACAGATCATAGGCCTCTCGCAGGGTATTGATTTCCCGGCCTTGCTCCGCGCGTTCGATGATCTTGGCGGCTAGCCGTTCGAGTGCATCGACGCCGAGCCGTCCGTGCGCATGCACGTATTCCTGCAGCGCCTGTTGGTAATCCATGGTGAGACGCACGCCACCCTGCGTCTGCTCTTGCCATTCGCGCATATAGCCGACCGCGGGGATCGACAGGAACTGATCGATGCGTTCGTGGATCTGGCCCGCGACATCGCGCAAACCCTCGGATTTCACCGACCGCAAGAAATCACCGGGCGGCAACGAGTTGCTCGAGAACATGCGCGACCAGGTGTCCATCGGCAGTTCGAAAAACGGTAGCAGGCCGCGCAGCGTGCTGGTCACGTCGGACGCACTGCCGTGAGTGAAACCCGCTTTCAGTTCGTTGATCTTCGCCGCGAACACATCCTTCCAGTTCGATCCGGCTTGCGTGCCCTCGGCCAGGTTGCGTGTCAGCTTGCTGAGCTCCTCTCCGAGTCGCAGAAAGGTTCTTCCTTGCCGCACAATGCTTTGAAAAAAATATTCTCCAGCCGCCGGAGCGGAAGGCGCCGCGGTTTTTGCCCACAGATCCAATGCCGCCGTCCACGGAACCGCGAATGCTTGGGAGCTAGGCGATGGCTCCATGGATTGGCTTAGAATATGTGACCAGGCGTCCCAAAAAATTTTCTGCGATGTCATCCAGTCGTCGTTCCAGACGGGGCTATCAGTCATGCTTCACTCAACCTCAGAGCTTGTGAAAAAATCTGCTGCCCTCGGGATCTCGCGTTCCGGCGGTGCTCGGAATCCTCATGTATTTAAACATACACTCCGGTTCCTGCGCTCCGGCGGAACGGGACCTCCCTTCGCTCGCGACGATTTTTTCACAACCTCTCAACTCGTTTAAAAACCCTCTCCGATTCGTCGCCACACTATTATTGCACCGCACCATAGACGGCGCAATATCTATCGAATGAAACCGCCCGCGCTTCGCACGTCGATGCCCGTGGCTGAACCATGCCCGTCACGGTAGGCGCGCGTTGTCTCGCTCGCGCGATGCACGGTTATAATGCCAGAAAAATCTCTCGTTAAAGACGGACCACGCTCATGCGAGTTGAACGCGCGGCGGTTACGGCGATCGAAACAGGGTCACACGCCCGTAACTGGCTAAACTGCGGGCCGCTGTACCTGCTCCCCCACCACGCCTTGTCGCGATTGATGCTGGTTGCGACGCGCCTGCGTTTTCGACCGTGGAAAGATTGGCAGATTCGGTGGTTTATCCGCCGTTACGGGGTCGATATGGACAGCGTGGCCGAATCCGATCCGTGCGTCTACCCGGAATTCAATAGCTTCTTTACCCGCGCGCTCCGAGCCGATGCGCGCCCGATCGCGCCCGGCCCTCGCTCATTGGCGTGCCCCGTCGACGGTAGCGTATCCCAACTCGGCGACCTCCGAGACGGGTCGTTGCTCCAAGCCAAAGGACAGCACTACAGTGTGTCCGGACTGCTGGCAAGCCGCGAGGCGGGAGCGTTCTTGGGGGGTCATTTCATCACCTTGTATTTGGCTCCGAAAGACTACCATCGAGTGCACATGCCAATCACCGGGCGCCTGGTCCGATCGGTTCATGTGCCGGGGCGCTTGTTTCCGGTGAAACCCAGCACGGTCAGAGGGATAAACGATCTCTTTAGCCGCAATGAGCGCATCGTTTGCCTGTTCCAAACCCATGCGGGCCCGCTCGCGCTGATCATGATAGGCGCCATGTTCGTGGGCGCGATGGACCTTGTGTGGCGCGCGGGCGGCGCGATGCATACGGCCGCGCGTCGTGTCTGCGTCTACGAACCATCCGAATCCTGTCCGGTGCTACTAAATAAGGGCGAGGAGATGGGCCGCTTTAACATGGGGTCTACGGTGATCCTGCTGCTTGGGCCAGGCGCGATCCGCTGGTCGAAAACACTGCATCCCGGTACGCCCGTGACGATGGGGCAGTCCATCGGGACCCTCGCCTCAGCTCAGCCGCGGTAGCGTTGGTGCTCGTTGCCGCCGCGCCCACCACTTGCGCAGGAGCGGATAACCAAGGAGTGCGAGGATCACAAGACCTAAAAGCGCATGCACCCACCATAAACCCAGAGTCACAGGCACGGCGCCCTGCTTGGCCAAGGTCTTCGCAATCCCCAAGAGATTGCTGTAAGTGAAATAAATCAAGACTGCGGTCAAGAGCCCGAGGATCCGGTTCTGGTCGGATGCCGCTCGCACCAGCGCCACCGCGAGGAGCGTCAACAGCACGGTGCTGATCGGCATTGCGATCCGCCACTGTAACTCAGCGGCCGTCTCAGGCCGGTTGGCCGACCACAAGCTTGCGGTGCTCGCCGCGCTCACGCGCGCGCTCCGATCCGCCGCCTCACTGCGGTCGATACGCACGCCGTATTTCTCGTACTCGACAATGGAATAATCGAGCCGTCCCGGGGAGCCCATATAGCGGCGCCCAGCGTAAAAGTTCACATAGCGAGATCCGGTTTTCTGGTCGAGCTCGATTTCCGCTCGGTCAGCGGACAGCACCCCGAGGTGGCCGTCTTGCCGCCCTTGCAGGAACACATTGGACATGCTGCGCTTGTCGGGAGACAGTCGCTCCACATAAAGGATGCGGTTACCCTCATTGAAATTCTTGAATTGCCCCGGCGTGATCCCGGTCAGATCGGATTCCGATTTGGCCCGGTTTTCCACCTCAATCAAGCGCGCTTCTGCCCACGGCGCGACCGCGAGCGCGAGGATCGCGACGACGAACGCCACAGTGAAGGCAAGCCTGGCCGCCGTATCGAAAATAAACCGCGAGCCCAGGCCCAAGCTTGCGATGGCGATAAGCTCGTTGTCGCGCGACAGCCGGTTCAAGGCGACATAGACGCTAATGTAGTGGCATAAGGGCAGCATCAGCACCAAGGAGGTCGCTATCTTTAAGGCCAGCAGCTCGAAGATCAGTCCGCTGTCGATTTTTCCGGCGGCAGCCGTCGCCAGGTACTGCACGAAGCGGCTGCTGGCGTAGGTGAGTAATAGCAGGAGTTGCACGGCCCCGAACCACAATAAGATCTCCCGGATGAGGTAGCGGTTTAACAACATGAGGATGCTCGTGCTTTTGCTTTGCGGTATCTATAACAATACACTTGCTCGCTAAGACGCGATTCCCCCTGGTAATACGCGCGTTACGATTGAAATGCCGATTTCGGTTCAAGCGTTAACTATAACAGCATAAGAGGGCTATGGAGTTCGCCATCATAAGCGGTGCGCCGGATACGCAGCGGGTTCCTTGCGTGGTAGCCGGGGTGTTCAATAAGCGCAAGCTTGCGGAGACGGCGGCGCAACTGGACCAAGCCAGTCACCATTATATCAGCCGCATCATCAAGCGCGGTGATCTCGAAGGGCGATGCGGTCAAACCTTGATGCTGCATCAGATACCCGGCACGGCGGCCGAGCGCATATTACTGATCGGATGCGGGCCGGAGAACGAGTTGTCCGACAACAAGTATCGCGAGATCGTCGCCAAGGCGGTCACGGCGTTAAGCGACGCGGGGGTGACGGAAGCTGCAAGCTATCTCGCGGAGATCCCGATCCCGGGCCGCGGCCTCGACTGGAAGGTGAGGCAACTGGTGGAAACCGCCGAGAGCACGCTCTACCGTTTCGATCGGCTGAAAAGCAAGCCTGACGCGTCCGCGGCGGCTCTGCGCTCGCTGCGGGTGGCGATCGCAAAGCCGCGCGGCGCGGCGGCCGCCGAAGAGGCATTAAGAGATGGCCGAGCCATCGCCGAGGGGGTGCGTTTGGCGAAAGATCTCGCCAATCTGCCGAGCAACCATTGCACCCCGGCCTATCTCGCGGATGAGGCGCGGCGGCTGCAGAAACGCTACGCGGCGTTAAAGGTTGAGGTCTTGGGGCTAGCGCAGATCAAGAGGCTCAGGATGGGAGCGTTCCTGGCGGTGGCCCGTGGCAGCCGCGAGCCGCCGGCGCTGATCATCGTGCAGTATCGGGGAGCGCGCGCGGCGCAAGCCCCGGTAGCCTTGGTAGGCAAGGGGATCACCTTCGATTCGGGGGGCATTTCGATCAAGCCGGCCGCCGCCATGGATGAGATGAAATACGACATGTGCGGCGCGGCCAGCGTCCTCGGGACACTGCGGGCCATTGCCGAGCTGCAATTGCCTCTCAACCTCATCGGCCTCATTCCGGCCACGGAAAACATGCCGGGCGGTAACGCGGTGAAGCCTGGGGATATTGTGACTAGCCTCTCGGGCCAGACGATCGAAATCCTTAACACCGACGCCGAAGGGCGGCTCGTCCTTTGTGATGCCTTGACCTATGCCCGACGCTTCAAGCCCGCGGTGGTCATCGATATAGCAACTCTGACGGGCGCCTGCGTGGTCGCCTTGGGTCAGCACGCCTCGGGGCTGATGAGCAATCACGAGCCCTTGGCCGCGGACTTGCTTGCCGCGGGCGGGCAGAGCGGCGATCGGGCTTGGCAACTGCCCCTTTGGGAGGACTATCAGAAACAGCTCGACAGTCCCTTCGCGGACTTCGCCAATGTCGGTGGCCGCGAGGCCGGTAGCATTACCGCCGCGTGCTTTCTCGCGCGCTTTGCCAAGGATTTGAAATGGGCGCATTTGGACATTGCCGGAACCGCGTGGCGTACGGGAAACAAGAAAGGCGCGACGGGCCGTCCGGTGCCGCTGCTCGTTCAATACCTTCTTGACCGGGTACGCAAGCCCGAGGGCCATGCCCCGGGTTGATTTCTACCTCCTGGAGGCGGGTGATGGTCGGACGCGCGGCCAAGTCGTGTGCACGCTCGTCGGCAAGGCCTTCGCGGGTGGTCAGCGCGTGTGCATTCTTGCGGGGTCCGCGGAGCAAGCGGAGCAGATCGATGACTTGCTTTGGTCCCACAAAGACATCAGTTTTCTGCCGCATCAGCGCTGGGATGAACATCCTGATCCCGAAACCTTCATCTTGATTGGATGGCAAGGCGAGCGCCCGCACGCCGAGATCTTGGTCAACATGAGCGCTGCCGCCCCTAGTGGGCCATTCGAGCGCCTCATCGAGGTGGTCGATTGCGATCCCGCGCAACGTGAGGAAGCGCGAGGGCGTTATCGAACCTATCGGCAGGCCGGTTATACGCTGGAAACGCATCGGCTTCGCGCTGCACATGAGCGATCCGGCGCGTCCTGATGCTTCCATGCCGGCGTCGCCGGCCGAGGATGACTACCCGCCACCCGATCGCGTAGCTTTGGAGTCCGCGCGAGCCGACGGCGAGGCCGAGATCCCGGTGCTTAAGGATGTGGTGGTTCAAGATCGCGTCTCGACTTTGCCAGCGATGCCGCCGTTGGACCCGCCGCAGCTCGAGGCGCTCGCGGTGCGCATCACCGGCCACGTGCAGCGCATTATTTCGGTGCAGATCGCGCACGCCACCCATCGCATTTTGACCGAGATCAGAGCCTCGCGTGGCCTGCCCGCCGCCGCGCCGGCGAGCGCATCCGCACATACCGGATCGATAGCACGAAATCCGCCCGAAGCGATCACCATGGACAAGACCTACGATCCCAAGGACATCGAAAGCCATTGGTACGACACCTGGGAAAGCCGCGGTTATTTCGCGCCGCAGGGTTCCGGGTCCGCGTACTGCATCATGCTTCCGCCGCCCAATGTCACCGGCAGCCTGCACATGGGCCATGCATTCTCAGACACGCTTATGGACTGTCTTATCCGCTATCACCGCATGCGGGGTTGCAGCACACTCTGGCAATGCGGCACCGACCACGCCGGGATCGCCACCCAGATGGTGGTCGAGCGCCAGATGGCCGAGCAAGGGCGCACCCGCCAGGAGATGGGACGAGAAGCGTTCACGCAGGCGGTGTGGAGTTGGAAAGAGCGGTCGGGTGACACGATTACCCGTCAGCTTCGGCGTTTGGGCGCCGCGATGGACTGGTCGCGGGAGCGCTTCACCTTGGATCCCGGTTTATCCGCGACGGTGACGGAGGTATTCGTGCGCCTCTATGACGAGGAGCTTATTTACCGGGGCAAGCGGCTCGTGAACTGGGACCCGGTGTTATTGACGGCCCTTTCAGATCTCGAGGTGGTAGCCACCGAGGAACCAGGTCATCTCTGGCACATCCGTTACCCACTGGCACGTGGGAAAGGGCATCTGGTCGTGGCCACCACCCGACCTGAGACCATGTTGGGCGATGTCGCGGTGGCGGTCCATCCCGAGGACGTGCGCTTCCAGTCCTATATCGGTCAAGAGGTGCAATTGCCGCTCACCGGCCGAAACATTCCAGTGATCGGCGATCCCTATGTCGATAAGGAGTTCGGGTCGGGGTGCTTGAAGATCACCCCGGCGCATGATTTTAACGACTATGAAGTCGGGGTCAGACACAAGTTGCCGTTGATTAATATCCTGAGCGAGCGCGCGCTGCTCAATGCCGAAGCGCCTCCGGCCTATCGCGATCTTGATCGCTTCGAGGCGCGCACGCGCATCGTGCACGATCTGGAGCAACAAGGGTTGCTCGAAAGGGTCGAGGACCACAAGCATACGGTGCCGCGCGGGGATCGCTCGAACGCGGTCCTTGAACCTTATCTCACCGACCAATGGTTCGTGCGCGTAGCGCCGCTCGCCGAGCCCGCGATTCGCGCGGTCGAAGAGGGCGCCGTCCGGTTCGTCCCGGACGTTTGGGCGAAGACCTACTTCGAATGGATGCGCAACATCAAGGATTGGTGCATCTCCCGGCAGCTTTGGTGGGGACACCGGATCCCGGCCTGGTATGACGATCAAGGCCACGCCTATGTCGGCCGCACCGAGGCCGAGGCACGCGCCCGCCATGGGATCCCCGACGGACAGGCTCTGGCCCAGGATCCCGACGTGCTCGATACCTGGTTTTCATCGGCGCTCTGGCCGTTTTCGACCTTGGGCTGGCCGGAGGAAACCGATGAGTTGCGGCGCTTTTACCCGACCGATGTCTTGGTGACCGGGTTTGACATCATTTTCTTCTGGGTGGCCAGGATGATCATGATGGGCCTCAAGTTTACGCAGCAGGTCCCGTTCAAGGAGGTTTATATCCATGGACTGGTGCGCGACGCCGACGGCGACAAGATGTCCAAATCCAAAGGCAACATCCTCGATCCGCTCGATCTCATCGACGGCATCGAGCTTGACGCCCTGATCGCGAAACGTACCACGGGTCTCATGCAGCCCCAAGACGCCGCTAACATCGAGCGCGCCACGCGCAAGCAATTTCCGCGGGGTATCGGGGCGTACGGCGCCGATGCTCTTCGCTTTACTTTCGCGGCGCTGGCTACTCATGGCCGGGATATCCGCTTTGATCTCGGCCGTATCGAAGGCTACCGGAACTTTTGCAATAAGCTCTGGAACGCCGCACGCTACGTGCTGCTCGCCACCGGGGGCAAAGCGGCCGTCAGCGCAGAAGGAACGTATGATAACGGTTTGGGGGAGCGCTGGATCCGATCGCGTTTGATCCAGGCGCAACAGGCTGCCATCGAGGCCTTCGGGACTTACCGCTTCGACCTCGCGGCCCAGGCGATCTACGAGTTCACCTGGGACGAGTATTGTGACTGGTATCTCGAATGGTCCAAGGCTGCGCTGAACCACGCTACTGACGAGCGGGTGCGGCGCGGATGTTTACGGACCCTGGTCGAGGTGCTTGAGACCTTGCTAAGGCTGGCGCATCCGATCATTCCCTTCGTCACCGAGGAGATCTGGCAAAGAGTCGCGCCGCTCGCGGGTGTCAGCGGCGATTCGATCCTATTGCAAGCTTATCCGGCGCCCGGGGCGCTCGAAATCGACACCGCCGCGGTGGAGGAATTCAATTGGGTGAGGAGTTTTGTTCTCGCTGTGCGGCGCGTACGCGCGGAGATGGATATTGCGCCGGGCAAGCCTTTGGCGGTGCTGACAGAGCATGGGTCCGGCGCCGAGCATCAATGGCTGGAAAACAATCGTCTGTTTATCATGCACCTTGGCCATCTCTCATCACTGCAAACCCTCACGGGCACGCCTTCCGCGGATATGGCCGCCGCTTTAGCGGGAGGGCTGAGCCTGTTCATTCCCTTAGCGGGCCTCATCGATTGCGAGGCAGAGCTGCGGCGGCTCAATGCCGAGGTCGAAAAGCTGGAACACGATTGCACGCGGGCAACGCAAAAACTCGAGAATCAAGAGTTTCTCGAACGCGCGCCGAGTGCCGTCGTAGCCAAGGAGCAACAACGCTGCGAAGAGTTGACGCGCGCCCTCACTCGGCTGCGGGAGCAACGCAAGCGCGTCGAATCGTTGCGCTGACCAGCGAGTTTCGCTGCACTGGTGAGAATCGTTGACCGTGGGCGCGGTGATGACGTACTTGATGTCCGGTAGGGTGGTTTTTCATTAAACCGTTAGATGCTATCCTGGCCGGCGAGATCCAAACTGGATGCGTGGACTTGTTGTGTCTGCGAAAGTGGCGGAATTGGTAGACGCGCTGGACTTAGGATCCAGTGGGGAAACCCGTGAGAGTTCGAGTCTCTCCTTTCGCACCAGGTGCGTAAATCATGCCGCCGCTTTGTGACAGGTAGATATCAATGCAGGTTTCATTGGAAACGACCGGAGCGCTCGAGCGCCGCATCACCGTCGAGATCCCCGAGGAAAACATCGCCTCGGAGCTAAAGCAGCGGCTCGTGAAGTTAACACGAACCGCCAGGATTGACGGCTTTCGCGTCGGCAAGGTGCCCATGAACCTGGTGCAGCGTCGTTTCGGCGAACAACTGCGTCAAGAGGTGCTGGACGATATCCTCCGCTCCAGCTATGCGGAGGCGATTCGCAAGGAGAACGTGCGCCCGGTGGGAGATCCCGCCATCGAGCCCCTCGCGGCCGCGCCCGGCCAGGGATTGATCTACAAGGCGACCTTCGAAATCTACCCCGAAGTCAAGCTGGTTCCGGCCGAAGATCTGCAGGTCATAAGACCGGTGTGCGACATTACCGATGAGGATGTGGATAAAGCGATCCATGCGCTGCAACAGCGGTATCGCGGTTGGGAAAAAGTAGAGCGGCCGGCGCAACGCGGAGACCGTTTGGAGATTGATTTTCAGGGTAGCATCGCAGGCCTACCTTTCGCAGGCAGCCACGCGTCCGGTTTCACGTTGGAACTCGGCGCATCGAGTCTATTGCCTGGATTCGAGGAAGTACTGGTAGGGCTTGAGCCCGGCGGGGAACGCAGCGTGGATCTCACTTTTCCGGCGGATTCCCAGAATTCCGATCTCGCCGGGAAGCCGGCCCGGTTCCTGATCCAGTGCTTGAGTGTCTCAAAACCCGTGTTGCCCTCGTTGGATGACGGGTTGCCCAAGCGCCTAGGAATCGAGCCGGGTGGAGCGCACGAGGTGCGCGCAAGGGTGCGCGCGAGCCTCGAAAGCGAGCGCAATGAGCGCCTGCAAACGCGAACAAAAACCGGTGTCATGCAGGCGCTGTTCGAGGCCAACCCGATGGAATTGCCAAAGGCGTTGGTCCACGCCGAAGCCCAGAGTCTCCGGGATGAAGCCTATCGTACTCTGGTGCTGCGAGGCGGCAAGCAAGAACGGATTGAGATGCCCCCCGTCGAACTGTTCGAGGAGCGCGCCCGGTGGCGGGTTGCGGTCGGCCTCATCATAGGCGAGTTGGTAAGAACTATTGGGTTGGTGGTGAGCTCATCGATGCTGAGATCCGCCGTCGAAAGCATGGCGGTGGGTTTCGAGGACGCCGCGGCCGTGGTTAAATGGTATTACGAGGATCGCAAGCGTCTCGCGGGCGTCGAAGCCCTGATCCTTGAAAACGAGGTGGTAAGCTGGGTGCTTAGCAGAGCTAAGGTCAAGGAACAAGCGTTGACGTTTGACGCGCTGATGAATCCACGGCAGACTGACGAAGAAGCGAAGGCAAGGGATTAAAGGGATTAACCGTGTACGAGACTGAGAATTCCACGCTAAGAGGCCTCAACCTGGTGCCGATTGTTGTTGAACAGTCGGCGCGGGGTGAGCGCGCCTACGATATTTACTCCCGGCTTCTCAAGGAGCGGGTGGTGTTTCTCGTCGGGCCGGTGACGGATGAAGTGGCCAACCTGATCGTGGCCCAGTTGTTGTTTTTGGAGTCGGAGAACCCGGACAAGGATGTGCATCTGTATATTAATTCGCCTGGGGGTTCCGTGAGCGCGGGCCTCGCAGTCTATGACACCATGCAGTTTATAAAGCCCGACGTCAGTACCATGTGTGTCGGGCAGGCCGCGAGCATGGGAGCGCTGCTGCTCGCGGGCGGCGCGAAAGGCAAGCGCCACTGTCTACCGCACTCGCGCCTTTTGATTCATCAACCGCTCGGTGGCTTTCAAGGCCAGGCAACCGATATCGACATCCACGCGCGCGAGATATTAAAAGCGCGGGAACGCTTGAATCAGATACTCGCGCGGCATACCGGGCAAGCACTGAAGAAAATCGAAGCGGACACTGAGCGGGATAATTTTATGGGGGGCGAGGAAGCCAAGGAGTATGGGTTGATAGATGATGTACTCTATCAACGCCCGCTACGTCCGGTGGGTGGTTTATAGATTGCTATTTAAAGATTCAGCCCTGCAAGGTTAAATCCCTAATGCCTAGAGGTGGCCAATGAACGACGGCAAACAGTCCAGAGGCGGTGACGGAGAACGGCTCTTGTATTGTTCATTCTGCGGTAAGAGTCAGCACGAGGTGCGCAAGCTTATCGCCGGTCCGTCGGTGTTCATCTGTGATGAGTGCGTGGAGCTTTGCAACGATATCATCCGCGAGGAGATGCATGGCAAATCCGCCGGGGGAGGAAACAAAAAGCTGCCGGCGCCGCAGCAGATCCGGCACATACTAAACGAATACGTCATCGGTCAGGACCGCGCCAAGAAAATCCTGTCGGTTGCCGTGTACAATCATTACAAGCGATTGACCTCACGCATCAAGCAAAACGATGTCGAGCTCGCAAAGAGCAACGTGCTGTTGGTCGGTCCAACCGGCAGCGGCAAGACTCTTTTGGCCGAGACCTTGGCGCGGCTTCTCAACGTCCCTTTTACGATTGCCGACGCGACGACCTTAACCGAAGCGGGTTACGTGGGCGAAGATGTCGAGAATATCATCCAAAAGCTCCTGCAAAAATGCGACTACGATGTCGAGAAGGCGCAAACCGGGATCGTCTACATCGACGAGATCGATAAGATTTCCCGCAAGTCCGATAATCCCTCGATTACGCGGGACGTATCGGGGGAAGGCGTACAGCAAGCGCTGCTGAAACTCATCGAGGGTACGATCGCCTCGGTACCTCCGCAGGGCGGCCGCAAGCACCCGCAGCAGGAATTTCTGCAGGTCAATACCAGCAATATCCTGTTTATTTGCGGCGGAGCTTTCTCGGGCCTGGAAAAGATCGTTCGCGCGCGTTCCGAAAGGGGTGGGATCGGTTTCTCCGCAGAGGTCAAGAGTAAGGATGACAAGAAAAGCATGAGCGAGCTTTTGCACCAAGTCGAACCGGAGGATCTGATGAAGTATGGGCTGATCCCCGAGTTCGTCGGACGGCTCCCGGTGATTGCCGTGCTGGACGAATTGGACGAAACACAGCTGATCCAAATCCTTACCGAACCGAAGAACGCGATCACCAAACAGTATGCAAAGCTCTTTGAGATGGAAGGGTGCGCCTTGGAGTTCCGGGACGAGTCCTTGCGTGCCGTCGCCCGTAAAGCGGTTGAGCGAAAAACCGGGGCGCGCGGACTGCGTTCGATCCTTGAGCACAATTTACTCGACACCATGTTCGAGTTGCCTTCGCTCGAGAACGTGGTCAAGGTGGTGGTCGACGACGCGGTCATCAAGGGAGAATCGAAACCTCTGTATATTTACGAGAGTGCCGAGATCTCCAAAGCGGCATCGGACTGAGAGCTTGTGAAGAAATCTGCTGCGCTCGGGATCTCGCGTTCCGGCGGTGCTCGGAATCCTCATGTATTTAAATATACACTCCGGTTCCTGCGCTCCGGCGGAACACGACCTCCCATCGCTCGCGACGATTTTTTCACAACCTCGGCGAGCGCAGGGTGTTATGAGTGGTCCGAATTGCATCGTATCTCGATGACGGAAGGCAAGACAAGATGACTGAACAGACGATAGTGCCGGTATTGCCGCTGCGCGATGTGGTGGTCTATCCGCATATGGTGATCCCGCTGTTCGTGGGCAGGCAGAAATCGGTCAAGGCACTTGAACAAGCGATGGATGGGGGCAAGCAAATCGTGCTCGTCGCCCAAAAGAGCGCGGCCGACGATAACCCGGATGCCGGCGATCTCCATTGGGTAGGAACCTTATCGAACATTCTGCAACTGTTGAAGTTACCCGACGGCACGATCAAGGTGCTGGTGGAAGGGGTGCGCCGCGCGCGGATCCTCGCATTTACAGAGACCGAGCGTTTGTTCAACGCGAAGGTGGAGTTTCCGAGTTCCGACGAGATCGACCCGCGCGAGGCGGAGGTGTTGTGCAGGACGCTGCTCGAGCAGTTCGACCAATACGTCAAGCTTAACAAGAGAATCCCGGCGGAAATCATTGCGAGCTTATCGTCCATCGACGATCCGGAGCGGCTGGGCGACACCATCGCTGCCCACCTGTCGATTAAGCTCGAGCAAAAACAAAAGCTCCTTGAGGTCACCGATCTTTCCAATCGTCTCGAACAGTTGGTCGGCGTCCTTGAGAGCGAGCTCGATCTCCTGCAAGTGGAAAAGCGCCTGCGAGGGCGCGTGAAACGGCAGATGGAGAAGAGCCAACGTGAATATTATTTGAACGAACAAATGAAGGCCATACAAAAGGAGCTTGGGGATCTCGAAGAAGGCGGCAGCGAGCTCGATGAGCTGGCCAGAACGATCGAGAAGGCCGGAATGCCCAAGGAAGCCAAAGATCGGGCGCTGGCGGAGTTAAAAAAGCTCAAGATGATGTCGCCCATGTCCGCGGAAGCGACCGTGGTTCGGAATTACGTCGACTGGATGGTGAGCGTGCCATGGAAAAAGCGCACGAAAATCAGCCGCGATCTGTCCCAAGCCGGATCCATTCTCGAGGAGGACCACTACGGGCTGGAAAAGGTGAAGGAACGGATCCTGGAATACCTTGCCGTGCAGCAGCGGGTCAAGAAATCCAAGGGCCCCATCCTATGCTTGGTGGGTCCGCCGGGCGTGGGCAAGACCTCGCTAGGGCGATCGATCGCGCGCGCGACCAACCGCACCTTCGTGCGCATGTCGCTGGGCGGCGTGCGCGACGAGGCGGAGATCCGCGGCCACCGGCGCACCTATGTCGGTTCGATGCCGGGTAAGATCCTGCAGGTCATGGCCAAGGGGAGGGCCAAGAATCCGCTCTTGTTATTGGATGAGATCGACAAGATCTCCGCGGATTTTCGCGGCGACCCAGCGTCCGCGTTGTTGGAGGTCCTCGATCCGGAGCAGAACCATACGTTCAACGACCATTATCTCGAGGTCGATTACGATTTATCGGAGGTGATGTTCGTGACAACGGCGAATACTCTCAACATTTCGCCGCCCTTGCTCGATCGTATGGAGGTCATTCGCATCCCGGGTTACACCGAAGACGAAAAAGTCAATATCGCCGATAAATACCTCATTCCCAAGCAAGAGAAAAACAACGGGCTGCGTGATAACGAAATTTTGATTACCGAGCCGGCCGTCCGGGAGATGATCCGCTATTACACGCGCGAGGCGGGCGTGCGGAATTTGGAACGCGAGATCGCCAATATCTGCCGCAAAGTCGTGAAGCGCGTGCTTTTGAAGCCCACCGAGAAGATGGTCGCCGTCACGCCGAAAAGCTTGCATAAATACCTTGGTGTAAAGCGCTTCCGCTATGGTTTGGCCGAAGAAGAGGACCGCGTCGGCCAAGTCACGGGGCTGGCGTGGACCGAGGTCGGAGGGGATTTATTGACAATCGAAGCCGCGGTCGTTCCAGGCAAGGGCAAGGAGACCTATACCGGGCAGCTAGGCGAGGTGATGCAGGAATCCATTAAAGCCGCCATGACCGTGGTGCGCAGCCGCGCGGCGAATCTGGGTATCGATCCAGCCTTTTATCGCCAGCATGACGTTCACTTCCATGTGCCGGAAGGCGCAACGCCAAAGGACGGACCGAGCGCCGGCGTCGCCATGTGCGCGGCGCTGGTCTCGGCGTTGACCGGGATCCGCGTACGCTCGAGTGTCGCCATGACCGGGGAGATCACCTTACGCGGTGAAGTTCTGCCGATCGGCGGGTTGAAAGAAAAGCTCCTCGCCGCGTTGCGCGGCGGGATCAAGGTGGTTCTCATTCCCGCCGAGAATCAGCGGGAACTGGAAGATGTTCCGAAGAACATAAAGCAGAACCTCGATATCAAACCCGTGACCTGGATCGACGAAGTCCTGACCTTGGCCTTGCAACATATGCCGGAACCCGTAGCCTCGGCGAGCGAGCCGCTCGACGCCATCACCCCGGAGTCATCAGGCGTCGAGCCGGGCAAGGAGGCCATCAGACCGCATTAAGGTACGGCTGCCGCAAACTCAGAGCTTGTGAAGAAATCGTAGCGAGCAAGGCTGCCTGCGAGGCGCACGGCGCACAGGAACCGCAGTGTATGTGGAAATACATGAGGATTCCGAGCACCGCGCAACGATGCGGGCGGGCTGCGCAGTAGATTTATTCACAAGCTCTCAGGCGAGCGGGCGGGCAGGGGCGGGACGCCGGGGCCGCTAATTGCTTGCTTGACGCGTTTTAGGCGAGTTGGTATAACACATCGCCGCGCCATCCAACGCCGTTCTGCCGCAACGTTATTGAGATCCTGGGTATAGCGCGACTGACTACAAAGACTCCACAACTGCTTCGACAAGGGAGGCAAGCGTATGAATAAAACTGATCTAATCGACGTGGTTGCTGAATCCGCCGATCTACCCAAGGCCTCGGCGAGCCGCGCGGTGGACGCGATGGTTAATGCGATCACCAAGGCGCTAAAAAAGAACGACGAAGTGACCTTGGTTGGTTTCGGCACCTTTTCCGTGCGCAAGCGGGCGGCGCGCGCGGGCCGCAACCCCCGCACCGGAGAAACCATAAAAATCGCGGCGTCGAAAGTCCCGGCATTCAAGCCTGGAAAGGGCCTCAAGGATGCCGTAAACTAATCGGCACCGGGGTGCTTAGCTCAGTTGGGAGAGCGTCGCCCTTACAAGGCGAAGGTCGGGGGTTCGAACCCCTCAGCACCCACCAGCGCCCGTTGCTCAGCGCCGGAGTGGTAGTTCAGTTGGTTAGAATACCGGCCTGTCAAGCCGGGGGTCGCGGGTTCGAGTCCCGTCCACTCCGCCAACCTCCGTGCAGCGAAACCCGCTCGGGTTGCGCCTATTCCCGTATAGTTGGATTTCACCGTGAGGGTTGGAGTACCGTCAGCCGGCCGTTTCCATATCATTCCTACGAGGTCGTTTCGGCAAGATGTTACAAAGCATTCATGATCGCGCTCAAGGTTGGCTCGCGTGGATCATCATCGGATTGATCTGCATTCCGTTTGCATTCTGGGGGATCCAGGAGTACTTCACGGCCGCCGAGGACGTCGCGGTGGCGAAGGTCAATGGCGAGGAGGTTGAATTAGACGCCTTCCAGCGGGCCTACCAGCAATACCGTAAGCAATACCAAATGATCCTTGGGCGCTTATCGGAGAAAGCAAACGAAGATGGACTGAAACAGCAAACGCTCGATCAAATGGTGGAGATGCTGCTCAAAAAACAACTTGGAGAAAAGCTTGGTCTTCGGATCAGCGATCAACAAGTTACCCAGGCGGTGAAAACCTTTCCCGCGTTTCAAAGAGACGGTAAGTTTTCCAATAATCTTTACGAGCGGGGGTTACAGAGCGCGGGGATGTCACCGGTTACGTTCGAAGAGCAGTTGCGGCGTGAACTGCTGACCGACCAGATTCGCAAAGCCGTGATCGACACCTCCTTCGTAACCGAACGTGAGATTGATCTCGTCGCTGAAATCAAGAGCCAAACGCGTTTGATCACCTATGCGATCATTGCCGCGCAGCCGCTGCAATCGTTGCTGCCAGTCAGTGACGAGGAGATTGCACGGCGTTATAAGGGTGAGGCCGAGACGTATACCACCCCAGAGCAAGTGAAGATCGTCTACCTCGAGCTGTCACTCGATGAGATTGCCAAGAGAATCGAGGTGACGCCGGATGCGCTCAGTGGGTACTACGACGAGCATAAGTCAGCCTATACGCTGCCCGAGCAGCGCCGGGCGCATCATATCTTGATCAAGGTCGCGAAGGAGGCCGGTCAGGAGGCGGTCAGTAAAGCCCGCAAGGAGATCGAAGCGCTGGCGGAGCGAGTGAAAAAGGGTGAATCGTTCGAGGAGCTTGCCGCGAAGTATTCCGAGGACCTCGGGTCGAAAGCAAAGCGGGGTGATCTCGGTTTCTTCCAGCGTGGGGTGATGGCGCCGCCGTTCGAGGAGGCCGTCTACGCGCTGAAACCGGGAGAGATCTCGGGCGTGGTGCGAACCGATTTCGGATTTCACCTGCTTCGCTTGGACGGGATTAAGGCAAGCAAGACAAAATTGTTCGAAGAGGTTCGCGACGAGATCGAAAAAAACTACCGCAACAAGCAAGCCGAACGGCGGTTTTTCGATTTGAGCGAGAAGATCGAGACACTCGTCTACGAACATCCCGATACGCTGGATGTCGCCGCGCAAAGCTCAGGATTGAAGGTCCAAGAAAGCGCTTACTTCGGGCGTACCGGAGGCGAGGGGATCGGCGCGCATGAGAAGGTCAGCGATGCCGCCTTCAGTCCCGAGGTCTTGGAGGAGCGCTTGAATAGCGAGCCGTTAGAGCTGGGTGACAATCATATCGTCGTGATCCGCGTGAAAGAGCATAGAGCGGCAAAATTGCGGCCTCTCAACGAGGTGAAGAACGACATTAGAGCAGCTATTGCCTCGGATAAGGCCAAAGCGGCGGCGAAAACGCAAGGTGAGGCGCTATTGCAACGCTTAAAAAGCGGCGAAGGCCGCGAGGAACTTGCATCCAAGGAGGGTTTAAAATGGGTGGAGAAGAAGAAGCTTGGCCGCGATGACGCCGGCGTCGATAACGTTCTGCGGCGGATGGCGTTCAAGTTACCGCGGCCAAACGAGGGCGAGGCTAGTTATGGTGGTAGCGTGCTCGACAGCGGGGATTATGCGCTCATCGCGCTGTTGGACGTTGATAAGGCTGCGTCCGTGGACGGAGAGAGGCGTAAGCAATTAGAGGACGAGCTCCTGCGCAATACCAGTAACCAGGAGTGGCAGGATCTCATGAGCGATTTACGGCGGCATGCCGATATCGCGATTTTTTCCGAAAACCTATGATTCAGAGCTTGTTAAGAAATCGTAGCGAGCACGCCCGCCCGCGAGGCGCACGGCGCGCAGGAACCGGAGTGTATATGGAAATACCTGAGGATTCCGAGCACCGCGCAACGCTGCGAGCGGGCTGCGCAGTAGATTTATTCACAAGCTCTCAGACGTTTCCCATCCCGACGATATTGAAGCCGCCATCGACGTAGGTGATCTCGCCGGTGATTGCTGAGGCGAGATCCGAACACAGAAACGCGGCAACGTTTCCAACCTCGTCGATCGTGATATTGCGCCGCAGAGGCGCGGTCTTCTCGACGTGATCGAGGAACCTACGGAATCCCGTGATGCCCGCGGCGGCAAGGGTCCTGATGGGGCCCGCGGAAATCGCGTTGACGCGGATCCCCTCGGGACCGAGGCTATGCGCCATGTATCTTACGTTCGCCTCGAGGCTCGCCTTGGCGATCCCCATGACGTTGTAATTAGGCATGGCGCGGATGGCGCCGAGATAGGTCAGGGTTAAGAGAGATCCTTGTCGGCCGTTCATCATCCCCCGCGCCCCGTTGGCAAGCGCAGAAAAACTATACGAGCTTACCTCGTGCGCGATGCGGAAACCGTCGCGAGTGACGGTGTCGAGGTAGTGGCCTTCAAGCTGCTCCCGTGGCGCGAAGGCGACCGCGTGCACTAGAATGTCGAGGTGATCCCAATAGTCATCCAAATGTTCGAACAGCGCTTGGATCTCGATGTCACTGGCGACGTCGCACGCGACGGTGATGGTGGAACCCAATTCGGCGGCGAGCTCCTCGACTCTTTCTTTCAGACGCTCGTTTTGAAACGTGAACGCAAGCTCCGCACCCTCGCGTCGCATTGCTTTGGCGATTCCCCAGGCAATCGAACGGTTGCTGGCGACCCCCACGATTAAGGCCCGTTTTCCGTCAAGAAATCCCATTTAACATTCCCCTAAGCTTGATGGCGCTTTACGGCTGTTACACGTTACTGCGCACCTAGCGCTATCATATACAAGCCATGGTCTTCGAGCTACGTCGTCGATTCCCTGGGGTCCGCGGCTCCGCAAAAATTAGCCGATGGCGTTAAGACACTGGCTCCTGGCCGTTCCCTCGGTGCTGCTCGTGGCGCTGCTACAGGCCTATTTCTGGGTACCCACCTATGATCAGCAAACCGCTGGCAATCCCAAGCGCTTGCTTAAGTATATTGAAGCGTCGGCCGCCGATGCCAAGATCCTAAATCCGATCCTCAACGCGGACAGCGTCAGCAGCGGCATTACCGACTATGTGTTCGAGGGCCTGCTGGGGGCGGATGAAGATCTCAGGCTCCGAGGCCGTTTGGCCACCGACTGGGCGATCACGGAAGAAGCGTACTTAATCGTGCGTCCGGACAAGCGCCTACCGGATGGAACGCCGGTTTCTGCCGTTGAGCTTAAAAAGCGTATTCTCGACGCGCGCGATCGCAGCGGCTTGAAAGGATTATTACTGGCTATCGACGTGTTGCATCCTGAAACACGCGCAGAGACCGTGGCGTTACCGCAAGCAGAGGGACAGTTTTCGGAACTGGCGGTGAGGATCGAGGTTCCGGAGCGCCTCCGGTTTTCGCTAAGCCGGGTGGACCAGGATTTTTTTACCCGCCTCGAGCCCCTCTTGGGATCGCGTTACCTTTATGGGTTTCCCTACGAACGGCACGTAGATGCCGAGGAGCCCGGCGCCGCGGATCGACTCCGGGCCCACATGGCGGAGCTCCTTCCGATCGCGGAGCATAACCCAGTGATCCTGTTCCACCTGCGCCACGGTGTCCGGTTCCACGATGGCACCGAGGTGACGGCGCGGGATGTGAAATTTACCTACGATGCCATCATGAATCCCAAGAATCTCTCTCCACGCGTTTCCGATTTCGAGCCGATCAAGTCGCTCGAGATCCCCGATCCCCATAGCGTTAAGATCACGTACAAGCGGCTGCATTCCCCGGCGATCAACGCCTGGACGATGGGGATCCTGCCCCAGCACCTCTTGAGAGAAGATGCGCTTAAGGCGGAAACCGAAAACCTGTCCGCGGCGGCGCGCGCGGCTTTCGGCATGCGTGAGAACCGCTTCAATCGGCATCCGGTCGGGTCCGGTTCCTTTAAATTTGTTGAGTGGCGAGGCGATGAATTTATCCACCTCGAACGCAACGACGATTACTGGGAGGGCCGCCCCGAGTTCGAAGACTACTATTTGCGCATCATTCCCGACCCCTTAACCCAGGAGGTGGAGTTTCGCACCGGCGCCGTCGACTACTACGGGGCTATGCCCCATCAAGTGGCCCGGTATCTAAAGGACGACAGCTATCAGTCGTTTTCGAGCCTCGCCTTGAGCTATAGCTACATCGGGTACAACCTGCGAAAGCCGCTGTTCGCGGACCCGCGCGTGCGCCGGGCCCTCGGCATGGCCATCGACGTGGACGAAATTATCCGCTACCTCTTATATGGCCAAGGCGAGCGCACCACCGGTCCCTTTCCCAAGGAGACCCCCTGGTACGATCCCGCAGTGCTGCCCCTGCCTTACGATCCCGCGGCCGCATCGCGTCTGTTGGAAGAGGCCGGTTGGCGCAAGAACGTCGAAGGATGGCTGGAGAAAAACGGGACCGTCTTCGAGTTTAATTTGATCACCAACAGTGGCAATCCCGCGCGCAAGAATATCATGACCATCGCCCAGAATGCCTGGAAGAGAATCGGCATCAAATGCAACACTCAATATTTCGAATGGGCGGTGTTCTTGGAAGATTTCGTGGACAAGGGCGCGTTCGACGCCGTGGTCCTGGGGTGGACCACTCCGCCGCTGGACCCGGACCTATACCAGATCTTTCATTCCAGCCAGTCCGGACCGAAACAGCTTAACTTCGTGGCCTATAACAATCCCGAGGCCGATCGGCTGATCATCCGCATCCGCCAGGAATACGATCCCGAGCGGCAACGCGCGCTTGCCCACCGGCTGCACCGGATCATCTATGAGGATCAACCTTACAATTTTCTTTATACACCGCGCGTCACGCGGGTGTTGGACAAGAAGATCGTCATCGTCGAGCGCGACGCAAAAGACCACGAACGGTACGTCAAGATCTATCCGACCAAGGGAGGCACGATTTCCTATTATTTCAACAAGTGGCGTAAATTGGCGTTTACTCCCGAGTTTTAGTATTTCAAGAACGATAAGCCTAAGCCATGTGGGCCTATATCCTACGCAACGTCTGGCAGCGTCTCATTCTGCTCGTCTTCGTCTCGATCCTCGCCCACTCGGTCGTGCATCTCGCGCCGGGCGAGCCGAGTGAAGTGGACCCCTCGAACCCGCGCATGAAACCCGAGGACATCGCGCGCATCCGGGCCGCGTTTCATCTCGACGATCCGCTCTACCTGCAGTATATCTACTGGCTGCGGGATCTCGCGTCCGGTGATTTGAAGTCGTTTAAAGACAGCCAGCCGGTGTTGCCGAAGATAGGCCAGCGTCTCTTGAACTCCCTGCCCTTGTTTCTGCTCACCACATTGATTGTCTGGGGCTTGTCGTTTCCGACCGGGATCCACGCGGCGGTCCACAGGGACTCTCCCTTCGACCGCTCGACGACCTTTCTGTCCTATACGCTGATTTCCATACCCGGATTTTTTCTCTCCTATCTGGCGATCCTCGGCGTCGTCGATACGCTCGACGTACCGGTGATCGGGATGAGCACCTTCGGGATGGACGAGGCCGTACCCGTGTTCCAATGGATGGATCGCCTCTGGCATCTGGCCATCCCGGCGCTGATGTCGGCCGTGATGGGCATTGCGATCCTTTCGCGTTACGTGCGCTCGCAAATGCTGGAGGTCATCGGCCAAGATTATGTGCGCACCGCGCGCGCCAAGGGGCTGCCCGAGGACACGGTCATCTACCGCCATGCATTGCGCAATGCACTCTTGCCCTTCGTCACCATGTTCGGTTTTCTGGTGCCGGGCCTCATCGGCGGCTCGGTGATCTTCGAGCAGATTTTTGCTTGGCCCGGCATCGGCCGCCTGGGTTATGAAGCCATCTTGGCGCGCGATTTCCCGGTGATCTTGACCTTGAACTTCATCGCCGCGGTGCTGACGCTCATCGGCACCTTCATCGCGGACATCTTGTACCTATTCGCCGATCCGCGCATTCAGATCGAGTAGCCATGAGCGCCTTGCAACCGCAAAGCATTGCCGGCGAGGCCCTAGCGCCGGATCTGGCCGGTGAGGCCCCGGCGTTTTGGCCTACGTTTTGGCAAAACCGGCTGGCCGTGGCTGGCGCCGCCGTAATCCTGATCCTGCTCGGGTTGGCGATCGCTGGCAAGGTGTTAACCGAGTGGTGGGTGGTGTTCGACACGGAAACGATTCGTTTGCCGGATAAATTCAAACCTCCATTCTCCGAGGCTGCATTAGGCACGATCCCCGCGCGGGATAGTCCCGTATTCGGCCATTATCTCCTCGGCACCGACGAGCTTGGCCGCGATGTATTCGCGCGGATGTTGCAAGGCTCCTTTGTGTCGCTCTCAATCGGGTTCGTGGCCGTGGGGATTTCGGTGCTCATCGGCACCGCGCTCGGCGCGCTTGCCGGGTTTTACGGAAATCTGCGGCTTGGCATCATCACGGTGGATACCTTCATCATGCGGTTTACCGATACCATGATGTGCTTCCCGACCTTTTTTCTCATTCTCACCGTGGTCGCGCTCTTGCCGCCGAGCATATATAACATCATGATCGTCATCGGGCTGACGAGCTGGACCGGCACGGCCCGGTTCGTACGAGCCGAGTTTCTGTCCCTGCGCGAGCGTGACTTCGTGGTGGCGGCCCAAGCGCTGGGCGTACCCGAGATCCGCATCATGTTCCGGCACATGCTTCCGAACGCGATGGCGCCGGTGCTGGTGTCGGCCACCATCGATGTGGCCGCGGCGATTTTGACCGAGTCGGCGCTGAGCTTTCTCGGCTTCGGGGTACAGCCGCCCTATGCCACCTGGGGGAATATCCTCGCTGACGGTAAGGATTTCATTTTCGATGCGCCGTGGCTCTTTTTCATCCCCGGGTTCGCTATCCTCATCGTGGTTTTGGCCTTTAACCTGGTGGGAGAGGGATTGCGGGAGGCGTTGAATCCGGGGCCGCGGACACGGCGAACATGACGCGGGTAGGTCGGGCCGGTCATTGAGGGTTAAAATACTTTACGAAGGTTCAAAGTCAAAATATTTCGCCTGCCGGGTAGGTACCCCGCAGGCGACCAAAGGGGGGAGTTGCACTACTCCCCTTTGGAAACCCCAATGCTATAGTACCCGCCGCGATCGGCGGGTTAGTGAATAATGGAGACTCACCATGCCTAAGTACGTCATCGAACGCGAGATCCCCGGCGCGGGTAAACTCTCAGCGCAGGAACTGCAAGCGATCTCGCAGAAATCCTGCGGTGTGTTAAACGGGCTCGGCCCTCAAATTCAATGGGTTCAGAGCTACGTGACCGGCGACAAGGTCTATTGTGTCTATATCGCGCCCAACGAGGAGATGGTGCGGGAACATGCCCGCCAAGGTGGCTTTCCCGCAAACCGGATCTCGGAGGTGGCGTCGATGATCGACCCAACGACCGCGGAAGGTGGTTGAGGAGTCGCTATGACCATCACCAAAACATCCGTACCGGGGCGGCCGGTGTTCGTCATCGACGGGAGCCGCACACCTTTTCTTAAAGCACGCGCTAAGCCTGGACCGTTCACCGCCACCGAGCTTGCGATCAACGCCGCCCGGCCGCTGCTCGCGCGCCAGTCCTTCGCGCCGACGGACTTCGACGAGGTTATCTTCGGTTGCATCATGCCGGGTCCCGATGAGGCCAATATCGCCCGGGTCATCGCTCTGCGTCTCGGCTGCGGCGATGCGACCCCGGCCTGGACGGTGCAGCGCAATTGCGGATCCGGGATGCAAGCTATCGACAGCGCCGCGCGCGACATCGCCTCGGGAGGCGCCGAGCTGGTGCTCGCCGGCGGCACCGAAGCCATGAGCCATGCGCCGGTGCTGTTTGGCACTGCCATGGTGGCCTGGCTCGGGCAGTGGAGCCAGGCGCGCAACTTGGGGCAGCGGTTCAAGGCGCTGACGCAGCTACGCTTGGGCTACTTGCAGCCCATCATCGGCCTGCTGCGAGGCTTGACCGATCCCGTGGTCGGCTTGTCGATGGGGCAGACCGCCGAGATCGTGGCGCACCGCTTCGGGCTCAGCCGTGAGGCCATCGATGCCTATGCGCTCGAAAGCCATCAACGCCTCGCCCAAGCGCAGCGCGAGGGGCGGCTCAAAGAGATCGAAACCCTCTACGATTGGCAGGGCAATTACTACGATCACGACGAGGGCGTGCGGCCGGATACGACCTTGGAGCAGCTCGCGCGCTTGAAACCCGTCTTTGATAGAGACTTCGGCAAGGTGACCGCCGGCAACAGCGCCCAGGTGACCGATGGGGCGGCCTGCGTGATCCTGGCGAGCGAGAGCGCTATCGAACGTCACAAGCTTCCCGTGCTCGGGCGGATCATCGACAGTGAATGGGCCGGGCTCGATCCGGCCCAGATGGGGCTGGGCCCCATCCACGCCGCGACACCGCTATTGAAGCGCCACGGCTTGAACCTCGCCGATATTGACTACTGGGAAATCAACGAGGCCTTCGCGGCCCAGATCCTCGCCTGCCTCGCGGCCTGGAACGATGAAACCTATTGCCGCGAGCAGTTGGGCCTGGATCAACCGATGGGGGTGATCCCGCGCGATCGCCTGAACGTGGACGGCGGCGGGATCAGCATGGGTCATCCCGTTGGGACGAGCGGCGCCCGCATCGTTCTGCATCTGCTGCGCGTCCTTGAGCGCAACCAAGCCGTCCGTGGCGTGGCCGCCCTTTGCATCGGCGGCGGTCAAGGAGGCGCGATGTTGCTGGAGCGGCAATGAATGATGCGCGGACTTCGCACCGGCTAGAGTTAGGGAAGCTCTGCAAAAGTGTCGCGAGCAAGCCCAGATGCGCGAAGCCGCGGAGCGAGTCGCGAGACATATCACGTAGATAGGCGAGCGACGAACGAGCACGCGCCAAAGCAGATGGGCTGCGCAGTAACTCTTGCAGAGCTTCCATAGGGGGGGTAATGGGATTAGAACCAGGCTTTAAACATTGGCGCCTCGAGATCGACTCATCCAACATCGCCAGCTTGCATCTGGACAAACAAGGCCCGGGGCCTAATGTACTGTCCTCCGAGGTGCTGGGCGAGCTCGATGTCATCATCGGTGCTATCAGTAAAAGCTTACCGCGCGGATTGATCATCCGCTCCGCCAAGCCGAGCGGTTTTATTGCCGGGGCGGACGTCAAGGAAATTGCGTCGCTGCGCGATAGCGAGGACGCGCTCGCGCTCATCCGGCGGGGACAAACGATCTTCGATCGACTGGAAAGTTTGGCGTGCCCGACAGTGGCGGCCATTCGCGGGTTTTGCCTCGGCGGGGGCCTAGAGCTGGCGTTGGCGTGCCGTTACCGCGTCGCCTTGGATGAACCGGCAACGCGCTTGGGTTTACCCGAGGTTCTTCTAGGTATTCATCCAGGCTTCGGCGGCACTATGCGGCTGCCGAGGCTCATCGGCGCCCCGGCTGCGATGGATCTGATGCTGAGCGGGAAGACCGTGGACGCACGGACTGCCAAAAAGCTCGGTATCGTCGATGCGGCGGTTCCCGAACGCCATTTTGAATCCGCGATCATTGCCCACGCGCTGACTCCGCCGCCAATCAAGAAACCGAAGTATTTCCTGCGGCTCGTGAACACCAAGCTGCTGCGTCCTTGGCTCGCGCGCTATCTCCGTGCGCAGGTACAGAAACGCGTGCGCGCAAACCATTATCCGGCGCCCTATGCGCTCATAGACTTGTGGGAGCAACACGGAGGTGACCCGGCGCACATGCTCTTGGAGGAAGCCCGGTCGGTCGCCCGGCTTGCCACCGGCCCAAGCGCCCGTAATCTGGTGCGCGTATTCTTCTTGCAAGAGCGGCTGAAGGGCCTCGGGCGCAAACAAGGACAAGCGCGGCCGAAGATCCATGTCATCGGCGCGGGTGTCATGGGTGGGGACATCGCGGCCTGGTGCGCTCTGCGGGGCTTGCATGTCACCTTGCAGGATCGCGGCGCGCAATATATCGCGCCGGCGCTGCGGCGTGCTAATGATCTATTCTCGAAACGCATCCGGGACCGGCGGCTGCGGCGAGACGCCTGCGATCGATTGGTCCCGGACCACGATGGCTTGGGATTGCCGCATGCAGATTTCGTTATCGAGGCGATCGTCGAGGATGTCAAGACGAAGCAAGCGCTTTACGAGACGGTTGAACCGCGCCTCAAAGCGGACGCGATCCTGGCGACGAATACCTCCAGTATCCCGCTCGAAACCCTGGCCGCGATCCTCAAGCGCCCCGAGCGGCTGGTCGGATTGCACTTCTTCAATCCGGTCGCCAAGATGCAGTTGATCGAAGTGATCGACGCCCCGGCGACGGACCCGGAGTGCTTGGCCAAGACCGCTGCGCTGGTGCGTGCGCTCGATCGCTTGCCGCTCCCGGTGAAAAGCTCCCCCGGGTTTCTCGTCAACCGGGTGTTAATGCCCTATCTCATGGAAGCCATCGTCCTGTGGTCGGATGGCATACCGCCCGAGGTCGTCGATGATGCCGCAACCGAGTTCGGGATGCCGATGGGTCCCTTGGAGCTGGCGGACACCGTCGGCATCGATATTTGTCTGTCGGTGGGCCAGATCCTGGCCGGGCATTTCAAATCCGAGGTGCCCGGGCAGCTTAGAAACCTCGTGTCCCAGGGCCACCTCGGGCGCAAGAGCGGTAAAGGGCTCTATGCGTATCGCAAGGGCAAACCCGTCCGCCGACGCGGTCACGGCAAGGACTCGTATGACCTCGACGAGATCCGGGACCGGCTCATATTGAGGTTGATTAATGAAGCGGTGGCTTGCTTACGGGAGGGGGTGGTGGAGGATGCCGATCTCTTGGATGCGGGCATGATCTTCGGGACCGGGTTCGCTCCGTTTCGCGGCGGGCCATTGCACTATGTGAAGGAAACCGGGAAGGAGGCGATAGAGGCACGGCTAGAGGCATTAACAACGAAGTTCGGGCCGCGCTTTTCCCCCGACCCGGGGTGGACAACGCTTACCCTTTAAGGTGCGGACGATATAAGAACCGTGCTACTTTGGGATGCCTTTCAAGGGCAATAATAGGAGAATTAAAATGAAACGATATTTACAGGCATTAGCGTTATTGGGTTCCGTGCTTGGACTAGCCGCCTGCGGTGGCGAAGGCGGCGGTGATGCGGCGGCGACCGCGAGCCCCGATAACTTCAATCTCGGTGGGACCTGGGACGCCGAGTTGCCCGATCAAAGCGACTCGTTGGGAACCCATAAATCCAAGGGGAAGGTGGCGTTATCGGGGAATGCCTATACCTACTCGTGGTACAAGAGCCTCATCGGACCCAATGGTGAGGTGGTGTATGACATGACTGAAACCGCGCGCGAGACCGGTTCGGTTTCAGCCACGCCCGAATATATGGAATGGACCGCCGAATCGTTCGGCGAGGCGCAATACAATCAGGCCGACAATACCTGGAGCGCGATCGAGATGAAGTCATCGAAGAATGACTACGCCATTCAGTACACACTAGAAGGAGATAAGCTGACGCTCAAGGAAGACATCAATATCGATGGGGACTTCGACGATGTCTTCCAGGTGCCCGAAACCCTGACTTACACCAAAGTCAAATAACCACTTTCTTAGCCCCGAGCGGGTGTTCGCCATCCATAACGGCGCTTACCTTTAGGCCGCCCTGCGCGGCACAGGGAGGCGGGCATAGCGGTGAGCCCCGCGGCGTAATTTTTTCACACACCAAATAGGACATAGTTCACCGAATCACGCACAGATCGCACTCATATTATCCCGCAGTTTCACCAATCCAAAACGGCGGCTGGCTCGTAGATGATTTTGGAGACGAACCTTTGTACCCGGGAGCACGACATGGATACCCACTTTGAAGCGATCGTAGGCGAGCGTGTGCAAGGCGATCTTAGCGCTGTCACGGTGGCGGACACGGCCGATCCTTTCGATCCCATCGTGGGACGGAGCGACGTCGTGCGGGCTGTCATGGCATTGAACCTTTTCTTCAGCTCCGGGAAATTACTAAACGACAATGAATTTTTATCTTGGATGGTGCGCAATGCGCACCCTACTGCTACTGCCCCGTAAATGATTTTGGAGACGAACTTTTGTACCCGGGAGCACGACATGGATACCGACTTTGAAGCGATCGTAGGCGAGTGTGTGCAAGGTGATCTTAGCGCTGTCACAGTGGCGGACACGGCCGATCCTTTCGATCCCATCGTGGGACGGAGCGACGCCGTGCGCACCGTCATCGACTCCGCAAGACGGGTGGCAAGGTGTTCCGTTCCGGTCTTGATCGGAGGCGAGACGGGAAGCGGAAAAACCCTGCTTGCAGCGGCGATTCACAATGCGAGTCCTCGCCGCGGACGGCCGTTTATCGCCCAAAACTGCGGTAGCCTGCAGGAAACGTTGTGCGAGAGCGAGCTTTTCGGCCACAAGCGCGGCGCATTTTCGGGCGCGGTCCAGGACAAGAAGGGGTTGGTTGAAGCCGCGGACGGCGGCACGCTGTTCCTGGACGAAGTGAGCGAGTTAAGCCCGGCGTTGCAGGTGAAGCTGCTGCAGGTGCTACAGGACGGAAGCTTTCGGCGCGTGGGAGACAATCAATACCGGCGAGTCGATGTCAGGCTCATCTCCGCGACCAACAAAGACCTCCAGCGCGAGGTGGAGCGGGGTAACTTCAGAGCGGATCTTTACTACCGTCTGAATACGTTCCCTATCACGATGCCCGCCTTGCGGGAACGCCGGCGCGACATACCGGTGCTCGCCGAGCATTTTCTGGCGAAACACCGCCAAGGCATCAACGATAGCATCATCGCGCTCCACGGCGAGACCCTGGCATCCCTATGCGCCTATGATTTCCCGGGCAACATACGCGAGCTTGAGAATCTCGTGATCCGCGCATTGGTGGTGACCGACGGGAGCGAGATCATGCCCGGATCTTGGTTGCCCAAGTCGGTAAGACCCAGGCATCAAGAGCCGCTCGTGCGACTCGATAGCTTGGAGCGCGAGACGATTCTGAAGACCCTGGAAGCGCGCGATGGTAATCTCGATTCCGTAGCGAAAGACTTAGGGATCAGCCGCACGACGCTCTGGCGGCGCATGAAAGGTTACCGTATTCCGGATAACTCTCACGCCGCGGCACTCGGAAACTGACGCCGCCAGGCCACTCCGAGCGGTGTGTTTCACGAGCGGGCCGAGAAGGTCGAGCACGCCCTCGCGGCCGTTCCCAGGCCTTTCATGCTTGGTCCCGGGTACGAGTTCGACCACATGATCCCACTCAACAGAGAGCTGGTGTCAGGCCTCCCCCGAGAACCTCCAGATCCTGACCCGCGAGCAGAATAGAGCCAAGAACGACGGCTACGAGATGGCGGCGTAGTGTATTTACGGCGTGCGTAGCGAGGGTAGTAAGGGGCGCACGCCGTGGCGAAGGCCCGCGATTACTGACTTTGGGTTTACGGCGAAGCAGTCTATCCCCGCACCGGCCCGGATCGGCCAACGCCCGGGCGCGGAGACATGAATGCCTTTCAGAGGTCCGGATCGCATAGCGAGTTTCTGAGCCAGGCAATCAGCATTAAAAGCTTGCGCAAGTTAAATGTCAATGTTAAAATCTAGCTAAAGCACAAGGAGTATATCAATGCTTGATCACACTTCAGCGTTTCCGAGTAACCGCGCAGCGTACGACCTGCGCCGGATCCGATGCCAGATTCCGGAACAACTTAGGGCTCAACGGTTTCTCGAACAGAGTGTTAGGCCAACGACCGACCGGTGCGCGCTCACAAATCCTACCCAGAGAACTAGAAAACCCATGACTTTATGAACATGAACGCAATCGCACGTAAATTGGAACTGATTGAACAAAAGGGGGCAATGCGCTCAGTGGACGTAGCGAACCTTTTGGGAACGCGGCCGGAAACCGTATCGCGCTGGAACCAGGGGAAAGCATTTCCGCGCTCGGATACACAAAAACTTCTTCTCGAATTGGAGTACATCGTCGAGCAGCTTTCGGATTTCTACGAGCCACAAGAGGCTCGACTTTGGCTGTTTTCTCGACAGAAACAGCTTGGCGGTGCAACGCCAGCCGCACTCATTCAGCAAGGTAAGACGGACGAAGTGATTGCTGTCATTGACCAACTCCGAGATGGCGTATATCTATAAGGGAGAGTGATTATTGATTCATGATCTGGAGCTGCTCGATAAACTCAGTGTATTTCCACCGATAGTCTTCGATGGCGAAGTTTTCCGTGCAACGCGGAGGAGCTTAGATGCGCTGACCACTTCAACGAGCGGTGGTCGGTGGGCACCGAAGAACAGCGTCGCTGCGCTCTATACGAGTTGTGAAACCGCGGGTGCTCTGGCGGAACTCGTTTTTCATTGGAGTCAATATACGCCCCTGCCCACCAAACCCGCCGCAGTACATCGGATTCGCCTCACAACGAAGAAAACGCTTCGTTTTCTCCGTACGGACCTGACCGAACTCGGCGTCAATTGGGATCTCTATAGCGAGGCGAGTTTCGCGCGGACGCAAGAAATCGGGGCGGCCGTAGCCTTTCTTGAATGCGACGGCCTGATCGCACCTTCCGCGCGTTGGGATTGTGAGAACCTAGTACTTTTTACGGATAACCACGGTGTGGCTAATGATCTCGAAGTGCTCGCCACTGAAGAAGTCGACTGGGTCGCGTGGGCACGGGAGCACAAGCTCCTTCCCGAGTCCGATCAGCCAGGGCGATAAAGCGATTTAGCCGATTCATCGCAGAGCCTTAGGAGACACGCTGTGCGTGTCAGGTTGGTGGGTTACGGGCTTCGCCCTTACCTACCCTTGTATCTTTATTATTCAGGTTGCATGAGGCAGATCCTACATATCGACATGGACGCGTTTTTCGCGGCCGTGGAGCAAAAGCGGAACCCGGATCTCGCCGGTAAACCCGTCGTCGTCGGTGGGCGGGGTGATCCGCGCGGACGGGGCGCCGTATCGGCAGCCTCGTACGAAGCCAGAATCTGCGGGATCCACGCCGCCATGCCCCTGCGCGCGGCCTTCAGGCTTTGTCCGCAGGCAGTGTTTTTAGCGGTGGATTACGAGCTGTACGCGCGCATCTCAGCGATCATCAAGACTATACTGCGAGACTTCACCCCGCTGGTCGAAGATGCCGGGCTCGATGAGGCGTACTTGGATATCACCGGCCTCGGACCGGCGCCGGAGCAGCTTGCAACTGAAATAAAACAACGCATTCGGGAACGGACCGGGCTTAGTTGCTCGATCGGGATTGCACCGAACAAGCTGCTTGCCAAGATCTGTTCCGATCTCGACAAGCCGGATGGCCTGACCATCCTCACCGAAGCGGCGTTGAAAAATCGCATTTGGCCGCTCGGGGTTCGCAGCATACCTGGCATCGGGCCGGTGACCGCGGAGCGCCTAGTTCCGATGGGCGTGACGACGATCAGACAACTTGCTTCCATGCCCCTCGCCGATCTGGCGAAGGAATTCGGTTCATCCCACGGGGAGTTTCTTTACCTGGCTTCGCGGGGCATCGATCGACGGCCCGTGGTCACGCAGCGGGAACCGAAATCCCACAGCCGGGAGCGCACCTTCCAACACGATATCGGGGACCCGGAAACGCTCGCGAGCATAATTGCGACGCTGGCGATGGAGGTGGCCGAAGACCTGCGTAAAGACGGCCAGGGAGGCACAACCGTCGCCTTAAAAGTGCGTTTCAGTAATTTTGAAACCCATACCCGCGAGAAGACCTTGGACCGACCGACCGATTCCAGCGATCTTATCCGGCAAGCCGCTTTTGATTGTTTGCGGCGAGTCGCGTTCAGCAAAAAGGTACGGCTCATCGGTATTCGCGTCGGCGGGCTCGAGAAACCGCGCTTCCAGTAACGCCATTGGCCCGGCCAGGATCTCCCCGCGGGCGCCTCCTACGGAAGCTCTGCAAAAGTGTCGCGAGCAAGCCCAGATGCGCGAAGCCGCGGGGAGTGGCTCAGGGACGGCCGCGCTTTGAGGAGCGAGGAAAGCAGATGGGCCGCGCAGTGACTTTTGCAGAGATTCCTAAGTGAAAGCGATCACATGCCGGTGCATGAGTGGTGGCGTGGACGCGGCGTTTCTGCGTAATATTCACCCCTTCGGCCCGCGCTGTTTCGGCGAGGCGCCCGTAGAATTAGGCGAGCGGTGTTGTGGTCCATCGGGTTAAGTGTATATTCTAGAGTGAGGACCCTATGCAATATATAAAAATACAACCGTGGGCCCGCCTCACCGCGCCGCGCTTTCTCATCCTCTATTGCGGATTGCTGGGCTTGATCATCCCGCTTTGGGTCATCATCACCTATGCGCCTTACGAGGATTTCCGCGCGATTTTCATCGTCGTGCTCATCCTGATGGGTTTCGGCTTCGGCATCAATGAATTATGGCTGCAAACCACCGACATCGAGCAATTCCAAAAAGAACTCCAAGAATTGGATGATAGCCTGCCTGCCGAGGAGCAGTTTGACAGCTTAAGCCCCGCGCTCTATCGAATCATGCATGGCCGGCTTTACGAGGGTGTGCAGGTGAGTAGTTTGCGCGCACCCTACACGCCCTATTTGATCGGTGCGTTGATCTTGCTCGGGCTGATTGGGACCTTCATCGGTTTGGTCGACACCTTGAGCGGTACGCGCGCGGCGCTACAGAGCACGGCCGAACTGGAAACCTTGCGCGAGTCGCTGCTGGCCCCGATTGCCGGGCTGGCGCGCGCGTTCGGTACCTCGGTCTCCGGGGTGGCGACCTCGGTGGTCCTGGGCTTGGCGGCTACGCTGACGCGGCGCGAGGAAAGCCGTCTCAATTATCTTGTCTCGGGCCTCGCCGCGAGCTCGTTGACCCAGCTGCATCCGGTTGCGCGGCAGACCGCGGCGCTCGAAAAGCTGGTGGAGCAGGGGACGGCCGTTCCCGCTGTCGTGGAGCGTTTCCAGGATGCCGTGACGGGCTTAATGTCGGCGCGCGATGATGCCCGTAACGCTCAGGAGTTGTTTGCGAATCACATCGCCGACGCCATTAGCGAGAAGGTGGAGCTTATCCGGGCGGATTTAAGCGTCGCCGTGAAACGCTTTGGCGCCGAGATTGAACCCGCCATCAAGGGCATACTCGCGCATGCGGCCGGCATTATGGATGATGCCGGTAAAGATCTTTTTTCCAAAGTCCAGGCCCGCTTCGATAGCGGTACGCAACGCGATCAAGAGCAACGCGAGGAGCTCTTGAAGTTGTTCGAATGGGAGCGGCAAGCTCGAAGCGTGCAAGAGCTTCAGCATTTCGACAAGGTAGCTGCCCATGCCCAGGAGTTGACCCGCGCGCTGCAAGCGTATGTGGAAACGATCGGTAAACACTATTCCGGTTACCTGGAGAAGTTGGAACGGCATGTGGCCGCGATCGATGCAAGCTGGCGCAATGACGCCGAAAGCCGGCTCAAGGAGGGCGAGACCCAGCGCCGTGCGCTCGATAGTCATCTCGACGCCGTTCGCGCTCGAGCCACCCAGGCGTCCGAAGCGCTGGCGGCGCAGCACGAGGCACTCCTGGGACGGATGAACCAGCACTACCAGGATCTGGTGACGCGTTTTGACCAACAGACTTCGACGTTTGCCGATCAAGCCGCCAAGACTCTATCCGAGTTGTCGCTTAAGTATGCGGACATCGTCGATCGGCACGAGGAAGATCGCCAGCAGTTGCGCAAGACCTGGGGCATCGAGCAGGGGCGGCAACAGCGGCAGTTCGATTCCATGTTGGAGAAGATGCGCGAGGATCTCGAGGATCGCCGGCGCGCCGATACCGAACAGATCACCAGCCTCAATGCCTGGGCGCAGCAACTGGTTAAAAGAGTGGAGCTTGGCATCGCGGACAAGGCTGCCGGTTGGGATGCGCATTTCAATAAGCTCATCGCGGCGCTGGCGGAGACCGCGGAAGCCTTGCACTACGGAGAACGGGCGCGTATCAAGGAATTCAAGGAGATCGTGCAGGTGATTTCCGAAGCGGACAAACATCGCGGCGACGAATTGCGGCGCTTGATCACGGCCTTGCGTGAATCGAGTTAGAGACGGCGTCGAGCTCCGATGAAAATCTCACCGACGCCGTCCGCCGATGAAGGCATGGATGCCACCCCCGCGTGGAGCATCTGGCCGGCGATCGCCGATATCATGGTCGGCCTGCTCGGGATCTTCGTATTGCTTTTCGTATGGTCCACGGTGCTGCAAATCGAGTTGGCGGTGCAACTGCGGGAAGAAAAAGAAGCTCGCCAAGCGGAAGCCGAGCGCTTGGCGGCGTTGGAGCGCGCCTTGGCGAAACCGTTGGCCGAAGGGCGTATCACCCTCCGGGAAGGCCGCATCGAGATGCAGGGCAGCGTGCTGTTTCAGTTGGGATCGGCGGAGCTGTCCGCGGAAGGCCAGCAACTGATCGTAAACATAGCCACGCCGTTGCGGATGTATACCGAAGAGGGTGAGATGAATGTGATGGTGAGCGGCTTCACCGATGATCGGCCGTTGCGCGGGATCACCAGCCCGTTCCGGGATAATTGGGAGCTATCGACCGAGCGGGCATTGACCGTCATGCGTGCCCTGATTGCGGCGGGGTTCCCTCCCGGCAAGGTGTTCGCCGCCGGATTCGGCGAAACCAAGCCCATCGCCGCCAATATCTCGGAAGCCAACCGTGCCCGTAACCGGCGCGTGGAGATCGCGCCCGTTCCGATGCTGGAATCGATTCCAAAATAGGTGCACTTCACTAGGTTTCTAACGGTGGGCCGCGCTTCGGGTCCTTGGGTTTCATTTCCTCGAATTTCTTTCTCAGGTTTTCCATCTCTTCTTCGAGCTTGGGCAGTATTTCCTCGCGCAGGGATTCTTCCGCCTCGCGTTGCGCTTTTTGAATTTCCTCGACCAGCCGCTGCCATTCCTCGCGCAACTGACGGGCTTCGTTGGAGTCCGGAATGTTCTCGAATTCCCGCCGAAAGCGCTCCGTCTGTTCTCTCAAGGTCCGGAGGCCTTCCGTCATCCCCCCAAACAGTTCGCTAAACGGGAACAGCGGGGCCGATGCCAGGGTGCCTTGAACCGTCGCGCCGTCTTCTAGCGGCGTTCCATCGGCGCCGGCGTGAATAATCTCGACTTGCTTTCGTTGCGCAACGGATGGGCGATCAGCGATCCGGAAGCGAGCATTCGTTGTCGCTAAGTCGCGTTTCTCCTTGGGGATCTCGAGGTTGGCGATAAACCCATTGGGATGGCGGGACTCCACGGAAGCGACGGCGCCCACCGTGTCATTTTCAAACACCACGGGATCGCCAGCCGAGAGGCCGTAGGTTTTTTCAAGCTCCATTTTGAGATGCAGAGCTCCGTCCGCGCAGCCGTACAACAATAGGATAAGCGCCAAGGAAAGCAATGAGGATTTCAAGATCATGTCCACTCTCCACTCACACCCCGATCCCCGCGCTAATGTGCCATGCTTAACCGCGGACCCGCAAGTACCCGCCGTGTCCGGCGCAACCGGTATCCAGCCGGTACCTCGCGCCCTCTGCACGGTATCCGCCGGCAATCGGGTCCGTGGAGAGCAAGAGCGGCGTGTCGAGATCGATCCAATCGAAGCCGCCGAGCCCCGCCGCGAAGTGCGCACTAAAGCCCATGGCTAGGCGCGTTTCCACCATCCCGCCGATCATGAGCCCGAGGCCAGAAGCGCGTGCGATCGCGGCGATCTCGAGCGCCTGTACGACGCCGCATTTAGCAAGCTTGATATTGATGACCTGGGCGAGCTTGTGCGCCCCGATCCGGATCGCATCCGCGGGGCTACGGCAGGATTCATCGGCAGCCACCGGCATCCCGGCCTCGCGCGCCAGCTTCCCGAGTCCTTCCCAGTCTTCACGGGCGACCGGTTGTTCCAGCAGCGCCACCTCGATCGCGGCAAGACGCAGATCCCGCAATAAAGCCAAGATCTGCTCCGGCGTGTAGCCGGCGTTTGCATCGAGGACCAATCGGCATTCGAGATGGCCGCGCCGGATGGCGCGTACCCGCTCGCTGTCCAGGCCGAGATCACGTCCGATTTTTACTTTGATGGTCGTGAACCCGGCCCGTCGATAACGCGCGGCCAGGTCTTGCGCGGCGGCGGCGGGACAGATCGGTATGGTGATATCAGTGACCACCTGGTTTTCGCAGCCGCCAAAAAATTGAAACAAGGCCGCGCCCCAACTGCGTGTCAGCGCGTCGATCAGTGCCATTTCGATCCCGGCGCGCACCGCCGCGAGGTGCGGGATGCGCTCGTTGATCTCCGCCGCGATGCGTCGCCATGCACCCGCGTTTTCGCCGGCGAGCCGTCCGGCTTCATCGGCAAGCGCTGTACGTGCGCTCGCCTGATCCTCGACGGTAATCGGAGGCAAAATCGGCACCTCGCCCCAGCCGCGCGCGCCGTTGGTCAGTTCTATACTAACGGCAAGGTTGTTGACCACCTCGAGTTCCGATGCGGAGGTGGTGAAGGGTGCGATCAAGGGCACCTCTAGCGGGTGGATCGCAATCTTCTGGATTAGAAAACCTTTGCTCATCGGCGCGTGATACCCACAAGTCTGCGAGGCCGGTAAGCGAACGCGCGGTGAACGATCGCCGGGCCATCGAAGTTCTAGAAGATATGGTTCTTGTATCATCATTAGCTCAGGATATCTATATCAACCTTCACACATCCGACATAAGTTCTTCATTTGCGCGCAATAATCGTGCGCCATAGTTGTCGAGTTTAATCCTGGGGGTGCGCCGATGAAGACGGTTCATACGCTGGGTCCGGGAGGGCATTATCGGGCAGTCTGGATCTCGGATGTTCATCTTGGTTTTCCAGGATGCCGCGCCGAGTATCTGCTCGACTTTTTGCGTTCCACGCGCTGCGATTACCTCTACCTCGTCGGGGATATCATCGATCTGTGGCACATGAAAAAGCGGCTGTTTTGGCCCCAATCCCACAATAATGTACTACGCACCCTGCTCGGCAAGGCAAAGCATGGCACCCGCGTGGTATTTGTTCCGGGAAATCACGACGAAATGTTCCGCGACTACGATGGAATGGTGCTCGGCAATGTGCTGGTCAAGAATGAAGTCATTCATGTCACGGCCGACGGACGCCGGTTCTTGGTCTTGCACGGCGATCAATTCGATGCCGTGGTGAAATACTCACCATCTCTGGCCCTCATCGGCACCAAGGTCTATGACTGGCTGCTGCGTTTGAACCATCTCGTTAACTACGTGCGCCGCCGGCTCGGATTCACGTATTGGTCATTGGCCGGCTTTATGAAGCACAAGGTGAAAACCGCCGTTCAATACATGAGCAACTTCCAAGCGGCGCTGTCCTATGAAGCCGCCCGACGGAAGGTGGACGGATTGATCTGCGGTCACATCCATAGGGCCGAGATCATTAGCATCAACGGAGTGCTTTATTGCAACAGCGGCGACTGGGTAGAGAGCTGCACCGCGCTGGTCGAGCTTCACGACGGATCTTTGCAGCTGGTGCATTGGTCGGATGCACAGCACTCTTTCAAACAGGTTCAAGCCGTCGCGGCCTAAGGATGGCCAGGATTACGATTGCCACCGATGCCTGGTATCCCCAGGTCAACGGTGTGGTCACGACCTTGGAAAAGACCGGCGCCGAGCTCGAGGTCCTTGGGCATGAAATAGTCTATTTAACGCCGCAAGGATACCCTACGATTTCATGCCCGACTTATCCCAGTATCCGGATGGCGTTGTTTCCCTATGCCCGCCTCGCCAAGACGCTCCGGGCGTTCCGCCCCGACGCGGTCCATATCGCCACCGAGGGTCCGATCGGCCTCGCGGTACGGCGTTACTGTACGCGCCAGCGGCTAGCCTTCACCAGTTCCTACCACACGCAATTTGCCGAGTACGTCCGGATGCGCGCGCCGATTCCCATAAGGTGGAGTTACGCCTACCTGCGCTGGTTTCACGGCCTGGCCACCTACACGCTGGTAGGCACGCGCTCGGTCCAACAACTGCTCCTTGCCCGTGGTTTTAAGAACGTGGTCGTGTGGTCGCGGGGCGTCGATACCGATCTGTTCCGGCCGCGCGCGAAGGGCTTCCTGGACGCGCCCCGCCCGATTGCGATGTATACCGGCCGGGTGGCGGTGGAGAAGAACATCGAAGCGTTCTTGGCATTGGACCTTCCCGGCAGCAAGTTTGTCGTCGGTGATGGCCCCGACCTTCTTGACTTGCGGGAACGTTATCCCGCGGTGCGCTTTGTCGGATGGAAGCGCGGCGAGGAGCTGGCCTCCTACCTGGCGGCCGCCGATGTCTTCGTGTTTCCGAGCCGCACCGACACCTTTGGTCTGGTGCTGCTAGAGGCGATGGCCTGCGGCGTTCCGGTGGCGGCCTATCCCGTGACAGGACCCATCGATGTCGTGGTGCCGAACCGGACCGGCTTCTTGAATGAAGACTTGCGCCAAGCCGTGCTCGATGCGCTCAAGCTCGACGGCAAGGCATGCACCGACCATGCGCGGGTGTTTTCCTGGCGGCGCTGCGCGGAGGTGTTCGCGTCGTTCTTGAGTCCCGCCGCGGCTTAAGCTATCCATGCGCACCGCCAGCCGCCCCGCCGCCCCATCGCGTTGCCTCGGTTGCCGACGGTCTTCGAGTTATACACGCGCAAAGGCGGTCTGAGGCCGGGGAGGGCGCGAAGCCTTTATGCCCATCGATCTCATAACGCGTCCACCTTCGCGGCGAACAGGTACCCCACGCCACGTTCGGTCTTGATAAGCTCCGGTTCGCCGGGGTTGGCTTCTATTTTTCGGCGCAAGCGCAGGATCTGCACATCGAGGCTGCGGTCGAAGACCTCGTTGTCGTGCACGCGGCTGAGATCGAGTAGCTCATCGCGCGACAGTATGCGCTGGGGCGCGCTCAGGAAGGCCGCGAGCAGGCTCAGCTCTCCGCGGGTCAAGGCGACGGGCGCGCCCTGCGGCGAGCGCAGACAGCGGGTGCGCATGTCGAGCTCCCAGCCGGCGAATCGATAGAGGGTCCACTTGTTGCCTTTAGGCGGGGACGGCTCGCGCGCCTGGGCCCGGCGCAACACGGCCCGGATGCGAGCGAGCAACTCCCGTGGGCTGAAGGGCTTGGTGAGATAATCGTCCGCCCCCAGCTCCAGACCCAGCACGCGGTCGACCTCTTCGCGCTGGCCGGTCAGCATGATGATGGGGACCGCCGATGCCGCTCGCAGCTCGCGAGCGAGCACCATCCCGTCTTCCTGACCGAGCCGAATATCGAGCACCACGAGGTCCACGGGACTTTGGGTCAGGCGCTGCCGCATCGCCTTGCCATCCGCGGCGGTGCTGACCTGAAAGCCATTCTCCGTGAGGTAGTCCGCGATCAACTGCCGGATCGCCGGATCGTCATCTACCGCAAGGATATGCGGAGCAGGCATCGCTATCTCGGCCCTCGCTGAAGAGACTCGAAATCGGCATTATACTTGAGCGGACCGTCACGGGTAGCCCGGGATCATCGCGATTTGATTTAAGCATCTCCGACTTCGGATCCCATCACCGACAAGCGGCCGCCGTGCTCGGTTCCTCCCTTGGCCGCCTGTCCTATCGACTACCCAGCGCTACACGGATCGCGACGCCTCCCATGACCGCCGCTTGAGGGACGCGGCTTTTTTTGCCGCGCCCCTCGCGAAGCGGTTGTTAGGCAAAACCATCAATGCATATGTAACCCCGTCCCGTACCTCCGCATCCGTACGTAGTTTAGGGTAAGGCCTGAGGTTCGCCGTAGATGAAGTCATCCATCACGACGATGTCATGTTTGCGATCATCATCCGGTCCCGGGGCGACGTTGCCGCTCGTGATCCGCACCCGGGCGATGCGCGCGTCGTCAAACACGATGCCGAAGAAGGAAAGGCTCCCATCGCCCGGCGAGGACGGGACGAAGCTCCTGAACAGCAACTTGCCGTTGGCGCCGAAGTACTTGATCAGCGTGCTGGCCCGACGGTTTCCGCTCCCATCCGGCCGGTCAACGTCTGTGAACACCGCGCCGAAGCCACTGACCGTTGCTGGGACACCCCCATTGGTGCCGGGTAGGAAGAACACAGCCTCGGTGATGTTGCTGCCCACCGGGGTGAACAGGCGCTTAAGGCTGAAGGTGCTGAAGATAGTGCCGTAGGTCGGATTGTTGAAGAGCACCTCAAGGCCGCCCTGGGGCCCGCCCGATGGGGGAGCCTGCGAAAGGCCCGTCCCCGGTGTGGTGAACTGGCCGCCGCGGGTGTCCAGGAACACGTTGAACGGCGTTGTTGGGTTATCAGTAGTGTCCGCACCGCCGCCGTCCCAGTTGATCTCGCGGCGACCGATGTGTGGATCAGGACTTGGCCCATTGGGGTTGTTAGGCTCCCCCAGAGCAGCGCGGTACTCATCGACCGTGCTCTGAATCGACTCTTTGGTTGGCCCGGCTGCCTGGAACACAGCCGGCGGAACAAAGTCCTTTGGTGTATTGCCCTGCGCGTGCGCAGCTTGGCAAACGGGGACTGACACCATAACCGACAGCAAGCCAAAGGCGGCTACGGCTGTCAAGAGAATAGGCTTCTTCATAGTTGCATGCTCCTTTCTATAGATATTTTTCATGAAAGTCTCTCCGTTCATAAGATTTAAAGGTTAGCCGGTGGCTGTGTGAAAAGGCGGTGTCCTCCACCGGCTGTCAAGGACACCTCCTGTCTTTGGAGAGGCGATACTTCTACTCTCCTTTGCTTAGTAGTTCCCCAAGAACCGATAAAAGGTTCAATTCTCCTTCTTCCTTCAACACGACAAGTCAAGGCTATGTCGCCACGCCCAACGGACCCGCATACATGATCAGCGACTCACCGCTCGCAGGAGAGGTTCGTTTCCCCGCCCTTGCCGTGATGCGGCATCCGCCCGGTCAGGGCCGCCGCGGCGCGCAGATACCATCGACGCGAAGGCCGCTGTCGGCTCCGGATCGCGGTACGAGATGAGAGGTGCCGCGCGAGAAAGTCTTCGATCTCGCGATCGACCTCCTCGGGGTGTGAGCCGAGGCCCATGTGGCCGACACCATCGAGCTGGCGCCACTCCAAGCGGGGAAGCGTGCGCGCGAGGATGCGCGCGAGAAGCTGCGCGATGCGCCGGGTGCAGGCGCGCGGCCGAGCCCCGCTCAGGAGCAATACCGGTACGTCGATTCCGGCGTATGCCGAAGCAGGCGGCGGATCGGCGAGCTGGGCGACGAGCTGCGCTCGGCGAGCGGCCGCCATTGCTCCGGAGCGCCGGCACCGGCGTGCAGGCCGATCAGGCCGTGGGTCGCTCGCCCTCGGCCGCTACCGGTTGTCGTGATGGAAGAATGTTCGTGATCGACTTCCTAGTTTCATATCCGTCGTCGCGGTGCCGGTGCTCATGATTCGGCCGTTCTTCGCCCGCGTGTTCGGGTCTGCTCGGCCTTCAACGTCACTATGGAAAGCCAGCGAGTGACGGTCCAAGCCCTCCAAGAATCGCCACATGACTACCCAGGGCGCCAGCGCTTTAGAGATGCGGGCCGTGGCATTCGCTGCTAAGTGGAAAGGCGCAGCGAGGATTCCTTGTGCCACTCGGGGCAAGGGCATGGGCCCCACAACCCGGCGGGCGCGAGTTTCAGTACCTTCGTAATGATTCAACATGTTCGTTCTCCTCGACGTTTGATTAGCCGTTTCGGGATGGCAACGCACGGCGTTTCGTCGATTTCCTATCCCATCGTTCTGGCGCTCTCGCTCCACTGCTAGCGCTGCTTCAGATGGCGGTGAGGATTCCGAGCCATCGCCTGCCCTGATTTACGTAAACTAGGGCGGTGCGGATTCCGAGCCTTCGCCTTCCCCGATGTGCCTAAACTAGGGCGGGTGCCTTACCGGATGATTTCAAAACGCGGGAAATTGCTTACAAATGAAAGCGATTCCGTTACAGTTGTAACGGTGATGCGCGGGTTTCGAGGCGATTTGCTCAAGGTATTGACCGCATGGCGGGGTGCGGGGGGTGGGCTTGTGTTGGCCGCCCTTCTCATCGGGGGTTGCTCGGCGTCGGAGGTGCCTGCGCCCGAGCGCCCGGCGCTACGCTTTGCGCACAACCTCTGGCCGGGATACTTCCCGATCACCTTGGCCCGGGAGCTGGGGTATTACGCGCGGGAGGGCGTCGCCGTCGAGGTGATCTATACGGAAGACACGGAGCCCCAGATCGCCGATTTCATCGCCGGCAAGTACGACGGCATGGCGCTGCCGATCGGTAGCCTCATCGTCGCTAGCGGTCATCACCCCGACCTTCGGGTGGTCTACGCGATCGACGAGTCGACCGGCGCCGATGCGGTGGTCGCGAATCCCACGATCACGAGCATCGCGGAACTGCGCGGCAAGGTGATCGGGACCAAATTGGGCGGTTTTGGCGAGCTCTTCGTCGAGCGCATGCTGGAGGCCGGGGGGTTGACGCGGGTCGAGGTCACGCTTATCAACACCGATTCCAATCTTGTCCCCGACCAGTTGCGCGCCGGGGTGATCGATGCCGGGCAAGCCTGGGAGCCGTATGTCTCTCGGGTGGTGCAGGCTGGGGGCCGGATCCTGTACACGAGCCGACAGACCCCAGGGCTTATCATCGATACGCTCCAGTTCCGCGCTGCGGTGCTGAGGGAGCGGCCCGAGGACGTCCGCGCGTTTCTGCGCGCCATCGTCCGGGCCGTCGAGCACTGGCGGGCACACCCCGAAGAGGACAATGCGATCATCGCACAAGCACTCGCGATCCCGCGCGGTGAGGCGCAACCGCTCGGGCTTAAGCTCCTGAACCTCGCGGACAATCGCCGCGCCTTCGATCGCAACCACCCGACATCGCTGTATCAGAGCGCCCGCGCCTATGCCGATTTCTACATCCGAACCGCGAGCCTCGGGCGTCTCCCGGACCTCGACGCGCTGCTCGAACCCTCGTTTCTTCCGGCCGAATAGATACTCACTGTCTTGAATGTTGAACACTCCAATAAACTCACACGCCCTCTCTCGCTACGACTTAGATGTAGGGTGGCGCGCGGGGCGCTTCGGTGCGCTTGCGATGGGCGGGAAACCGTCCTGAGGGCGCGTGCATGCGTGGCGCGTTTTCCAAGCTGCGTCCCCGGCTGATTGCAGCCTTCCTATTGGTCTCGCTCGCACCGCTCTTACTGCTCGAGTATTTCAACCAGCGCGCGACGCGCCAAGCGCTGATCGACGGCGCGCACCGTGCCCTCTACGCCAGCGCCACGCAGACCGCCCAGGCCATCGACGGATTTCTCAATGAGAACCTGAATGGTCTGCGGGTGCACGCGCTTTTGCCCTCGGTTCAACGTTTCCTGTCGGCGCCGGGTGACGCGCCTCACAAGGCGGCCGCATGGGAGACGCTGCTGCGATTGAGCCGCAAGGACACCGTGAACCTCATCTCCTTCGCCGTGCTCGATCTCGCCGGTCATAACCTCCTCGACACGCGCACGGTACAGATCGGGCGCGATGAATCGCAGCGCGACTACTTCAAGGCGCTCATGGCCACGAAGGTGCCGACGGTCTCGGCCATGCAGTTCGCGGATGCGCCCGGGGACGCCCTGACGCTGCACTTTGCCAGCCTGGTGTGGGATCCCGTGGGCCGGCCCCTCGGGGTCTTGCGGATCACCTACAACGCCACGGTGGTGCAGCAGCTCACGACGCAAGCCCTGCATGCCTCGCCGGGCGCACGCGTGGTGTTGCTCGATGAGCACCACATCCGGCTCGCCGACAGCGCGCAGCCGGATTTGATCTTTACCTCCGTGGCGCCGATCGCGACGGACCTCATCCGCAGGCTTCGGACCGACTGGAGGCTCCCCGTGGGCGGGCCGGTGAAGGCCACGGGGCCTCCGGCCCTGGCGAGCGCCCTCAAGCGGCTAGCGAACGGCGGCTATTTCACTGCGCCGTTGTCGATGGGATCGCAGGATTCGCAGGCAGAGCCCTACGCCGTCGGTGCCGCGCGACTGCGCTATCAGCCCTGGCTTGTGGTCGTCGCCGAGCCCCAATCGGCCCTCCTGGTGCCCATCGATCGCTTGCTCCGCGAGGGGGTCATTCTGGCCATTGCGATCGCCCTTCTCGTCTCGCTCTTCGGGGTCGTAACCGCAGGCCGGCTCACCTTGCCGTTCCGGACGCTTACCGAGGCCGTATCTCGCTTTTCGGCGGGTGAACGCGGGGTTGCGGTGGCCGTGCGCTCGCACGACGAGGCCGGCGAGCTGGCGCGAGCCTTCAACGACATGATGGGACGGATCCGGGCACATACCGCGGAGCTGGAGGCCCAGGTGGCGGAGCGCACGCAGGCGCTGCAGGCCGATATCGCGCGCCGGGAGGCGGCGGAACGGGCCCTCGCCCAAACGCACGCGGAGCTCGAGCTACGGGTCGAGCGGCGCACCGGCGAGCTGCGGGCCGCCCACGCCCGGCTGCAAGACGAGCTTGCCGAGCGCGAGCGCGCCGAGTCGGAAAAGGCGCGGCTTGAGGCACAGCTCCGTCAGGCCCAGAAGCTCGAGGCGATCGGGACGCTCGCAGGCGGGATCGCCCATGATTTCAACAATATCCTCGGTGCCATTCTGGGGTATGCGGAGATGGCGCTCGACGCCGCGCCCGCAGGCAGCAGCCTCCAGCGCTACCTCGGCAACGTGATGGCGGCGGCGAACCGGGCGAAGGACCTGGTCGATCAAATCCTGGCCTTCACGCAGCCGGGAAGCCGCGAACACGTCCCGGTGCTGCTCGGGCCGCTACTCGGCGAGGTCGCAGAGCTTATCAAGGCCTCGCTGCCCGAGACGATCGAGCTAAAGCTGCGCGTGAACGCAGAGGATGCGACGGTGCAGGGCGATGTGATCCGCCTGCATCAGTTGGTGATGAATGTCTGCACCAACGCCGTACAGGCGATGCCGGAAGGCGGGCTGCTCGAGATTGACCTCGACGTGATCGAGCTAAACGAGCGGATGGTGCAGAGACATCACACGCTGGAGCCGGGGGCCTATGTGCGCCTCAAAATAACGGACGTCGGACACGGGATTGACGAGGCCACGCTCGATCGTGTCTTCGATCCCTTCTTCACCACCAAGGACCTCGGCCAGGGGACCGGGCTCGGCCTGTCCCTGGCGTACAGCATCGTGAGCGACCACGGGGGTGCCATCGAGGTTGCGAGCACACCGGGTCAGGGGAGCAGCTTCACGGTCTACCTCCCTCGGTCTGTAGAGACCGCCTCCGCGAGTGGTATCGAGCGCATGCCGATTCCCAAGGGTCGCGGAGAGACCGTCCTCCTCGTCGACGACGACGAGGCACTCGTGCTCCTCGGCGAGGAGATGATCGCGGCCCTCGGCTACGAACCTATCGGATTCCAAGACAGTCAGGCGGCCCTCGAGGCATTCCAAGCGCAGCCGGCGCGTTTTGATCTCGTCGTAACCGATCAGCTCATGCCGCGCATGAGTGGTACCGAGCTTGCCACGCGCCTGCGGGAGATCCGCCCGGATATCCCGGTCCTGCTCATGAGCGGCTTCGGTGGGCCGGAGCTTGCCCACAAGGCGCGGCGCGCGGCGGTCCATGCGCTGCTCAAAAAGCCGCTGCAGTCCCGCGACTTGGCCCAGGCCATCGCCAGCGCCTTGAACGCCAACAAGAAACTCGGGGCGGAGTCGCAACGATAATTTGTGAATACGGCCCCGAGCCCGCGTCTGCGAGGACGGTGGGACGTACCTCCGGGGATTCCCACCGTTACTCTCCAAGGCTACAATTTCTGGATTGGCCGTTGCTCGCTTGAGCTCTCCATGGATAAGGGCGCGAACCGACTTCCATTCCACTCGATTCGCGCCCACGGACTTACGTTGTGGCACAAGCGCTACGGTTCGAACGGCGGTAGCTCATACCCCTGGCGAGCCAAATAAATCGAGGAAGTGCTCGATCCGTCGTCACCCTCGATGGGCTGCGCGGTCATGCTCGGAAGCACTGGCCCCACCATCATAGCGAAGCGCAGCATGAAGTCAGCACGCGCAATAGGGTTCTGATGTGCGACTTCGACGCGGCACAAGGTCGAGCGACACTCCAGGTCATGCAATTCACTTCCCGCCAGCGCCTTGTCCTCCATGGCTTGCTCTATCGCGTCCGTGGCTTGTGCCACCCAGGTCGCGTCAATAGCTTCGTGCCGAAGGGTGGCTTCGATAGCCTCCAGGCGGGCCTCTTCTAGCTTCGCGCTCTCCTCGATTGGGGCTTCTTGCACCTCAGAATCGACGGCCTGTCGCTCGCCGTAAGGCGTGCTCTCTTCAGCCTCCACTCTACTTCCCGACTGCGATTTCATGTCGGCCGTTAGCCGTGTGAGCGAGGCCCGTAAGCTCGCCAAATCTGATTTCATGAGCGCCATGTCATGCTTCAAGACCACCAGATCCTCGGCGGCCGGATCATCTTCCCCACCACTCCCCGTGGGCACCGGCAGGGAACCCGCTTGTGCGTTTGGCGCTGCTTGCCGTACGGCGGGATATAAAGCATGGATCGTCCAGCCGAGGACGACAGCAATGAGTGCGAACAGCAACGCGGAAGATTTCATGGTTAGCTCCTTGTGCGCCGGGTTAAACCGGCGAGGTGTTGTGAATGAAAGAGTCATACAGTGAAGGACTAGCGACCCACACTGGCCCCGAGTCATGCGGAGTCGTTCGTAAGAGCGGCGCTGAAGCG
>Ga0187892_10001598_pt1 | contig 50743 bp, 40 predicted proteins | sample MA1701073metaG_FD_139345 | JGI IMG/M metagenome (GOLD analysis project Ga0187892, IMG submission 139345) | Bio-ooze microbial communities from a basaltic lava cave in the Kipuka Kanohina Cave System on the Island of Hawaii, USA - MA170107-3 metaG ...
AAATCCGCGTAGGCAAGGCCGATATTGTTAAGCGCATTGCCTTCGCCACGGCGGTCGCCGATCTCACGATCAATCACCAAAGCTTGTTCATGAAACTCGATGGCGCGGCGGGGTTCGCCCAAAGCCGCGTAGGCAAGGCCGAGGTTGCCCAAATGAACGCCTTCACTGGCGCGATGCTTCAAGCTTCGAGCCGCAGTTAGTGCGGCTTCCAGCCAGCGAATGCGCTCGCGTGGATGCTGGCGCAGTTCAAGCAAGAAGCCTTGACCTGCGTAATCACTGCACAACTGCGCTGCCGCTTTGTTTTTTTCGACATTCGCTTGCGCCCACGCCTGCCCGGCTTGAATATTTCCCCATTCCAAATCAAACAACGCCAACCCGTGTTGAATCGCCTCGCCGCCTTTTTCATAAAGTTCATTGGCGCTGCTCAGCACGGTGGCATAATGCTCCGCATGATGCTGCTGGCCGGCGGCGCGCTCGGCCTCGGTACACTGTTTCGCAGCAAACAGGCGCGAGAGATCATGCAGGCGATAACGGCGGGTGGCCGGCTGCCATTCCACTAAACTGTATTTGAGCACCAAGCTCAAAGTTTCTTGCGCCGGCTCAACCTCCATTTCCCACACGGCAGCGCCGGCGGGTTGGTCGAACGTGTCCGGAAAAACCGAGAGCAGACGCCACCATTTTTGTGTTTCGGCGTCGAGCAGATCGTAACTCAAATCCAACGAGGCTTCCACCAAACCGAGCCGGGTTTGGGCCTTTTCCAAGCGGGCCAAATAATCCGCCGGGCTGAGGTCGATTTGCTCGGCCAGCGCGCTGGCGGCCAAACGCAAGGCATGTGGAAGATAGCCGCACAGTTTCGCCATCGCTGTCGCGGCCGCGCCAATGCGGGGCGCAATGGTGAGCAGCAACTGGCAGGCATCGTTCAGCGGCAGGGTGTTCAAATCCTTCGCATATAATCCGGGCAGGGTGAAATGCTGGCGCGAGGTGACGAGCAAAAGGCAAGTTGCAGGCGGCAGTAGCGGCAGCACTTGCTGGCCATCGCGGGCATTGTCCATCAGCAGCAGCGCGGCCTGGCCGTGCAACACGGACTGATACAGCGGCTTCAGCTCGGCTTCGCTCTCGGGAAGTTTGGCGGCCGGATGATAAGCGCGAATCACATGCGCCATGGCTGCGCCAGAAGAAATTGGCTTGTCGCTCGTTCCCTTCAAATTGAGAAAGAACTGAGCGTCCGGATAACGCGGCGTGAGCAGCTCGGCCAGTTTCAACGCCAACGCGGTTTTGCCGACGCCGCCCATGCCCTGCAACCGGAAACCGGATATCTTTTCCCCGTCCGTTTCCAGCTTCGCCATCAGCTCGTTCAGCTCCGCCTCGCGTCCAGTGAAATCGCGTGGAGGAGGCTCGAGTTGGTGGAGCGGTTGGAACGCAGGCGGAGCAGGAGCAGCTTGATGAATAATGGTGACGCTGGCCTTCTCGCCAATCGCCACGCCGCTAACATTTTGAAGATTGCCGACCGAAATGGATTTATCCACAATCTTGTCGCGGCCAATCACGTCGCGGGCGGTAAGATCGCCCTGCGCCTTCAGGTTGACACTGTGCGGCGAAGCAGCAGGCTCGTGAACTGGGCTTGCGGCTTGCGCCGGAACCTCCGCTTGCAGCATCTCTTTGCAGAACTGCACCAACAAGCGATGCTGTATCGCGCGCTCGTTCTCCGGCTTGGCAATGGAGAAGTGATCCGAGTGCGGCACTTTATACGGCTCAGCAAAGTAACGCGCGCCGGAGAAAGGCTCCACCACTTGCTTGCGCAAAAACTTTTTGAGGATAATGAAATTGTCTTCGATCAGCTCTTTGCCACTGAGCGGCAATTTGCCGGCGGCGTGCAGATTCTTGAAATTTTTATCGAGATCGTTCAGCCAGGCATTATTCTGGCTGAAACGCAACGCTTCCGCTTGGTCGTTTCCCAAAATTTTGGCGAGCAGGCCGAGCCAGTTGGCATACTCCGAACCCAATGAAGGCGAGCCGACGAGAAAAAGGCCCACGTGAATTTGCGCTTCAATAAAGTCCAATACGCGCGTGACGAGATATTGTCGCACCACGATGCCGCCCATGCTGTGGCAAACGAAAATCAGCCGCTGGTTTTTCAGTGCGCCAGCCATCCACATGCGCTCCTTGAGATCATCGACCACGTCGCCCAACTGATAATGGCCGCTGAAAATATCGGTGCGATAGGAATAGACGTAAATGCCGACGCCGCTCAACTCCGGCTCGCGTTGCAGCAACGCCGGCCAATAAGCGCCGTTGTCGTGTCGCCAGCCCGTTTCGCCGCTCGACAAGATGCCGTGTACGAAAACGACTGCCGTATTGTTTTCCGGTTTGCGAAGCCATTCTCCGTGCATAATGTTCTCCCCGAGGAGTTAAGTGATAGAGATCTGCCAGGTCTCCAAAACTTAACTGGGTTTCTTTGATACGTATTGTTTGATTAAAGAATATAAAGTTTTTGATATTACAAGCAATAATTTTCTACTCGGCTGCAAGCGGACGTGCTTAAAATTATAACACAAAAATTTTCCAAATACCTCTTGCCTGTCATGCAAAAAGTTCGTATTATATTTTCGCTTGCAGTGAAAGCAAAATTTTGTACTGGCGCGAGTTGTAGAAATAATACTGTGAACATGTATCGTGAAAGTTCAATTCTTTTTACCAGCAGTTAAATTTCCCGCTGGCATTTCTTTCCAAAGTTAAAATTCCAGTCAGAAAAAATACGTAGCCCTGCCCCCTTGAGGGGCACTGTTGAAAATCCGTATTCATCGATTTTAAAAAGCGGCCCACAAGGGGCCGGGACTACGAATTAACCAACGAGGTTGACCGTGACCGAACAGGATTTTTTCAAGCTGATTGCCGACGAGCAAAAAGTTCGCCTCGAACAGGTGCAGGCGACGATGGCGCTGCTCGATGATGAGAACACCGTGCCGTTCATCGCGCGTTATCGCAAAGAGGTGACCGGCGGGTTGGACGAGAATCAGATCATCGCGGTTCAGGACCGCATGCGTTATCTGCGGGCGCTGGAGGACCGCAAGCAGACGGTGCTCAAATCCATCGAAGAGCAGGGCAAGCTCACCGACGAGCTGCGGGCGCAAATCGAGGCGGCGGTGAAGCTGCAAGAAGTGGAAGATTTGTATTTGCCCTACAAGCCGAAGAAACGCACGCGCGCGACCGTCGCCAAAGAGAAGGGGCTTGAGCCGCTGGCGCAGCAAATGTGGGCGCAGCAGGAAGTTGACGGCAATCTCGAAGAAATCGCCGCGGCCTTCATCAATGCCGAGAAAGGCGTCAACAACGCCGAAGAAGCGCTGGCCGGCGCGCGCGATATCATTGCCGAATGGGTGAGCGACGACGCCGAAGTGCGCAAGCTCGTGCGCGAGCGCACGTGGGACGCCGGCCTGTTGCGCTCCGAAGCTAAGGACGAGAAAAACCTCGACGTCTTTGAAATGTACAAAGATTTTCGCGAGCCGCTGAAGAAGATCGTGCCGCATCGCACGCTCGCGGTGAATCGCGGCGAAACCGAGGGTTTTCTCAAAGTGCTCGTCGAGGCGCCGGTGCCGGAGCTGCTGGCGGATCTGGAGCACAAATTCATCACGAATGCCAAATCCATCTATCGCGAGCAATTGCAGCTTGCGATCAAAGACAGTTACGAGCGGCTGGTGTCGCCGGCCATCGAGCGCGAATTGCGCAATCAGCTCACGGAAGTCGCCGACGAGCATGCGATCAATATTTTCGCGACGAATCTGCGCAACCTGCTCTTGCAGCCACCGACGAAGGGGCATATTATTATGGGCATCGATCCGGGCTTGCGCACGGGCTGCAAAGTCGCGGTGATCGACGAGACCGGCAAATATCTCGAAGGCGAGACGATTTACCCGCACGAGCCGAAGAATCGCTGGGATTATTCCAAAGAGCAGCTCAAGTCACTGATTCAAAAATACAAAGTCACCGTCGTCGCCATCGGCAACGGCACCGCCAGCCGGGAAACCGAGCAGTTGGCGGCGGAATTGATTCAGCAAATGGAAGCGGAAGCGCAGCAAAATGGCGCGCCGTTTGATTTGAAATACGCGATTGTGAGCGAAGCCGGCGCCTCGGTGTATTCCGCCTCGAAATTAGCCAACGAGGAATTTCCCGATCTCGAAGCGTCGCAGCGCGGCAATATTTCCATCGCGCGGCGCTTGCTCGATCCGCTGGCCGAGCTGGTGAAGATCGATCCGAAATCCATCGGCGTTGGTTTGTATCAACACGACGTGAATCAAACGCGGCTTGGCGAAATGCTCGACCGCGTCGTCGAATCCTGCGTCAATAATGTCGGCGTCAATTTGAACACGGCCTCGGCAGCGCTCCTGCACTACGTGGCCGGCATTACCAAGTCGTTGGCCGAGAATATCGTGCGCTACCGCGATGAAAACGGCCGCTTTGCTTCGCGCCGGCAATTGATGGACGTGAAAGGCATGGGGCCGAAAGGCTTCACGCAATGCGCCGGATTTTTGCGCATTCCGGATTCTGACATGTTTTTCGATTCCACCGCGATTCATCCGGAATCTTACGAAGCCGCCGAGCGGTTTTTGACGATTGCCGAATTGAAACCGCAGGAAGTGCGCGGCAGCGCCAAATTGCTGCGTGAAAAAATAAAAGCGCAGAAAAAGACGCTCGCCGATCTGGCGCAGGAATGCGGCGTCGGTGTGCCGACGCTGGAAGACATCATTGCCGCGATGGAAAAGCCCGACCGCGATCCGCGCGATGAAATGCCGAAGCCGATTTTCCGCCAGGATGTTTTGAAGATGGAAGATTTGCAGGAAGGCATGATTCTCAAAGGCACGGTGCGCAACGTCGTCGATTTCGGCGCGTTTGTCGATATCGGCGTCAAGCAGGACGGCCTCGTGCATCTCTCGCAGATGTCGTACAAATATGTGAAAAACCCGCTCGAAGTGGTGGCGGTCGGCGACGTGGTCGACGTGCGCATTCTCAAAGTCGACGCGGAGAAAGGCCGGATCGGCTTGAGCATGTTGCTGGAAGGCGACCGTCCGAAGCCCCAGCCGAAAACGGAGCACCCGGCGCAAAGCGATCGCCGTCCGCGGCGCGATGACAAACGTCCGCGCGATCAACGCGACCGCAAATTTGACAAGCCGAAGCCGCCGGAGCGCATCGGCAACACGCCGCGGATCGTCGTGGATACGAGGAAGAAAAAGTAAAAAATTTGCAAAAGTTTAGCTATAAGAAGCCAGGTTAAAAAAGTCGCCCACAGAAATAGAAATCCTTACAGGCGCAGCCCACAGAAATTAAGCTTTTTGAATTTAATTCAGTGGGCTGCGCCTGTAAGGATTTCCCTTCGGGCGTAGCCAATTCAGTGGGCGAAAACTTCAAACGGCTAATTCTTACAAAAATTTATAAAACCAGAGAGGTTCCTACGGAAGAATCGCCTCGCGTTGCGAGAGACAGTTGCGCGGCGTGACACAAGATCACGGCGGCAACACCGGCTTGCAGCGCCGCGAATGCCTGTTCGAGCTTCGGCAACATGCCTTTGGAGATGACGCCCTCGGCTTTTAAATTTTGATAGCGCGCGAAGGTCAAGCGCGGCAGAACGGCGTTTTCATCGGCCGAGGCGAGCACGCCTTTTTTATCGAAACAATAAATCAAACGTGTTTGATAATGCCGGCACAAAGAACCGGCCAGCGCCGCGGCAATGGTGTCGGCATTGGTGTTGAGCATGTTGCCCTGGCGATCATGCGTCAGCGGCGCAAAAACCGGCGAGAGGCCGGCGCCGAGAAATTGGGCGAGCACTGTAGCGTTCACACGCTCAATATCGCCAACATAACCGTAGTCGATTTTTTTATCCTCCCGTTTTTTCGCGGAAATCGCATCCGCATCGGCGCCGGTCAAACCGATGGCATTGACGCCCCGCGCCTGCAAGCCGCTCACGATCATTTTGTTGATCAAACCGCCGTAAACCATCGTCACGACTTTCAGCGTTTCTTTGTCGGTGAGGCGCCGCCCATCGACCATCTGCGCTTCAATCCCGAGCGCGCGCGAAATATCCGTCGCGATCTTTCCGCCGCCGTGAATCAAAATTTTTTTTCCCGCAATGCCCGCGTAATCATCCAGAAACGCCGCCAGCGCCTCAGGCTGATCGATGACATTGCCGCCGATTTTGATGATGAGAAGATGATCCATTGCAGGTTTTTTAAAAAACGTCCCGTACGGATAGAAACAACGCAACGGATGAAAAGATTTAGCTTCCGTTGTGTTGTTTCTATCAGTTGGGCGGTTTTAACTTTTTGTATTGTCCCTAACAAATCACGGATTCTTCATCACAGCCGCAAAGCTTTCAAGAAAGCGATCCGCATGTTCTTTCGTCAGCGTCAACGGCGGCAACAAACGAATCGTGTTGGGATCGTGCGAAGAGCCGGTGAAAATTCTATGCTCGAAGAGCATCTTTTTTCTCATTGCATCACTCGCGAACTCCAACTCAATGCCGATCATCAAGCCGCGGCCGCGGACTTCTTTGATCCCCGTAGGCATTTTGCGCAATTCATCCAACAAATAACTGCCGATGTTGGCGCTGTTGTCAATCAGCTTTTCCTGCGCAATAATCTCCAGCACAGCAACCGCCGCGGCGCAGGCTAAATGATTGCCGCCGAAAGTCGTTCCCAGCAATCCGTGCGAAGCCTTGAACTGGGGATGAATCAACACGCCGGCGGCCGGAAAGCCGTTGCCCATGCCTTTTGCGATGGTGATGAGATCGGGCCGGATGCCGGCAAATTGATGCGCAAAAAATTTCCCGCTGCGGCCGTAGCCGGATTGAACTTCGTCGAGAATCAACACCGTTTCTGTTTGTTGACACAGCGTTTGTATTTGCCGCAAAAATTGCGGCGATGGAAGCTGAATGCCGGCGACGCCTTGAATGCCTTCGATGATCACCGCGCAAAAATCATTTTGTTGAAAAGCTTGCTGCAACGCCTCTTCGTCGTTCAACGGCAGAAAGATCACTTCATGATTCTCGTTGAGCGGCGCGCGGATTTTCGGATTGTCGGTTGCCGACACCGCCGCCGAGGTTCGGCCGTGAAACGATCCCTGAAACGCCGCCACGACTTTGCGTTTGTTATGAAAAGAAGCCAGTTTCAAGGCATTTTCATTGGCCTCCGCGCCGGAATTGCACAGGAAAAGATGATAATCATGATATCCCGACAGCTCACCCAGTTTGTTAGCCAGTTCCTGCTGCAATGGAATTTTCACCGAGTTGGAATAAAACCCGAGGCGCTGCAATTGCTCGCCGAGTTTTTTGACATAATGCGGATGGCTGTGGCCAATCGAAATGACCGCATGACCGCCGTAGAAGTCGAGATATTGATGGCCTGCTTTATCCCAGATCAAAACATCCCGCGCCTTCACCGGCTCGATATCGTAGAGAGGGTAAACATCGAAAAGTTGCATGAGTTGACCTTCTAATTTTTACGTAGCCCCGACCCCTTGTGGGCCGCTGTTACTATTGTGACGTTCGTGTTTCAACAGTGTCCCACAAGGGGACAAGACTACAACTTAATACGCCATAGCCTTCAATTTCAATCCCATCGTCTCCTCTAAACCAAACATCAGATTCATATTCTGCACGGCTTGCCCCGAGGCGCCTTTGACGAGGTTGTCGATGACGCTGATGATAAAAAGTTTCTCCTCGTGGCGTTCGAGATAAATGATGCAGTTATTCGTATTGACCGCCTGTTTGACGTCGGGATTTTTCCGGCTGAGATGCACGAACGGATGCGGCGCGTAATAAGCCGCGTAGGTTTGATAAGCTTCTTCCAGCGGCAAAGCCGTTTCCACATAAATCGCGCTGAGAATGCCGCGCGTAAAGCCGCCGCGAAACGGAATGAAATTGATTTGCGCTTCCAGCTTCGGCTGCAAAGAGTTCAGGCTCTGATAAATTTCCGGGAGATGTTGATGCTCGAACGCCTTGTAAACTGAAATATTGTTGTTGCGCCAACTGAAATGCGTGGTTTCCGAAAGCGCTTGCCCGGCGCCGGTCGAGCCGGTGATCGCGCTGACGTGAATCTCGCCGCGAAGAAGCCCGCGCTGCGCCAGCGGCAAAAGCGCGAGCTGGATGCAGGTGGCAAAACAGCCGGGATTGGCCACGCGTTTCGCGCGCCCAATGGCCTCACGGTGCAGCTCCGGCAAGCCGTAAACAAAGCTCGACGAGAGCCGGTGATCCTGGCTCAAATCAATGATCTTGACTCGCTCGCTGGCCGCCGGATGCTCGCGCAAATATTTTTCCGCCTCGCCATGCGCCAAACAAAGAAACAGGGCGTCGATTTCTTCGTCGATCTCTTGGCTGAATTTGAGATCGGTTTCGCCGAGCAAATCGGCGTGAATTTCGGCAACCGGCTTGCCGGCGTGGCGACGGCTGGTCGCGGCGCGAATCTCGGCCAGCGGATGTTGCAGCAAAATGCGCATCAGCTCGCCGCCGGTGTAGCCGCTGCCGCCGGCGATGCCGATTCTAACTTTGTTCATCGTTGCGATTCACCTTGTGATAAATCATGGATTGATTGGCCAGCATCTTGGAAAACCCGCGAGCGTCTTCGCCGGTCCAGGCTTGATACGCTTCGTTGTAAACAGAAAATTCCGGCGACATCAAATCATGCGGCGAGGTGATGCCGAGAATCTGAAATCGATACGGCGCGAGATAAACCGACACCACGCCGGTCACGGTTTTTTGCGAAGCCTCCAAAAAGCTTTCGATGTTGCGCATGACCGGATCGAGATACTGGCCCTCGTGCAGCATCGTGCCGTACCAATCCGCCAGTTGATCTTTCCAATAAAGCTGCCACTTGGTCAAGACGTGTTTTTCGAGCGCGTGATGCGCCTTGATGATGACCAGCGGCGCCGCGGCCTCGAAGCCGATGCGATCCTTGATGCCGAACGAGGTGTCGTCGACGTGAATGTCGCGGCCGATGGCATACGGCCCGGCGATTTTTTCCAAAGCTTGAATCGCCTGCACCGGATTCTCAAAAACCGTGTCGTTGATGCCGGCCAGCTCGCCGCGCTTGAAATGCAGCTCGAGCGTTTGCGGCGCCGAATTGCTGAAGCGCGTCGGATACGCCTCTTCGGGCAGCCATTCGGACGAGGTAAACGTTTCGCGGCCGCCGATCGACGATCCCCACAAACCCTTGTTCATCGAATACTGCGCCTTCGCCCAATCAAATTCGATGTGATGTTTTTTGAGGTACTCGATTTCGGCGTTGCGCGAAACGTGATGGTCGCGAATCGGCGCCAGAATCGTTGCTTCGGGAATGAGAATGTTGAACGCGATGTCGAAGCGAACCTGATCGTTGTCCAAACCGGTGCTGCCGTGCGCGATGCTGCCGGCTTTGACGGCGCGCGCGTATTGCGCCAGGGCCGTGGCTTGAAAAACCCGCTCGGCGCTCGCCGACAGCGGATAGGTGTTGTTCTTCAGAACGTTGCCGAAGATGAGATACTTGATGCACTTTTGATAATAATTTTCCGTCTCATCCAAAACCACGTGTTTTTTGACGTCCAAACGCCGGGCGCGATTTTCGATTTCAGCGAGATCATCCGCGTTGAAGCCGCCGGTGTTGACCACGACGGAATGCACGTCGAGATCAAGCTCGGCGGAGAGATATTTGGCGCAATACGAGGTATCAAGGCCGCCGCTGAAAGCCAGCACAACGAGACGATTCTCCCGCTTTTTGATGGCGACCGTGCGCACGTCGTTGGGATCGAAGAGCAGGCCGGTGCAGAGGCAATGCTTGCGGTTGTTGCGCGTGAGAATATCGTAATTGCGGCAGGATTGGCAGCCGTCCCAAAACTCTTTGTCGGTGGTCAGCTCCGCAAACGGCACCGGCTTGAACCCCAAGTCGGTATTCATCTTCATCACCGCATGTCCCGTGGTGATGGAAAAGATTCTGGCGTTGGGATATTTTTTGCGTGAGAGATCGAAAATGGCATGCTTGATGCGTTTGCCGAGGCCGGAATTGCGAAACTCCGGATCGACGATCAAACCGGAATTGGCGACGTATTTGCCGTGCGTCCAGGTTTCAATGTAACTATAACCTGCCAGCCGGCCGCTGCGATGGAAGGCAATGATCGCCTTGCCTTCGCGCATTTTTTGCGCAATGTATTCCGGCGGCCGCCGCGCAATGCCGATGCCGCGGGCCTTCGCGCCTTCTTCCAGCATTTTGCTGATCTGCTCGGCGTACTTGATATGCGCTTCCGAAGCGATCTCCAGAATAAATGAGTCGCTGGTTTCCTGAGAGTCATCGTTCATTTGTGCATCAAGCCTCCTTGTCGAAATAAATGAGATCAAAAACGTTCAACCGCGTGGGCAATCGCTTGCACCGGAGTTCGCGTTTTAAAATAAAATTATCGTAATATAAGAAATACATAGTCTCTTTGCAAGAAAAGTTCTCAATCGGTTAAGAAAAGTGCGGCCCCACATTCGCCGCAACCTTAGGCGCAGCTAAATGGCAGAATGGTTGTTGGCAGAATAATTTTAACCCTACTCGCGCGGGCATGCTGCAGAATCATTATTTTGCCGGACAGATGCCGGACAGATTTTTTTCTTGCTTCTCCGCCTGCAAATCAATAAATTGAAACGTAATATTTTATCTACGCGAGAGGAATCGATGGAAAAGCCGTGGCTGGCGCATTACGAAACACAGGTGCCGAAAACCGTTGCGATACCAGATCAGACCGTCGCTGAGGTGTTTGCTGCGGCTGTGCGTCTCAATCCCCGACATCCGGCTTATATTTATTTTGGCCGCCGTTTTTCTTACGCCGAAGTGGATCGGATGGCCGGCCATTTGGCGGCTTTTTTAACGCATTTGGGCGTGAAAAAAGGCGACCGCGTCGCCATCATCCTGCCGAATGTGCCGCAATATCCGGCCGTGCATTACGCCGTCATGAAGCTCGGGGCGATTGCGGTGCCGACGAATCCGCTGTACGTCGAGCGCGAGCTGGAATATCAGCTCACCGACAGCGGCGCGGAAGTGGCGGTCGCGCTGGATTTGCTTTATCCGCGTGTCGAAGCGGTGCGGTCGCGCACGCGATTGCGCGCGGTGATTTATACGCGGGTATCCGATTATATGCCGGCGCTTTTGCGCTGGCTTTATCCGCTTAAAGCGCGGCGCGAAAGCAAATGGGCTACGCCCGTATGGGTGAAGATGCCGCCGCAAGCCGACACCTATCAGTTCGTTGATATCATGCAGCGCGCGGCCCAAGGCGAATTTCCTGCCGCGCCTGAGGTCAAAGTCAAGCCGGACGACGTCGCGATCTTTCTTTATACCGGCGGCACCACCGGCGTTTCCAAAGGCGCGGTGTTGACGCATCGCAATCTGGTGGCGAACATGGCGCAGTTGCGCGCCTGGAATTACGGCTTGCGGGAAAGCCAAGAGGTGATCATGGCGGCGCTGCCGTTTTTTCACAGCTACGGTATGACGACGTGCATGCACATGGGCGTCTATATTCGCAGCACCGTGGTGATGGTGCCGCGTTTTGATCTCAAGATGATTTTGCCGGCGATTGATAAATACAAAGTCACCTGCTTTCCCGGCGTGCCGACGATGTACGTGGCGATCAACAACAACCCGGACACGCCGAAATACAATCTGCGGAATATTCGCATGTGCAACAGCGGCGGCGCGCCGCTGCCGCTGGAAGTCGCGCGGCAATTCGAGCAGATCACCGGCGGGCGCCTGGTCGAAGGTTACGGCCTTTCCGAAACTTCGCCGGTCACGCATTCGAACCCGATCTTCGGCGAGCGGCGCGAAGGCTCGATTGGCTTGCCCCTGCCCAACACTGAGGCGATGATCGTTCATCCCGACACGCGCCAACCGCTGCCGGCCGGCGAAATCGGCGAGCTGGCGGTTCGCGGCCCGCAGGTGATGTTGGGTTACTGGCAAATGGAGAAAGAAACCCAAAACGTTTTGCGCGACGGCTGGCTGTACACCGGCGACATGGCGAAGATGGATGCAGACGGCTATTTTTACATCGTCGACCGCAAAAAAGACATGATCATCGCCGGCGGTTTCAATATCTATCCGCGCGAAATTGAAGAAGTTTTGTACGCCCATCCGAAAGTGAAGGAAGCGGCGGCGATCGGGGTGCAGGATTCTTATCGGGGCGAAACGGTAAAAGCGTTCATCGTTTTGCGGGAGGGAGAGACGGCGGCTGAGGAGGAGTTTATCGAATTTTGCAAACAGGAAATGGCGCCGTACAAAGTCCCCAAGCTCATCGAGTTCCGCCCGGAGCTGCCGAAGAGTTTGATCGGCAAAGTGCTGCGCCGGGTGTTGATGGAAGAAGAAAAAGCCAAGACACACGCATAAGCTGTCGTTCACCTCTGATGAAAAAAACCGGCAACTGATGAACGAGACATTTTTCCATGCCGAGGCCGTGGAGACGCCGTTGCCCGGCGTCAAAATCCGCTTCGAAAAATCGTTTGCGTCATCCGGCCAAAACAGTTCCACGGAAGATCCATTGCTGATCTTCGAGGAATTTTTTAACCGGCATCTCGCCAAAGGCTATTTGCACTTCGATCTCGATCTGGGTGAGATTCTCTTTCCCACCGACCGTTTGATCGCCTTGCTGATTGCGTTGACGGTTCGCGCCCGCCGCCGCAAAGGCGAGGTCAAACTCATCAATGTGTTGCCGACGGCGCGCAACAATTTTGCCACCTTCAGCGCGTTGAATTTTCTGGCGATCGAGCACGACGCGGCGCCGGCTCGCCAGCCGGTGGCAGATGCAACAGCGCCTTCCGGGCGGAAACCAGGGCCCCGTGGAGTTTATGCCAATGTTAAATCATCGTTGCCGCTTGAAACCCAAAGCGGCGCGAAACCTCCGCCGGCCATGGTTCATGCCGCCGCGCCGGCGCCATCGACCTTGACCTTTATCGAGAGCGACGCCGGGGGATTGGCGGGCATTGCCGAGCCGCCGCTGGTCGAAGAATTGGCGAGACAGTTCGAGATGCCGCCGGCCGATGACATGGAAAAAAGATTCGAGCTTCGCGTTGAAAGCCGCACCGAAAACTTGTACCGGCTTTGCGATTTCGTCACCGCCCACGCCTTTACCGCCGGCTTGAGCGAGAAGGAAATTTCCAAAATGAAAATCGCGGTTTACGAAGCCTGCCTGAATGTCATCGAACACGCCTATCACTCCCGGCCTGACGAGTGGATCGATCTGCACGTGCGCTATTCGCCGGAACGCTTCATGATTATCATTCAGGACAATGGTTTGAGCTTCGAGATGAAACCACCGAAGGATTACGACGTACATGAAGTCATCGACGAGCGCCGCAGCGGCGGATTCGGCTTGCACATCATCCGCCGCGCGATGGACAGCGTCGAATATTTGCCCGACGCCGTCAACGGCAATCGTTTGGTCATGGTCAAGAGATTGAAATGATGCAATGATTTAGAATCATACTGTGAGCAAACTGAGTTTAATAGTTTGAATTTTTCCAACTAACAGTCGAGGTTCCCAACGGATAAATCAACGCAACTGATGAAAAGATTTATTTTATATTCCGTTGTGTTGCCTGCCCTGCCGCAGGCCAGGGTTTTTATCCGCTGGGAAGTTTTATTAAAAAAATTTGTTCATGTCCGAAAATTCATCATTAAATGAAAACGCCGTGAATATCACCACCGAACAAGCGTCATCGCAAACCGAAACTGAAGCCAAATCGCCGTTTCTGGAAAAAGTTCGCGCTGTGCGGCATCGTCTGCCCTGGGCGGTGCGCTTGCCGCTGGCGCTGTTGTTTTTGGCCATCGGCATTATCGGCGGTTTTATCCCTATTTTTCAAGGCTGGATCTTTGTTCTGGCGGCCCTCTGGCTGCTCTTTCCGGATCACGCCGAACAGCTCGTTAAAAAAATCAAAGCCAAGTTTGTTAAGAAAAAAAATAACCAGACCACAGGCCGCGAAAGTTAGGCTAAAATTCTGGAAGCTGATCGTCATAAGAGACCCACAGATTGAAGAATCCCACCGATAAGAGTATTGCATCAGTGGGTTTCTTCTATCAGCGGGGGAATTTAAGGCAACTCCAGGCTTGGGTCTTTCTGAAAATCCGGATAATATCGAGCAGCGCGTACTACCATGTCAACACCTCAGTCTCGATGGATTGCCGCCGTTCTATTCGCGGCAGGAGGCGTGATGGCCGGCCTCCTGCTGGCGGCTTATTTAAAATTTCCTCCGGCTATTTCCGCGTCGTCGTTGCTGCCGTTCAAAGCCGCTGAAACGGCCATTCTCGCGCCTGATTTCGAATTGCCGCCCCCGCCTTCAAGCCAATCCAAGAACAGCGAATTAATTTTGCCGGATCTCAAACGCGCCAGCATCGCTTTTTCGCAGGTGGCGGGAAAAGTCGTGCCGGTCGTCGTCAGCATCGCCACGCACAAAATCATTCCGGCGGCGGAATCCGAGCGCGCCGCCGAGTCGATTGGCCGGGAAAATTTTTTTGACGGGCGCAGCCTCCGATTTTACCCGCCAAGAACGCTTCGCCAGCAAGGCACGGGATCGGGCATCATTCTTTCGCCTGACGGCTATATTCTCACCAATCTTCACGTCATTCAACACGCGGTGAAAATCACCGTGACGCTGCACGACAACCGCGCGTTTCCCGGGAAAATTGCCGGCGTCGATCCGCTCACCGAAGTCGCGGTTATCAAAATCGACGCGCGCGGTTTGCCCACGGCGGTTTTGGGAAATTCCGACGGCCTCGTCGTCGGCCAGTGGGTTCTCGCCGTCGGCAATCCGCTGAATTTGCGCTCGACCGTGACCGCCGGCATCATCAGCGCCGAGGGCCGGGATATTGACGTCATTCGCGGCAACTACGGCGTCGAAAATTTTATTCAAACCGACGCGGCGATCAACCCCGGCAACAGCGGCGGCGCGCTGGTCAATCTCGACGGGCAGGTGATCGGCGTCAATACCGCGATTGCGACGGAAACCGGCTATGCGATGGGTTTGGGTTTTGCGATTCCGATCAATCTCGCGCGCAAAATTGCGGTGGATTTGATTCGTCACGGCAAAGTGGCGCGCGGTTATCTCGGCCTGGCTTTGCAGGAGATCACCGAATTGCAAGCCCGCGCGTTAAAGCTCGGCTCGCCCGCCGGGGTTTTGGTGGATGACGTTTACGCCGGCAGCCCGGCGCAAACCGGCGGGCTGCTGCCGCTGGATGTGATTCTTTCGATTGATGGGATCGCCGTGCAGCGCGTCAATCAACTGCAAGCCTTGATTGCCGCCAAAATCCCCGGCGCTGCCGTCAATTTGCGTTTGATTCGCAGTGAGAAGGAAATAGAAAAGAAAATCATGCTCGGTGAGCTGCCGGCAGATCAAATGAAAACGGGCGCCGGCGCCAATCAAGTCGACCGGTCGCGTTTCAAAAATTTGGGCATCGAAGTCGAATTGATCGGCCCCGCGGATGCCGGCGCTTTGGATTTTAAAGGAGACGGCGGCATTTTCGTCACCCGCGTGGAAAAATACAGCCCGGCGGAGGAGAGCGGCTTGCGCGCCGATGATATTATTTCGGCGATTGACCGGAAAGCCGTTCGCACCAAAAACGATTTCTATTTGACCCTGCAAAAACTTAAATCCGGCGACGTCGCCATTTTCGCCGTGATTCGCCGCGGCGGGCAGTATCACTTTTTTATTGAAGCGCCGTAAGTTTCTTGGTTCTCAAATTTTCCTTGTACCTTAATTTTGCACATATAAAGCCAAACCCCGATTTTCTTTCTAATTTCTTAAATTCATTTGGTGGTGATTTTGAGCATATAATGCAAAATCGGGGTTGTAACTTGCCATTTACCTCTCGCTTCTTACCTCTTGACTTTTCAACGGAATTTACGCATATTTCGCAACAACCTCGCCTCTGCTTTTCTTTAGCTTTCTTCCATTTGTTTGCTGGCGAATTTTGTTTATTCGTTGCGGTTCTCTTGTCGTTGCGAAATTCAAATCTACGCTGCGGTTGGCAAAAATAATTCAAGGAGGAAGGAATATGTTCCGAAAACCCATTTTCTGGCTGGCGCTCAGCGCGGCCTCCATCGGCGCGGTGATCTTCACGGTGAAATATTTTTCCGAGGCCTTTCCGATCGTCACGCTCGATCTGCAGATGAACCGCGAGCAGGCGCTCGAAGCCGCCCGGCAAGCGGCGCAAAAACATCAATGGAAACCGGCGGAATTCAAGCAGGCGGCCTCATTTCGGTTGGATCAAGAAGTCCAAAATTTCGTCGAGTTGGAGGGCGGCGGCAAAGAAGCGTTTGCCCGGATGCTCAAAGATACCCTCTATTCTCCTTATACTTGGCGCGTGCGCCATTTCAAAGAAGGCGAGACCCACGAAACGCTGATCCGCTTCACGCCGAAAGGCGAGCCGTATGGCTTCGTGCAAAAGCTCCCGGAGAAAGCCGGCGGCGCTGAACATCCCAGCGAACATCCGCGCGAGCATCCCGGCGCTAAAATTTTTTATGCTTCTCCTTTCTCCGGCGTCGAAAGTTTGGCGCAACAATCTTCCGAGCAAGAGTCTGGCGCCGTCTTGACCGCAGATTCCGCGCGCGTCATCGCCGAGGCCGCCGCCGTTGATGATTGGCAAATCAATCTGAGCCACTATCAATTGGCGGAAAAATCGCAGGAGACGCGCCTCGGCGGGCGCGTCGATCATACTTTTGTTTATGAGCGGCCCAATCTCCAGATCGGCGAGGGGCGTTATCGCCTGCGTTTGGTGGTGGGCGGCGACAAGCTCACCGAGCTGACGCATTTCATCAAAGTTCCGGAAGCGTTTTCACGGCGCTTCGAGGAAATGCGCTCGGCCAATGATACAATCGGCGTGGCCGGCAGTGTCGCTCTGGTCGTCTTGTATCTGATCGGCGGCTGCGGCGTCGGATTGTTCTTTTTGCTGCGCGAGCGCTGGGTCATCTGGCGCACGCCGCTTTTCTGGGGCCTCTTCGTTTCTTTTCTCCAGCTTTTGGCCGGTCTCAACCAATGGCCTTTGTTGTGGATGAATTATGACACGGCGCTTTCTTCGCAAGGATTTTTGCTTCAGCAAATCATGCTGATGTTGGCGCAATTCGTTCTCATGGGCATCTTGCTCACCGTTTCGTTCATGGCCGCCGAGAGCCTTTCGCGCCGCGCCTTTCCGCATCATATTCAACAGTGGCGATTATGGTCATCCGACCTTGCTGCCTCCAAGCCGGTGCTGGGGCGAACGATTGGCGGCTATTTGCTGGTTGCGATATTTTTCGCTTACGAAGTCGTGCTTTACTTTTTTGCCAACAAAAGCCTGGGTTGGTGGACGCCCTCCGACACGCTGGTCAATCCCGACGTTCTGGCCGGATATTTCCCCTGGCTGTCGGCGATTGCCATTTCGCTGCAAGCCGGATTTTGGGAAGAGAGTTTGTTCCGCGCCGTTCCCATTGCCGGCGCTGCGCTCATCGGCCAAAAGTACGGTTATCGCCGCGCCTTCATCATCGCCGCGATGATCGTGCAAGCGTTGATTTTTGGCTCCGGCCACGCCGGTTACGCGAATCAACCGGCTTACGCGCGCGTTGTGGAGCTGATCATTCCCTCGTTTGCTTTCGGTGCGCTGTACATTTACTTCGGCCTGCTGCCGGCAATCATTTTGCATTTCGCGTTCGACGTCGTCTGGTTTGCGCTGCCGCTGTTTGTTTCGACGGCTCCCGGCATCTGGATCGACCGCGCGTTGGTGATCGTTCTCACGCTGGTTCCGCTGTGGGTGGTTCTCCGCGCCAAAATCCGCTCCGCCAAATGGGGAGAGCTTGAAGAGCAACATTACAATCGCGCGTGGATTCCGGCCCCAAAAGCAGAGGCGCAGCCAATTGTTGCCGAAGCGCCGAAGCCGGGCGCCATCAGCGCGAAAGCCGGCCGCTTGCTGCTCGCCGCTGGAGTGTTGGGCTTGATCGCGTGGCTCGTTGCCGCCAACTTTCAAAGCGACACGCCGGCCTTGACGATAACGCGCAGCGAGGCGGAAAATCTCGCGCGCCAAACCTTGGCGGAACGCGGCCTCGAGCTGCCGGCGCCGTGGCAAGCTTTAAGCGCCGTCCAAGCGCAGCCGGATGAGCAGGATCGTTTCGTTTGGCAAAAAGGCGGCAAGAAAAATTACGGCGAGCTGATCGGCGCGTATCTGTCGCCGCCGCAATTTAAAATTCGTTTTGTGAAATTTGAAGGCGATGTCGCCGAACGCGCGGAAGAGCATCAGGTTTTTATCGACAACGCCGGAAAAGCCGTCAGATTTCGCCACGAGTTGCCGGAGGCGCGTCCCGGCGACAGCTTGAGTGTCGAGGCGGCGCGCCAGATCGCGCACGCGGCGATCACCACCAACTTTCAAATGGATCCGCTAACGCTCAAAGAAGTTTCCGCCATCGCCTCCAAGCGCCCGGCCCGCCAGGATTGGACTTTTGAATTTGCCGACACGCTGAATTATTCACTCGCAGAAGGTGAAGCCCGCCTCGCCGTCAAGATCGCCGGAAATGAAGTGGCGGATGTTTACCGCTATATTCACGTCCCGGAAGAATGGACGCGCCAACAGCGCAATGAAGGAAATCTTCCGCAAATCGTTCAAATCGCCTGTGTGATCATGAATATTTTGTTGGTTATCGCCGGCGTTGTCGGCGCCATCGTCGCGTGGAGCCGCAAGAACTTTTCGGTTAAAACATTTTTACGTTTCCTGGCGCTGCTGTTCGGCTTGAATCTCGTCGGCATCGCCAACAATTGGCCGAGCCTGGTCGCGCAATTTTCCACCGCCCAGCCGTTTAAAACCCAGGCCTTCATCTTCATCGCCGGCGGCCTCATTGGCGTGCTGTTCATCGCGTTCGCTTTGGCGCTGGTCATCGGTTTCGTGCAAAAGTGGCGGCGAGAGCAAACGCCGATTGAAACCTCCCAAGCGTTCGCGTGGGGCCCGGCTTTAGGCGCCTTGATCGCCGGCGTCACGGCTTTGACCGTTTACTTTGCGCCTTCGTTAAAACCGACTTGGGCCGCGTATGACGCCGCCGGGACTTTTTTGCCGCTCTTGGAAACCGCTTTGGATCCCCTCAGCCAATTTCTCACGCAAAGCACAATCCTCTTGCTGGTTTTCACGGCCATGGATCGTTTTACACTCGGCTGGACCAAGCGGAAAGTTTTGTTTTCCGTCTTATTGATTTTGGTGGGATTGATGATGACCGGCGCCCGCTCGGTTGAAACTCTGCCGTTCTGGTTATTGTCCGGCTTGGCGATGGGAATTATTTTGCTGCTGGCTTATCTTTTCGTTTTGCGCTTTCATCTCGCGCTCGTTCCGTTGGCCGCGGGCGCTATAACCGTCCTCGCGGCCTTGAAACAGGGCATGTATCAAGCCGTTCCCGCCGCGCTTCCCGGCGCGTTGATCGCGGCGGTTTTAATCGGCCTCGTTGCGTTTTATTGGTTCAAGCAATTGGCGCAGGAACAGGCGTAGAACAATTTTTGTTGTTTCATTGGCATCATTCAACACGGAGATACGGAGAAAGAACAGAAAACACGGAGATTTATAGTTTTTTGCTCCGTGTATCTCTGCGCTCTCCGATACTCCGTGTTGAATAGGCTTTCCGCAGGACTTCGATTTTCAACTTTTTTGAAAACTGTGGCGTGCGCCTAACACGCAGAAAAAAATTCCTACCGACGAAGTTCTTCACATTATGGCAACCCTCGGTTTCTTTACAGACTCTTCAGCTCTTGATACTTCGGGATCACGCCCAAATTATAAAAAATGAACGCATAAATATCAGCCATTTCTTCCAGGCGTTTTGCCGTGTTGCTCGCGCCGTGGCCGGATTTGGTTTGAATCCGAATCAGCACCGGATGATCCCCGGCGTGTTTCTCCTGAATCGTCGCCGCATATTTGAATGAATGCGCCGGCACCACGCGATCATCGTGATCCGCCGTCGTGATCAGTGTCGCCGGATATTTCGTGCCTTCTTTGATATTGTGCAGCGGCGAATAAGCATGCAAGTTTTTGAAATCCGCTTCATTTTCACTCGAACCATATTCCGCAATCCAATTCCAGCCGATGGTGAACTTGTGGAAACGCAGCATGTCCATCACCCCGACTTGCGGAATCGCGACTTTGAACAGCTCCGGCCGCTGATTGATCACCGCGCCGACCAGCAAACCGCCGTTCGAGCCGCCTCGAATCGCCAGCTTTTGCGGCGAGGTGTATTTTTGCGCGATGAGATATTCGCCCGCGGCGATGAAATCGTCGAACACATTCTGTTTGTTCAACCGCATCCCGGCTTCGTGCCACTTCTCGCCGTACTCGCTGCCGCCGCGCAGATTCGCCATTGCATACACGCCGCCCTGCTCGAACAGCGCAATCAAAAGCGGATCGAACGAAGGCGACAAGCTGATATTGAAGCCGCCGTAGGCATAAAGCAGCGTCGGGTTGTTGCCATCCAGCTTCAAGCCTTTTTGGTAGGTGATGAACATCGGCACTTTCGTGCCGTCCTTGCTCGGATAAAAAACCTGTTTGGTTTCGTAATCCGCCGGTTTGAAATCAACCTCCGGCGCGCGGAAAACCGAGCTTTTTTTCGTCGCAATATCGTAGCGGTAAATCGTCGGCGGAAAAGTGAAGGAAGTGAACGAGTAAAAAACAAACTTGTTGTCTTTTTCACCGCCGAAGCCGCCGGCCGAGCCGATTCCGGGCAGCGCCACTTCATTTTCCAGCTTGCCGTCGAGGCTGTAAACGTAGGCCCGCGTCGCCACATCTTTGAGATACGTGGCAAATAATTTTCCGCCGGCGGTGCCGACGCCGCGCAGCGGCTCCGGCTTTTCCGGCAGCACAATCTTCCAGTTCTTCTCATCCGGGTTTTTCGGATCGAACAAAAACACCCTGTCGTTCGGCGCGTTGTAATTGGTTCGAATCAAAAACTTGTCGCCGATATTATCGACGACGCTGAAATTATGGTCGCCAATCGTTTCGATAATCGGCGTAAAAGTTTTTTGCGCCGAAGCGGCGTCGCGGAAAAAAAGCGCGTTGCCGCGTTTGCCCTTGCCGCGGTCGCTGATGTACAAAATCGCAAAACGTTCGTCTTCCGTCGTGCTCACGGTGTGAAAGCGCTGGGGATTGGCCTGGTCTTCGTAAACCAGCTCGTCCTGCGACTGCGGCGCGCCGATTTTGTGGAAGTACACTTTATGAAAATCATTCGAAGCCGACAATTCCTTGCCTTTTTCCGGCGCGTCGTAGCGGCTGTAATAAAAGCCGTTGCCTTGCCACGCCAGGCCGGAAACTTTCACCCATCGCAGCGTGTCCGTCTGAGTTTTTTTCGTGGCGATTTCCATCACGTAATACTCCTGCCAATCCGAGCCGCTGCGTGAAAGGCCGTAGCCCGCGTACTTGCCGTCCTGCGAAAGCGCGAACGCCCCCAGGCGCACCGTGCCGTCGGCGCTGAACGCGTTCGGATCGATCAACACCTCGGGCTTGCCGTTCAAGCCTTTTTGAATGTAAAGCACCGATTGATTTTGCAGGCCGTCGTTTTTGGAAAAGAAAAAATTCTCGCCCTTGCGGAACGGCTGCGAGTATTTCGGATAATTGTAAATTTTTTCCAGCCGCTCCTTGATCTTTTGGCGATACGGAATTTTTTCCAAATAGCCGAAGGACACTTTATTTTGCTCCTCCACCCATTTGGCGGTTTCCGGCGAATTGTCGTCTTCCAGCCAGCGATACGGATCAGCCACCGTCGCGCCGAAATAGGCGTCGGTATGATCGACTTTGGCGGTTTTCGGATAGTGCAGCGCCTGCGCGCCGGCCGTCTTGTTGATCACGAAAAGCGCGATAAACACCGCGAGAATTGTTTGCATTTTTTTCATTTGCTTTCCCTTCTCTGGTTTATGGGAACTATAAAATAAAACGGTGATTTACAATTATAAAAACAGAAATTTTTTAATGACACCCGTTCAAAAACGAGTGCATCGCCTTTAAGCGGGTGCCTTTCCTCAGCGTCTGCGCGGGAGACTCATGCGCGCGACTTTTTCAAATTGTCCACGCTGTACGGACCGGTGCCGGTTTGCGTGACCATCAACGCCGCGCCGGCCATGATGAGGTTCTTGAAGAAATTGGCCATCTCGCTTTGCGCGGCCATGGCGTCAGCCACGCCCCAAAAACGGTGCATCATAAAGGCCGAGGCCAACAAAAAAGCCGTCACCAGCCAAGCACCGATTTTCCCGCGATAGCCGACCAGCACTGAAATCGCGCCCAGGACGATAACCAAGCCCGATAGAATTACCGCCGCCTGCGGGGCCGGCAAGCCCTTGACCGTCGCGTAACTGGCCATCGCGGACATGTACAAGAAATGGTTCGACCCCATAATGATCAGCGGCAGCGCATAAAGAAATCTGCCCGCCAGGAAAATGTAATTGTTCATACGTCCTCCTGTCCCTGGTTCAAAAAAGTGTGAGAGAATTTAGAACGGTAATTTACGTAATATAAAAGCAGAAAAATTGTTGAATGTCAAGGAAAAATATCAAACGCGAAATTGCATTCTATATAATTTTTGATAGAGGCCTTTTTGCCTGAGCAGCTCGTCGTGTGAGCCGCGCTGGACGATGCGGCCTTTGTCGAGCACGATGATTTGGTGGGCGTGCAAAATGGTGGAGAGCCGGTGCGCGATCACGAATGAGGTGCGGTTGGCCATCAGGCGCTCGATGGCCTCCTGCACGAGCAGCTCGCTTTCGCTGTCGAGCGCGGAGGTGGCCTCGTCGAGAATGAGAATCGGCGGATTTTTCAGCAAGGCGCGGGCGATGGCGAGGCGTTGGCGCTGGCCGCCGGAGATTTTGACGCCGCGCTCGCCGATGACGGTTTCGTATCCGCGCGGAAACTCGGTGATGAAACGATGCGCGTTGGCGGCTTGCGCGGCTTGCATTAATTTCTCATCCGAAATGTCCTGCAAACCATACGCGATGTTGTTGCGCACGGTGTCGTGAAACAAAATCGTTTCTTGCGTCACAATGCCCATCAAGCGGCGCAGGCTCTTGACGTCGATCTCGCGCAGATCGACGCTGTCGAGCAAAATCCGGCCTTGCTGCGGATCGTAGAAACGCGGCAGCAAATCCACCAGGGTCGATTTGCCGCCGCCGCTCGGGCCGACCAACGCGAGAATCTCGCCTCTTTTCACTTCGACGGAGATATTTTGCAACACCACCGCATTTTCATTTTCATAAGAAAACGAAACATTCTCAAACCGAATGCCGTGAGTGAACGCTTCGATTTTTTTGGCGCCGGGCAATGAAACCACTTCCGGCGCCAGATCGATAATTTCAAAGATGCGGTCGCCGGCGGCGGCGGCCTCCTGCAAGCGGCTGTTGACCGACGAAAGCTCTTTGACCGGCTGCATCAGTGAAAAAATCGCCAGCAAAAACAGCATAAATTCACCGGGAGAAAGGCCGCGGCCGGCGAGAACCTGCTGGCCGCCGAACCACAAAATGCCGACGCCGACGATGGCGCTCAAAAATTCCGTCAACGGCCCGGCGAGCTTGCTGGCGCGCGTGATGTGCAGCAGCGATTTGAAATAATCCATCGCCGCCCGCTGGAATTTGCGCATTTCAAATTCTTCCATGGCAAACGCTTTCACGACGCGGACGCCGCTGATCGTTTCCTGCAGCACCGAGGTGACTTCCGCCATTTTTTCCTGCGAAAGCGTCGACGCCCGGCGCAGGCGCGAGCCGATGAAGCCGATGATCGCCATGCTCGCCGGCAGAATCACCAGCGCGATCAGCGTCAAACGCCAGCTCAAATAAAAAGCCAAACCGAGATACGCCAGAATCAACAGCGGATTTTTGATGAGCGTGACAAAACCGGCCGACACCCCGCCGTTGACGAGCGTGACGTCGTTGGTGATGCGCGAGATCAATTGCCCGGTGCGCGTGCGATTGAAATAGCTCAGCGACAGCTCGTTGAGATGACGGTAGAGATCGTTGCGCAAATCCTTGATGACCCCCTGTTCGACGTGCGCCATCGAATACGCCTGCAAGTAATCGAACAAACTTTTTAAAAAAATCAAAACCAGAATGACGCCGCACAAACGCAGCAGAGCCTGGCGGCGATCGCCGCCCATCAGCCATTGCGACGCGCTGGTTTTGAGCGAGGCCAGTTTTTGGGTAAAGGTGGAGGAAAGCTGCAAAACTTCCGCCGGGGGCGAGTGTTCGGGTTGGGCCGGAGAGGAAACGTTGAACAATGTATTCAGAAACGGCACCACCGAGATCAACGAGGCGCTGCTGAGAAGCGTAAAAGCCAAAATGCACAACAGAGAACCGCTTAAGGGAATCCAATACGGCTTCACGTAACGGAGAATACGGCGATAGGTTTTCATTCCTTGACTTTCAAATACAAAAGCTGGGCCCCGACTTTCCTGGTTTCTTTTTATAAAAAAGTGAATTGGGGGTCATTGGCTATCTTTATTATTCTCCTTGATCTCTTGAAACTTGGCGTCTTCGACATCCAAATTGGAAAGATCGAGCGGCCGGTTCGTGGGTTTGCCCTTCACCTGATCGTGCTCGTGTTTTGGCGGCGCGCTAAAGACCAGGGCGTTGATCACGCGGTAGGCGAGATAAATAATCAGCGCCAAAAATAGAAAACGCAACATAAAACACCTAAAAAAATATCATCGCCCACGGAATTGGAAATCCCACAGAAATTTTTTTGTATTATTTCTGTGGGAGTTCTTTTCTGCGGGCGAAAATCTTTGTTTTTTTGCATACACTTTACCTGTTAGAGACGCTTAAAGCGTTCTTACTTCACCGGTGAATAATACTGCACGCCGGAAATGGGACGATGAAGCTGCGCGGCGAGGTTTTCAAAATCCTGCTCGTTGTGAACGAAATCGATTTCCGTGGCGTTGACCACGAGCAAGGGCGTCGCGGTGAAGCTAAAAAAGAAGCGGTTGTAGGCTTCATTCAACTCGCGAATATAATCCTCGGCGATAGGTTTCTCGTAGCTGCGATTGCGCTGGCGAATGTTGGCCATCAGCCGCTCGGTGCTCGATTGCAAATAGATGACGATATCCGGCTGCGGAATGTCGCGCTCCAGCAGCCGCGCCACTTTATCGTAAAGCGAAAGCTCGCGCTCGTCCAGCGTCAACGAGGCGAAAATGCGGTCTTTGGCAAAAAGATAATCGGCGATCAGCAGCTCGTGAAAAAGATCGCGCTGCGGAATCTCCTGCTGCTGGCGATAGCGGCTGAGCAGAAAGAACATTTGCGTCGAAAACGCGAAGTGGCGCGGGTCGCGGTAAAAATCCGGAAGAAAAGGATTCTCTTCGTGCGGCTCGAGCAGCAGGCGGCCGCCAAAACGTTCCGCCAGGCGCGTCGCAAGACTCGTTTTGCCGGCGCCGATCACACCTTCGATAGCGATATATTGCAGTCGCAAGTGATCCTCACGTTTTCCTTAATTTTGCACACATAAAAGTCAAACCCCGATTTTCCTTGTATTGATGGTGATTTTGAGTATTTAATGCAAAATCGGGGTTTTCAATTTTTGTACACGACCATGATCATCACAGTGTTGCAGCAGTTCATTCACCGTCGCCTTGAATCCGGCCACTTCAAATTCCGGCGCCATTTCGGCCCACGGCGCCAGCACGAAGCGCCGGCGATGCAATTCCGCGTGCGGCAACACCAGGCGGTTCGTTTGCGCTTGGCGATTGCCATACGCCAGCAAATCCAAATCAATGATCCGCGGCCCCCAGCGCTCCCGGCGTTCGCGGCCCAGCTCGGCCTCGATGTGCAGCAGCCGGTCGAGCAATTCCTCCGGCGCCAGCGTGCTGCGAACCTCGACAACTTGGTTTAAAAACATTGGCTGATCGATTTTGCCCACCGGATCGGTTTCATAAATCGAGGAGACTTGAACCAATTCAATCGCCGGCGAGGCGATCAATTTTTGTAAAGCTTTCTGCAGCCAGCCGGCACGATCACCCAAGTTCGAGCCGAGGCCGATGAAGATGCGCTCGGTGCTGGTTGCTGGATGCTTGATGCTTGTTGCTTGTTGCTGGTTGCTGGTTACTAATTGCTCGCCGCTGCTCGCTTGTTGCTGGCTGCGCCCGTCGGGGTTGCTGGTCACGGTTTTATCAATATCTTTGTCAAGCGCGAAAAGCGCTTCTTACGTTTTACCTTTACGTTTTACGTGTTTTACGTTTCACGTTTTTTTGCCGCACGATTTCGACTTCGATGCCGTCGCAAATGCCCGGCACCGGGGAGTTGGGTTTGCGCACGCGCACGCGCAGCTCCGACGCTGAAAATTTTCGCAGCAGCGCCGCGGCTATCGTCTCCGCCAGGGTCTCGACCAATTTAAAGCTTTTTTGGGCGACGATGTTTTCGACGACCTGATAAACTTTGTAAAAATCAATCGTGTCTTTGATGTTGTCGGACTTTGCCGCGGTGCTGACATCGATCATAAATTCGACGTCGACCTCGAAACGCTGGCCGATTTGGCGCTCTTCATCCCACACGCCGTGATAGCCGCGAAACACCATTTTGTTCAAGCGAATATGATCGCGTGGCATGGATTGGCTTGTGTCATTGTGATATATCTTTGATAATTTGATTTATCGTATTCGCCAGGCCATCAATATGATTTTTGCAAACATCGAAAATAACTTCAGCATCTACATCAAAATAATGATGAAAATAGTGAATGAATGGCACGCTGGTTTCAAAGCCGCTTTTTATTTTCACAATAATATGGCCACGGTCAAATTTATCAAAAGCTGGCGGGAATGTCAAGAGAAATGTCCGGCCCCGAAGTATTGGAGAAAAGAATGCGTTTGGAAAACAATAGATCAAGCCTCCGCGACTTTCTTGGGATCGCGATAAAACAAACTAAAAATTAAACCGGCCAGCAGCGATTCGATGACGCCGAAAGCCATCCAGGCGACAACAACACTCGCCGGTATGGGCAGCATCGTATACAGCACGAGATTATACGGCAGAAAAACGAGCAGGCCGATATACAAGCCGTAGCGCAAGCCTTGTCCGATCGCGCCTTTGCGCTGGTAGCCGTGCGTGTAAATAAATCCGAAGAGCAAAGCGAAAAACGCATAGCCCAGCAAACGCCATCCGAGCATCATCTGCTGCCGCTCCGGCTGGCGCCACAGTTGGCTGGTTTGTTCGTAAGCGGTTTTGAGAATGACCGAATGCAAGAGGTATTCCATCGCGACCAGCACGATTAAAACCGCGACGCTGCCGAGTAACCATTTTTTAAGATTCATCATTTCTCTCCACACTATGAAGGGAGCGTGGACTTTCTAGTCCACAAGCGCAGCGCGGACAAGAAAGTCCGCGCTCCCCGTCGTGTTGAAAAAATACACGCCGCGAAATTGAATGTCAAGCATAAAATTCGCTTGTCTCGTTTAAAAAATTTATTAGCTTTCAAGCGTTATCTTGTCAAGAACGTCGCGCTTTAAATCAATCAGAAGGAGGTTGCATGCTCAATTACGTTTGGATGGCGTTGATGGCCATTTCGGTTTTGGTCGCCGCCGGCAAGGACCTGCATTCCAAGCTCACCGACAAGTACCGCGAGAAGCAGGAGATTCCCATTCAGCTCACGACGGCGGAATCCGCAGCCGCCGGCAAATCGGTGGCGGCAACTTTGCAAATGCCGGTCGCGGATTTCAATCGACTTTACGCGCAGAATCTCAGCGGCGATACATTGCGCTGCGCCGTGCAGTTGCTCGTGCGCGATGACAATCGCGGCCGCATGACGTTGCCGACCGCCGGCGAGGGCGTGCCGGAATTTTGGAAAGCCATCGCCAAAGCGCAGGGGCATCCGGCAGAAATGCGCGCCGAGGTGAGGCTAAGCCCCGGCGCCGGGCAGGCCTCTTTTCGCATCGAGAAAACGGGCTTCGAGAAACTTGCAGCCATCACCGAAGCGGCGTTTAATTTCGCCAAAATCGCGGTGATGGACATTGCGCTGCCGCTCATCGGCATCATGGCGCTGTGGTTGGGCATCATGAAAATCGCCGAGCAAGCCGGCATCATTCGTTTGCTGGCGGCGGCGATTGCGCCGATCACGCGCCGGCTTTTTCCGGAGGTGCCGACCGACCATCCGGCGATGGGCGCGATGGTGTTGAATATTGCGGCCAATTGGCTCGGCCTCTCCAACGCCGCCACGCCGTTCGGTTTGAAAGCGATGGAAGAATTGCAAACACTCAATCCGAAAAAAGACACCGCCACCAATGCGATGGTGATGTTCCTCGGCATCAACACCGCCAGCATCACGTTGATTCCGGCGACGATTATCGGACTGCGCGTCGCCATGAAATCGTCGAATCCGGCAGAAATTATCGGCACGACGATTTTTGCGAGCATTTGCGCCACCGTCATGGCGGTGATCGCCGTCAAGCTTCTCGGCAAGCTGCCGGTTTTTCGCAAAGATGATCCGAGCCTTTCGAGCGAAGCGTAACTTTTTCTAAACTGTCATTCCGAAGAATTTTTTAAAATTTAAGATGATCATTGGCAACAAAAAAGATTCCTGCGGAATGACATCACAAAGAAGGAAAAACCATGAGTGATTTCATTCGCAACCTGTTTGAAGTAGTCGCGGTTTGGGCCATTCCGTTTTTATTGCTGTTCATTCCGCTCATCGGCCTGATCCGCAAGGTGAAAGTTTACGAAAATTTTGTCGAAGGCGCGAAAGAGGGTTTTCAAGTCGCGACCCGCATCATCCCGTTTTTGGTGGCGATTCTGGTGGCGATCGGAATGTTTCGCGCTTCCGGCGCCATGGATATTTTCGTCGCCATTATTTCGCCGCTCACTAACCTCGTCGGCATGCCGGCGGAAATTCTGCCCGTGGCGCTGATGCGGCCGCTCTCCGGCAGCGGCTCGCTGGGCCTGGTGACGGAATTGATGAAGACGCACGGCCCGGACTCGTTCATCGGCCGGCTGGCCTCGACGATGTACGGCAGCACCGAGACGACGTTCTACGTGATCGCGGTTTATTTTGGCTCGGTGTCGGTTTCAAAAGCCCGGCACGCGCTGCCGGCCGGTTTGATCGCCGACTGCGTCGGGCTGCTGGCGGCGGTGTTGATTTGCCGCCTGGTTTTCGGCTAAACTTCCGCGCCGGCGTTTGTAACTTTCTTTTTGTAATCACGTAGATATGGACGCAACTGCAATCACAGCAAATCATTCAATCAGGAGACTGGTCCATGCAAAAATTCAAGTCTCTCCCGCGCCTGTTGGCGGCGTTCGTGTTGATCGGCGCGTGCAGCGCCGGCTCTCTTGCGGCGCGGCAGCGCGACGATTCACGCGACACCGAAAAGCTTGACAACACCTTCAAAGTGCGCACCGACCGCGATTTTCGTTTGCGTCTCGACGTTGACGCCGGCGAAGTGCGCCTGTCGCGCGGCCAAAGCGAAGATCAAGCCGTCGTCCATCTCACCTACACCAAAAAGCAATTTCGCCACGCCTTTCGTTTCAACGAGCAGGATAACCGGCTCGAAATCCGCTTTGACAAAGAAGGCTGGTTCGATCACAACGGCGGGCGGATGACCGCGGAGCTGGAGATTGAACTGCCGCGCGATGCGACGCTGCGCATCGATTGCAAAATCAAAGCCGGCGAGGTGGAGATGCAGCTCGGCGGCTTGCGCCTCGCCGAGTTTGCCATGACCGTGACCGCCGGCGAAGTGAACCTGGATTTCGATCAGCCCAATCGCGTTGAGATGGAAACGCTGGATTTGCGCACGCGCATCGGCGAATCGAATTTCCGCCGCCTCGGCAACGCGCGCTTCCGCGACGCCGACATCAACGGCGGCATCGGCGAGATGACCATCGATTTCAGCGGCGAGATGCTGGCCACGGCGGTCGCCGAGGTCGATCTCGATATCGGCGAAACCGTCGTCGTTCTGCCGCGCCAGACCGCAACAAAATTTTCCGTTTCCAAATTCCTTTTTCTGTCCCATATCGACGTGCCGTTCGATTTCCGCAAAGACGGGCGCTATTATTACACCGACGATTACGGCAAAACCGGCCAGAATTTTCAATTGCGCATCAGCACCGGCATCGGCGAGCTGCGCATCGAACGGCCGTAAATCAAGGGCGTGGCTGCCACAGCTTGATCATGCCGGCAGCAATAATTCGCAACGAAAAGGTAACCGCAACAAAAGGTTTTTTGGTGCGCCCAGTTTTTAAAAATCGAGGAGGGTGGATAGTGCGAAATTCTCAGGTCTTCAACATCATTTTTTTAATTGCCTCGGGTTTAAATTTTGCCTACTCGACGCCCGGCCAGGAAATCACCAAAACCGAAGAACGAACGTTCGATTTTCAGGCCGGCGGCAGAATTCAGGTGATCGGCGACGCCGGTTTCATTCGCGTCGAATCGTGGGATAAAAACGAAGTTTATTTGCGCTATACCAAACGGGTTTGGGACAGCAGCCGCCGCAGCGCCGAGCGGCGGCTGGAAGATTTGCAGGTCGAGATCAGCGATCAGCCGGGGCAGCTCACGATTCGCCAGACTCCCGGATTCGAGGAGCGCGATTTTCGTTTTTTCGATCTCTTCGATCCCGACCGCTGGGGCCATTCCCGCCACGCTTCGCGCATCGATTTCGAGCTGAAAGTTCCGCGACAGTGCCATCTGATTTTGGAATCCGACGAGGGCGACATCGCCGTGCGGCAGATCGAAGGCGAAGTGAAAGCCGACAGCGACGAGGGCAATATTGATCTGGAAAATTTATCGGGCGGCGAGCTTTCGGCATCAACCGACGAAGGCAACATCGACTGCCGCAATGTGCGGCTTGATGATTACCGGCTCGCGCTGATCAGCGACGAAGGCGTTTTGCGCGCCAGCGAGGTGGCCGCGCGCGTGCTTTGGGTTGAAACCGACGAAGGCGACATCGTGCTGTTGCGCCTCAACGCCGGCGGCGGCAAAATCAAAAGCGATGAAGGCGACGTCGAAGCGGATTTCGTGCGTTTTGACGAAGGCTCCTGGAGCGTCACCACCGATGAGGGCGACGTCGAGATTTTCATTCCGGCCAATGCGGATGCGGAAATTTCGCTCGAAAGCGACGACGGCAGAATCCGCGCGGATTTTAATTTGAACCGCATTTCCGACGATGACCATCGCAAGCGCATGACCGGCCGCCTGGGCGAAGGCCGCGCCCGCCTGGAGATTTACACCGACGAAGGCGACATTAGTTTGCGACGGCGGTGAGTGTTAAAACGTGATACGTAAAACGTAATGGCGTAATGCGTAATTTACGAATTACGTTTTACGAATTACGCCACAAATCCGGAGGAAATTTATGAACCCCTCAAAATCTTTTTTGCCATTCGTCTTTTTTCTTTTTTTTGCTTTCCTTTTCGCCGGCTGCTTCGAATATGAAGAAACCATCACCATTCGCCAAGACGGCTCAGGCGAGATGGCGGTGCATTACTTCGGGCCGTCGGACTCCGATCTTGATGTCGACGGTTTCAAGCTGAACGCCAAGGATGAACGGGAAATGCGGGAGCACATCGAGCGCAAATTCTCCCGCCCGGGCTTGCGCTTAAAAAGCTATGACAGCCGGGTGAAAGGCGAGGCGCAGCACGTTTATTTCACCGTCACTTTCGATCAATTCACCAATCTGGCCAAAGCGCGTTGGTGGGACGATCAAGACATCGACGCCGGGCAGCGCGCCGGACGAAATTTTTGGCGGCGGACGCTGAAAGATCGCGACCGCGATTGGGAAAAAGAGAGCAGCCGCTTTGGCGAGTGGTTGAAAGATCAAATCGCGGAGGAGCTTGAAGATCATATCAAATTGCGTTTTGTGATTGAAACCGGCGGCGAGATCGACGAAACCAACGCCCGCGACCGCATGACGCATCGCGCGGTCTGGCGCTTCGACGGCGGCGATTTGCTGAAGCCGGAAGGCTTGGAAATGAGAATATCGTGGAAATAAGATTTGATAGAGCTATAATATCATGAACTCTTTTCCCACTGCTTGAAGAAGCCCGCCGATAAAAGACTTCATCAGTGGGATTTTTCAATCTGCGGAAAAAGCATGATGCTGCAACGTTTTTTAAAAACTTCAAATAACGAGGCATTGCCATGTACCGACGCTTCACTGCATTAGCCGTCTTTTTGATCCTTCTGTGCAGCCAACAAGTATTAAGCGGTGAAATTCGCGAGCGTTTTGAGAAAACCTATCCATTGAAATCCGGCGGCGAGTTTCGGCTGAAAAACACCAATGGCGCCGTTTACATCAGCTCGTGGGATCGCAACGAAGTCAAGATCGAAGCGGAAAAAATCGTGCGGGCGCGCAACCGTGATGACGCCGAACGTTTGATGAAAGAGATCGACATCAACATTCGCCAAAGTGAGGGGCTGGTGGACGTCGACACACGCCTACCGAAACGACACGACGGCGGTTTTTGGGATTGGATTTTTAACGGCGGCGGCGTGAACATCGAAGTGAGATACCGGATTACCGTACCGGCGCGGGTGCAGCTTGCGGCCAGCTCGGTCAACGGCGAGGTGCGGGCGCAAGACATTTCCGGCCGCGCCGAGCTTGAAACCACCAACGGTCGCGTCGCCGTGATCAATGCCGAGGGCAGCGTCAACGCCGAAACCACCAATGGCGCCATCGAAGTGTCGCTCACCAAAGTGACGCCGGGCGAGACGATGCGATTCGAAACCACCAACGGCCGCATCGAAGCGGAATTTCCGGCGGATTTCTCAGCGGATATTTCCGCGCACACGACCAACGGCCATGTTGATTGCGATTTTCCTTTGACGGTGCAGGGCCGCATCCGGCGCACTTCGCTGCAAGGCCGCATCGGTTCCGCCGGCGTCTCCGAAACCGGACGCGTAACGTTTCGGACGACGAACGGGTCGATTAAAATTCGTTCGAGGTCTAAATAGTCCGAAGTCCGAGGTCTGAAAGTTGATGGTCTGAAGTCAACGAAAAATTAAAAACGAGAGGTAATATGACTATCGAAAGATTTGAAGACATTCAAGGATGGCAACAAGCGCGTAAACTTACAAACATGGTGTTTGAAGTTTCTGAAAGAGATCGCTTTGCCAAGCATTATCGCTTGCGTGACCAAATTCAGGGCGCGGCGATTTCCAGTATGGCCAATATTGCCGAGGGATTTGATTGCGAAACCGATCCGGAGTTCATGCGTTTTTTGAGCTATGCGTTTCGTTCTGCAACGGAGGTGCAATCACACTTGTACGTCGCTATCGACCAGCATTTTATTACGCAAGACGAATTTGATCAAATTTACAACAAAGCAACAGAAACCAAGAAGCTCATCGCGGGCTTCATACGCTACCTCCGCTCTAACCCCAAAGACAAAAGGACGCAAAAACCACTCTCTTCATAACTCCCCGACCTCGGACTTATCGACTTCGGACTTCCCCAAAAAACAAACGGCGAAGACGATAAATCGTCTCCGCCGTTCCAGGAAAGGAGGGGTGGATGGAAAACTCTATTCTAAAATCCGGGGATGAGGAAAGCCGGCGCACAAATCCGAAAGTCACCAGCTTGCCTCATCGCTTCCGGTTTTTATATTCTACAACTCTCATGCCATCTCGAACAGCCGCTGTTTAAACTTTTTTTCCCTGCCACTCAAGCACGAAATGGCGGATTTCCCAGCAAAAAATTAAGCCCTCGGAATAATTCTGCGCGTTCGATTTGTACCACGCTGAAACATGCTAATTACAAAACTGGGTGTGAGACACTTTTATTTGAAGAGTAGAAAATGTGACTGACCGGCCACTTGAATTTATTGAAATCGCGGAATTTTGCGAACAAAAAGTGGCCGGTGAGTGAATACGCTTTTAGACTTGCCGCGAAGGACAATCCGGCGCCAGCAAACACGCGTTGCACTTGGGTTTGCGCGCCTGGCAAATCAGGCGGCCATGTTGAATCATCCGATGCGCAAAGATCGTCCATTCTTCCTGCGGCACGATTGCCATTAAATCGCATTCGATTTTTTCCGGAGTTTTTTGCGAGGTGAACCCCAGCCGCTGCGACAGGCGCTGAATGTGGGTGTCAACCACCACACCGGCGTTGAGGCCGAAAGCATTGCCCAATACGACGTTGGCGGTTTTGCGTCCGACCCCGGGAAGTTCCGTCAGCGCTTCCATCGTGCGCGGCACGTCGCCGTGATGAGTGTTGGCAATGGCTGCGGCGCAAGCTTTGAGATTTTTGGCTTTGTTGCGAAAGAATCCGCTGGGCCGGATCAAGGCTTCCAATTCGGTGAGATCGGCTTCGGCCATTGCCGCCGGGGTGGGATATTTTTTAAAAAGCGCCGGGGTGATTTGATTGACGGTTTTGTCCGTCGATTGCGCGGAGAGAATCGTTGCGGCCAGCAATTCGAAAGGATTTTTGAAATGCAACGCGCATTCCGCCTGCGGATATAACTCGCGCAGCTTGTGGAGAACGCGCCGGCGTCGAGGCCGGTCGGACGCCGCTGTTTTTTTAGAAAACCTTGATGTCGCCAATGAAAAAGGAAATGCGGATGTTCAAGCGGGTGATCGCCTCGTCGAAGCCGGCGGATTTGTGCGTGCGATTCAGGCCGACGCCATCCTCCTTGCGGCCAAACATCACCAGATCGCCAATCGCCAGCGAGGCGCTGATCGAATAAGGCACGTTTTTCGGCGCGACGAGGGTGATATCTCCGATGAAACCGGAGATGGTGAGATTGCGCTGGCCCTCGGCGAGCGTGATGCCGGAAAGATCGAGGTTGATGTCGCCGATGAAGTTCGAAGCGGTGCCGCCTTGAAAAGCCTGGCTGGTCATTTGCAAATTGATGTCGCCGATGAACCGGCTCTCGGAAAGATAATCCGTGGAAAATCCGACGGGATTGGCGTCGGACTTGAACTGCTCCTGCCAAACTTCCTGATCCGCCGATTTTCGGCTCAAAATGATTTTGACGCCGATGGCCACCAGGATCAGCGGCCAAAAATTGCTGATGACCTCGCCAAAATCAAGCATGCGCAGATTGTCGAGCAAAAAGAGCACGCCGAAAAGAATCATGATGCCGCCCCAAAACATGCGGCGGCTGGCTGGTGAATTGGCTGGCATTTCCTCTCTCCGGTTGATGACGGACGCATTCATTTGGGCCTCGTTAAGTTAAACTTTTGGTGAAATTCTTTTACGCAAGAATGCCCAAATGGATGCGTGGCGCTGAATAATATTTTAGCGAGAATTTTTGTGCGGCTTCGGGGTCGCTTTAAAGCCGGCAAGCTGCCGCGCTATTTCCGCTTCTTCGCAAACCACTTCTCGATTTCCTTTGTCGATTTCGTATTCAACACATCCTGCCGGCGCAGCCAGCCTTTGCGCGCGATGCCGACGCCGTAAAACGTATCGGCCAGGCCGTCGATCGAATGCGCGTCGGGATTGATGCTGATCAGCACGCCTTTGTCGCGGGCATATTTGCAGTAGCGCCAGTCCAAATCGAAACGATGCGGGCTGGCGTTGATCTCGATGCACACGCCGAGCGCCGCCGCCGCGTCGATCACCTTGCGATGATTGATCGGATAACCGTCGCGGCCGAGCAGCAAGCGGCCGGTCGGATGGCCGAGGATGCGCACCGCCGGATGCTCCATCGCTTTGATCAGGCGGCTGGTGGCTTTTTCTTCGGTCATGTTCATGCTGCTGTGAATCGAAGCGACGACGAAATCAAAACTCTCCAAAACTTTTTCCGGATAGTCGAGCTTGCCGTCGGGCAGAATGTCGCATTCGGTGCCTTTGAAGAGGCGAAAGCCTTTCATCTCGGCGTTGATTTTATCGATTTCCTTTTGCTGAATTTTGATGCGCTCCGGCGAGAGGCCGCGCGCATAAGCCACCGACATGCTGTGATCGCAAATGCCGAGATACTCGAAGCCGAGTTTCTTGGTTGCCTCGGCCATCTCGCGCAAGCTGTTGGCGCCGTCACTATGCGTCGAATGGCAATGCAAAACCCCGCACAGATCTTTTTTCTCGATCAATTCGGGAATTTCATCTTTCAGCGCCGCTTCGATCTCGCCCATGTTCTCGCGCATTTCCGGCGGCACGTAGCTCATGCCCAGCGCCGCAAATATTTCCGCTTCGTCCTTGCAGCGAATCAGCTTTTTGCCCTTGAACAAGCCGTAGTCGCTCATCTTGACGCCGCGTTTGAGCGCGTGGCCGCGCATCGCCACATTGTGCTCCGCCGAGCCGGTGGAATGATGCAGCAAATAAGGATATTCCTCATCGGAAAGCAGGCGCAAATCCGCCGGAATGCCTTTTTCCAGCAGCACGCTGCTTTTGGTTTCGCCTTTGGCGATGACATTCCGCACGCCGGGAAATTTGGTAAACGCTTCCATGATCGCCGGACGGTCGGCGTCTTTGCAGCTCGCGACGATGTCGATGTCTTTGATCGTCTCCTTGCAGCGGCGCAAGCTGCCGGCCAGCTCGGCGCGAATGACTTTCGGATGCCGGCGGACGATTTCAAACAGCGGCATGGCGGCTTCGAGCGTGTGATGAAACAAATGCCGGCTGGAAAATTCGCGAACTTGCCGGATGCCCTCAAGAAATTTTTCCTGGCTTTTTTTGCCGAATCCTTCGAGATCGATCAGGCGGTCTTCCTGGCAGGCTTTTTCGAGCGCTTCGATTGAGGTGATGTTCAGCGCCTCAAAAAGCTTTTTGGCTTTTTTCGAGCCGAGGCCGGGAATGCGCAGCAAATCCAACAATCCGGCCGGAAAGCCGGCGCGGAGATCGTCGTAATATTTCAGGCGGCCGGTGGTGACCAGCTCGGTGATTTTCTCCGAAATGGCGTCGCCGATGCCTTTGATCTCGCGCAAGCGTTGGCTGGCAACCAGCTCGGCCAGGTCTTCGGTGAGGCCTTCCAAAGCGCGCGCGGCGTTGTTGTAGGCGCGCGTTTTGAAGGGATTTTCGCCTTTAAATTCCAGCAGCGTCGCGATCTCTTCCAGAATCGCGGCGACTTGTTTTTTGTCCATGCATTCTCCTCGGTTTCATTGCCCACGAGCCACGAACGAATTGTCTACCGCTATTTTAGCATTTTTTAGGCTCAATTGCAAGATGGTTTTTTACTAAACCGCGGCGAAGTTCAACTTGGGCAGCAAGCTTTGCAAATTTAGGAACACCTCTTTGCCCAAGTTGAACTTCACTTGCGTCGGGACATGGCCTTGCATTGTCTCACGTTTTTAGCCGACCGTTTCAAGTGAAAACATTTTTGAAGTTGACCATTAATGATCATAGGTTAAGCTATTGATTTTTAATTATAATAAACCTGGCATATCCTTTGCTAAAAATGATGGACGGAAATGTTATCAAACTCTTAAACGTTCTAACTTAACGCTCACCTTATCGCAGGAGCAAATGTTTTCATGGAACAGAAAACAACGCACGCGCAGCCTCGCCCGACTCCTAAGCACAAGCTCTCTGCCATCATGTTCACCGACATGACCGGCTTCAGCCGCAAAATGGGAGAAAGTGAACGGCTTACGCTGAAGCTGTTGAGGGATCACAATCGCATTATTCGTTTCCTCGTTCGCAAGCATCACGGCGAAATTATCAAAAGCACCGGCGACGGTTTCCTGATGGATTTTGGCAGCGCCGTCGAAGCCGTGCAATGCGCGCTCGAGGCCCAGGAGCGCTTGCAGCGCTACAATCTCGGCAAGGCCGAAGAGGAGCACATTGTGGTGCGCATCGGCATCAATCTCGGCGAGGTCCGCATCGTCGATGAAGATTTGTTCGGTGATGAGGTGAATATCGCCGCGCGCATCCAAACGCTGGCGGAGCCGGGCGGCATCTGCATTTCGCGCGACGTCTACGATCACGTGAAAAGCAAGCTCTCGATCGTCGCCGTCAATTTGGGACCGAAAGACCTGAAGAACATCACCCACAAAGTTGAAATTTACAAAATTCTCGTCCCCATTATCGGCCAGGAGGCCATCGAGATTCCGACGATGAATCTTTCGCTGTTGGCGGCGGTCGAGCAATCGCATCCGCATCTCGTTGCCCGCAAGGCACAAAGCCCGCGAGCGAAGCTGTCCCGCCTGCTGAAAGTTTTCAAGAAGCATCAAACCTCGCCGCCGGCCGGCCTGAAACCGCAAGCCGGCGCGGCGCCGAACGCCGCCAAACCAACCTGGCCGGCCAAAGCCATGCGCAAAGCCGTGCCGATGTTGTTCTTCTCGCTGGTTCTGCCGACGGCTTGGATCGTGTCCACCACTTCGACCGGATCGACCACGCTCGTCGCCGGCCTGGCGCAGTGGTTCTCCAGCGTCAGTTTTGCCAACACCCCGGCGGGCGCGGCGAAAATCAATGCTGTTGAAAAAACCATCGCCGTGTTGTATTTTGAAAACCGCACGAAAGATCCGCGCGATAATTGGATGAGCATCGGCCTGGCCGAGATGTTGATCACCGATTTGGAAAATACCACGCCGTTGCGCGTTCTCGGGCGTCCGCGCCTGCAGGATACGCTGAAGAAGCTCGGCAAGGAAAATGTGCAATCGATGGATTTAAAGCTGGCGCGCGCCGTGGCCGAAAATCTGGAAGCCGATCTCATGCTGCTCGGCACGATCATGCGCGACGGCGAGAAGCTGCGTATCGACGCGCAATTGTACGACGTGCAGCGCGGCGAAATCCTGCTGGCCAAAAAAGCCCAGGGCGAAAGCGTGTTCAATCTCGTCGACGACCTGGCGCAGCAATTGAAGAAACACTTGCTGCCGGCGATGCGGGCGATGATGTAAAAAATTAGCCTGCTGCCAATGTGAAATGATATGGATTTTTCGGGGGGATTGCTCAATAAGGCTTTCTGCTAAATTTGTTCTGCCGCCGTTGCAGTCAAGCTTTTGACAACAGCCATTTCATCAACAAAATATTTGCAAATGAGATGGCCGTTCACAAAAACCAGCGGGATGCGAGTTCCATATTCAGCCAATAGCGTTTCATCGGCAGCAATGTTCACCTCCCGCAATTGAAAGCCATAGCGCCGCTGCATTTTGAGCAAAACGGCTTTCGCCTCGTCACACAAATGACAATCCGGCTTGCTGTAAATTTCCACCACGGCGCTGCCGCTTGCCGGCCGCCTGATTTTATTGAGCAGATTTATCGGCATTCGGTTGGGCTTTATTCCTCTTGGCGAGATACTCTTCAAACTTCATCGTTTTGTGATGACCGTCGGCGAGATATTCGAGAACCGGCATGAATTTGTCCGGCGGAATGTACCCCGGAACCAGCGTCAACACCTCGCCCGAGGCGTCGATAAACGCCGTGGCCGGATAACCGGTGACGCCGAAGGCCATCGCCAGCTCGCGATAGGTGTACTCTTTGTCGCGAAAGCGCGTCTTCTCGTTTGACTCGGCGTTCACTTTGACCAGCACGAGTTTTTCTTTGGCAAATTTGACCACGTTCGCATTGCCATAAGTTTCCTTGTCCATCACCTTGCACCAGCCGCACCACGTCGTGTAAAAATCCACCACCATCATTTTCTTTTCTTTTTTGGCAGCCGCCAGGCCTTGCTCAAACGAAAGCCAGGTGACTTCATTTTTCTTCGATTTGGCATCGTCAAAAGACAACGCGACGCTGGCGAGCGAAAAAGCCACTAAAACACCGAGCGCAATAGAGGTTTTGATTTTCATGAGTTCCTCGAAAGTATAAAGATATTTGTGGGACAGGCGGCCTCGCCTGTCTACGCCAACAGCCCGGCGGGCTGTTCTACGATTACCGCTGCACCACCAATTTTCCGATCTCCTCGGCGCGCAGCGTTTCACCGCCGAGATTTTGCGTCGCGATGATTTTGTACAGATAAACGCCGTTCGCCAACTGATCGCCGTCGCCGTCGCGGCCGTCCCATTCGAGCTGGTTGAAGCCGCTGTTGCCCATGCCCTCTAAAGTACGAATCAACCTTCCGGACAGCGTAAAGATTTTCACCAGCACCTCGCTGCCGTCAAAATTCAACTCAAACGTAAACGCCGTGCGGTTGCGGAACGGATTCGGATAGTTCATCACGTCGGTCAAGGTCAAGCGGTTCTTGGGCCGGACGACGAACTCCGCCGTGGCGGTATTGGAATTGTTCAGATTGTCCCAGGCTTTGATCTCAACCGTGTGCCGGCCTTCGGCAAGCTCGCCGAACGGATACAGCAGCGCGCCGCGAGTGTAGCTGCCGGAATCATAGCTGAACAAATCCGTCACGTCGATTTTCTCATCGTTGCGGCCGTCCAGCGCCAGCGTAATTTTGTGGCCGATCTCGCCGGTGATGTTCACGCCGGAAACGCTGTCGCTGATCGCCGCGCGTAAAACCGGATTGTCGCCGACCACGTCGCCGGATTGAAAATTTTCAACGCCGGCAAAGCCGATTGCAATCTTTGGGCCGGTGCGATCCGCAATGCTGCCGGCCGTGCCGCCGACGCGCAGAAGATCGCGATAGCCGTTGCCGTCGATGGCGTTGTTCCAAAAATACAAATTGATCCGGCCGGAAGCGCCGCCGTAGGTGATGTCTTTCGGCACGAAAAACTGCACGGTGAAATTGCCGTTCTTCACCGGCGCTTCGCCGCGAAACAGCGAGTTGCCCGGCAAATTATAGCCGATGGAAAACTGCCCCGGCGATTGATACGTCACCTCCCGCCGCGAGTCGAGGGTTTCAAGACGAACCGTGCCGTTGAAATCCGTCCAATCCGCGCCGTTGTCGCGCTTGATCTTGCCACTTACCGTCATCACCGTCAACGCGGTGATGGTGTCCGGCTTGAGAGAAGTAATGCTGGCGCTGTAACGCGGAATGCTGATGCGCAGCGAGGGATCGCCGAGCACGTGAAATTTCTCGTCGTTCAGCGTCGCGCCGGTTTGAATGCGCGCCAGCGCCATCGCCATGCCGATCCGCGCCGAGATTTGATTGGGCTTCTCAAAAAAGTAGCGATAATACTGCTGGTTCAACGCCGCATTTTGGCTGGCGTAAACATCGCGCGCCGTGGCCAAAGCGGCGATGGCGCCGCGAGCCGGCGCCAGCACCAACTGCTCGGCAAAACTTTGCTTGTCGGGAATATCGAATTTGCCGAACGTGCACGTCGCCGCTATCCACAACGCCTGCCGCTCGCCGTTTTGAATGCGGCTAAAATCGGTGGGCAAATTCAGCACGCGCTCGTGCGTCCACACTTCGGAGTTGCCGTGACCGACAAAATTAACCAGCAGCGCGCCGTTGTTGGAAAGCCGCAAAAACGTTTCCGTCGCCGTCGGCTTGCGGATGCCGGAAATCGAGGCGCTCTGCACCGCGGGAAATTCCGTCAAATAAAGCTTCTTAACGTCGAAATATTTCGGCGTGTAAACCGACACCAGTGTCTCGGTATCGAGGATGTGAATGCTTTCAATCGACGACGGAATCGCGCCCTGTCCGAACTCGTCGTCCGCGACCATCACCGCGGTGTTGCGCCACGGCCCGAAACTCGGCTTGGTCTCATATTGAATGAGCTTGTCGATATACGCCTGCACGTCGGCCATGCTGCGCGCCGGGATGCGGCCGATGGCCATGTCCATCACCTCGTCGTTGCCGGCGACATAAGTAAACCAACTGTCGGTGACGCGGCTCAAAATCTCGTCCAGCTCGGAGGTATGATAAGTCGGAATCCAATTTTTGTCGGTTTTGTTGATCAGGTTTTTGGGATCGTAATCGCCGTCGCCCACCAGCAGCACGAAAAGCGGCCGGCGCTGCCAGTTGTCGTAGGCATATTTCAAAAAATCGCGAATCGCCACCGGATCGTACAAGCCGCCTGAAAATTCGTCAAACACATCCTGAATTTTAACCACGGCACTGCGCAAGCTGTCGCTTAAATTCGCCGGGCGCAAGCGCAGATTCACCAATTTCGACAGCGGGCCTTCGTCTCGCCCGGTGCTCGCATTGAGATTGAGAAAATCCTCGTGCGTGATGATGACCATGTCAGCGCCGTTAGCCGGCGAGCGCCAATTCGAAACCTCGTCGCGCACAATCGTCCTCGCGTCGACGTTTTTGAAAGCCGATGGCAATGCTGCCAGATAACGGCGTGGCACCTTCGAAGCGGCGGTGCCGATATCAGCGAAAGTAACTTGGGCGCCGTTGACGCGCCAATTTTGCGACGGCAAGCGCGTCACCCGGCTGAAATCCGAAACCTCGAAAAGCCACAGCGCGTTGGCGTCGGCGTTGTTGATGGCATACGCAAACGGCCCGGCGCCGGCGCGGCCATTGAAAATCAACGAACCCTCGCTCAGTCTCAGTTGCCGGTCGTAATTCAATTCAAGATAATCGATATATAATTGCGCCGCGTCGCTGCTGCCGGAATAAGTAAGCAGGATTTCGTTGTCACCGTTCGCCAATCCGCCCAGCTTATCGACCCGGTAAATCTCCGGACGGCTGCTGCCGGGAATTTGAAAATTCGCCAATTCCTGCCGGTCGTATTCAACTTTCATGTTGTGAAAACTGAAGCCGCCGATAAACGAGGCATAAAACGCGAAGGTCAAAGCCGCCGTTCCTTCGGAAACCGGATCGACCAATTTGACGCGATAGCGCCGCGATCTATTCACCTCGCTGTTGGTGAAAAGCCAGCCGTACCAGGTTTGATCGGATTCATACAACGGCTGCAGCTCTTCTTCGATGAATAGGTAGTCTTTGAAATTCGCGGCGGGAATCAGATTCGCCACTTGCAAAGGCGCGCGCTCCGCCATGCGAATGCCATTGGCGCCGCCAAAACTCAGCCAATAGTAATTGTCAAAACCGAATCGGTTGAGATAATGCCGCGCCTGTCCGCTGGTCGAATCGAACGCAAAGCCTTCGACGCCGCGAGCATAAAATAAAATGAAATCGTCGTTGTCAAAACGCCCGTCGCCGCCGTCGGAAACGTAAATCGCGTTCTCCACCAAGCCTTGCGGCCGCGGCCGGCGAATGTCGCGCGGCAATTCCCGCCCGCCGTTGTTGTAAAGATGAATCGTGTTGGGATTGACGTTGGTGATGCCGGCGCTGGCCAGCGTTCTGCCGTCGATTTTGTAAATGCCCTCCTGCCGCAGCGGAAATTTATAGAGCGGGCCTTCGATCTGCGGATTCGCCGCGCGAAAAAGCTGTTGTCCCGGCTCTCTTGCTATATTTTCCAAAGAAAATCGGGACGGCAAGCGAAACGCCTTCGCTTGCTCGTAATTCACCAGGAGATTCTCGTACAATTCTTCTTCACGCGGGGAAGCGCCGCGGTCAAGGGCAAAAGCCGGCGCGGCGGATTGCGCGCCGCCGGCAAAACGCACGACGATTTGCATTTCTCGATAAACGCGCAATTGCTTGCGAACCGGATTGTATTGCACCGGCATGACCTGCACGCGCACGATGGCCTGTTGGCGAAACTGCGCCGCCGGCTCAACCTTGAACAAATCGCCGGGATAATAGGCGTTTCGTTCATAAATTTGCGCCTCTGGCTCGTAACGCAGTCGGGTCAAATCTTCGGCTTTTTCTTTGACCGGAACCGGCGCGACATCGATTTCAAAAAATTCCTCGCCGGCGCCGGGAATGACCGACACGTCGGCGGTCGCCCCGGGCGGTATGCCGATCACGAACACACGCGCCGGCAATTCCGGCCTGCCGGGCGTGTTGAGTGGAATCGAATTTTCAAAATCCGGACGATCCGTTATTTCGCCGTTGACACGCAGCTTGCGCAGTTGAAAATCAGCCGGACGATACACAATCGTCACCTGCTGCCCGCTGCTCTGCGTCACTTGCGCGTCGCGGTCGGCGGCGAATGAACAGATGGGAAAAAAAACAATTAAATTAACTGAAAGAACAAATTTTAAAAGGGTAAATTTTCGCATAAGTAACTTTAATAATTCGTTTAAACAAGATTGACAAATTCATCAACAGGAATTTTAACTTTGGCGCTTCGCGAAGGCTTCGCAAGCTTTTTCAGCACTTGCGGCGGTAATTGGTCGCCGTGTTCTATGCACGATTCGATAATTTTGCGGGCAACGTCTTGGGCAATCTCAAGCGTTTCCGCGACCGTTCGGCCTTGCGCCAAAAAACCTTGCAGTTCCTCGCTTGTTGCCAAGTAACCGCCCTCTTCCAGAGGTTCGATTTGAAGGGAAATCATGATTTCTGACATTAGTTTGCCTCTTGATGCAATATTAGTTTTTGGGCCAAATCTACATCGGGCGTTTGTTAGAGAACTTTCGTCGCCGTTTTTCCAAAGCCTGATGCAGCTCGATAAAGTCTTGCCAGTATCGCCTCGGTTCTCCTTCCAGCTTGGCTTTTCTGATCACTTCGTTGGCGACGATATTGAAAACGCGATAGCCGTACAACCGGTCAATCGTAGCAAGGTCAACGATGCCGTCGTCAATCAAAACTTTGATCCGCTCAACAGATAATTGCTCTGTAGCATCTTCCGGCCAATCATTCACAATCATTGACTTGTGATTAGACTCATTTTCCTCTGATAGCCGGCAAGCTTCGTGGTTTCCCAGGCATCAATGACAGGATGGCAAGGCGGATTATCGTAAGGCCAAAGGCCGGCTGCCCTGACCATGACGTCGTCCAAGACCTCGTCATAAGTTTGATAGTTTTTTTCTTCCCAGATGATCTCGCCGATCACGGTCATGATCATGAAATTGCGCAGTCCCATGGCCAGAGGACAGCCCAGGTTTTCGCCGATATTTCCATTCAGGATGGCCAATCTTCCCTCGCTGTCCGAAAAGGCGACAGCCGAAGCGTTTTGAGATAGATTGATGGGCCAAAGTGCAGGGGCAACGGCAAGGGCGCTTTCAATATCTGCGCTGGTTAGCTCGCCGCGCGACAAGAGCTTTTGTCTGGTCTGTTGATAAATAAGCTGATTATGCTGATTCCAGATTTCGAGTTCAGCTTTTTGGGCCCCCCACGGAGTACATTTTGAATAAAAGTATTCAAGCTCTGCGTGAGGATTGCCCAATGCAAGCTTTAATTGCTCAAAATCTTTTGAGGGCATGGGGGTATTATCAAAAAACCTCACTTCCAGTTGCTTTCCAACTTCCTCCAGCCAATTAAAAAATTCATGATCAAGATTGCTGGGAGGTTTGGGAAGTTTTCGATGAAGCCAAATATCGTTAAACATGTTCTATCTCCTAAAATCATCACAAGGTTTTTAAAACAACTTTAAACTGGCTTCTGTTCATATCCGGGCCGGGGCGAATCTCCCAGTGATTATCCTCAAGCTCATCATTTTGGAAATGCACACAATCACCGTGAGTTTGCAGGACTCGCAAGTCCTTGCTTTCAATCTCATCGATGCTTTTCATTTCAATCTTATTGCCAGTTCTGAATTTACCAAGTATATCGGCATCAGAGATTTTCGCATCAAAAATGGACAACCCTTCTTCGCCTTGTCGAAGCTGGTATTTAGGGTGCCCATTTTCATAAACTCTTTTAAAATTTTTTGGTTTCTGCCCGCTCTTGGGATATTTCGGCTTACCGCACTTTGAACATTTTTCTTCCACTTATTTTTCCTCCCTCACGATATTATGCTACCTCTGCACCACTAATTTTCCAATCTCCTCCGCGCGCAATGCCGCGCCGTCTTGCTGTTGAATCGCGGTGATTTTATAAAGGTAAACGCCGTTCGCTAATTCGTCGCCGTCTTCGTCCTGGCCATCCCATTCCAGCATATTGTAGCCGGGTTGCGCGTTAAATAGTTCCAGCGTTCGAATCAGCCGGCCGGACAGCGTAAAAACTTTAATACGAATTTCCGCCGCCAAATTCAACACAAAAGTGAAAGTGGTGTGCCGGCGAAACGGATTCGGATAATTCAGCACCTCGCCCAAAATCAAGCGATCCTGCGGTTGAATCGCAAAATCGGCCGTCGCGGTGTTGGAGTTGTTGAGATTGTCCCACGCTTTAATTTCAACCGTGTGCCGGCCTTCGCTGAGATTATTGAGCGGATACACGATCGTGCCGCGCGTGTAACTGCCGGCGTCATAATTGAACAAATCCGTGAGATCGTTTTTAGCGTCTTGCCGCCCGTCAATCGTCAACGTGATTTTGTGGCCGATTTCGCCGGTCATGTTGATGCCGGAAAGACTGTCGCTGATCACCGCGCGCAAAATCGGGTTCGTCCCGACCACGCCGCCGGAGCGAAAATTTTCCACGCCGGCAAAGCCGATGCTGATGCTCGGACCGGCCTTGTCAGTGAGGCCGCTGGCCGTGCCGCCGACCGGCAAGCGCTCGCGATAACCGTTGCCGTCGACGGCGTTATTCCAAAAATAAATGTTGATGCGCCCGGTTTGGCCGCCGTAGGTGATGTCTTTCGGCACGAAAAACTGTGCGGTGAACGCGCCGTTTTTCACCGGCGCCTCGCCGCGGAAAAGCGAATTACCCGGCATCGCGTAATCAATCGAGAATTGCCCTGGGGATTGATATTTCACCTCGCGCTGCGCGTCAAACACCTCGATTCGCGCCGCGCCGTTGAACTCCGGCCAATCGGCGCCGTCGCGCTGGATTTTTCCTTGCGCCGTCATCACCGTGAGCGCCGTAATCGAATCCGGTTTGATGGAGACAAGGTTCGCGGTGTAACGCGGGACGGCAAGCCGCAGCGACGGATCGCCCAACACGTGAAATTTCTCGTCATTCTCGGTTTGTCCGGTTTGCACGCGCGCCCACATCATCGCCGCGCCGATTCGCGCCGAAACTTGTTTTCGATCTTCAAAAAGAAAGCGATAAAATTGCTGATTCAATCTCGCATTGTAATCGGCGTAAACGTCGCGTGAAGTCGCCAGCACCGCGATCGCGCCGCGGCCGGGCGCCAGCAGCAATTGCTCGGCGAAGCTCTGCGTCTCCGGAATGTCATATTTGCCGAACGTGCAGGTCGCCGCCACCCACAACGCCTGGCGGTCGCCGTTTTGAATGCGGCTGAAATCCGTCGGCAGATTCAACACGCGCTCGTGCGACCATAAATCGTAGCGGCCGTGGCCGATGTAGTTGATCAACAGCGCGCCGTTGTTGATCAAACGCAGCAGCGTCTCGGTCGCCGAAGGCTTGGTCAAGCCGGAGATCGAGGCGTATTGCACCGCCGCAAATTCGGTCAAATAAATTTTTTTGACGTCGAAATATTTCGGCGTGTAGCTCGTGATCAGCAGCTCCGTGTCATTCGTATGCACGGTTTCGCTGGGCAGCGGAACGCCGCCTTGCCACAGCTCGTCATCGGCCACCATCACCGCGGTGTTGCGCCAGGCGCCGAAAGCCGGGGCGGTTTCGTAACGAATCAGCTTTTGCACATACGCTTCGACGTCGGCGAGACTGCGGGCCGGAATGCGGCCGATCGCCATGTCCATCACTTCGTCGTCGCCGGCCACGTAAGTATAGCGGCTGTCGGTCACCCGGCTGTCGATTTCATCCAACGCCCCGAGATAAAAAGTCGGAATAAAATTTTTCCCGGTTTTATTGATGAGGTTTTTCGGATCGTAATCCCCGTCGCCGGCCAGCATCACGTAAAGCGGGCGGCGCGGCCAATTCTCGTACGCATATTTGAGAAAATCTCGAATCGCCACCGGATCGTACATGCCGCAGGAAAATTCGTCAAACACGTCTTGAATTTTGACGACGACGGCTTTCAGCGTGTCGCTGACGTTCGCATTTTGGCGCAAGCTCACAAAGCGCGCCAGCGGGCCTTCGTCTTTGCCGGTCACCGGATTGAGGCTGAGAAAATCTTCGTGCGTGATGACGATCATGTCGGCGCCGTTATTCGGCGAGCGCCAATTCGAGATTTCGTCGCGCGCAATCGTTTTCGGATCGACACTTTTGAAAGCCGAAGGCTGCGCGGCAATATATCGCCGCGGCGCTTTCGCCGAGCCGCCGATGTCGGCAAACGTCATCTGGGCGGCGTTGCTTTGCCAATTTTGCGACGTGAGGCGCGTCACGGCGCTGAAATCCGACACGTCAAAAAGCCAAAGCGAATTGGCCTCGGCATTGTTCAACGTGTAAGCAAACCGCCCGTTTCCGAGCCGGCCATTGAAGATCAGCATGCCGTTGTTCAGTTTTAATTGGCGCTCGTAGCGCAACTCGAAATAATCAAGATACAATTGCGCCGCATCGCCGCTGCCTTGATATGAGAGCAAAATTTCATTGTCGCCGTTGGCCAGGCCGCCGATTTTGTCGGCGCTGTAAACCTCCGTTTTATAATTGCCGAACAGCTCGAAATTCGCCAGCTCCTGCTTTTCAAAACTCACCGAGAGCTGGCGGCGCGTGCCGTTGGGCGGCGCATAAAAAGAAAATTTCATATTCGCCGCGCTTTCCGGCGCCGGATCGGCCAGGCGAACGCGATACGTTTTCCTGTCGTCGCCGCGCGTGGTAAACAACCAGCCGAACCAAAGCTGATCCGATTCAAACAGCGGATGCAATTCTTCTTCGACGAACAAATAATCCGCAAAGCTCGTGGCCGGCGTGAGTCCGGCCGCCGGCAGCGGCGCGCGTTCCGGCATGCGCTTGCCGTTGCCATCCCCAAAACTCAGCCAATAGTAATTGTCCAAACCAAAGTGATTCGTGTAATGGCCGGCAACGCCGGTCGTCGAATCGAAGGCAAAACCTTCGACGCCGCGGCCGTAAAACAAAATGTAATCATCCTGATCGAAACGTCCGTCGCCGCCGTCGGCGAGGTAAATCGCATTTTCAACCAGGCCGTTCGGCCTCGGCGCGTTCAAGGCGCGCGGCAATTCGCGGCCGCCGTTGTTATAAAGGTGAATGCTGCTGGGCTTAATTTCCTGGAGATTGATGCCGGCGCCGGCCAAGGTTCTGCCGTCGAGCTTGTAAATCCCCTCCTGCCGCAGCGGAAATTTGTACAGCGGGCCTTCGATTTGCGGAGTCGATTGGCGCAAAAGTTTTTCAGCGGGCGGCGGGCGAAAGGCGCGGGCTTGTTCCTCATTCACGAGCAGGGCGCGATAAAATTCTTCCTCGGCGGGGGAAGATTCGACGGCGCGCAACGGGCTGGAATTTCCGCCAACGAACCGCACGATGATTTGCACATGCCGGTAAACACGCAACCGCTTTCGCAGCGGGTTGTATTGCACCGGCGTCACGCGCAGTCGCGCAATGGTTTGCGCGCGGAATTGCGCCGGCGAATCGACGGTCGCCAACTCAGCGGGATAATAGGCATCGCGCTCATAAATTTGCGGATCGGATTGATAGCGCCACGGCGCGTCGGCGTGAGTTTTTCCGGGCGCGGGCATAACATTGATTTCCGGCCACTCTTCAAATTCTCCAGGCATGACGGAAACCTCCACTTGAGCGCCAAAAGGAATGCCGACAACCACAACTCGTGTCGGCAAAGACGGCGCTCCGGTAGCGCCGAGAAAAATCGCTTGATTGAAATATGGCCGCACCGCCGTCTCGCTGTTGATTTGCAAGGTGTCGAATTTAAAATCAGCGAGATGATAAGCCAGCGTCACGTGCCGATTGCCGGTTTGCAGCACTTGCACGTCACGTTCCGAGGCGGCAGCTCGGGTGGCGCACAAAATAATGAAAGCCAGGAGATAAACTCGCAGAATCTTCATGACAACACGAAACAGCAACAGCAACTGCGCGTTACGTATTGATTTTTTCAAAAGTAAAAGGAATTGTCATTTCGGAGAAATCTTTTTTGTTTCTGCATTATTCTTGAATTTTAAAAGGATTCTTCCAGAATGACATTTTCATATAATGATGCAAAATTCAATAACTTCTCTAACGATCAATCATTCGCCTTTTCTTCTTCAACGTCCTCCTCCGGCCGGCTTCGAATCCCATAAACCGAGGCGCCGATCACAAACAAATAACCGCCGAGCAGCGGCCAACTAATGTCTTGATTTTTGAACAATTCGTAACCCATGCCGAAAAGGCAAACCGCGATCAACAGGAAATAACGAATGGTTCGCCGCAAAAAATCGCGCAAAGCGCCTCCGGGAAAATGATTATAAAGTGAAACAGGAAAATGGAATAAAATGTTCCGTCTTGAAAACAAGCGTGAATATTCGGCCTGACAATCTGAAAAACCCGCCCACAGAAATGGGAATCCCACAGAAACAATTTCTGAATTCAATTCAGCGGGCTGCGCCTGTAAGGATTTTCAATTCTGTGGGCGGCAAATATGACCCGGATTCAAATGATCTTACTCCGGCTTGCTGCCGATCAAAATGATGTTGCCGCCGACTTGATAGCGTTCGTGCGAGTCGGGGTTCTCGATTTTGCCGTTGGCATAAAACCCCACCGAGCCGGAGGAAAATTGCTTGGCCGTGGCGGTCATCGTGCCCCAGAGGCGGCCGTCACTGTCTTTGATTTCGACGATCAAATGCGCCGGCGCTTGCGGATCGCGTTTTTTCGGTTCTGGCATGATTTCTCCTTGAGATTCGGTCCTATTCGGATTCAATTAGTCACAATAAAATATAACACATCGGCGTGATTTGTACAACTGCTATTTAATTTGAGGAAGAAACAAGTTGGGCAGGCTTAAATCAGGAATGGATAAACAACATTGTGGATTTCGGATTGATGCTTGCGGCGCAGGGCTTTAAAATCCTCAATCCGCTTTCGATTGTGGATTTCGGATTGATGCTTGCGGCGCAAGGCTTTAAAATCCCCAATCCGCTTTCGATTGTGGATTTCGGATTGATGCTTGCGGCGCAGGGCTTTAAAATCTCCCATCCGCTTTCGATTGTGGATTTCGGATTGATGATTGCGGCGCAGGGCTTTAAAATCCTCAATCCGCATTCCCCAATCCACAATCAAAAGCGGCGCAAGGCTTTAAAATCCCCCATCCGCTTTCGATTGTGGATTTCGGATTGATGATTGCGGCGCAGGGCTTTAAAATCC